>ERZ779890.1747-NODE-1747-length-21670-cov-3.769512_pt1 | contig 21670 bp, 20 predicted proteins | sample MGYA00511553_ERZ779890 | MGnify/ENA primary metagenome ERZ779890 (study PRJEB29588, sample SAMEA2152064) | human gut metagenome | biome: human gut; feature: human-associated habitat; material: faeces | place: Denmark | collected 2008/2010 ... | reverse complement strand
ACGGGGTCTCAACCCTAACGTGCAGATAATTCTAACCACACATTCGCCTGCCATGATAATGGATGGATGGCTTGATTCGGTTACGGAGATAAGCGACATTGAGGGATAGCCGTTAGGGCGTACCTTGACTTCAAAGACTGTTTTTAATCACTTTTGCATCGACAAATGGGCTTATGGGCAACAAACTCAACAGATATGTAACCAGCGGATATCTGCAAGCTGCACAGAAACTGCGTGGGGAGAAACACAGGCGTAGAATCGTCGTCTATGTGGAGAGCTATGCGGATGTGTTCTTCTGGAGGGCTTTGCTGTCGGATCTCGAAACCAACGAAGCCTATTTTGAGGTGATGCTGCCCTCGCAGACCACCTTGACCAAGGGCAAAAAGTGTGCCCTGCTCAATGCGTTGGAGCAGGGGCTGGGGCCCAATCTAATTGCGTGTGTCGATGCAGACTATGATTATATGCTTGACGGCAATGGGCGCACCTCTGCTATAATGAAGGCCAGTAGCTATGTGTTTCACACCTATGTATATGCCATAGAGAATTTTCAGTGCTATGCGCCCTCGCTTCATGGTGTGTGTGTTATGTCAACCCTCAACGATGACCATTCGGTCTTTGATTTCGAGGCTTATCTGTCGGAGTTCTCCAAAACGGTTTGGCCTCTGTTTGCGTGGAACGTGTGGGCTTATCGCTATGGACGCTTCCGCGATTTTTCCATGGCAGACTTTGCCGAGATAATATCTTTGCGTGATGTCAACCTGTTCAATCCGCAGCCGGTGCTCAACTTGTTGCGTGCCAAGGTCAACAGTGCTATCACAAAGCTTCACGCCAGATTTCCAGAGGGGCGCCAGACATACAAGCCCTTTGTTGAGGAACTGAAAAGCCTTGGGCTTACGCCCGAGACGTGCTACCTCTATATGCGTGGGCATGATTTGATGGAAAAGGTGGTGGAGCCGCTTGTGGAACATGTGTGTTCAATTTTACGAAAGCGTAGGGAGAAGGAAATAAATTCGCTTGCCTATCATCCCACCCAGTTGCAGAACGAGCTTATGGGCTACCGTAATTCCACATCTTCGCCCTCGGAGATGTTGCGCAAGCATACCGACTACAAGCGTTGCCCGCAATACCGCCAAGTGCAGGACGATGTAAGGCGCATTCTTAATCTGTAAATCCTTTCGGTTGTTCCTCTCTTGTGCCTGTGTTGTTACGGGTAGCGATGCCATTGCAGAATACATTTTGACGAAAACGATATTCTTTTTGTGAATATTTGTTCTCAATTCTTGTCTGTTTAAATATTTTTTACGAATATTGCATGCGAAAGAATAGAACTACTATAAAAACAGACATAATCAATATGCTGAATAAAAAAGTGTTACTGTTAGGACTGTTGCTCCTTGCAGGTGGTGCGGACTGCTCTGCGCAAATCTCTGTGCTCAACAAAATCAAGAATAAAGCGAAGCAGGTGGTGAAAAAGGAGATTTCTCCTTCAAGGGCTATTGGCAGGTCGAAGACATCATCGCGCGATAAGGACTTGCAGAAACGCTATGATGCAATGATGGGCCCTGGAATCAACCGCAATGCGGAAGATACTCCACCGACTGTTCCTATACCCGATCAGACCACTGCTCTGCTTGAGCCTCTGGGCTACCCTCTTGATGAAAAGGAGGGGCGCAGTGCAGGCAAGATAGTGTTGCCTCCTCTTACGGTCAAGGGGCAAGAAAAATGGGAGGAGACTCTGCCGTTTGTCAACAGCTTCACAAACAAGCGCCTGTTTGACGAATTTGTGGCCCTCAAGCAATTTATTGAAGACCATCCTACCAGTGAATTCTGGCCTTTGTCAAGCAGAATAGAGAGATTGTCAGAAGAGTTGTATGCGCGTTGCGAAGCTCTTGATAAATATGTAGAGGCATACAACGAGTCTAAGGACGAAGACAAGACTGCGGAATATGAATGGGGAAAGACCAATGCACGTAACGATGTGGTGCGTGTTATTGGCGGTGATGCCTACAAGCGTGTTGTACGTTCGCCCATTGACGTGTATTTCACTTCGACCGGTAAAGGTCAGGTGCACGTGGCTCCTGAGACTGAGCAGTTCTTTAATGCTCACGGCGGATGGTCTGGCGCTACTACTGTGGCGTGGACTAAGTGGGACCCGGAGCCTAATAAAGGAAAGGCCAAAACCAGTGTAGAGGGGCAGCAGGCCGTAGTGAACTATACCAACAACGCTGGGGCGCAGGTAGACCTTAATGGGGTGATATATTATCTCCACAACAAGGGAAACGGTGGCTATGCCATAGCGCATGAATGTAATAAAGTGGCGGTGAGAGGCAAAGACATGGTCATTCCGCAACACATTGACTTGAATGGTCGCAAATATCCGGTTATTCATCTGGTTGGTGGCTTGTTTAACGGTGCAGAGATAAAGTCTGTCACCCTTCCGGAGGGATTGACGGAGATACAGGGTCAGGTGTTTCGCAACACGGCAATCACCGAAATCATTATACCGTCAACCGTTGTGAGGGTAGGTGGCAGCGCCTTCAGTGGCTGCAAGCGATTGTCTAAAGTGGTGTTCCTGCCAAAGAAGATGGAGATTGTAGACCGTGAAGCCTTTGCCGGATGTACCTCGCTGACATCTGTTCATCTGCCAGCTTCTGTGGAGAGGCTTGGCGACGGAGTATTTAAGGGGTCGGCAGTGTCTGATGTGGTTCTTCCGCAAAACATCACCAGTATAAACTCTAATATGTTTGAAGGTTGCAAGTCGCTCAAGACGTTGCAGGTGCCCACAACAGTAAAAACCATTGAAGGCGGCGCTTTCATGGAGAGTGGCCTGACTTCCATAGAAATTCCATCTGTCACTGCAATTGACGAGTGGGCCTTCAATAATTGCAAGAGCCTTAAATCGGTGGTTCTGAACAAGGCTCTGAAAGAGAATTTCTTCATGGGGGCATACCAGGCGTTTGATGGGTGTACGTTGTTGGAAATCAAGCCCGGCACCAAGGAGCTATACTACCCGGCAGGCTTCAAATTCGTTGAATTTAAGTAGGGTGCAAGCGTTGGTGTGTAGCCGATAATTGCAGCAGAAGAAAGTTGTACTTCAGATTAAAGAGGACTTACAGATGCCATGAAATATGTTGTTTTTAACCGACGCAATGAAGTGTTGCGCATTCCTATGGGCAAGGCCATGTTTTTTGAGTCATACGGAAACTATTGTTATGCCGTATTTCCCAACAATCAGAAGGTCGTTTTGCCTGTTGGACTAAGCCAGGTGGAGACAATCATAGCACGTCGCATTGTTGATGACATGCCTACATTTATGCGCATAGGCAAGCGGTTTATTATCAATATGGACATGGTGGCACAGGTGGACCTCACAAAGCAGCAACTTGTGTTGTCGGATTTTGACCACCCTGGCAGTTTTGCTATACCTTTGTCGAAGGAAGCACTCAGGCAGGTGAAGGAAATCTATTCTAACGAGCAAAACTAATATACCATTATGAATATAGGAGAATCTCTTATCGTGGGACGCATGGGCAATCAGCCGTTGCCCATTTCTGACGTGTCGGTTAGTCCGCAACACGTCAAAATAACGCGAACCACTTCCACTGACTACCAAATCGAGGACCTTGATTCGGCAAAGGGAGTCTTTGTGTTTGGTTTCAGGGTACAACGCAAGACCATTAAGGATAACACGCCTTTTTTGCTTGGTGGCTATAAAACCTCTGTTCAGCAATTGCTCCACGACCCCAGCAGGGTGGACCTTGCACAGATTTGGAATGACTACGATAAGCAAAAACGCATCTGGGAACGTTACTCTATGCTGGTCAACTCCATTCGTATGATAGTGCCGGTTATAACCATTGCTTTGACTATGGTGCTGGGGCAGAATATTGCGATTCAGATTAGTGTTATTGTAGCGATTACTGCCGTCGTGATGGTGGCTACCGAATCGCTCAACAAAAAGAAGAATATTAAGATTGCCGAGCTCAACTTGGAGTTGCAGCGGGTCTACCTTTGTCCCCATTGTCAGAAGTTCTTGGGCTTTATTCCTTATAAAGTGCTTAAAGCACACAGATACTGCCCCAATAATACGTGTGGCGTTCCGTTGCCTTAACAGAAAGGTATAGGCGTTTAGCATGGGTTAGGGGTGTCTTGTCAAATTGTTTTTGACTGATACCATAAGATAGCTGTATTCTTTTAGTTTAGATAGTGCCCATGCAGCGCTTCGGGTCGTAAAGTAAGATTGAATACCCGCTTAATAACCGTTTGAAATGAGAAAACTCATTATTACCCTTGTGTCTGTGTGTTGCGTTGCAACATTGTCAGCACAAAACATCTATGTGTTGTCGGTAGGAATTTGCAACTACAAATACATACGTGGACTGAAGCAAACAGAAGCAGATGCCAAGGCTATGGCCACTCTTTATAACACTCACACACCTCATGTCCGTTTACTATTGGGAAAAGAAGCCACCCACAACAATGTGTTGGCGGCTTTGGGCAAAGTGTGCTCTCTGGCAAAGGAGAACGACATTGTGGTGTTTGTCTTTAGTGGTCATGGAGCCAAAGGTGGATTGTGTGCCTACGACACAAAACAGAACAATCTCATTACCTATAGCGAGGTGCAGAGAGTGATGCGCACTTGCAAGGCAAAGAACAAGCAGATGTATATTGACGCCTGCTTCTCGGGCGGGTTACGTTCTTCGTCGGCAACATCCGCACGAAGTACCTTTAAAAACTCCAGCGTAATGCTTTTTCTGTCTTCGCGCAACAACGAGACCAGTCGTGAAAATCCCTATGGTGCTAATGGTGTCTTTACCACCTATCTGCTGAAGGGAATGAAAGGTGGAGCCGACGTAAACCGCGACAGACTTGTAACGGCTCGTGAACTGTTTGACTATGTCTCGGCAAAAGTTGCAAAAGCCACAGCCAACAAGCAACATCCCGTGATGTGGGGCAAATTCCCTGATGAACTCCATGTCCTCAATTGGAACAAAAAAACGTCAGCTCACTGATATGTAATGTCTGTGTTAAACATTGTAGTTTCTCTCGTTATGTTGGCATTGCCAGAGGCGTTTTGCCATTTGTTCAACAATGGCTGTATCTTGGTTTTTGGGGAGGAGGCGTGAAAAATGTAAGGACGCAATTTCGTCATTTATGGAGCATGTTTTGTCCTTTGAACCAAAAAAGATTTGGCTGTAGGGAAAATGCTTGTTATTTTTGCTTTATAATTATTAAACAAACTAAAATTATTACGTATGAAACCGCAAGATGATACAAAATTCGTTCCGGGAAATAAAAACGATATAGGGGGGAGAAAAGAAAAAACGCCTATTGATGCTGATGGCATAAAGATAGCTGCCGGAGCTGTGGCTGGCGTGGCAATAGGTGGTGGCGCTGCTTATGCAGCAAGTGAGTTTCTGGGTGGCGATGCCGTTGAGGCCGAAGCTAAAACTGCCGAAGTTCCCAAAGTCGACAGTGAAGCGAAGCAAACAAAGGCTACAAATGCCGAAGAGGCTAAGGTTGATGCTAATGCCAAGGAACATATCGAACAACATCGCATAAGTCCGCAAGAACAGTTCTACAAAGATAACGAAGTCAAGATAAACACCATTGAGACTACCACCGATGCCAGTGGTCAGGTGCGCCATGTGGCTTCGGGCACTGTTGATGGTCATCAGGCAGTTTTTGTGGACGATGGTCAGGGCAATGCTCAGGTTGCCATTGTTGACCATAACGACAATGGTCAGATTGACGAGGACGAAATTCACGACATCAGTGATGCTGGCGTTACTATGAATGGTCTTGCAAGTCAGCTGTCAGACACTCCTGCAGAAGATGTCGTGGCGGCACAACCTGTTGCAAACTCAGAGCCAACAGTGCAGGTCATTGCTGTGGATAATAATGTGGAGGTAGATGGCCAAACGGTTGATGTGGCAAAAGTAACCATCAACGAAGAACCCGTGGTGTTTGTTGACACCGACCAAAACGGTGAGGTCAATGTTGCTATAAGTGATGTAAACCACGATGGCCAGATTCAAGACAATGAGGTGGCCGATGTGAGCAACAGCCACATTCCGATGCCAACCGTTGACGATACAGAACAAGCCCATCAGGTTGTTGACAATGAAATACCTGACTATTCAAACGATGCCGACATCAACACCTATGAAGTGTAGGCATTAATCATAAGTAGGAGTTCTGTGTTGTTTTACCAGACGAGCACGTGCCCGCCCTTGTAAACTAACTGTGAGCATCTGCTTAAAACCGAAAATATAAGAAAGCAATCATGTCTATAATCACACTGCGTTGCCCTGACTGCAAGAAGGATCTTCAACTTCAGTCAGCCATTGGCATTGAGGCAAAGACCGCCAATTGTCCACATTGCCAGAAACCTCACAAAATATGCGAACTGTTGCCCAAACTCAGCTTCGTGGTCAACAACAATAGTTATCAGCTTCACTTGGGCAAGCAATGGGTGGGTCGCCAGTCGCCAAACAGCACTGCCGAGGTGCAAATACCAGACTCTACGTGCTACATGAGCAAGCAACATGCCATTGTGACTATTACCATTACTGCCAATGGTTACAAGGTGACCTTTGAGGAACATGGCAAAAACCCAACCAGCCTTCAAAACGTGCCGTTGATAGCCGATGACATAGTGTGGCTTAATGTTGGTGACTGTCTGGTGCTTGGTGGTCAGCAGATGTACCTTGCCAATGAGTTTGGCGAACAATAGGCTTTACTGTGTATGTTTGTAGAGTGAAGGACAGGGAAGTGATAGTAAATAACCTTGCGGCCCATATATATTAACTGACATTACACTGACTATGAAGGTAGAAACAATATATGAAATAGGGCAGAAAGCCAATCAGGAAGACTGTATATATATTCCCTCTCGTGTTGCGGCAAATGCCGGCAGTTGCCGTGTCTTTGTGTTGTGTGATGGCATGGGGGGGCATGAGCACGGAGAGGTGGCAAGTTCCATAGTGGCAAACACCATAGGCGAAGTGACCTCTGCTTCGTGCGCAAACACGGTGGCGGAGATGCGCTCTGCATTTAACGAGGCACTCAACTGTGCTTACGAGAAACTCGACAGAGCCGACACGTCTGACTCGGTGCGTAAAATGGGAACTACCTTGACTTTTTTAGCTTTCTGTGCCGATGGGGTGCTGGTGGCTCATATTGGCGACAGCCGTGTATATCAGTTGCGGCCAAGCGAAGGCATTGTGTTCCAAACGCGTGACCACTCATTAGTTAACGACCTGTTGGCGGCCGGCGAACTTACTGAGGATGAGGCACGAACATATCCGCAGCGCAATGTGATAACCCGAGCCGTGATGCCACATCAGGAATATCGTTCCAAAGCCACATTTCGTGTGTTGACCGATGTGAGGCAACACGATGTATTCATGCTTTGCAGTGATGGTATTGTGGAGCAGGTCGACAACAATCTACTGACAACAATTCTGTTGGAAAACAAGTCTCTTGCCGAACGAAGTCAAGATCTGCGCAATGTGTGCGCAACGTGTCATACCCGCGACAACCACTCCTGCATTCTTCTTGAACTGGACGAAACTCCTACGTTCTTTTCTCCACAGCAAATCATGCCGAAGAACAGTAGACATAAGTTCTCGTTATGGCTCCTCATATTGGTGACGGCAATAGCTGCAGGCACGGCGTTCTTGCTCTTTAGCAAGTGCCGAACGAAGGAGACTTCGTTGAGTACGCCGGTGATTCACAATACACAGCAGCCGACCTCGGCCGCCCGACGAATAGAAAAACCTGTAAAGGACGAAACTCACGATGCGCAGAAAAAACCTGTTGAAAAACAGAACCCTGGCACATCTTCGTTGCTCCGAAAAGATGTGAAGAAGACATTAAAGGAAGATAACTTAGGTCAGGGAGATGTCCTCAAATCAGAAACAAAATTACAGAATGGAAATAAACAATAAGGAAGAAGGCCTGCTTGCCATTGGTACCACTCTTGCCAATGGTAAATACAGAATAGAAAAATACCTCTCATCGGGAGGCTTCGGTAAGACATATCTTGCTACCGACACTGCCTTTGATGAGTGGGTAGCCATCAAGGAACTTTATATTAAAGGTGTCTGTGGGCGCAATGAAGACAGTAATGAAGTGTCGGTGACGCTCACCGAAAACCAACGTGCATTCTCTGCCCAGCAAGAGAAATTCCGTAAGGAGGCACGCCGTTTGCGCAAATTGTCAAGCAATCACATTGTGAGGGTTCACGACCTTTTTGATGATAACAACACCTCGTACTATGTTATGGACTATGTTGAGGGTGAGAGTCTCTCGCAACGTCTCAAACGCACAGGCAAACCGCTTAATGAGGCAGAGGTCTACAAACTGTTGCCCCAGATTCTCGATGCTCTTGCCACCGTACACCGTGAGCACATTTGGCATCTTGACCTAAAGCCAGCCAACATCATGCTGGATAAAATGGGTTGCGTCAAGTTAATTGACTTCGGAGCCAGCAAGCAACTCAAGAACAGCAGTGGAGACTCCCTGTCCACCTCTTCGGCTTTGGCATATACGCAAGGCTATGCGCCTGCAGAACAGACCAGCCAGGAAATAGAAAAGTTCGGACCTTGGACTGATATCTATGCGCTCGGTGCAACGCTGTTTAATTTGCTAACTTGTAGTCAGCCCCCATCGCAGTCTGACATTGAGGAAGATGTTGACGAGGCTTTCCCTCTGCCACCGAACATAAGCCAAAAGACCAAGGAACTCATTGTGTGGATGATGAAGCCTAACCGCAAGATGCGCCCACAGAGCGTGGACGACATAAGGCAGTATTTGGACGAAACACCACAAAAGCCCTCTCGAAAACCCGTGGCGGCTCCCTCTCCGAAAACAACTCTGAAGTCAGATGATACAATTATAAAAAATCCCAAGTCACAACCAGCTCCTGAACCTACGCCTGAGCCTGAGGAAGAAAACATCTCGAACAAGAAAAAGAACTGGATTGTAGTTGGAGTGATTGCTGTAGTGCTGGGTGGAGGCTTGCTGTTTACACCTCGCTTTGGCGGTTTGGCAAGGGACAATAATTCAGACCTTATTTCAAAAACAGATAGCGATACAGTCAAGGTCTATGTTGACCTTGTGGCAAAAGGCGTTTTGAGTAAGAACAACGAAGTGAGCCAATATTCCTATACTGGCATGCTGGACCCAGATGGGCTTCCGATAGGCAAAGGCAAGGCCGTCTTTTCTGACAACAGGGTGTATGAGGGCAACTTTGACAAAGGACAACTGACAGGTGACACCTGCAAGTTTACCTTTCCCGAAGGCGACGTGTTTGAGGGGACAATGAAGAACGGCCAGTTTGTCGTAGGCAAATACACTTTCTCCGATGGAAGCTATTTCGTTGGGGTGTTTAAAAATGGAGAGTGCGGTAACGGAACTTTCTACGATAAAAACGGAAACATAACAGAAGAACAATAACATGATTATTAAAGCTCGTATTTCGCTAATTCTGCTTTTAAGCATATTTGTAATGTTCGGCACCAACGCCCAAGTGCGCATGTGTCGTGTGTGTAAGAAATCAATAAACACCTGCCCGTATAAGGGGCGGCATCCACAACCTTCAGCAAGGGCTGGTGCTAATACCGCTACAAGTGCGAAACATAGTCCTGCCCCCAAGGTGGACACTTCTCCCATGGAAAACCGTACTTACACCGTCAATGGTGTGTCGTTCACAATGATTGGCGTTCAGGGTGGTAGTTTTCAAATGGGAGCTCCTGCAGATGTGGAATGGTCTGACCACCCTAATCGTCCAGTACACAAAGTAACCTTGTCGTCCTACAGAATAGGTGAAACAGAGGTTACCCAAGGGCTGTGGGAAGCTGTGATGGGCACCAACCCCTCAAAGACCAGAGGAAGCCGTAATCCTGTAGAAATGGTTTCTTGGGAGGATTGTCAAGTATTTATAAAGAAGCTCAATGCAATGACTGGCAAACGTTTCCGCTTGCCTACTGAAGCGGAATGGGAGTATGCTGCGCGTGGTGGCCGAAAGACACATGGCTATCTTTTTAGTGGTAGTAATGATTGTGTTGCTGTAGCATGGTTTTGGGGTGGAAATATGCACGGAGACAAATCTTATCCCGTAGCAACAAAACAACCCAATGAGTTGGGTATTTATGATATGAGTGGTAATGTGAATGAATATTGCCAAGATTGGCTTGGTGATTATACTGCAAAAGCACAAGTAAACCCCAAAGGTCCGGCTAAAGGCCCCTTCCATGTAGATCGTGGTGGTAGTTTTGGTGCCACGTATGGCAGTCATCAGGTGTTTAGACGTCCTCGCCCTACCGACAAAGGTGAGGCTCGAAATATGTATACGGGTTTTCGATTGGCTATGTATGATTGATTATTGGTAATATAAATTGAAAAAATGAGAACTTGCACTTTCTTAGCTCTGCTACTAAGCCTGTTCATGACACAGGGCACCAACGCCCAAGTGCGCATGTGTCGTGTGTGTAAAAAGTCTATAACTACTTGCCCGTATAAGGGTAATCACCCGAAGGCAGCTCAACCAGCCAAAAGCTCAAGACCCGAAGCTCGAAACAAGCCTGCAGCGAAAAGCACACCAACTGCCACAGAAATCAAAACGTTTACTGTTAATGGCGTAGCTTTCAAGATGGTAAAAGTACAAGGTGGAACATACCGCATGGGAGCAACTCCCGAACAAGAGAATCCTTCTGAAATAGAGAAACCTGTACACAACGTTACATTGTCATCATTCTATATAGGGCAGACCGAAGTGACACAAGCGTTGTGGAAAGCTGTAATGGGTAGTGTTAATTCGCATTTTGAGGGAGCAAACTTGCCTGTGGAGCTGGTTAGTTGGGATCAATGCCAAGAGTTTATCACCAAACTAAACAATTTGATAGGCAAACACTTTCGTATGCCTACCGAGGCCGAGTGGGAGTTTGCCGCTCGCGGTGGCAACAAAAGCCGGCATTATCAATACAGTGGCAGCAACAATTTGAAAGATGTGGCATGGGTTAAAGATAATAGCAACCAGACAACTCACCCAGTAGGCACCAAACGCCCTAACGAACTTGGCATCTACGATATGAGTGGAAATGTATGCGAATGGGTAAGTAACTGTGTCTATAGTTATACAAGCGAAAGTCAGACAAATCCTCAGGGCCCTTCAACAGAACATCCTAATTTCGGAGGTCATCTTAGGCGAGGTGGAGGCTATGTTTCCGCTCCTATAAGATGTAAGGTGTCTTACAGAAAAAACGAAACTTCGCATGGCAGAGATATCGGTTTGCGTCTTGCCATGGATGACTGATAAGAAAAATGATGAAGGCAGGAACTTTCCCTAAGGCTGTTGTCTTGGTGAGACAATCACGATAAAAACAACGTATATCCGGCAAACAACAGATGTGCTATTATTCCGGCGCAAATGCCACCAATGAAAGTGCTTAGAAACGCTTTGGGTACAAGCGCACGGTAGCCCAGAGAGTCGAGAGTGGCAGCGTCAGACGAGAGGTAGCCGCTCCATCCCATTCCCATGGCGGTGAATACGGCAATGGCATTGCCGTCAATCAGACCTTTTGCTGCAAATCCGTCTATCAATCCAAGGGCAGCACCAACAGAGCCGAGGGCGGTGATGGGAAACGCTACCAGTTCTGCGGAGTTGAAACCGAAGAGCCAGCGGAACAGAAAGTCTGCCTTGCCAGCAATCCATGGAAGAAACTCCACGCCCTCATAGGCCGCACTGGTGTAGTGGGTCACTGTTTGACCATTGATAATCTCCGTCGCAGGACCGTTGGTAAGCATCATTACTAATGTAGAGATGACGAGCACACCGGGAATGATGGCCAATCCGATATGCACGCCGTCTTTGCCCCCGTCGAGACAGGCATTTAGCATACGCACAAACAGTGACGTTTCTTTTTTGTTGTTTGCGTTCTTGTCTGTGTCTGCGGGAGCTGTTTTTTCCAACATTTCATGGTCTTCCGCACTTATAGCCTCCTCGTCCTTGTATTGTGGATAGGCCTTGAGGGTGAAGTGCTGCATCAGGCGTGTGGAAATAACGCAACCGCACATGGCTCCGAAGAAGCCCAGCAGAGGGGCAACGAGATAGCCGTGCCCTATCATAAACACCAACACAAGGAGGCCCATGCCGAATGCTGTGCCGAAGTTTACAAGCGAGATGTGTTGGTATCTTTTGAAATAGCGGGCAAACCCTTTGTCCTGCGACAAAGAGATAATGGCGGGGTTGTCAGAAAGAAAGGTCATCACTGCGCCAAGTGAGGCCACCCCTGGCAAATTAAACACTGGGCGCATTATGGGGCGAAGAATCTTCTGCATGAGGTCAACAACTCCAAAGTCAACAAAAATCTTGCTCAGGGCTCCTGTTAGCACACACATGCCCATCAGGTAGAATACTACGTCAAGCAACAGCCTGTGGGCGGTGTTCATTAGGGTGTTTAGCATATTGTCGAACCCCATCACCGCTCCGATGGCGGCAAAGAATAAGCCGATGATGAGAAGGCACGGAACACCGCGTGGCATCCAACCAAAAAAGTTTTTCATAGTTATAATAAATTCTGTTAGTTCGCAAAATTAACAGAATTTAGAGATAAAACAAAAAAAATGTGCACCATTTTGCATGTTTGCGGCCAGAAAGATGTAAATCTTTTTAACCCAATTCGGTCGTTAGTGTTGGCGCAAAAGTGCAAAGCAACACATTGTGGCGAGGACGTAACTGTTGGGTGGATGCGTGACAATTGGTTTGTTAAGGCTACATGGTGCTATGCGATATGTAAAAGACTGCCCTGCTATTTGTCAGAGTTTGCAATTACTTTTAGGTATTCATTTTCGAAGTTTGGTGTGAAGATGCCTTTGCCTATGTTGTCGCGAATCTCTTGCTGCGACCAAAAACGTCCGTCAGCAAGTTCCTCCTTGTCTGGATTGATGGGCTTGTCGTAGACGGTGCGGAACACGAACACCAGTTCTTTTTCTTTGTCAGATTCAAAGACATAATGTTTGAGGCGTTCGGGTGTATAGTCGGTGATGCCGATTTCTTCCTTTACTTCGCGATGCAGGGCTTGCTCGACGCTCTCGCCCAGGTCTATGTGGCCGCCTACGGCTGTGTCCCATTTGCCTGGCTGTATGTCTTTCCAATCGGGGCGTTTCTGAAGGTAAAGGTCACCTTTTGAGTTAAAAACATGGAGATGCACTACTGGGTGAAGGTGTTTGGTGCCACTATGGGCTTCGGCGCGTGTCATGGTGCCTGTGATGTTGCCCTGTTCGTCTACTTCGGGCAAGAGGGTTTCTGGGGAATCAATCATTGGCAGCAAAATGGTTTATGGAATCAATATTGAACTGTCTCCGTAGCTAAGAAAACGGAAATCGTTGTCAAGAGCATAACTGTAGATGCGCTTCCAATCATCACCGACAAAAGCGGAAACGAGTAGCAGTAATGTGCTTTGTGGCATATGAAAATTGGTGATGATACGTTCCACGATGTGGTATTTGTAGCCTGGAGCTATTATGATTTGCGTGGTGGTGTGCAGGGCATTGCATCCGTTGGTATCCATCCACCGCAAAATAGCTTGCAATGCATCGGTGCTGTTGATGTCGGTGCACTGGTCTGCGGTATCGTATGGTAGCCATTGGTCGATATGCAGGTCTTTTTCTTTGATATCGGGGTTCTGCAAAATCTTGAGACCGATGTAGAACAGACTCTCAAGGGTGCGGACGCTGGTAGTGCCAACAGCAGTGCAATGGCCTTGATGCGCCAATAGTCGTTCTATGTTGTGGCGTGTTACGCAGATGTATTCAGAGTGCATCTCATGTCCCTGTATTTCGGCGCTTTTGACGGGCCTGAAAGTGCCGGCTCCAACGTGCAGTGTTACCTCATCGCGCTCAATGTGTCTGGCGTCAATGGTTTTGAACACGTCATCGGTGAAGTGCAGACCGGCTGTGGGGGCTGCCACCGAACCGTCTATCTTTGAATAGACAGTCTGGTAGGTCTCTTTGTCGCTTTCTTCTGTGTCTCTGTTTAAGTAGGGCGGAATGGGCAGTTCGCCTGCGGCCTCAAGTATTTCGGCGAACGAAAATCCTCCGTTCCATGAAAACCTTATGATGACACTTGTCTCTGTCTCTCCGTGCTTGGTGGCTTGGAGGGTGACAGTTGTTCCGTTGATGTCCAACTCGAGGCGTAGCGCGCCTTCTTTCCATTTTTTACTGTTGCCAATGAGGCACTGCCATTCGCATTCGTTGCGTTGGTCAAAGTTCTGCTGATAGTCTGCTGGGCAGTGGGGTTCCAGACAGAAGACTTCTATTCGTGCACCAGTAGCTTTGCGGAAGTGCAGACGTGCCTGAATGACCTTGGTGTTGTTGTAGATCAGCAGTGAGTCTTCGGGCAGGAACTGGGCAATGTCCTTGAATATGTGCTGGCTGATATGGCCTTTGTTGTATACCAGAAGCTTGGAGTGGTCGCGCTGTTCTAAGGGGTAGCGTGCAATGCGTTCTGTCGGCAGCGAGTAGTTGTAGTCGCTGATGTGTATATGTCGTGGGTCTGTCATGGTGAGTTGTCGTTCTGGTTAAATCAATCTGCAAAATTAGAAAATAGTTTTATAATCCCAATTCGCTCGTTAGAACTTATTGTATTTTGATTTTTCAGGAGAGCAGATGTTGCTTGTCTTTTTATGGAATAACATCAGGCTATTTTGAGCTAAAAACAAGCACCGAGTGCCTTATAAAAAACGATAGACAATAAGAAGTAAAGAAAAGATGGCATTTGCGACCTTGTGACTGATTTGAGATAAAGACTGTGTGTGCCAATGTTTTACTTTGAGATAGGGTGAGGGTGCATACTGTGTGTATGCAGCGAGCCTGCAATGCTACCAGACATTGCAGGCTCGCTGTGGTATGTGGGTGTTTCTTTAGAGATATTTCTTGAGTACTTTGATATTGGCCTTTTCGTTGATATGCTTGATGGCCTGTTCCTTGATTTGACGTACGCGTTCGCGGCTTAGCCCCATGAGTTGTGCCACCTCCTCGGCGGTGCGCTCGCGTTGCCCGATGCCGTATAGCATCTCGAGTACTTTCTGCTCTTTGGCTGTGAGGCATTTTAGTGCTACGGCAAGGTCGGTGGCGAGTGATTCGTGCTCCATGCGTGCATCTGTAGGACGGTCGTTCTCGTAGGTCATGTTGTCGGCCATGGAACTGGTCTCGTCATTCTGATAAGGGGTGTCTACAGATATCTTCTTGCCAGTGCTACCGATGGCAAGTGCGACTTTGTCCACTTCGGCATCAACGATTTCGGCCAACTCTTCGGCTGACGGCTCGCGTTGATTGGTCTGTTCGAATTCGACCTTGGCTTTGTTGAGTTTGCTTTGAAATCCTACCTGATTGAGAGGCATGCGTACGATGCGGCTGTTCTCGGAAATTGCTTGAAGAATGCTTTGGCGGATCCACCATACGGCATACGAAATAAACTTGAAGCCTCGTGTCTCATCAAATTTCTCTGCAGCGCGGATAAGGCCGATATTGCCTTCGTCAATAAGGTCGTTAAGCGAGAGTCCCTGGTTGCTGTATTGCTTTGCAACGCTGACCACGAAACGCAAGTTAGCACAAACCAATTTCTCCATGGCTTTCATGTCACCCTTGTGAATCTGTTGGGCAAGAATCACTTCTTCCTCGGTTGAAATCATGGGAATTCGGCTTACTTCGCTTAGATAACTGCCGATGCCGGCCTCTTGTCGGTTGGTAATACCTTGTACAATCTTAAGTTGGCGCATATTTTTTTATTTAAATTTTTGTCTTCGTAGGGTTCGGCGTTGTCTTATATAAAATAAGGTGGGTGTAATATGCCCATAAAAAAGTGCCGACTATCTCAAAGTGGGCGCAAAATTACGGAATTATTTGTTGGCTTCAAAAAACTTGGCACGGTTTTTGAAACGAACAAGCGGAAGAAGTTAAAAAACTTTAAAAGCGAAAAGATTGTGCTGGCGAAAGTCTCGGCCAGCGTTGTGTATGGCTAAAATGATGTGTTGAGGTTTAGTTCTCGTCGTGTGCGGCTTGGGAAATTGGCGTGGCCTTGCGAACCATGTGGTGCATGGGATGACTGCCCCATGATTTTTCATCGGCAACGGTGAAGCCTAATGATGCGTAAAGTTTTTCGGCCTTGGGATTACCATGGTCTACAAGCAATCCTGTGTATGGAAGGCCCATCTGGGCGGTCTTTTCAATGCCAGCCTTTAGCAAGCGTGTGGCAATTCCCAGACGACGGTACATTTTTTTTACACACAGCGAATCAAGATATAGTTCTCCTTCTTGTGTTTCGTCATCAAGTGTGAGGTCGCGATTGAAGATACTTTTCATTCCTTCAAGGAACGGTGTACGCAGTTTGTGGAGCATCGCACCGTCATAGCTTACCAGCATGCCCGCCAGATTGTCTTCGTCTGTGTCGAATGCCACAATGGTGTTGAGATAGCTGTATTGAGTATTGTCGGCTTCAACAAGGCTGGTCATGAATTCGTGGAAGTCTATGTCGGTGTGGTCAGGGCCATAGAACCATTTGCAGCAGTCGGGATTCATGGCTTCCATTATCAATGAGGCTATTTCGGAGGATTCCTGCTTTTTGGCGGGGCGGATGATAATCATAGAGTTGTAGTTTTTTTCGAGAGGTTAATGTACAATTACTAATGTGGCGCCAAAACCGTATTCGCGGAACGAGGCATCCTGCCAGTTGCACCGTGGGTATTTGCGTTTTAGTTCTTGGACAATTTTGTTGCGAAGAATGCCATCTCCCTTGCCATGAATAAAGACAATACGTTTGCCTTTGATTTTAATACATTCGTCCATCTTTTTTCGGAAGGTGTCAACTTGATATTCCAGAATGTCAGCGGGGGACATGCCTGCTGTAGTGTCGAGCAGTTCGTCAGCATGCAGATCTATTACTTCGTCCTGTTTGGTGTCGGCAGGTTTTGCATTGCCCTCGGTCTTTTTGCCTGTATTCTTGATTGGGTTACCAGTCAACTTAATATCTGTCTTGCCAGTCAGCATCTTGTGCAGGTTGCAGGTGACGATATCGTTTTCTGCCACAGTAACTGTTAGTACGGGAGTGGAAAAGAAATCGTTGGGGCGGAAGAGGTGTGGTTTATAAAACCGCGTCAGGTCAAGGCGTAACTCTGCACTGATTGGTGTCTTAAGCATAAATGTCTTGTCTTGTTTGAACGCCAGAGCTTGCAGGCAAATATGCTGCACCTCGTTTAGGGTCTCCGTCTCTATGGTCTCAACATATACTTTGGTGTTGGGTTCGGCGGTGTCTATGTGACGTAGCATCCAAATGGTGCTTTCGCCGCTCAGCAGTGTATAACTGATGTAGTAGTTTGAGTCATTGACGAAGTAAACATCAAATTTGCCTTTGGAAAGGGTAGCCGGACTGTTGGGCGAGGGTGACGACTGTAACTGGTCTGCAGGTTCAAAACATAGATAGAGATTGAGCTTGTCGCCACCCTTACGTTCCTGATTGATAGGCTTGTATGTAATGGGCTTGTCGGCGGGTTCGGCTTCTGGCGTTTCGGCTTCTTTTGCCGCAGCTTTTGGTGAGACGGTTGGGGCCTCGCCTTTTATGCGTTTCTCCTTTTCGGTATCCACTACTACGCAATTATGCGTGAGTACAGGAATGTCAAAGCCGTATTCGTCTTCAACAAGTACTGTGTCGCGTCCTTGAAATCCAGTAATGCGGCCACCGCCTGTGCTGTCAAGAAATCTAACTTTGTCGCCTATCTTCATAATCGGTTGGTTTTGTTTAGATTTTTGTTCTTCCATACCATGAACCATACGCCCGAAGCCAACGTGCATACAATACCAGTGATGTAGGAGAGCTGGTTGCCCATGTCAAGGCTGTTGTGGTCAATGCAGATATAGGTGACACACACGCAGACCATGAACATGCCTGGCAGCAGGGTGATGAAATATGGCTTCTTGAGCTTAGCCAGATATATTGTGATGGTGAAGAATGTAAAAATCGAGAAAGTCTGGTTGAACCATGCAAAGTACCGCCACAGAATGTCAAACTTGACAAAAAGCAGCACTACACTGATGGTAAATACGGGCACACACAGCAGGAGACGCTTAGCTATTTTGTTCTGTTTTATCCTAAGCATGTCGGCAGCAATGAGGCGAGCGCACCGCAAGGCTGTGTCACCAGTTGTTATGGGGGCTATTACTACACCGAGTATGGCAAGAATCGCTCCAAACGAGCCAAGCCAATCATTGCATATCATGTTGACAAGAATGGCAGGGTTGACCGAACCGCTTTTGGCGTCATACATGGCGTTGTAGAGCTTTTCGTAAGGTGTGGTTCCTGCCACGTCAAGCGAACTTATAAACTGCAGAGTGGCCGCCGCCCATATCAAGGCAACGACACCCTCTGTTATCATTGCTCCGTAAAACACGCGCCGTCCGTAGCGCTCGTTCTTAATACAACGTGCCATCATGGGACTCTGCGTGGCATGGAAGCCGCTCACTGCACCACAAGCGATAGTTATGCACAGGCAAGGGAACAGTGGCAGTGCGCCATCGGGGTAGTGGTTTGCAAAGGCGTCGGTTATCTCTGGCATACCGCCGCCGTTGTAGATGAAGATGCCAAATAACAAGCACACGGCCATAAACAGAAGCACAACTCCGAAAACAGGGTAGATTTTTCCGATAATTTTGTTGATAGGCAGGATGGCGGCAAGCAAGTAGTAGCCGAAGATCACCACAACCCAGAAGAGGTAGCCGTCCATGCCTACAACATCACCAGTCATGCTGTCAAGCAGTCCGGCAGGGGTCTTGACAAACACCGCCACCACCAAAACCATGAGGAACAATGCAAGTATGCGCTGGCTGGCACGTGCAAAGCTGCCCATTTCGTCACCGACAATCTCGGGCAACGAGGCTCCGTTGCGCTTGAGCGAAATCATGGCCGACATGTAGTCGTGCACAGCTCCGCCAAAAATGCAACCAAGCACAATCCAGAAATAGGCGGCAGGGCCGAAGAGGATGCCTTGTATGGTGCCGAATATTGGCCCAGTGCCTGCAATGTTGAGAAACTGAATAAGAAAAACCTTCCATGTTGGCATGGGTATATAGTCCACGCCGTCCTGCATGGCGTAGCAAGGAGGGGTGCGGTTGGGGTCTGGTTGAATGATTTTTTCTGCAAATTTGCCGTAGATGGCATAGCCTGCAATCAGACAAATCAGGCTAATGACGAAAGTGTACATATTAGTTTTTTGAATTTAATTACGCAAAATTACGACTTTTCAGAGAGGCACATCTGCATTTTCTTGCATAATTGATGGGTGGCGTGTTAAAAAATCATTATTTTTGCCTTGTAATCATTTGTGTGGAACATACGATTTGAATCGGGGTGAACGAAACAGATCTACCCGTGACTGAAAGAAATGCGTCGAACGTACGAACTATTACTATTACCAACATAATTTTACAGCACATGAAATCGGACATACAGATAGCACGCGAAGCCAAGCTGAAACCCATTGCCCAAGTAGCATCGTCACTTGGGATTGACAGTGACAGGATTGAACCCTACGGGCGCTATATTGCAAAGTTGCCCCTTGAACTCATTGACGATGCCAAAGTGCGCCAGAGTAGATTGATACTGGTCACTGCCACTACACCAACCAAGGCAGGCATAGGCAAAACTACTGTCAGCGTAGGGCTTGCCATGGGTTTGTGTCGTATTGGCAAGAAAGCTCTTACCGTGTTGCGCGAACCATCGTTGGGGCCGTGCTTCGGCATGAAGGGCGGTGCAGCAGGCGGAGGCTATGCCCAAGTGTTGCCGATGGACAAAATCAACCTCCACTTTACGGGTGATTTTCATGCCATTACATCGGCCCACAACATGATTTCGGCGCTGCTTGACAACTACATATATCAGCACCGCGATGAGGGGTTTGCCCTGAAAGAGGTGCTTTGGAAGCGTGTGCTTGATGTTAACGACCGCAATCTTCGGTATATTGTTACTGGCCTTGGTGCCAAGACCAATGGAGTTGTTGGCGAAAGTGGTTTTGACATTACTCCCGCCAGCGAGATAATGGCGGTGTTGTGTCTGGCAAGCAGTCCTGATGACTTGCGTCGCCGCATTGAAAACATATTGTTGGGCACTACAATAGACGGCAAGCCGTTTACTGTAAAGGACCTCGGGGTGGCGGGTGCTATATGCGTTTTGCTGATGGATGCACTGAAACCTAATCTTGTGCAGACGGTGGAAAACACTCCTGCCATTGTTCACGGAGGCCCGTTTGCCAACATTGCCCATGGGTGCAATTCGGTTTTGGCTACCAGAATGGGCTTGAGCCTCGCCGACTATGTGGTTACTGAAGCAGGTTTTGGTGCAGACCTCGGAGCAGAGAAGTTCTATGATATCAAGTGTCGCAAGTCGGGGCTTAGCCCAGTGCTGACAGTGATTGTGGCTACGACTCAGGGGTTGAAGATGCATGGCGGTGTGGCCCTTGATGCTATTAAAGAACCTGATATGGACGGATTGCGTGAGGGTGTGAAAAACCTTGATAAGCACATTGCCAATCTGCAGTCGTTTGGTCAGACTGTTGTTGTGTGTTTCAACCGTTTTGCAACCGATACGGACGAAGAGATTGAGTTCTGTCGCCAGCATTGCAAAGAATTAGGAGTGGGGTTTGCTGTCAACAACGCTTTCAACGAGGGTGGCAGCGGTGCAGAAGCCTTGGCGCGTCTTGTAGTTGACACCATTGACAGCAAACCGTCTGCGGAACTTGACTACTGTTATTCTGACTCCGATTCCATACAAGCTAAGGCCGAGGCAGTGGCAAAGCGTATTTATGGTGCCAAGGCTGTCACGTTCAGCCCTGCTGCCAGAAAAATGCTGGCAAAGATTGACGAACTTGGTGTGTCTCATTTCCCGGTTTGTGTGGCCAAGACACAGTACTCGTTCAGTGCAGATGCCAAGGCTTATGGGGTGCCCAAGGATTTTACGGTCAACATTCGCGATATAGTCATCAACATGGGAGCGGAATTTGTAGTTCTAATTGCCGGTGACATCATGCGTATGCCAGGTTTGCCTAAAAGTCCGCAAGCAGAGCGCATTGACATTGTTGATGGAAAGATTGAGGGCTTGTCGTAAATCTTTATGCGTTGTTGGCAGGCTTGTGGTATGACAACATGCAGCATTTATGGAAATTAGTCCGATAGCACATATAGAGACCGATTTTGGAGGCAAATTCGGAGTGCCACGCCAGAGTGGTATCGTCAGCGGATTATGTGGGCGTATTGTCTTTGAACCCGCCTATCGTAATCCAGATGCCCTTAGGGGGCTGGCTGACTTTGAATACGTGTGGTTGCTGTGGGATTTCAGCGAGGCGCACCGCCAAGGTTGGAGTCCTACGGTGCGACCGCCACGTCTCGGAGGCAACGAACGGATGGGAGTGTTTGCCACCCGTTCGCCGTATCGCCCCAACAATATAGGACTGTCGGCTGTGAAGTTGCTTGGTGTGGACTATGATACCAAGGACGGACCTGTGATATTTGTTGGAGGGGCAGACTTGATGACAGGCACTCCGATCTACGACATCAAGCCCTATCTTGCCTACACCGATGCCCATCCCAGTGCAAGGGGTGGGTTCACGGCAGGACAGGC
>ERZ779890.1745-NODE-1745-length-21674-cov-3.592164_pt1 | contig 21674 bp, 16 predicted proteins | sample MGYA00511553_ERZ779890 | MGnify/ENA primary metagenome ERZ779890 (study PRJEB29588, sample SAMEA2152064) | human gut metagenome | biome: human gut; feature: human-associated habitat; material: faeces | place: Denmark | collected 2008/2010 ... | reverse complement strand
TTCTATATAGACTTGCAAAGATTTATGCTTATCCCCACTAAATTTCCACTGACCCGATTTTAGAAGATCAGACAAAGGAAATATTCGCCACAGACTCGATGACATCATCATGCTGATGATACTTGTCCGCGCCTCAAAGTGTGTTGGCAGAACCGAGATAATAGAATTTGGCAGATACAATCTTAAGAAATTCCGCCAATTTGGCATGCTGAAGAACGGTGTGCCGTCCGAGGCGACTCTCTGCCGCGTGGAACACGGTATCGATGAACTGGCACTTGCAGACAGGATGCAGGAGTTTGCGGAGTTGTTCCACCGAAGACTGTACAAGGCAGAAGGAGATAAGGAAATTATCTGCGTGGATGGCAAAGCCGAGCGTGGCACCGTGCTTGACAACGGGCGCAATCCCGATATCGTGTCGGCGTATTCATACAATACAGGCATCACATTGGCAACCGAAGCCTGCCGAGAGAAAAGCAATGAGATCAAAGCCATACCGCGGCTTATCGACAAAATCAACATATCAGGAAAAATAGTCACAGCCGATGCCATGTCCATGCAAAAGTGCATCATCGACAGAATCAGAGAGAACGGGGGTGATTTCCTTATAGAGCTAAAAGCGAACCAACCATCCCTGCGTTATGGCGTGGAAGACAGGCTCAAAGGACAGACTCCCGTGTATTCCTACACGGAGGGACCAGAACTCGGGCACGGCAGAATTGAAACCAGAACCTATCGTGTCTTTGACGGTCTTGATGTCATAGCCGACAAGGAAAAATGGGGAGGAAACATGACGGTTATAGAATATGAGTCCGATACGGTAAAGAAGTCGTCTGGCGCACAGACCGTTGAAAAGAGGCTGTATGTGAGCAGTCTGTCAACAGACACTCCGGCGTTGGGTTTGTTGGTACGCAAGCACTGGTCGATAGAAAGCATGCACTGGACGTTGGATTGCAATCTGCTGCAAGACAGGATAAAACGCAAGTCGGCAAGAGCCGCCAGAAACCTTGATACCATACAAAGAATTGTACACTCGCTGTTCTCTATATGGAAAAAACTCCGTAAAAAGAGGGATGACAAGAGAAAGGGGATGGCTGAACTCATGAGGAAGGTATCAATGGGCTTTACCAGACTTTTACGTTTTCTTCGCCAAAAATGACAAAAAAATAGATTTTGACAAAAGCATAACTATCTGACATACAGCAACAAAAAAATACCCGATTCGCAACGAATCGGGTAAGGGGCAATATATCATTACTTCTACTTTAAATGAAAGAGCCGTGGGGAATGATAGTAAAAAAACGAAAAAACGTTTTGCAATACGATAAAAAGTCGTAATTTTGCAGTCGCATTTTGTGTCGGCATCTTTTGGGAAGGTGTCGTGCAGGCAGGAGTAATAGTTAAACAAACATATAAGACATGAAAAAAGAAATCCATCCTACTGACTATCGTCCAGTGGTATTTAAGGACATGAGTAACGGTGATATGTTCCTTACTCGCTCAACATGCAAGACCAAAGAAACTATTGAATTTGAGGGTGAAACCTATCCTCTCGTCAAAGTCGAAATCTCTAACACGTCTCATCCTTTCTATACTGGCAAGTCAACACTTGTAGACACTGCTGGTCGTGTAGACAAATTCCTCAGCCGTTACGCAGTTACTCGCAAGAAGTAAGCCTATGCATTGGGGCTCTAACGGCCAGACGAGGGAGGTGAGCTTTTTACCTCTTTAATTGATATCAATAGTGTCCCGTTAAAATCTCGAAGTACCATCTGATCCAAAAATCTCAAAATACCGTTATTGATATTCAAATACTTATGTAACATCTCATGTTGGTTGATTTAAGTTTCGAAATCAAATCGGTTCACGTTGAGAATATTTATATCGTACAGATATACAATGTGTTATGAGGGTAATACAAAATTTTAACGGGACAGCAGTGATAATAACCAAAATGAATATGAAAAATTTTCTATTTTTATTTGCCTTATCTATTATAATAGTATTAAGTGCAAATGCTCAAACGAGAGTGCAGATAGGCGATTTGTATTATGATTTATCAGGTGCTTATGCTTCTGTTGCATCATCTCGTCCTGTACCTAGTGATTGCAGATCCTCACAAGCGAGCTTATACACCAATGACAGTTACATTGTTCCATCTACTGTCACATATGACGGATTGGAGTATACAGTAACTGAAATTGGATATGCTGCGTTTGCAGGTTGGTCTAACGACCTCTATGCGCAACCTAAGTTTGACTCAAGTAATGCTATAGGTAGCATGGCTAAGAAAATCGTATTGCCTCCTACCATAAAAAAAATTGACACATATGCTTTTGCCAATTGTCGCAATTTAACCTCTATCGTAATTCCTGAAAATGTAACAAGTATACAGGCAAGTACTGCTTTTCTAAATTGTGATGGATTAAGAGAAATTTTCTATTTATCGCAAACGGCACCTACCAATTGGACTGCTACTTCATTGACTTATGTTCCTTCGCTTAGTGCTTATAGTAACCCTGGTACTAAAATAAATAATGCAGAAATAATTGCAATGGGTTCATTTAACACTACAACATTTACATATACAGGAAGTACACCAAGTATTGAATTGATAAATAATGTTGCAGGGTATGAAGCTAATATGGATTTATCTAGTATTCAATCTGAAGTTGGCACTTATTCTACTCTATTGCCATTAACATTAACTAAAGGCGAAGAAACCATTAATGTAAATATTCCTTTCACATATACTATAAAAGCAGCTCCATTAACAATAAAAATCGATAATGCAGAAAGGGAATATGGAGAAGAGAACCCTACTTTCACTTATAGTTATGAGGGATTCATAAATGGTGAAGATGAAACATCATTATCATCATTACCTAAAATTACCACATCAGCTAGTAAAACTTCAAATGTTGGAACTTACACTATTAGTGGAAGTAATGCTGCAAGCAGTCATTATTCTATAAGCTATTCAACAGGTACTTTATCAATTACCAAAGCACCATTATCTGCAAAAATTAAGGATGTTTCTAGGGAATATGGAGCTTCGATTCATTCTTTTTCTATGGTATATGTAGGGCTAAAAAATGGAGAAAGTACACCTTCTTGGACTAGTTCCCCATCTTATACTACTACAGCTACAACTCGTAGCCCTGTTGGTGAATATGAAATAACTGCAACTGCTACACCAAAGAACTACGAGTTGTCAGAAATCACATCAGGAATACTTACGATTAATGCAGCCCCATTAACTATTCAAGCAAATGATGTTAGCAAAACATATTATTCCGAAAATCCGGAATTAACATATACTTGTAATGGATTGAAATATTGGGATGACTACTCTGTTTTAACTGTACTGCCAACGTTAGCAACAAATGCTAAAAAGGAAAGTGATGCAGGAACTTATGATATCACCATTGAAGGAGCAAGTGCTAAAAATTATGCAATTACATATAAGAACGGACACTTGACAATTCAAAAAAGAACCCTGAATGTGAGTGTTGGTAATTATGAACGAAACTATGGTGAAGAAAATCCTGAATTTTCACTTGATTATGAAGGTTTTGTAGGATCTGACAATTTAAGTGCTATTGATACAGAACCTTATCCATATACATCAGCTACTAAAGATACAAATGTTGGAACTTATACGATTAATATTACTGGTGGTCAAGATAACAATTACACCTTCTCTTATTATTCGGGAAAGCTCACAATTAATAAAGCAGAGCAAGATATTATTTGGAATCAAGATTTAACTAATTTGGCAGTAGGAGAACAGGTGAAATTATTGGCAGAAGCTTCTTCTGGTTTGTCTATAACTTATTCTCTTGATTCAAATGATTTTTGTGAGGTTTATGCAACTGGTAAATCGTCCTATCTTGATTGTAAAGCAGAGGGTGAAATTCAAATAAGGGCATCACAAGATGGAAATAGTAATTATTACTCTACTCCTAGGGTTTCAAAGAAAATTAAGATTACTTCTGCTGGCTCAGAAAAACCTTCTCTTACAATTAAGCAAGCTGATCTTGGTTCAATTTCAACTTTTGTTGACAGAGGAAGCACCTATCAATTCACCATTACCCCAGAGGATGAATGGATAATACATTCAGTTTCATTTAATGGTAATGACTATACATCAAAGCTTGACCAAACAAATACATTCACTACTCCACAAATTACAAGTAATTCTACAATTGTTATTGTATATGCTCAAAATCCTTTAGGCATTTCTAATGCTAAAGTTTCATCCATCAAGGTAATAGGTACACAAAATGGAGTTAAAGTATCAGGAGCAGAAATTGGCACGAAAGCTGATATTTACACAATTAATGGCTATTTAGTAAAATCACAAGACATTCTATCAACATCTGAAGAAATCAACTTAGATAATAATAAGCTATACATTATTAAGATAGGCACATTTACTTCAAAGGTTAGATTGTAAAGAATAAATAACTAAAGTTTCCCACCCCAGAAAAATGGGTGGGAAGTGCTTATCTTCCGTATTCATATAGTTGATAATCAATCATTTTAACACTGTCATAATTTTTGTTATGCAGCATCTTGCCCAGCACATTGCAGCCTTACAAGCAGTAAGGCATTTGCCATTGCAAGGCACTCTTTCGAGAAGTTGTCGTTGTGCAGTATGCTTTCGTGCAGTTCATCAACAGGAATGGAGAAGCTTTCACACAAGCATTTCACAAAGCGTTCCAGTGCGGAAAGCACACGCTTCCACAAAGTCAATTCTATGAGTGAGTCCTTAAGAACAGCGAATAGTCTACCTAGGGTCTCATATTCGTTGATACGCTTGTCAAGCGCCATGACAATGTAAGTCATGTAGCACAATGTGCAATCCGCAATCAATTTGTCAAAGTCGCGTCCCTGGAAAGAACCGAGACCAAGGTACTGCTTGGTTTCCTTGTTAAGCACCTCTATGCTCCAACGCATCTGGTAGATTCCAAATGCCTTTACAAAGGACAGCGAGAGATTTGTGGTGACAAGTACGTTCCATCTGTTCTTGTGGCCGTAACGTATGAGGAATATGCGTACTGGTATGCCTCCGAGATTTCCTCTGAGGTTGATGTAGGCACACTTGTATTTCCTGCAATATTGAGTTCTCTTCCGCTCGTATTTTGCTATTAGGCCTTGTGCGTTGTGGGAATGTCCCTCCACTTCATATTTCGTTTTCCCGAGCTTGGGCAGACCAATAAAATGCATCTTACCCCCATCAATGGAGCGGATCTCACGCAGTAACCTTTCACATGTAAACCAACTGTCACACAATGCATAATCAGTCTGCAGTCCGCGTTCGGTGGCATGCTTTACCATTTCAATGCCCTTGCTTATTTTGTCCTCACCAAGTTCAGAAAGACGGGTTGCCGCAAAGCTACCACTCTGACGATTCTTCTTGAAACGGGCCTTACGTTGTTGTGGGTTGAGCCCGTATGTTTTGTCACGTCCTTTTTCAGCGTGAATGGCGAAATCTACGGGAAGCGTGGTCTTGCAGTCACAATATGCGCAGAGCAACAGTTTGTATCCGAGCACACAATGTCCTTTGACATGGTCAAAAACACGACTGACACCTTCCATGTGAATGCCTGTCTTTTCCAGAGTTGTGTTGTCTAATATCAGGCACTTCGGCATTTCCGATGTGGCAAATCCCTCCTTGCGGAGTACGGCATGAAAACGCGTCGCCATTGCCATCAGCAGCCTTCTCCAATCCATAGACTTTCGTTCGAGCAGACGATAATAGCAGTTCTTACCGGTGGTCACAAGACCGTGGAAACGGGCTGTGTATGCCGAATGTATCGTTTCACCACAAACACGGAATATGCGTATGGCCATGATGAGCTGTACCAAAGAATAGCCCTGCTCCTTCTTCATGCCCATGCGATAGAGCAAACGGCCTAAGGCAAAACGAGAGAAAAACACCGAAAGGTCACTACTGACGCGAGATTTAACACTCATAAGGTTGGCCATCTCAGAAAAATTTCCGAATTTGGCATCCATAACAATAAGCTTGATTTTGTTTGAAACTCAGTTTTTTAGTTTCTGCTAAGTTACAAATAAATCTTGACTTATTGTTTTCCCCACCCTTTTTTTCTGGGGTGGGAACACGGCTCTTTCATTTAAACTTGAAGTGAATACACAACATACCTTACCTATCTCACAGTGAAATAGGCAAATCCATTTGTTGTTATTTTTCAAAGATTTATGTTATTGTCAAGAAAATGTTTATTTGCATTTTTGATTTAAAAGCTGTAAGAGTTTTGTAAAACTTAACGATACAATTCTCATCAGTTCGACCATTCCTCTTCTTTTGTCTGACTTCTTTTTACGTAGTCCGCGCCATATTGAAAATAAAGAATGTACAATTCTCTGTATGGTGTCAAGGTTGCGAGCAGCTCTTGCTGACTTGCGTTTTATTTTATCTTGCAATAGGTTGGTATCTAAACACCAGTGCATGCTCTCTATTGACCAATGATTGCGTATTAATGAGCCAAAGTTTGTGGTATTTGTCGGCAAACTACTCAAATATATTCTCTTTTCGTTAGTATGAGCACCTGTCGATTTTTTGATAGTCTCAGCCTCATATTCTATTATGGTTAGATTGTCTCCCCATTTTTTTCTGTCTACAATGATGTTTATTCCGTCAAATACACGGTATATCCTAGTCTCTATCCTGCCATGCCCAAGTTCAGTCCCGTCTGTATAGAAATACACAGGTGAAAGTCTCTTGAGTCTGTATTCGACGCCATAACGTAAAGAACGCTGATTTGCCTTCAGTTCTATTAGAAAATCACCCCCTTTATCTCTTATTTTATCAATGATTTCTTTTTGCATAGACATTGCGTCTGCCGTGATTATTCTTCCATAGATATCAATTTTTTCAAGAAGTAACGGAACGGCCTTTATCTCATTGCTTTTCTCTGGACAACTCTCTGTTGCTAATGTAATTCCAGTGTTGAACGAATATGCGGAAACAATGTCTGGGTTACGTCCATTCTCTTGCACAGTACCGCGCTCTGCCTTACCATCTACGCAGATTATCTCCATACCACAATACTTTTGGAGCAACTCCTGGCTGAATGACTCAGCGAATAGGTGCATTTTGTCTGCCATAACAAGTTCGTCAATTCCGCACTCTATACGACAAATGGTTGGCTCTGAGGGAATGCCATTCACGAACATACCCATCTTGTGGAATCTTTTTAGGTTATGTTTCCCATATTCAATGATATCTGCACGTGAAACGCACTTAGAAGCGCGGGCGAAGATTATTAATATGATTATGTCACTGAGCTTGTGACAATAATTCCCTTTGCCTTTTCTTCTAAAATCGGGGACAGATAAAGCAAATTTTAAAAGTTTTGCCAGAATATTGCCATCGGATTGAATTTGTTTTGTTATTTTTGCAGTATGATTAGTCGCTTTGGCGACAGTTGTACAGGTTTGGTCAAGTGATTGAGACATTTTCATAACTGTTTGATTATCAACTATAAAGTTACGAAAAATATATCACTTGGCCAATTTTTTAACCGCTTAATTTGTTGAATTTCACAGATTTAGAAATATAACTCAATTCCCCCATACAACATTGCTGCCAAGCCGAAAAAAAGGCTTAGTGGAAGAAAATTTGAAAGAACCAAGCATTTTTAAATGAAAGAGCCGTGTTCATTCCCCTTTTATTTGTTAATCAAACTCAAACAAACTTCCGCAAAACACAGTGAAACAACATGCCTGCCGAGAGACAGGGGAAAGGCCCACTGGGCCTGAAAAACTATACGATTGTTTGGCTGTACAGCTTATCCCAATTCGGTCATTAGGTCGCAAATGGCGTTTTTGTTACTTCTTATTGCCTTTTGTTTTTTATAAGGCATCTGCTGTTTGTTTTTAGCTCAAAATAGCCCGCTATTATTCGCTAAAACGACAAACAACATCTGCACTCCTAAAAAATCAAAATACAATAAGTCCTAACGACCGGTTTGGGCTTATCCCAACTTGACGACAATTTTAGGATTAATGTTTTTTCACTAATTCCACCTTAAATCAGGCGCATGATTCTAAGTTTTATTCGTATCTTTGCACAATATGAAGAATTTTGTCTTTCTACTTTTATGTTTTTGGGGCGGTTTGCTTACTGTCAATGCCCGCACCATGACCGATTTCTTTATAGATATGCCAGACTCACTGATGCCCATGCTGAGCCAAAACGCCCGTAAGGATTTGATAGACTTCTACCGAAGCGGAATGAAACCCATTCTGCCAAATGAATGGTCGGCCAACTCTCAGTTGACAAAGGTAGAAAAGAGCTTGATTGAACTCTGCGAGGATTCTCGCGGTGTTGTAACAACAACTTTTGCCATGCTCAACCTTAAAAGCCGTGACACAGTTATATGCATGGTGCGCACCATCAAGTGTCCTCAGCCTGACAGCGAAATCTTCTTCTTCTCTGCTAATTGGGAGCCGCTGAAAACTCGGCACTATATCACACTGCCTTCTGAACAGGAAACCAGACCTACCACAGACCACTCCGTGGTAGACTACACCTCCATAAGCCTCGCCTCAAAAGACAGTATAGGGTTTACCCTTGACATCGCAATTGATGCCACAGATGGTATTAGCGATGCGTCCCCCGACAGAAAGAGAACTTTCCGTTATGAGTGGAACGGTTCAAAATTCACAAAAAAAACATAGGCATGTCAACCATCATACACATAGAAACATCCACCGATGTATGTTCTGTAGCACTTAGCGAAAACGGTCAATGCATCTTTCATCAGGAAGACCGCAAAGGGCCGTCACACGCACGTATTCTTGCTCCATTTGTAGAAGATGCCGTCAGCATGGCAGACAGCCATGCCATGCCCATTGATGCAGTCGCCGTCAGTTCGGGACCTGGGTCATACACAGGCTTGCGCATAGGAGTATCAACAGCCAAGGGGCTGTGTTATGGAAGAGGACTTAAACTAATCAGCGTACCCACACTCGAACTGCTGTGTGTGCCAGTACTGCTCTACCACGAAGACCTGCCCACCGATGCCCTGCTATGTCCGATGCTCGACGCAAGGCGCATGGAAGTATATACGGCAGTCTACGACCGTTCGCTGAAAACAGTTTGCAGCACCAGCGCACAAATCATAACGCCAGACTCGTTTAAAGACCTTCTTGACAAAAACACTATGATATTTTTCGGAAACGGAGCCTCAAAATGCAAGGATGTTCTGTCGCACCCCAACGCCATCTTCATTGACGGCATTGAGCCTTTGGCAAAAAACATGACACCCCTTGCAGAACGTTCGCTCTTGCAAGGAAAAATTGAAGACACCGCTTATTTTGAGCCGTTCTACTTAAAGGAATTTGTTGCCGGACAGTCTAAAAAACTATTCTGACATTACAACCACCAAAGCACATACGTCCAACCTTTTTATATGAAATACAACACCACACAAGAAAAACTCATATTACCCGACTACGGGCGCAACATTCAGAACATGGTAGAATTTGCCATGACTCTGTCCGACAGAAACGAACGACAGCACTGCGCCGAGACGATAATAAAGATAATGTCCTCTAAGGTTCCGCAGCAAAAAGACCCCGAAGACCAGTTGAGAATGTTGTGGGATCATCTTGCCCTTATATCCGGCTACCGCCTTGACGTAGACTCTCCCTTTCCCATCACTATCCGAAATGAAGAAGAAGCCCAGCGGCCACACCTTGACTATCCAAAAAGCCATCCCAGATTCCGCCACTACGGCCACGCACTTGAAGAAATGGCCAAAAGCCTGGCAGAAATCCCAGATGGCGACGCAAAGCAAGCGACAATAGAACTGGTCGTGGCACAGATGGCAAAGAGCCTGTATCAATGGAACAGAAACGTGTTGTCACCAGAAAAACTGGCCAACGACCTCAGTATTCTAACTGGCGGAAAAATAACATTGACCATAAGTCCGCAACGTATGAACGCCATCATCAGCACCGCGACTTCACACCCTCGCAATGTCATGACACGCAGGAAGAAGAAATGACATCATTATATATTGACATCACCATCTTTAAATAACCTTCACTCACACCGACCACATGGGATCATTCATTATTGAAGGCGGACATCCGCTAAAAGGCGATATAACACCCCAAGGCGCCAAGAACGAAGCTTTGGAGGTCATCTGCGCCACCCTACTTACCGATGAAGAAGTGCGCATCAGCAACATCCCGGAAATCTTAGACGTACTCCACCTGATAAAGCTCATGTGCAGCTTGGGAGTAGAGGTCACACAGCACGCGAAAGGTGACTATTCGTTTTGTGCGAGAAACATCAACATAGACTACTCCACAAGCGAAGACTTCATGATAAAGAGCGCAACCCTGCGAGGCAGCGTCATGCTTACAGGCCCACTGTTGGCCCGTTTCGGTATGGCTGTATTGGCAAAACCCGGTGGTGACAAGATAGGGCGCCGCAGAGTTGACACTCACCTCTTCGGCATGTGCCAACTGGGCGCCAAACTTACGCCAGACACCGCCAACTCGCGCTATACCCTTGAAGCAGACAGACTTAAAGGCACCCACATGATTCTTGATGAAGCATCAGTAACAGGAACGGCCAACATCATCATGGCAGCGGTTTTGGCTGATGGTATCACTACAATCTATAATGCCGCCTGCGAACCATATATCCAGCAACTCTGCAAGATGCTTAACAACATGGGAGCCGACATCACGGGTATCTCATCTAACCTGCTCACCATCAAAGGAGTTAAAGCACTGCATGGCACTACACACGCCATCAACGCTGACATGATTGAAGTGGGCAGCTTCATCGGTATGTCGCTGATGCTCGGTGGCGGGCTGACCATACGCAATGTGTCACCCAAAGACTTGGGAATCATACCCAAATCCTTCCAACGTCTGGGGGCAAAGCTTGTGCTGGGCAAAGACTACATCAAAATTCCTGAGCAGAAGCATTATCAGATTGACACCTTCCTTGACGGCTCATTCATGACCATTGACGATGCCCCATGGCCGGGTCTCACCCCCGACCTCTTGAGTGTACTCATTGTTGTGGCCACACAGGCAAGAGGCACAGTACTCTTTCACCAAAAGATGTTTGAGAGCCGACTATTCTTCGTTGACAGACTTATCGACATGGGGGCGCAGATAATCCTCTGTGACCCTCACCGCGCAGTGGTTGTGGGCCATGACAACAAAATAAAACTTAGAGCACGGCGCATGGTTTCACCCGACATTAGGGCCGGCATCGCCTTGCTCATAGCCGCCCTTAGTGCTGACGGAACAAGCCAGATTGACAATGTAGAGCAGATTGACCGGGGCTACGAAGACATTGACGTACGCCTTAACGCTCTTGGAGCAAAAATTAGACGCAAATAAAGCTTTCGAAATTCATGATAACTTTCGACGAAGTCTTTAAAATAGGTAAGATGGGGCGACCCCACGGCATAAAGGGTGAAATAAGCATGTATTTCACCGACGACGTTTTTGACAGTGTTGACGCCGACTACCTTGTTTGCAATATTGACGGCATCCTCGTACCATTTTTCATGGAGAGTTGGTCCTTCAAGGGTTCCGACACTGCTATCATAAAATTTGAAAACCTTGACTGTGAAGATGATGTCCGAATTCTCCAGAATTCCGATGTATATTTCCCTAAATCACTCGCCTCGAAACGAGACGACAGCTTCTGTTCGTGGCAGTCGTTCACGGGGTTTAGAGCATCTGATACACGAGCAGGAAGTCTGGGTGTCATCACCCGTATAGACGACTCGTCGGCCAACATTCTTCTGGAAATCACCACCGACAACGGCCAAGACCTGCTGCTGCCCATACACCCAGACCTGGTCGCAGATTTCGACATGCGGCAACGCACCCTAACACTAAATCTTCCAGAGGGGCTTCTGGAACTAAACTGACCACAGCCCCCAAAGACAATAAAGACGCATAAGAAAAACATGAGAAAGAAACGATTGGCAATACTTGGGTCTACCGGTTCCATTGGCACACAGACTATGCAGGTTGTGGCAGAACATCCAGAACTGTATGAAGTCCGCGTTCTTACAGCCAACAGCCAAGCCGACCTGCTTATAGGTCAAGCCCTGCGCTTTGAGCCAGATGCCGTAGTCATTGCCGATGAATCAAAATACCACTACGTAAGTGAGGCCCTCGCCAACCACCCCATAAAAGTTTTTGCAGGAGCAAGGGCTTTGTGTGAAGTCGTGGAATATAGCACCGTTGACACGGTAATCACCGCCCTCGTTGGGTTTTGCGGACTGGAACCCACCATCTCTGCAATCAAAGCCGGCAAGCAGATTGCCTTGGCAAACAAGGAGACCCTCGTTGTGGCTGGCGAACTGGTGACAGCTCTTGCCATGCAGTACAAAGCCCCAATACTACCGGTTGACAGTGAGCATTCAGCCATATTCCAATGTTTGGCCGGAGAGCCGGCCGACACAGTAAGCCGCCTGCTGCTTACGGCCTCGGGCGGGCCTTTCCGCTGCCTTCCGGCATCTGAATTGGCTACAGTAACTGCCCAGCAGGCAATGTGTCATCCCACATGGAAAATGGGGGCAAAAATTACTGTCGACTCAGCCACAATGATGAACAAAGGCTTTGAAGTTATAGAAGCCAAATGGTTGTTTGGCATTACCCCCGACAGAATAGACGTGGTAGTCCACCCACAAAGCATCATACACTCCGCCGTAGAGTTTGTTGACGGGACAATCAAAGCCCAGATGGGCGCGCCCGACATGCGTTTGCCCATACAATACGCCCTGTCATACCCCTCAAGACTTAAATTGTCACATTCACACCTTGACATCTTCCAGACCGCCAGCCTAACTTTCGAAAAGCCTGACCTCAACAGATTTCCATGTTTGACATTGGCATACGAGGCTATCAACAAAGGAGGCAATATGCCCTGCATTCTCAATGCAGCTAACGAAGTGGCAAACCTTGCTTTTCGCAATGGCAGGATAACATTCCCCCAATTATATCAAACATTAGAGACAACAATGCAAACTGCTACGTTCTGCACTACACCGTCACTCGACACCTATCTCTCTTCAGACAAAGAGAGCCGTGAAATAGCAGAAACAATTATTAACAACAAATAAACATTATCATCTTATATCTATATGGAAATTTTCCTGATTCGTGCCGCCCAGCTAATCCTATGCCTCTCAATACTTGTGGTCCTTCATGAGGGCGGGCACTTCTTTTTTGCAAAAATCTTCGGCATACGTGTAGAGAAGTTCTACATGTTCTTTGACTATAAGTTCCACCTTTTCAGCACATACTCCAACTGGTGGCGCAAACTGATAGGCAAAAAGCCTGTAACTAAAGGGCCTGACGGCAACTACCCCTATGTGGGTACAGAATATGGCATCGGCTGGATTCCTTTGGGTGGCTACGTGAAGATTGCCGGCATGATAGACGAGTCCATGGACACTGACCAGATGAAACAGCCTGCCCAACCATGGGAGTTTCGCACAAAACCTGCTTGGCAACGACTTCTCGTCATGCTCGGAGGTGTGATGGTCAATTTCTTCCTCGCACTGTTTATCTATTCCATGATACTATTTGCATGGGGAGAGCAGTATATCCCTATCCGTAACATGACAATGGGATTTACCTTCAACCAGCAAGCCAAGGAAATAGGTTTCAAGGATGGAGACATTATCATCGGCACCGAGACCAACACGTTCCGCGACTTCAATACTGACGTGGTGCGTTCAATCTCTACCGCAAAGACAGTAACAGTGATGCGCAATGGCAAAAGCGAAACAATACCAATGCCCGACGGAGGGCTAAACCTGCTCGACATGTTCCAAAGCGAAAAGCCGTTTCTTTCAACCTATATCCCAACAATCATCGACAGCGTAATTACAGGCTCTGCCGCCCACAAAGCACTGCTGCAAAAAGGTGACAAGATAACAAGTTTCAACAACTGCCTCACACAGACTTGGAGTGACTATAATGCGGCTGTAAGACATCTTGCCAAACAGTTGGAGGGAGCTACCACCAACGACTCTTTGCGCAAACGCAACGTACAGATTGCCGTAATGCACACCTCGGGTCAAACCGACACTATGCACATCATGCTCGACACAGAGCTACGCATGGGAGTAATACAGGCCTCCGCCCTCAATTACTACAAGCCCACCACCGTACACTACTCGTTTTTCGAGTCTTTCCCCGCAGGGTGCCAACACGGTATAAACGTATTCAAGGGCTATGTCAGCGACCTCAAATACCTGTTTACAAAAGAGGGAGCAAAGAGCGTGGGATCTTTCGGAGCTATCGGCAGCATGTTCCCCACAGCATGGGACTGGCAGCGTTTTTGGGAACTGACAGCGTTCATCAGCATCATACTGGCGTTTATGAACATCTTGCCTATTCCTGCTCTTGACGGAGGCCACGCCATGTTTCTGCTCATCGAGATGATTTTCCGCAGAAAATTCAGCCTCAGATTTCAAGAACGGGCTCAGATGATAGGCATGTTCATACTGCTTCTGTTGATGGTCTACGCCATAGGAAATGACATCTTCAGATTTCTGCTGTAAGGTAAACAACGTTTCGGCCATTCTCATACAAGCCAGATATACACACGGGCATAACCTGCCATTCCCCTAAAGCATTAGCATAACGTTTTCTGTCACTCTCACAGAAGACATCTGTCTCATTGTCATACCGTTACCATTTTTATGCACTCTAAAAGAATTGAGACCCGCTATTTTTTTCTCAAAAAAAGCGGACAACGGCTTAGGCTAAAATCACCATTAACAAAAATCACTATTAATAGGTATTGGCAAATTCTGAAAAAGGCAGTAACTTTGCCGCCAAAATCACTCTTATGAACTACAGAAACCTATTTACACACCTTCTCTCTCTGACTATTTTCAGCATTTTTTCAGTGTCGCTGTATGCCAACGACAAAAAAGATTCCACAGACATAAAGGACATAGAAGAGGTGGTCATAATCTCCACGCCTAAAGAAACAGGCAAACTCAGCCAGTTGCCCAACGCAGTGTCGATTGTCAGCCAGAACGACATGCGTCGCCACGGCATCACATCATTAAAAGGCATGAGCGACGTGGTTGCAAACCTCTACATTCCTGACTATGGCTCCAGGCTTACGTCGGCCATCTACATTCGCGGCATTGGCTCGCGCATCAACACTCCAGCAGTGGGACTGTATGTTGACAATATTCCTTATTTCGACAAATCGGCTTTTGACTTCAACTTCTACGATATAGAGCGCATCGATGTGTTGCGTGGTCCACAAGGCACTCTCTACGGACGTAACTCCATGGGAGGCCTGATCAAGGTACACACCCATTCCCCGTTTTCATACCAAGGCACTTCGCTAAACTTTGGCATGGCCACAGGCGATGCCCACCGCCATATTTCACTGACACACTACCACCGCATCAGCCAGCATTTTGCCTTTAGTGCCGGAGGTTATTATGATGGGAGTAATGGTTTTTTCAGAAATTCGCAACGCCACGAACGGCAAGACAAGATGAATGCAGGAGGAGGACGCCTGCGCGCCATCTACAGAGCCAACGACCGCCTGAAAGTTGACCTAAGCCTCAACTACGACTATTCACACGAGGGAGGATACCCTTACTTTTACTCCGGGAAGACAAAGGGCGAAGAATCCCACCCCGAACTCCTGCATAAAATAACGGCAAACGAACAGAGTTCCTACCGTCGCAATATGCTCAACACTGGTGTAAACGTAGAGTACAAGGCAAACTGCTTTACACTTAACTACATTACTGGTTTCCAGCACCTCCAAGACCGTATGTTTCTGGACCAAGACTTCATTGCCGATGACATCTACACTCTTGAACAAAAACAAAATCTGAACATCATAAGTCAGGAACTTACGATGAAAAGCCACAGCGGAGCCTTTTGGGAATGGCTCAACGGCATCAGTGCCTCCAAACAATGGCTCAAGACCACAGGACCCGTCACCTTTAAAGAAGACGGAGTGAAGTTCCTGCAAAACAACATCAACTCATACATGCCCGACCTCAGTGCCAAGGGCATCACCTCAATGGGCGTGACCATCAACGACCCTCAATTGCTAATGAGCGGACGATTTCAGACCCCGATTACCAACCTTGCGATTTTCCACCAATCTACGCTCAACTTCACTAAGGCATTCTCTGCCACCATCGGTGTGCGCCTCGACCATGAGCACAACTCCATTACATACAACTCAACAGGAGCCATCAACTACGACTTCAACATGACCAGCGGACGCATGCCACTATCTCTGCGCAACCTAAGCGCCACCCCCTCGTTTGTAGGAAAAACCTCGCACAACTATCTCGAAGTGCTACCTAAAGTCGCCCTAAAATGGCAGGTAAACCCCAACGTGATGCTCTATACCTCTGCCGCAAAGGGACACCGCTCGGGCGGCTACAACGTGCAGATGTTTTCAGACCTGCTGCAAGAGTCTATGCGCAACCAGATGATGCAAGGCATCAAGGATGAAACAAACCGCACCCTCGACCGCTATGCACAAATGGGCATGCCCGCCAATGTCATTAACTCCATCAAGGCAGGACTTGACCAAATGCCAATTGGCCAAACACCCGATGTAAACAAAACCGTCACTTTCAAGCCCGAATTCAGCTGGAACTACGAGGTGGGCACAAAGATTAAACTGCTCGGAGGAAGCCTCAACATCGACTTGGCCACATTCTTTACTACCATACGCGACCAACAGATTGCTCGCTTTGCCAACAGCGGATTGGGACGAATGATGGTCAATGTCGGCCGAAGCCGTAGCTACGGAGTGGAGGCAAACATGCGCTACACTCCCACGCGCGACCTTACCATTTGGGGCACCTACGGCTACACTCATGCCACCTTTACCAAGCACGATGCAGGCAACGGCACCAACTATCGTGGAAACTTTGTACCCTTCATTCCACGTCACACCATTTGTGCAGGCGCCGACTACACCTTTTGGAAACCTCAATGCTCATGGTTGAAATCACTCACCCTCGGGGCCGATGTCAAAGCAAACGGACGCATCTATTGGACCGAAAGTAACAGTGCCAGCCAGTCGCTCTACACCACCATAGGCACCCACCTGCTGGCAGACCTTGGCAAATGTGAAATAAATCTTTGGGGCAAAAACCTCACAAACAAGCATTACTCATCGTTTTATTTTGAAAGCATGAACCGCAAATTCATTCAGAAGGGCAAGCCAATACAAGTGGGCATTGACATCAGCCTGAAATTCTAAGCACAACAGATTTTTTAGTAGACATTAAAATTTATGTTACTAAACACTTTCTTGTCATAACATCTTTCTTTTGAGCACATACTTTAAAAGAATCTCCAAAAATGCCGTAAAACGAACTTTGCTGCACCGTTTTACGGCATTTTTTGTTGAGACAACCTTGGCATTTCGGCCGATGCGTAATTACACTTCGGCCGAAATCTATATCCCAATCGGCCGAAATGCAATTACGTTTCCGCCGAAACGCAACGCCACTTCGGCCGAAAGGGTGGAGGTAAGAGTGTTGCGAAAAGGAGCCAAGTCTCTCAAATGAGGGACTTGGCTCCTTTCGGTTTGCTCAATTGGTTGAGTAGATGTGTCGCTATGCCTGCTGGTGTTCGGTGCGCAGCAGGTCGTTGACGGTCTTAACGGGGTTGAAAGTTGTCAGCGGCACTTCAACAAAGGCGGTGAGCCAGTCGCTCATGGCACCGTTCCATAGTCCGGGGCGTTCGAGTGCTTTGAGTTCACGGCCGTCCTTGGACTTGTGAGAAATGAAGCCTGTTGTCTGGTCCACATATTGTGTGAGGTCGAAGTGTGTGCCGTCGCAGTCTTTTAGGGCGCAAACGAGGTCTACGGGGTTGAAGTGTGTGCCGTTCTTGAACATTTCCACGGTTCTGGGGTCGTCCATGTCAATCTGGCTGCTTTCGAGAATTTGCAGTGAAACGGTGCCGTCTTGATTGTAGGCTAAGAACGGGCCTCCGCCTGGTTCTCCGACGTTTCTCACCATGGCGCACACCCGCATGGGACGGTTGAGCTTGTCCATCAGTACCTGTGCATTACCTTTAAGGTTCTTTATGAAGAAGTTCTGCTCAAGGAAAGCCTTTGCTTCGGCAATCAAGGCGGCAGATGGCTGGTCTGTGCGCAGTTGGCGCAGATAGTCGAAGGCTTTGGCCTGCAGGGTTACCAACAGACCGGCAATGAGTTTCTTGAAGCGCACGGTGTCGCCTTTAAGTCTGTCGGGCACCACGTTGTCTATGTTCTTAATGAAAACGATGTCGGCATCAATGTCAGAGAGGTTCTCTATGAGCGAGCCGTGTCCGCCTGGTCTGAAAAGCATTTTGCCGTCAGACGTGCGGAAAATCTCGTTGTCGGGTGTGACGGCAACGGTGTCGGTTGACGGTTTCTGCTGTGAGAGCGAAACATTGAAATGGGTGTGCAGCCTTTGTTGTGCCTGTGGAATTGTGTCCTTCAGCAGGGTTTCGAACAGTGCCTGATGTTCGGCCGACACCGTGAAGTGCAGATGGGCTGTGCCTGTGCTGTCTTTTGCGTACAGGGCACTCTCTGTCAGGTGTTCTTCTACCGGTGTGCGTGGTCCGTCGGGGTAGGAGTGGAATTTGAGCAGTCCTTTGGGCTTTTGTCCGTAGCTCATTCCGTCGGCGTGGAGCAGGGCTTTGACGACTTCCTTGTAGCGGCCTTCACTTGTGAGTGTGGCAATGCCGGCCCCATAGAGTCTCTGGCATGTGGCATCAAGTTCATCATGGAAGGCAAACTTGGTGATATTATCGAAAAACTTCTTTTCAAAGTCTGTCTCGGGCTTCGAGTATGGAGCATCTATGAAGGCAAAGAGGTTTTTGAACATTCGTGAAGCGGCTCCGCTGGCTGGCACAAATTTCATGATTTTGTGATTGGCCGACGATGTGTAGTTGTCCCATGCGGAACACAATGCATCGGTCTGTTGGGGTGTAAAGGCCAGAATGCCGTTGCCGATGGTGGCCGCGCTATCGAGTTTCAGAAACGGAAATCCGTTGCGGAAGGCGTTGAGCTCTTCCTCAAGTTGCCCGGCGGTGATGCCCAAGGCTTGCAGTTGTTCTAAATCTTTAGGTTGTAGCATGGTGAGTGTGTTAAGTAGGTTTTCAAATTTATTTTAACATTTCAAGTAGGTTTTGTTCTCGTCATAATAGTTTTCTTTTGCGCCTCTATTATCTTTTTTTCAGTCACAATGCCCGCATTGCTCTTTCAAAGAAAAATAATATCTGCATCATAATAAAGCCTTTCTGACTATAAACTAATTTTAAGAACCTACTTGTGATATTTTGTTTTATGTTTGTCGGTTGCTGTTGACGCACACCTCTCTCTCCTTTTTTCGGTAGCGGTCAGGTCAAGGTTGAATGGAAACTTTGCCAGAATTGTCTGGGGCAAATTTTTGCCTGTGCTTGCTGATGGCTGTTCGTGCGCTTTCTATGGTGGAGTCGGGAACTCCAAGGTCTTGTGCTTTTCGCAGGTCAAGTTCGGCCATGGATTTTTGTTTAGAACGGCCATATATGACGGCTCTGTTGAGGTAGGCCGTTGGGTTGTCGGGAGCCAGCTCTATGGCTTTGTTGAAGTCGTAGAGGGCGAGTTGGTTTTTGCCACATTCCATCTCAAATGTTCCCCTTATTTCATATAGTGAGGCTGACTTCGGGCTGTGTGTTATCAAGCGGTCCATGATGCCGATTGCCTCATCGTGGTGTCCTTGACTTGCTCTAATGACTGCGATGGCGGTGTTGGCAGAGGTGTGTTGCGGTTCGAGTGCCAATGTTTTCTTGTACTCAGCCAAGGCGTTATCTTGCTTGCCTTGCCGTTGGTAGGTGTAGCCCTTGTAGAAGTGGGCTTGCGGACTGGAGGGTTTGAGTTCCAGAAGAGTCGAGTAGCATTTTAGGGCTGTGTCATAGTCCTTGAGAATAAGGCTCACCGCCCCACGGCGCTCGTATGCTTTGGCCAAGTTCTCGTTAATGCGCAGGGATTTGCGGTAGTAGTCGGAGGCTGTATGGTAGTTGTTGCCACGTTCGGCAATCTGGCCCATCTGGAAGAAGAGCTCAGCGTTTGACGGATGGGACGGCAGAAAGTCTGTCGCCTCTCTGAATGTCATTTCTGCATCTCCCAAGGAGTCGGCGAGCAGTTGCCTGTATCCCTTGTTTACCAAGGTGAGGTATTGGCTCTCCTCTGCTTCGGTGTATTTCGTAGAGGTGGCGCTCCTGTCTGACGGTGATACAGAAACTATTTTAGGTTTCTCGCCAAGGTTCATTCTCGCTTGTGCCAGAAGGCGCACAGTAGAAAGAAAGGTCAGGCCTGCAGAAAACAATAAAAAAACAAAGCGGTTGTTCATTGGCGTCTGTAGTAAAGTATTTGTATGGCAAATGTAGTGAAATAAAACAGTCTGACGACAGTTTTTGGAGAATATTATTTTGTGGAAGAATTGGTAGATAAAATAAAAAGACGTATATTTGCAATTGACAAGATATTTTTTTATTTTAATCATTAATTTTTTTGTATGAAAAAGCTTTTACTTTTTTCTGCATTGTGTGTAAATGTACTTTTTGCCCAAGGTGAGTTCTACGTTTTTAAGGGAGGAGTAAAGTACCGCTGTGACGGTGTTAACGGCGCGGCACGTGTTTCCATTGTGGCGGCGGATGACAGCGTGGAGCACATAGTTGTACCGTCAGGAGTGAAAAATCCGCATACCGACAGTCTTTATGTAGTAAGGCAATTTTCGGGAAGTGGTGATGGCGGTAGGAATGTTAAATCCATTACGCTTCCTAATGTAGTCTTTTGGTTGGGAGACTTCGGACCGCTTGGACCGCTTGGACATAATGTTTTTACTAATCTGCCGAAATTGGAGTCTGTCATATTGCCGGATTCGTTGAAGAGCATAGGGGGAAATTGTTTCTATAATTGTTCGAGTCTGAAGACTATTAGGATTCCACGTAGTGTGACGACAATATGGAAAGGGGCTTTCAGCGGGTGTTCATCGCTTGAAAGGGTAGAGTTTGACAACGTAGATAGGATAACTTTTGGTGACAAGGTGTTTTATGGCTGTTCGAGCTTGAAGGCTATAGAATTGCCGAACCAGATGACGGCTATCGGAAACAGTTTCTTTGAGGGATGCTCAAGTCTGATGTCGGTAACGGTTCCCAATACCGTGAAAAGCATTGGAGACTGTGCGTTCCTTGATTGTGCAAGTTTGGAGACGATAGAGCTCCCTAATTCTGTGACAAGCATGGGGGCTTCGCCGTTTTCGGGCTGTACGTCATTGAAGAGCTTTGTTGTTCCGGATTCGATAAGAGAACTGGGAGTCAGATACTTTTGGAAGTGCTCAGGGCTGGAGTCTGTTTTTGTGTCTCGTTCGGTAGAGAAGATTTACAATACGACTTTTGACGGGTGTACGAACATAAAACGGGTTGTTGTCGATTCGTGCAATCAGAAATATGATAGCCGCGACAATTGTAACGCTATAATTGAAACGGCCACAAACAATCTTTTTCTGGGATTTTCGACAACCGAAATCCCGAATACTGTAAGAAGTATCGGCGACGGTGTCTTTCCCTAGAAAAAGTTGACTCGCAAAATCAACAATTATGTGGAAGTACAA
>ERZ779890.1736-NODE-1736-length-21765-cov-10.806679_pt1 | contig 21765 bp, 27 predicted proteins | sample MGYA00511553_ERZ779890 | MGnify/ENA primary metagenome ERZ779890 (study PRJEB29588, sample SAMEA2152064) | human gut metagenome | biome: human gut; feature: human-associated habitat; material: faeces | place: Denmark | collected 2008/2010 ... | reverse complement strand
TTTATTAAGCACATATACAGTGGACATATACGCCACCTCCTTTACGATAAGTCTCCCCTGCCGAAACAGGAGGTTGTGTTTCCCTTGGCTGGGTGTTTGCTACGAGTAGCATTACACGAGGCAATGCTACTCTTGCGGAGCTGGCAACTGGGAAAATCGACAGGCGCAACAAACATCCATATGCCTGTGATACTTGTAAAAACAGATGGTTTTATTCAAACCACCTATTTTTGCAAATACCCGTGATAATTAGCCATTGTGATTTCTCCTTTTTTGTGTTATTTATTTTCGAAAAATGCAAGCATAGCCGTATTAGCTGCCTGCGCATACCGCGTTTCGGGATGCCGTGCAGCAAAGCTTTCTTTCGCAAAGAGACTGTTTGCGGAATGTACCGAATACCTCGTACCCTTCAACTTCAACTGCCAAGCCAGCTGATTCGTGTCACGCTTATGAGCATCGGTGATGCTCATAACGAGAAAACACGGAGGCAGCATCTTGGCGTAAGTCTTAGGTGACAGGCACTCAGCGTAGCTGGTCTTCTTCCAATCCTTTTCGATGAGATAGGGCGCGATTGCGCTCATCTTTCTGCTGGAAAGGTCAAGAATACCATTCTGCAAGCAGACAGCCTTGAACGAAAGTTTTGATTCCTGCGGTACATCGAATGGCAGTTCATCTTCGAGATGCTGCATGGATACAGGGTTCCAGAGAAGAGCGTATACGAGGCAAGCCAGTGCAGCACCTGCACCGTCCCCTACCAGATACATTCTGGACATATCTGCACCATACCGTTCTGCACAGCGGTGGATGACAACGAACGCCTTCAAAAGGTCGCCGAGTTGCCCGAACAGATTTGTTTCGGGAACCGGGGTGTATTCCGGAATAAAGGTCAGATAGCCATGCTCCGCACACCACGCTCCGAAATTTCGGTTCAGGGCACTGCGTCCTGCAACGAAATCGCCGCCGTAGATGTCGATGATGACAGGGAATTTCTTGCCGTCGCCTTCCTTGTGCTTCGGAACATACGCAGAGATGGGCAAGCACTCATCACTTCTCTTTGTGATGATGTGATGTGTGACCTGCGTCTCGCTGCAAACTCCGATTGCGGTGGTATTGGGTTTCGGTTGCTTGCTTATGATTTTCTGCAAGGAACGCTCCTTGCAAAGTACGTAACGGTTGATATTCAAATTTCTTCCTCCTCGTTCTCGCAGCAGTCAAAAAGAGAGTTTTCCCAGCCCCTTTCAATGGCAACTCCGTAAGCCTTTTTGTACTGCTCCTTGAATCTCTGCAGGACTGCATCGTACTGACTCTGCGTCATAACAATGTCGTTAGAGTTGTCGTAGTGGTACAGCCGCATTTCAAATTGTCTGCCGAAAACATCCTTGTCCGGATACCAGCATAAATACAAAACTACATAGTCGTCATCACAGACATCGAGTCCAAACACCTTGTTGATGTCGAACTGCCTGGGAAGGAGAATGCTGATATAGTTGTCATCGATTGTCCGCATATCGTAATCGCAGAGGGTGAAGCGAAGGAACTCATCGAGGTCTTTGATGGTTACTTGACCATGTTTCATCACAGAGTCGATAAATTTTTTGTGTGCCATGATTTCTCCTTAGCTTATCGTGCGCAGCGGTAAAAGAACGCCAGCATCTCATCGTTTGCCATCTGCCCCCATGCCGTTTCCGGATGAAGTGCGGCAAAAGCGTGGTCGGCTTCTTTTACATTGCAGAATACGAATTGATGGTACTGGTGGTTGGTTTTCAGCAGCTTCACATAACGTTTTGTCTGTCCTTTCAGGAAATCTCCTTTTCCGGAACAAAGAAAGCACGGCGGCAGCAGCTTGCAATAGTATTCGGGACGAATATAGGAAGCGTACTTCTCTTTGCGCCATCCCTTCTGCATGTAGTTGTTCGCCAGCAATCCAACCTGACCTTTGTAAAGGTAGAACATCCCACTCTGAAAACCCATGGCAGTCACGCGGAGAGCCTGAACCTTTTGCGGGATATACCTTTCAAGGCGGCGGATGACCGGCTGCATCTCGGCAGGATGGTGTAGTGAAGCAACGGCCATAGAGGCCAAGAAAGCACCAGCACTGTCTGCGGTAACGAATAGTTTTTCGATGTTGCCGCCGAACTCTGCCGCTTTCGCTTCAATGACTGCGAGCGCATCGAGAATATCCGAGATTTGTCCGAAGATATCCGTTTCGGGAACCAGACGGTAATCGGGGATAAAAACGATATAGCCTCTTCTTGCCAGTTGGATACCAAGATTCCTGTTCTGTTCTTTGCGGCCGGCAATCAAGCCCCCGCCATGAACATCCAGGATGATGGGTAGTGGTTCTTTGACCTCTCCGACTGGTTTGTAGACATCCATAGAAAGTCCTAAACATTTTCGAACCGGGATGGTAACAATATCGACAAGGCCGCTGTTGTGCATATGCGGCTGGCTGCGAATGATTTGTTCGACATGGATGCGCTCCTTTACGGAAGCACGAGTAATGATATTCAAAAAAAATCAACTCCTTTAACAAAAAACGCGGCTGCTGCTCTTCTTGAACAGCAGCCGTATTTGGTGAAATCAACGGAACTCGAATGTGTATTCGGTCCCGGTAACGGTTGAGACGAAAATGTTCACGCCAATCACGCCGAGGCGCTTTGTCGTGGCAGTCGTAAAAGAGCGAGCGTTCTCATTTGACCCCACGACAAACCGAAGAGGCTCGCCGTTTACGACATGCAAGGCACCCTTGCAGCCGATAAGAGACTTGACTCTTTCGTCGTTGCTATTGGTGGCGGTTAAAATACACCCTTCCCGAATTCGCATTTGTAAATTCCTCCTTAATCAGAAATCTCAAGCCGAAGCTTGCGGGTACTGGTCAAGAACATCGTTGAATCGGGAATCTAGGTGCCGGTCATTTTCGTCACGGGCGGGATAACTGAACGCGTTCTCGTCTGCAGCAGCATCCGTGAATCCGTCCATCATGGTCAGGATACCCTCCATCCAGGCAGCGGCTCTGCCAAACATACCGTTTTCCTGTTCCTTGTTGCGGTGTAGGTAATCGGTAAGGCTTTCAAGAGCCATCTTCTGCTGATAGAAGGTATCCCAGTTAATGTCTTTGATAGTGTCGAGGTAAGCGTTATCGTCCATTTTGAACAAACTCCTTAAAAAATAAATTTACGATGCATACACCGAAAGGCTCCTGCAATCAAATTCCAAAACAAAAAGGCAGGCTCTCCATGTGACTGGAAAGTCTGCCTTAACGGTTCAGAACTGTGAATGTGTGAATTACCTTTCGGTTGGTATCCATCGTACATTTTTCATTGTATGCGGTTCGCACATTCGCGCAAGGGCTTAAAGGTGAAATCTGAGAAAATTATTGGACAGTGACAGAAGAATTTACAGCCTCAGACGATGAATCGGTGCTCTCACTCGCGGCTGCATCAGAATTCGCAGCGTTTTCATCATCAGATGCAGCACCGGACTCGGTTGCTGTATCAGATTCCGGAACAGCGGCAGCGTCCTCAGCAGGTGCGCCGGGCATAGTCGCATACAGACCCGTCAGACGGACAGGCGCGTCACCGTAGCCAAGATACCCCCAGAAAGTATCAGTGCTGGCTTCATTGATGTACTCGGTGCCCTGCAATACCGGGAACTCATAGATATCGGTGATAGCCGTGCCCTTCACATCGGCACTGTCAAACTGGTCGCTGCAGGATGCCACAACGGTGCAGTCCTCGTAGTTCCAGACGAGGTAGAAGGACTTGGCACCGGTCTCTTTGTTGTACTCCGCGTCACGGAACTCATCAAAGGAAGTATACTGCGTGCCGGTCGGGCTGTTCTTCCAATAAAGGCCATTCGGGGTACCGAATACCGCATAGAGGGCGTTGAACTTCTCCTCGGGCGTGCCGTCAACAGGAAAATCCTTCAGAGCGGAAGGCTTCATCGTCGAATAGAAAAGGCCATTCTCAAAGGCGTTCCCGATAGTCATGCCGTCAGAAGCAGCCGTGGTGCTGTCCATGACATTCGATACCGGACCACCATTGAAGCCAATCTGGTAGTAGTTGGCGGATTCCCCATTCTCACCCTCGGTACAGACACAGAAATCCGAGATATCTTTTTCCAGACCTTCTCCGGTCACGGCATCCTCAATACTGTCGATGACCGTTTCCCCCGTTTCCAGAACGGACAATTTCAGGTATCCGGAAATCGGCATCTCGTTCAAATCCTTCACGGACACGCTCTTGATTTGTGTAGAGCTGCCGGATGCAGAGGAATAGAGTCCTGAAACGAATGCGCCATCCTCATAGGTCAGAGGATTTACACCCAAAGGCAACCCATCCGTCCATGTCATATCGGGCTTATCCAGAGTCCCTACAGCGAACTCTGGAAGATTGTCAAGCAATGACCATGCATTGATGGGCTCTGGCGTAGGTGCAGGAGTCGGTGCCGGTGTGGCAGTGGGCTGCGCGGCGGCGATAGCCGCTGCCTCAGAAGCCGCTTTCCGGTCCTGAATCTCCTGAGATGCACAGCCGGTAAACATCACTACGGATGCCATCATGACAGCTGCGGCGAATAGAATTTTCTTGTGTTGCATACTGTTTTTGCACTGTCTTATTATTTAGGCAGTGCTTTGCCTCCTTTTACATATCGTTTATGCTGAATATGACCAATGACCGCAAGCCCCAAAAAGCCAACGGCAATGAGCATCGAACTGCCTCCGAGAAGAAACGCGCAATAACCGGCCACATCGCGCCACTGTGCGGCTTTTGCGAGCGTGCATATGACGCAGGCAATAAAGCAAAGCCAGCCAAAGAGATAGCCAGCCATTCCGATGGTAGCTACCTTCCCTAATACGGATTCTAAAAGCTTCAAAGCAACCACATCCTTCCTACGAGTTTAATTTTATGCGATTCGCAAGTATTGGCAACAGGAAATTATCGCTATAAAAAGAAAAAGCTGCCCAACCGAAGCTGGACAGCGAAAATGCTATTGAATTTTACTGTTTTTTGTTTTGTTCTGCTCTTCTGCGCTCGCGTTCCTCGTACTCCTTCTTCTGATACTTCAAGCGTTCGTTCAGCAGAAAGGAGTTTTCATCGCGGGTCATGGTGAGTTTGGCTCTGTACACGATATAAATGACGATAAGTGCCAAAATGCCGTAGGTGAAGATGAGACTCAGAAGATTGCCAACAACCGTTACGATAATAGGCGAAATGAGATGGAGAACACCAATGACGAGCAGGAACATACCGCCAAAGACGATGACTTTTGCAGCGGTCTGAACGGCAGGCGGGTAGCCATCAAGAAAAGTGGATATAGTATCGTTGATTTTGGTGAAGATGTCATTTCTCTTTTTGCCATTGTTATTATTGTTTTCAACCATACTGGTCCCTCCCTTTTTATGCCAATTATAGCACATATTTGCACAAAATGCTATACCTCGCATTACATTGTGGGTGAGGACAGGAACCATTTTGCTTGTCAAGACGACAACGAAAAAAGCCGTCACCCCAAAGGGCAACGGCTAAGTGTATTGGTGTGATTAGCGAGGCAGGTTCTTGTCTACCACGATTTCGAGGTTGTAGTGAGGCAGTTTCGCAACATCACCCTTCGCAACCTTGAGAGCCGCCTTCATCTTGTCATCAGGCATGGACTGGATAAGGCTGTTCAGTTCCTCACAGGTGTGGCTGAGCATCGGACCGTGACTGGTGGTGAACATCGTAGCGGAAACCGGCTGGCAACCCTGAGAGACCATACCGTCCCAATGCGTGCGCAGTTCAGCAACGGACTTCATGTTAGCAGCAGTGCTCATGAAATCATAGATGTTGCAGTGGTTCTCGTCGATGTATTCAAGGACATCGATGCGAGTGCGGTTCGCATATACAGGGAACTGGAGCTCGACCTTGTTGCCGGTGTTGTTCATGATACGCTCAGCAAACTGCTTGGCGTACTCCTCGAGGGGGCAGGTCTTGTCTTCCACGACAGGAACAGCATCCTTTACAGCATCGAAGATGGCACGCCAGCCCTCATCGCTCAAATCGATGTTGGACTTGTTTGCGAGGGTGTTCAGGAACCCACGCGGCAGGTCAGAGATATCGATGGCGATGGTGCCGGTGAACAGGTTGAAGGAAGGATGACGAGCACGGTCCCAGATGGTATCCAACTGTGCGGTAGCGATAACGCGGTCGCCGAGCTGGATATCCACACCCTGGGTGCTCATATTTCCCTGATAATAGTGCTTCAGGGCGTAACCACCGGTCACTGCACGAGTCTGAGTAGCGGCTGCGTTGAGCAGACCGACCTCAACGGAAACAGGGATATCGTGACCATTGTAGTTCACGCTCAGATGATGCGTCCCGGTCACAGCCTTGTAGCGCTGGAAGATAGGCTTGACGAAAACATCGCAAGTCTTGCCGTTCGCCATCTGATAGTCGGGAATCAGGATACGGGCGGGAGCGGCACCGGAATCATCGGGCTTGAGGTAGTTGCGATACTTGACGCCGAAATGCTCCGCAATGGAACGGCGCAGCACATTGAGGCTGGAAACCTTGCTCGGAGCGCAGCTGCCATTCTGGGTCAGCATAGTGCTTGCGGTGCTCTTGTCCATCTCCACATAGATGATGGTGGAGGGAGCGCCGAGAGGCTTGTAGGCATCACGCATGACGATGTCGGCAAGAGGGATATCCTGCTGTTCAACAATCTTCATCTTGGTGTCGAAGGGGCCGTCAACGAGGTGGTAGGAATCCTCTTCCGGCTTCTTGGTGGCGATGAACCACGGATACTTGTTCCGGGTAGCGACCAGCAGGAAGTTGTTGAGACCTACGCCGTGGATGCACAGAGGACCCTCATCGGTGTGACGAGAGCCAAACTGCAGGCTTTCGCTCACCTCGTTGATGTCCATACCGTTGCCCCAGTCGGCAGTAACCATGCCGATTAGGTCCTTCTCGGAGCCTGGTACGAACGCAACCAGAGCGTTTACAGGGCCGGTGCTGTTCGACAGGATGTTGTCCATGGGCTCGCAAGCGGCGCTGTGCATCGGGAGAAACTGGTTGGAAACGGCATTGAAGTAGTTCTTGGTGATACCAACATTGAGAATATGTGTCTTCATAGTATACCCCGTATCGTGGGGCCAACGTGCTGCTCTTGAAATCATCTCCACAGCATGTAGAGCCCCAATATAGGGGGTTATTGTTATTTGTTTGTGTGTTTGTCTGTTATTACAGGAAGCAGACAAGCGTAAAAGATTGCTATCGCAAGTATCGCAATTACAATCACGATAATTACGGGGACTGGGATTTGTTCGATGAGCGCAAGTATCACGCGTTTTAACAGCAGCTAGAGAAGACGACGTAGCATCTTATGATTGCTGAAAAAAGCGCTTACTTGCTAAAATATCTTCTTGAAATTTGTCATGATAATTCTCCTTTTTTTATTGATATTCGTTTTATGCTAACGCACTTTATCGTTGTACCCACGGCTGGAACATGTATAAAAGATGCTCTAACGCGGCGTTCGCGGCTAGGATATGTATAAAGGATGCTTTGCTGTATTTGCAGCAAAACAACGATTTTCGCATTAACGCAGCGTGTACGTCCCGCTTTTTAGGCAGGAAATCTATTATTATCACCGTATCGTGGTGTACTACGATGCAGGAATGTTCCCGCATGACCAATAACAGATAGTCCGCAAAAACCTCCAAAAGAAAAAGGACAGACACCCATGACGAGTGTCTGTCCTTTTCAAGAAAAGAGGATTGTGAATATGGCTATTGTTACACTACCTATAAAGGTAATGATACGGGTATCTTTGGTACGATTATTATTCTATGCCGTTCGCAAGCGCTGTCAACACTAATTTCTGATTTTTCCAAACAAAAAAGCCAACTGTGTGTCAGATGGCTTTTCTGTTATTCGTTGATGTTTTTCTGGTTGTGGTGAAGGGCACCACGGACAAATTGGTTCCAGCGAGCATGGTACAGGACGAACCCGTCCTCGAACTCCACCGTGATGTTGTTGACACCATGGTAAGCAATACAGGTGGCTTTGCTTCCATTCTTCATCGTCATCGTGGTGCCGACAGATTTCTCAAAATCGTGCTCGTCCTTGCGTGCCGCACTGATAGTGCGCATCCGCATTCTGCATTCTGGGCAACGAGTGTTGCCGGACGTAGCAGCTTGTGTCATAGCGCGAACGCTTGTCACGAACTCTTTCTTACAATCCGGGCATACGAAGATAGCGCGTCTTTCCGAACGAGCAGAAATTTCGCTGGGAGTGTAATCGTTCTTGTCGCTCCACAGAGGAACAATCTTAGGACACTGGGTAGCCAAATCATTGATGCCCGGGACGACCTTAAGACCTGCGCAAACAGGGCAACCGGTATTACCACGCATCAAGGACCTTGCGATATGAAAAACACGGGCTTCAAACTCCTGCTTACAATCTGGGCATACGAACCACGCTTTCTTGTTGCTGCCTACAGATACTTCGCTGGTGGTGTATGTGTTCTTGGCACTCCACATAGCGGAAATCTTTGGACATTTGGTAGCCAAATCGTTGACGCCGGAAATGACATTCTTGGAATTGATGGTGTTGGCATTCATAGTAAACTCTCTTTCTCCTCGTATTTTCGAGGCTTGTGATAAATAAAAATGAGCGACTTGTAGTTACAGCGTCTTAAACTTACGGCAGCAACGCATCATGGTGCGGATACGAACCAAGTCAATCTCGATTGCCAATGCGTTGATGGTTTCGAATAGTGCATAGACAGCCATTGCGGGAATCGCTACAAGTAAAATAATGATGGATTTAATGGTTTTCATTTCAAGCTCTCTTTCTCCGCATTTGCGCGGTCTTGCAACAAAAAAAGACAGGTCACCGATTGGTGCCTGTCTGAATTTTGTCAGATTATAAATGGTTGGTCGTGTTTTGTTATCTATCGTACAATACTCATTCTATACTGTTCGCAAACGCCGTCAAGACAACATTTCAAAAGAAAAAGCCGCCCCACCCCGAGAGGTGGAACGGCTGATGAGATTAGTGCTTGATGTAAAGCGAGGTGTCCCTGAACGGATTCAGGATACCAGGCTTATACTTGGTGCTGACATAATCAGCAATCTGAGTATCCGTCATACCGTTAAGCACATCGAGCCAGCATTCAGCGTTGATAGCCATGAGTCCGCCCATACCAAGTGCATTGTCGCAGCGTCTCATATCCTCTGCGAACGCCTCATGGTATGCGCAAGGCTCAGCAGCATGGATAAACCGATTGGTGTCGTACATAGTGCCACCTCACGCGTTTACCATGGCTTTAAGCCCTGCTTCGTCCAGAACGGGAATTCCCAGAGTGTTGGCCTTATCGAGCTTAGAGCCTGCTGCTTCACCGGCGACCAGATAGCTGGTCTTCTTGGATACGCTGCCGGTCACCTTACCGCCGTGCGCCTCGATAAAGGTCTTGGCCTCTTCACGGCTCATTGTGGGCAGGGTTCCGGTAATCACAAAGGTCTTACCAGCAAGCGATACAGCATCCTCAGCGGAACCGCTCGCGGATGCATTCGGTGCATGGTAATCGAGATTGACGCCAGCCTTGTACAGGGCCGTGACCTCCTGCTTGAACATAGGGTCAGAGAGCATAGCGTCCAGAGCGGCATAGATGGCATCAGAGAAACCGGGGATGTTACAATCCTTAATGTTATCCACATACAAGGCAGACAAACCGAGCAGGTTTCCGTCCGTTGCCTTGCACTGGGTAAACAGGGCGCGAGCAACATGACCGCCAATAAGACGATAGCCGAGACCTTTAAGAACACGGTCTGCGTTCTGGGTCTTGGAGTTCTCGATGGCTACAAGCAGCTTCTTGGCCGTCTTTTCACCGTACATGTCGATGAGTTCAGATTCATCCTCATAGAGCCAGTACAGGTCTACGGGATTGGAGATGAACCGACTATCGACCAGGTCCTGAATGATTTGAGGACCAAGACCCTTAATGTCCATGCACGCCTTGGATGCGAAATGGATGATGCGGTTGACCGTTTTGGCGGGGCATGCATCGTTCGTGCAATACAGGTCCACAGACCCGTTTACGGAAGCGATAGGCTCGCCACAGACAGGGCAAACCTGACTGGACATGTCATAGGGCACAGCATCTGCTGGACGCTTTTCCTTCTCGACCATGGTAATCTTCGGGATGATGTCACCGGACTTGTGCAGAACAATGGTGTCACCGATGCGGATGTCAAGATTTTTGATGAAATCCGCGTTGTTCAGAGTAGCACGTTCAACACGGGTTCCGGCCAACTGTACCGGGTCGAATTCCGCCACAGGAGTGACGCGGCCGGTACGACCCGTCTGCAACACGATACGGCTAAGAACCGTAGCCTTTTCCTCAGTGGGATACTTGAAAGCAATAGCCCACTTAGGAGTTTTGGTCCGCTCACCCATCTTTTTGCGGATGTCGATTTCGTCTACCTTGATGACAGCGCCATCAATGGGATAATCGATATCATACCGATGCTCCCCGATATCGCGGATAGCGGCGAGGATACTGTCGGTATCGTTGCAATGCGCGTAGTAGGTGGTCTTGAAATCGCAAACATCGCGCAGATAGCAAAGCTGGTCGCAGTGAGAGTCAGCAAACTCAGAGGAATCCTCCCCGTCATTGACACTCTGCACATTGAAAATGAACACTTTCAGGTTCCGTTCCTTTGCGACAGCCGGGTCAGACTGACGCAGCGTACCGGCAGCGCAGTTACGGGGATTGGCGAACAGCTTCTTCCCTGCTGCTTCCTGCTTGGCGTTGGTTGCTTCAAAGTCCTCTTCGCTCATATAGCACTCGCCGCGCAATTCGATTTTCCAGATACCTTCCGGCATCTGGATATTGACAGGGATGCCAAGAACCTTGACATTGTCGGTAACATCCTCACCGACATGACCGTCGCCGCGAGTGGACGCCTGTACGAGCCGCAGCTTTCCGTCAGAACCGGCAGGCTTAGCGTACACCAGAGACAGGCTCAGGCCGTCAATTTTGCGCTCAATAGAGAAGGTGGCATCAGGATATTCCTTCTCCACAGAAGCCGTGAAATCGCGCACCTCATCGTCTGAGAAGACATCCAGAAGCGAAAGCATCGGGACACGATGCTCAACCGGAATACCGATAACGCGTTTGCCGCCGACTACCTGCGTGGGACTGTCGGATGTGACGAGTTCCGGATGCGCGGCTTCGAGGTCACGAATCTCGTGCATTGCACGGTCGTACTCTTCATCCGTTACGGCAGGAGCATCCTGCTCATAATACGCTGCGCTCCAGCGCTTGACCTTCTCGCAGAGTTCATTGTAGGTATTGATATAATCAGTCATTGTTGTTCAGTTCCTTTCAGTGTAGCCGCCATAGTATCTATCATACAATACATTTGGCGGCATTAGCAATATCGAACATCAGAAAAAGCAAGCCACAAATAGATGAGATTTGCTTTCCTTTTACTTTCTTTTCACCTTATCGTATTTCACGCCGAGAATCTTAGCGGCAGCGTTAAGGGTTTCGAGAGAAGCGTTGTTAAAATCATTTTGCGCTGCCATATACAGCGCTTTTGTGCATCTGACGGCGTCACAAATATCGTAGATGGTATCCTTGTTTTCGAAAATCAGCAAATACTGCTCATAGCCGACTGTGGTATCTTCTTGATACTCGACACCGTTGGCATCGAACTCATATAAGCGGTTTGCGGTTCCGGAAGTCGGGATGCATTCAAAACGGTTGGTATCAGAATCCGTGTGTGTGACCACCATTTTGCGAATCGTCTCGGGATAAGGAACCCCAAAGCGAAACTCGACCATCCAGAGATAATCGCCTGCTTTAACAGAAAGCATTTCAAATCTTCCTTTCAGTGTTAATTTTTATTGTTTATTCGTACCCTTCAAAGCTTCGATGGCAATCTCAAATTTTCAGTTCGAGCGCAACTTTTTCTTCTGCGCTCTTATCGTTCATCCCATCGACGAGAACGTAAATATCTACGTTCCTTAAAACAAGTCCTTTCGCTTGCCAGTCGGTTTCTTTGCGAATCTTTTCTGGCAAAAGACGAAGTGCCTGCTTTTTGAGTTTGTCGATTTTTTCTTCTGTGGGGTACATTTCTTGGCTGAAGGTAAATTCTGCAGTTTGGTACGTTGTAGTCCATGCACGAACCTTTACCGTTACTGTGCTTTCCGAAACGTTGTAGTCTTTAAATGGGATTAAAGACTCACTCAGTTCCCCAATTCTCGCATTAAAGAGATTGGTTATACGAGCAAGTTCCTTGTGGTAGATTGCCTTTGCTTGTCGCACCTGTTCACGGTAGCACTTTACACAGTCTTCAACCGTGTAGAAGATGTTTACAGATTCACCCGTATATCCCCGATAGCCTGTATTATCCATTGGAGCAATCACCTTGGACATAACATGACCGTTCTTTACAGGTCGGAAATAAATAGGAGAATAATAAATTGTCTTATTTGTCTCCTTGGCATCTGTTACCACCACCGGAGTGGGCTCAATTCCACGAATTGGCTTTTTGGTCGGGTCTGCGTTTGCTCGATAGTCGCAAATCCAAACCATCTTTCCCGTAATGTTTTCCAGCCCTTCTGCGTAATCAAAATCCGCAAGAGATTTCGTCTTTTGAGGTCCTAATGCACGGTTATTTCGCCAAAGGGTTACATTGTTATTTTGTAGATATTCTTCGAGTTCCATTTTTTCACCTTTTTCCTTTCAGAGCTTCGATAACCAATTCTTCGTAGTCCTCGATGGCGTAATAGATTTCAGAAAACCCATTTGCATGACCGCGTTCATACGCCTTTTCCCAAAGCATTTTCGCTGCATCATGACTGATAAGGACAGAAGATGCACTTTTTATATCCATTCGGATGAGCGTGAGGATATCAACCATGACATCCGAAATAGCTTTGTTGCGGTCAGCCACAAGTTTGGTTACTTCATCGTTCCATTGCTGCTGAAGCTGACGCACCTTCTTTTTATTCCAATCGAGGGAATGTGCGCTGCTGATGATATCACCGGTTTTAGGACGCTTGGTTTTAGGGGTTGTGCGCATATCCCAAGCAGCTTCCATGCGAATCTGAAGATTTTTCCAACTACTATCCATGTTTTATTTCCTTTCTATGCGTTTTTTACATCAAAATTTGAAATCCTGGCATACTTCGATGCTGTTTTTGTCGTAACCGACAGCGTACAGTTCTTTGAGCAGCGGTGTATACTCCTCGACCGTTGCAGGAACGCCTGCCTTCAGATACCCGTAAGACGCATTCACATGCTGCCCATTGTGGACATACGCATCGAAATACAGGTTGGGGTCCTTCAATTTGAGTCTTTTGCAAAACTCGAGGGTTCCCGGTATCTTGTCAAGAAACACACAGGTGAGTTCGGAACCGGCATCTGGATTGAGTTCGTCGGTACAGTTAAGAAAAGCTACTTTCATTTTCGTTCTCCTTTTTTGAGCGCAAAAAGGCGGGCCTCCCAAAATCGGGAAGTCCGCCTTAAAGCAAAATTGTGAATTGTACGAACGCAGTTAGCGCCTTAGTAGATGGTATCTATCGTACAATTCTTATTTTATTCGGTTCGCATATCGCGTCAACAATTATGTTCAAGGGGCTGAAATTATAGCGGAAAACGACCGTATAAAAGCGGACCTCCCGCTTCGGAAAGTCCGCTATAGCCGCAATTATCTGATTTTACTGAGCCTGGTTATCTGTCGGCTGCTGCGGTGCAGCGGGCTGCTGAGGCTGAACCGGCGCGGCAGGCTGCTTGGGCTGTGCAGGAGCCTGGTAGGTCATGTTGGGGTTCTGGGTCTGTTCCTGAGTCGGCTGCTGGTACTGAGGCTGAGCCTGAGCAGGATGCGCAGCCTTGTAGGTATCATACTTCTGCTTCATCTGGTCGTAAGAATAGCCATCCTGCGGGATACCGAAGTACCGGTACTGACCGAATGCCAGAATCATGTTGAAGATGGGGTTCAGGAAGAACAGGCCGATGGTAAAGCCAATCCCCTGACCAAACGCGACACTCTGCTTGTACAGGGTCACGATGTTGATGATGACGCCGATGATGACCAGCAGCGTGCCGAGCAGCGGGATACCGCCAAGCACAGTGCAGACGATGGGGACGAAGAACAGCCAGCCGTTGCCCCAGAAGATTTTGTACCGGATGTAGCTGTTGTAAAACGGGACGATAGACGCCCATCCGGGTTGACCGGCCTTTTCGAAGATTTTCCAGCCAGCCACAATGTTGAGAACGAAGAATGCCAGGATGATGAGCCAAAATCCAGCAAAGATGCTGAGAAGTGCGTTGAGGGCCGCCGCCTCTGAACCGTAGGACATAATGATTCCTCCTAAAAAATTATATTATAAAGCCAATCGGCCTTATTCCTTTTCCTGCACGGCTTTGCGTGCCGCTTTTTCTTTCGATAGTGCTGCGAGTTTCTTGCCGCTTTCGACCAGGATTGCTCGGCGTTCCTCCGAGATGAACATAGGAGGACGAATTTTTACCCACTTTTTCGGAAATTCCGCTTCTACGCAATCTTCCTTATCGATGGTCAGCTTTACCTCATCGGGATGCACTGTTGCAAGTTTTCGCAACTCGTTCATCCGCGAATAATTTCGCGTATAGTACGAGCAGGTTTTCTCTGCATCGCAGAAATTGATGATGGTCTCGCGCTCGTAGGCACCATCGGCGCTTTGAGGTGTTTGGTTGATGGGACGCATTTTTCCATCTCCTTTCAGTCGAACAACACTGCCTTCTTCGATGGTCCGTCCGGCGTGAGGCTGCACGCATAAGCCCAACGCGGAAGCATAATACGCCCGCGAACGCTAACGACGGTCATTTCCCGCGCCGTGGCTTGTTCGAATTCCGATGCGTCCAAAGCACTCCGGGTCAACAGAATAGCGTCGTCCGGCATATCGTTGAGCATCATTTTCAGTTCTTTAACTGTCATAGATTGTCTCCTTTTTCATGACCTCATCCAGCGCCTGCAGGAACAAGACGGATTCGGTGTTCTGCGTCCCAGCTGCAACGATACCGGAAATCTCGTTCGGCTCGATGAGGAAAACGCTGTCACCGTTAATGAATCCTTGCGGCCATGGCGCAGCATAATAGGCGTAGGGCACGATGTCGGTTGCATAACCGATAATTATATATTTCTGGTCGGCGTCCTTCTGAACCTTAACGATTGTCCCGAGTGAAAACGCGGATTTGAGTGTAGGCGTTGCTGTAACAGGCATTTCTCTTTTAATTTTCAATGATGAAAACACCTCCATAAATACCAGTCTATGCGGTTCGCAAGAATGTGCAACGAAAAAGGCACAAAAAAAGGAGCTGCCCGAAGGCAACTCCCTGTCATACATAGATTTGCTGTACTAAAAGCGAACTCAGCGATTCTGAGCGACCTCGACATTGAAGTCAAACAGTTCCTTGCTGGTCGAGCACCGGGAAGAAAACTCTCCGTCACGGTTCTGGATGACATCGGATGCCGGGACAGGCTTTCCGAAACCATCGTCCACAAACACAGGATGCTTGCTGCCATCATTGTCAGAACGGGGCGAGAAGCTTGCGGCCGCGAACCAGTCTTCCTCATCGCTGCCCTGCTCGTCGTACAGACGGCAGAACGGAGCGGGGATTTCGGGCGTCGGAAGCTGGAACATTGCTGCCTGCATTTCCTTGCCGCCATTCTTCACATTCACATCAATGAGAGGGCAAATCGTATCGCCTGCACACTCCCACTTGGTATAGGATTGAGCGGTAATTGCGGTACTGCCGTCAGATACCTCAATACCGAGCGAAAGAATGTCTGATTTGAGGCCGAGCTTTTCCTGAAGCATTTCCGGGGTGAGAGTCAGAAGCTGACCGCCGACCGTGTTAATGATAAGGTTCATGATTGCATACTCCTTCCTGTGATTAGTAAATATAGTTCTCGCTGCGAAGCGCTGCCTGAACGGCGCGGATTTCCTTTTCGGTGAGTTGGTAGCTGCCAATCGGCGTGTTCGCGGAGCCAAAGTAAGCGGAATCGAACACCATGCAGGCTTCTCCGTTCTCATTGAGCCGATAGAGGAATGATTCCTTTGTCCGTGCATCGGTAGGATGGTCTACCAGCGATACGAGAGGAAGACCTGTGGTCGAGTTCTTGACCATCTGCCACTCGGATGCGTTCCGGTCACAGTACCCAGCAATGTAGATGTGCGGCTCGGAGATAAGGCGCAGGTCACGCTTCATCAATTCGAGCAGTGAATTGGCGGGCTTGCAGCTGTAAGTATTGGTCAATTCGGCGTTTAGCTCAAAATTGAGCGAAACACAGAAAACACGGTATCCGCGCTTATCCAAGTCATCGAGCATTGCGATACCAGCGCCCGAAGACAGGAATGAAACCATCTTGGTGTCCATGTTTTTAGGCAGGTAAAGCACAGCTGTAATGAGGTATTTTTCCGAACGCACCAGATTCTTAAACATCACGCATCATCCTCCGTCTTGGTAGTCATGCCATGGACTTTTTCGATGGCGGCAGCAATCGTGTTGTTCTCCAGTTCAGTCATCTGTGTGCAAAGGTAACCCCAGTCGATGGCATCGTGGACCTTGCGGACAAACGCATCGTAGGTGCCAGCGGTTTTCATCATTTCGACTTCCGATTCGTAGCAGCCGGATTCCTCGAGCAGATGCTGGATGTCATCGATGGGGTTCATTTCGATAGTTGGTACAGTTTTGTTCATGATACAAACTCCTTTAAGTGTTTTGGATGCGAAAAGAGCGGACCTCTCAGAATCGAGAAGTCCGCCCTTTAAGCGAAATTGTGAATGTACGAAAGGCAGAAAGCCTTTTTGATTTGGAATGGTATCTATCGTACAATACCCATTCTACTTAGTTCGCATATTTTGGCAAGTAAAAAATGTTGCTCATTCGAAGGCGAGTGGTGAAGAGTGTAATTTTAGATGTGGAGAGCAGTCCACTCACTCCTTATTCTGTAATTTGTAATTGTAGCGTAGATTTCTAAAAAAGCCGCCCACCAAATTATGTTGTGGGCGGTTTTTTGTTGTTAGTTTTCGAAATCTGGATTCTTCCAGACCGTTTTCTTTCCGTAATGGATATCCGAAATGTACTTGAACGGAATCTTATCCTGGTTTTTAAGAAGAGCATCGTTTTCCTCTAAAAATTCCTCAATGCGTTCCTCTTCACTACGCGGAGCAATGTTCCATGTATCGAGATATCCATCATACATGGCATCTATATTGAAAATTCCGTCAACGGGGTACTTGACAGAGTCAATTTCTCCGTTGACGTCCAAGCCAAGGTGGACGTTCTTATAGTTCTTGATGCTGTCTGTCAAGGATTTGAATTTTCCTTCAGGAGTATCGGGATTGCTGTACTTTTTCACGTACTCTTCCGTTAACTCCTCCGTCATGGCCAATGTAATCCAGAACTGGAGCCCGGAATACTCAAGGCTCGCTTTCTTGATTCTCTCCATCGTCCGTTCAGCCCAGCCGGTGGGATTAGCAAGATAATCCACTACCAGTTCATCGGCATTTGTGGATGTCAGGCCAAAGCAAGACCCATTTCCAATCTCATCGACAATGCTGTCAATAGGGCTGCGATAATTCTTATGCCCATTTATTATGCGACAGAAAGCGTTCTGTCGTGCTATCTTGTCGTAATAACCGCCCTTGAGAATTTTCTTCTTGTCTTCTTCCATCACATTCTCTCGGAACATATCGAACAGCTTCTGTGCCATTTCCTCTATGACAGAATCCGAGGTAAAAGAAGAACGGCAGAAAATCGTTTTGAAGTCCTGTGTTTCATTGACGGTTTTGGCATTATCGACAACGAGGCAAAGGAAGCGTATCTTCTGGTTGAATGTTACGGGTTTATTTTCCAAGGTTCCATAAAACCGCTGCCCGTACAGAACATCTACCTTGTGCTCACCATAGGCGAGCGGTATGCGCATAAAACGGTAGTAACACTCGGACAGCTCACCGGAATCAAGAATGATATTGCCTTCGAACGAAGGAGCGCCGAGTTCGAGGAACCTTTTGAATCCCTCGCGGTTGATATTGTTTGCCATGATATTTTTCCTCCTAAATACTTACTTCGTTAAGCCCTCGAATTTCGGATTTTTCCAGAGCACATTCTTCATGTCACTCCTTTTCCATCAAATTATGTGCGCAGGGTACACCGTCTATAGTCGCTTGCGACTTAGGCGGTGAGGAATGCGCTAACCAAGAATTGATTTGAGATACACTCAGTTGGCACAAATACCCTGCTACTCCTTTCTTTAAATAATTATCTTTAAATAATTAAGATACTTTTTCCCATGCGGGATGTATGGAACCCGCCGTTTTTACAATTTTAAGTTTTTTAAGGCTTGCGGATTTTCGACCATTTTTTGCGGGTGTTTTGAATTCTACATTTATAGCACCCTTTTTATCGGTATGAGTGCCATACACAATGAGAACTTCTCCGTTGAGAGAGACTAAATCACCCGGGTTGAGGTTCACCTTCTTGCGCAATAGAGCGCGATGCCCTGCGTACGTCCTCTTGCCACGGTATTTGTGCAGGCTTTCCGAATCCTTTTTGTGGTTACGGTTAATTCTACCGTTAAAGAGTTCTTTTCCTGTAGCTATTTCTCCTGTACGAATGTCAATGTAGCGAGAATCATAAAACTTTTCAAGGATACGATTGTTACGCCTTACCTTTTCATAGTGTTCAAACGTACAGCGGAAATTTGGATGAAATCCACCCATTGCATACGCATCGTTGTTGTGAGTTTTCTCAAGCTGAAGCGCGATACGCTTTTCTTTTGTCATTGCGCCATAAGTGATTGTAACAAACAGCTTGCCAAAAGCGGCGTAGAGTTCATTGACAATTTGCCACCTAACGGTGTTCATAAAAGCTGCACCAGAAAGGTCGGCGAACTTTACATCTTCTCCGAAGCCATAAAGCTTACCGCTTTTTTGGTGATTAGCAGGCGTATGGCATTTTTCGCATACCGTTAGAAGTTCGTTCAGACTGTTGCCGTGACGACCTTTCCAGTAGAACATGTGGTGCATATGTAAAATCGCACCTTCGGTAGCTTTGCGCCCACAAACTTTGCAGACATAGTTATCACGGTAAAATATCGCTTCCCGCAAGGTTGCCAAATTGTAGCGAGGACCTTTTTGATAGTCCGCTCCCTCAGGAATGACTTTTCCTTCCTGAATTGCTTTTACAAGCATCGTATCGAAAGAACCAACCTCAACCGTTGCATGAGTAATGGGCATTACCGCACAATACATCATAACAATGTTGACATTGAGTTCTTTCTTATGTTTCAAAGAGGGAGCAAGCCAACCTTCGCTGCGCTTGCGATTATCGAAGCGCGGTTTACGGTAACGCAGTCTGTTTCTACGGGAGTGGCGCATTCTACGACAATCATCGTGGCGTTTTTTTTCATCCTGCAATGTATCATACTGAGCAGATACATATTCGTGGGATTCGCTTTTTACGCTGATGCCGATGTAGTTGTAGCCTACATCCTCGCAGATTTCGATGGGTTGTGTGTTTGTTTTGCTGTCATACAGCAGCTGGATGGTAAACGGGTGGTGCTTAACAATTTTCGCTTTTCCGTCTTTCAGAAGTCGGCGTACCTTGCCAAGACGGAAGGTAGGCATTAAGCGTTCACCATTGTAGCTGAGAACACAAACGCAAGTGTTCATGCAAGATACTCCTTTCGTAAAATAGTAATGAAACTATAAGTCAGGGCTTGCGCCCTGTGGTCCACTTCGCCAATGTTATGCACTGTTTTAGCCTTTCGGCACGGCTTACGCACTTCTCCTACCCTTAGAGATGTTTAACGTAATATGTATCAACGGCTTGCACCGCTAACGCATACGCTGCCCGCAGAGCCCGACACTTGTGGAACATAATCGGGGTGCCTATATTATGAAGATGATTGCTCATCAAATGCATAACGGAGTTCGCAGCAACCGAAGTTGCCGTTCACCGAGGCTAATCAACCGAGCTTACGGGTTGCCCCGCAAGCCCCGTCTATAACCGGCGAACCGGTTTAGGCGGGGTTGTTGACCTGTACAGTCCAGCCGTTCACGTCGGAATAAACCGCATAGAGCAGTGTTGCAAAATTATAGCCTCCGTCATACAGCGTGTAACGAAGGGAAATGTTCAGCGTAAGAGTGCGTTCCTTGACGGTGCCATCACAATCAAGATAGCTGAATATCTTTGTCGGATGGGAAAACCATGCTTCACGTTCTTTATTGAATTTATCTTCATCGTATTCCACGACTTGCTTGAAACACGAATCAAACGTAGCAAGCTTGACCGACGAAAATACATCAGCCATCATCCCACACTTTTCAATCAATTCATCAGGCCATTCGACTTTGATGATTGCTGCACCATCGCGCAGTTCTTTCAGTTCTTTGCGGGGGCTCAGCGAGACATTGTAGCGTTCACTGAGGAAGGTGAACAGCCAGGACCAGTCAATGACTTTCAGGAAGTTAGATACTTCCTTGGAATCCATGAAAATTTTGATTTCTTTCCGTGCCATAGTTTTATCTCCTTATTGTTATGGGGTATTTACTCCTTATGTTATCAGCGATTGTTTTTTAATTCATAAAATTCCAGTTATTGCCCAACCATTCACACCAGCCTGTGGTGGAGGAGGGACAATTTTTGCTGTCCGCGCAGATATGATTCAGCAGCATTGCCAAGTGAAACTTATCCAATGTCCGAATCATTTCGAGATTTGTCTTATCAGACTGCACGATTGTCATGTCAACGTCGGTTTTCGTCTTGATGTACGACACGGCTTCGCCCATCTTTTTGAAAAAAATTCCGCAGACCGGGACAAAGTATCCAACCTCGATGGAAAGCTCTGCCAAAAGACGGTAGCTGTCAGCAGTGTTCGTCCTCTGGAAAAGTTCATCGAACTGAGCGCGAATTTTCTTCTCATCGTTTTTCCCAATGTCATTCAGGTCAAAGATGTATTCCTGAACAATGAACCCATTATTAGATTTCGTTGGCACATATGCTTTGTAACAGGATGCATCAATCTGTTTCATGACAATCGGAAAGTCATGGGAAGATGTGGAATAGAGACGTGCTTTATCGACTTCCTTTTTCAGCTTTTCCAGCAGCTTTTCAAGAACAGCCTTGAGATATTCGGCGTGCTGATGGCAGGTATCCACTTCTGTCTGGAACATACCGGTGTCATCTTTGAGCCGCCCGGTTTCCCAAGCTTTGTCAAAGACGCACTTGAGTTTCTGGAGCTCGGTTGCATCCAAGTTGTCGTATTTCCCGGACTTCGTTTTAGCCTCAAAAATGGCGATTGCTTCACGCACTTCACTGTACGAATCAAGTATCAACTCAAGGTCCTCCAAAAAGAGTTTCTTGTTGATGTCGATGGAGTAATTGATGTCGGTAACGCTCAATGTTACGGATTTTGCTTTTTCTTCGACATCGAACCCCATTTCCCGGCAGATATCCGGGAACTGTTTCAGATACATCATAATTTCACCTCAAACTTTCTCAGCGATATCTTCGCCGTATACCATGCTCAGGTTGGAACCGTTGTCCAATTCGGCAACATAGCTAAAATCTACAGTTAATGTGTTTGTCGTAGGCAATTTCTCCTTTCCAAGTAAAAAAGCAGGCCCGCCAAAATGGTGGGTCTGCTTGTTGTTTACAGATTGTGAATTGTACGGTGGCATACGCCTGATACTGAATGTCCTCGGTAGAATCCTGGGTATCTTCAACGAAATT
>ERZ779890.1735-NODE-1735-length-21771-cov-9.126220_pt1 | contig 21771 bp, 19 predicted proteins | sample MGYA00511553_ERZ779890 | MGnify/ENA primary metagenome ERZ779890 (study PRJEB29588, sample SAMEA2152064) | human gut metagenome | biome: human gut; feature: human-associated habitat; material: faeces | place: Denmark | collected 2008/2010 ... | reverse complement strand
GCTAAACTGCTCAAGAAACGTGGTCTTTCTACAGCAGTAGGTGACGAGGGTGGTTTCGCACCGGCACTGAACGGCATTGAGGACGCTCTCGAGAGCATCTGCCAGGCTATCAAGGACGCTGGCTACGAGCCGGGTAAGGACGTTAAGATCGCTATGGACTGCGCTGCCAGCGAGTTCGCTGTATGCGAGAACGGCGAGTGGTTCTACGACTATCGTCAGCTGAAGGACGGCAAGAAGAAAGATCCTAACGGCAAGAAGCTGACAGCAGACGAGCAGATCAAGTATCTTGAGGAACTCATCTCTAAATATCCTATCGACTCTATCGAGGACGGTCTCGACGAGAACGACTGGGACAACTGGGTAAAACTGACAGCAGCTATCGGCGACCGTTGCCAGCTCGTTGGTGACGACCTGTTCGTTACAAACGTTAAGTTCCTGGAGAAGGGAATCAAGATGGGCGCTGCTAACTCTATCCTTATCAAGGTTAACCAGATCGGTTCGCTCACAGAAACTCTCGATGCAATCGAAATGGCTCACCGTCACGGCTACACAACCGTAACTTCTCACCGTTCTGGCGAGACTGAGGATACAACTATCGCAGACATCGCTGTAGCTACAAACTCAGGCCAGATCAAGACCGGTTCTATGAGCCGCACAGACCGTATGGCTAAGTACAACCAGCTCATCCGCATCGAGGACGAGCTCGAGGGCAGCGCGCGCTACGCCGGCAAGGCCGCGTTCTACAACATTCGCTAAACGGGCGAATTTGGCGAGGGGGAGGCTGACTCGGTTCCGCCTCGCCTTGGCAGGATACCGCAAAGCGCTATGGGCGCTGGGCCATACGGCTCAGCGCCTTTTTTATGTCGAGCAAAGGCTGGCGAAGGCGGTGCGGGCGCTCGTGCTATAACTAGAATACTTAGCGCAAACAAACCTCAACCGCACAAGGCGCACATGGATCAGATTTACGACAACAGGTACTATTCCGCCGGTTCGCGTGAGCCGTCGCCTCGCCGTGCGCGCACGGTGCAGCTCGGTGGGTCCGCCTACGCCGGCGCCGACCGCTCCATGCAGCGCCCGACAAGTACCTCGCGCCCCAATGCTCAAGTGAATACTTCGACAGATGGACCAGTGCGCCCGGCACGTTCGTCGCATGCTCAGCGCTCGTCGGCTCAAACGCACGATAGGTCGAGCAGGCCCTCGAACCGTTTTTCGGGCTCGGACTTTATGCACTACGCCAACGACAACGCGGTGGTCAAGGCGATCTACGACTTTACCCACGGTCCTCAGCGAGGGCTATTCATCGGCATCGTCGTTGCCCTGGTGCTCGTGAGCCTGTATTTCCCCGTGCGCGACCTGTACGTGGCAAAGCGTTCGAGCGATATCTTGGCCAAGCAGGTCGAGATTCGCCAGCAATACAATGATGGGCTGCAAAAAAGCGTCGACAAGCTGCTCTCGGAGGAGGGTATCAAGGATGCGGCATCCGAGGACCTGGGCTTGGTGATGCCCGGCGAGAAGAGGATTGAAGTGCAGGGCCTGGACGGCGATTCGGATGCCTCGTCGAGCCAGAAGTCGTCGAACGCCAAGAAGGCCAGCGAGGTGGCCAAGGAGATCGAAGAAGTCGGCAAGGACGCGTCGTGGTACATCCAGGCGCTCGACATGCTGTTTGGATTTAACGGCGTCGAGGGTCAGACGGTCGCGTCCAGCGGCGAGTAGGCGAGTAGCGCCCGGAGGGGAGCCCGCAATGGCAGATTGCAAACGATATAAGGTGGCGGCGATCGACCTGGGAACGGTGTCGTCGCGACTGGTGCTGGCGCAGGTCGAGGCCGGGGCGATCGTGGAATCGTCCAAGCATACCGAGATTACCGATCTGGGCGAGGGCGTTGACGCGACGGGCCGCTTTTGCGAGGCGGCGGTCGAGCGCGTGCTCGCCGCATGCCGCATGTTTGTGGACGAGGCGCGTGCCTTTGGGGCCGTGTGCATCTGTACCACGTGCACGAGTGCCGCGCGCGATGCGTCCAACGCCGTGCTGCTGCTGGACGGCCTGCGCGAGCTGGGTCTCGAGCCGCAGGTGATTCCAGGAGAGGTCGAGGCGCGCCTGACGTTTTTTGGCGTGGCGCACGACTTTGCCGGCGAGCGCATCATTGTTGCCGATTCGGGCGGCGGCTCCACGGAGCTCGCGACGGGCGTATACGCGCCGGAGCGCGGGGTCTTCGCGCTGGAGGGAACGCGTTCGCTGGACATTGGTTGCCGTCGTGTGACGGAGCGTTTCTTCTCGGCGTTGCCGCCTTCGGACGGCGAGCTTGCTGCCGCTGCCGACTGGGCGGGCGAGCAGTTCGAGGCTTACTTTGAGAGCCTGCCGAGCGATTTTGAGCGCGCCGAGCGCTTGGTCGCGGTGGGCGGTACCGTCACCACACTCGTGGCGCTGGTCCACGAGCTGGAGCCGTACGACTCGAGCTTTGTGCACCTGCGCGAGCTTTCGATGGAGCAGATCTCGGACGCTATCGATCATATGTCTACGCTGGATGTGGAGGGTATCGCTGCGCTGCCGGGCGTGCAGCCCAAGCGCGCGGGCGTGATTCTGGCCGGCGCCGTGGTGGTTCGCGAGCTCATGCGCGCCGGTAGCTACGAGTCGCTCACCGTAAGTGAGAACAGCCTCCTCGCCGGCATGGCCGCCACCATCAACGAGGTTCTCGACGGCGCGACCCCCACCATCTCCTGGACCCCAGAGCTCAGCACCCTCTAAATAAGTTGCGGTGAAATAGTTCCTAAATAAGCTGGTAAACGGTATAAACAGGATCTATTCCACCGCAACTTCTAAGGGACCGAAGCTGTCTTTTTAGCCCGTCCTAAATTAGTTGACTTTCTGAAGCGCGGGGCGGTGGGACGTCCGCGCATTTGCTGCGCAAATACGCACCGGCTTCGGCCGCCTGTCGGCGCCCTCGCCGGCTCGCTTCGGACGCTGCGCGTCCGCTTAACGCTCGCCCCCTCGCGGGTTCGAGTCCCACCGGCATCTAAAAGAAGCGAGCCCGCATCCCTGAGGAACACGGGCTCGAAAGCTCCATATGGTAGGGGCGGTGGGACTCGAACCCACAATCCTTGCGGCGAGAGATTTTAAGTCTCCTGCGTATGCCAATTCCGCCACGCCCCCGTGAGACTAGAAGTCTAGCACAAGCCGTCCGTTACGCGTTGACGGCCATCGAGTGTTGGCCCGACTTCTCCAGGAACTCCTGGAACTTGGCTTCGTCGCCCTTGTTCTTGTACTGCAGGGCCAGCAGGTATTCCAGGCGGCAGCTCTTGACCTTGTCGTCACCGGCCTCCTTGAGCATGCGCTCCAGCTCGGGAATGTCGTTGTGGCGCTTCAAGATCATCGTGTCGTACATCAGCTGGCATTCGTGTGCGACTGCCTCGGCCTGACCGCCCTCAAAGCCCTTGATCTCGTGCAGGAGCTCCTTGGATTTTTTGCGGTCCTCCTGGCCAACGTAGTAGTTAAAGGCCTTAATCACCAGGTCGACGCGCTGCATCTTGGGCAGATTGAGTCCCAGCAGCAAATCGAACATCTCGTCGGCGCGCTTGTGGTCCTCGCGCAGCAGATAGGAGTTCAGGCGCAGGTAGTCGCGGTTATAGCGCGGGTACAGCATGCTGGTGAGTTTGCCATCGAGCAAGCGATCGAACTCGTCCCACTGCTTGGCAGCCATAAGCTGCTGCAGGCGCTTAAACGTGGTGCGTTTTTTGACGCTAAAGAACACCGACACGGCGATACAGATGATGACGACGGCGGTCCAGAGGGTGCGGGAATCGGGCATATTGGGGTCCTTAGTCGCTCATAAAGCGAGCGGTATGACAACACGTACTAGATGTATTATACGCAGCGCGCAAGCAAACTGGCATAAAAGCTCATCGAGGCTGAGTGCCATCGCTCGCTGCGGTACACTTACCTAAAGTAAACCACGAAGGGAGACATTACCTATGAAGAAGATCGTTTTGGCTTGCGGTGCTGGCGCTGCTACTTCCACGCTCGTTGCCCAGAAGGTCGCTACCCTGCTCGACGCCAACGGTTACGCCGACAAGTACGAGATCGTGCAGTGCGCCATCTCCGAGGCCAAGGACGTTTGCGACGAGGGCGCCGACCTGCTGATCGCCACCACCGTTGCCCCCGAGGGCCTCACCTGCCCGTACGTGAGCGGCGTGCCCTTCATGACCGGCATGAACCGCGTCGCTGCCGAGAAGGCCGTTCTCGACGTCATGGCACAGTAGGCGCTGACTTCATGAGTGAGCAGAACGCCAATCCGGTAGAGCTCTTTGGCATGCGCGTCGCTCACGTGGGCATCAACGCCACCGACCCGGCCGATGCCCTGGAGATCGCGGAGCTGTTCTCGACGATGATGGGCCTGCCCGTCATCGAGACCCCGGTTTCGTACTTTAACGATTCGCTGGTCGAGGTCATGAAGCAGAACGGTCGTGGCACCAAGGGCCACATTGGCTTTGCCGTCAACGACATAGATGCGGCCGAGAGGTGGTTTGCCGAGCGCGGGCTCGAGGTCAACGAGGAGTCGCGCGCGCTGCTGCCCGACGGTAGCACCAAGCTCGTGTACTTTAAGCGCGAGTTCGCCGGCTTCGCCGTGCATCTGTGCCGCGAGTAGCGCACAAGCTGCTTTAGTTAGCAAAAAATGGGGTAAGGCGCGTGGCCTTGCCCCATTTTTAATACCGAGAGGGTGACTGACGGGCTGCCGTAAATCGAAGGTGAATGGCTTTCCGCGAAGTGAACGAGTGAAATCGAACCCCTGGAGCGTCGACGCTTTGGAGACGCCGTTTCCTGCGGTTTTGTCAGGTTTTCCCTGCGATTTTGGCGCCAAAAAGTGCGGATGCTTCGGGGGTCCAAAATAGGTCGTTCACTTCGCGGAAAAGCATTCACCTTCGATTCGTGAGAGGCGCCCCTACCGCGGCAGGCGAATCGTAAAGCGGCTGCCGACGCCCTCGACCGAGGTCACGCCGATGACGCCGCCGTGGCTATCGACGATCCACTTGGCGATGGCGAGCCCCAGACCCGAGCCCTGCGCGCCGGCATCGCGCGCGTTGTCGGCACGGTAGAACCGCTCGAACGCGTGAGCTGCGGATTCCTGGTTCATGCCGATACCCTCGTCCTCAACACTTATGTCGATCGTGCCCATGCCCGCATCGGGTGTTATGCCAAATGTGACGGTCGTTCCCGCGTCCGAATACTTAGCGGCGTTTTGCACGATCACGCGCAGAGCCTGCTTCACGAGCGCGACATCGACGGACGCGTCGCAGCGCGGGTCGCTGGCAAACGCAGCGTCAAAAGCCAGCCGATATGTGTGCCCGGCATCAATCATCTGTGATTCCTCGCACACCTCGCCGACCAGTGCAGCCAGGTTGGTATTCACGCGCCGCAGCACGGTGCGGCCGGCATCTCCGCGTGCCAAAAACAGCAGTTGTTCCACGAGCTCCTGCATGTGCTCGCTTTCGGCCTTGAGCGAGGCGATGGACTCTGCCAGCACGGCCGGGTCGTCCTTACCCCAACGATCGAGCATGTTTACGTAGCCCTGAATCACCGCGATGGGCGTGCGCAGCTCGTGACTCGCATCGTTGACAAAGCGCATCTGCTGCAGCTTGGCCTCTTGCATCTGGCGCAGCAGGCGGTTGAGCGCGACCTCGATGCTCGCCAGGTCGGCGTCGCCGGTGGTGACGCTCGGCGAGTCGACGCTTGCGCGCTCGATGGCCTGCTCCAGCGTTTCCATCTTGCCGCCGGAGAGCTGCATACGGCCGAGCTCGTCCACGCGTAAGGCCAGGTCGTTGAGTGGTGCCATGGTGCGGCGCACGCGGCGGGCGCCGCCGAGCATGTTGAGCACGCTGATGACCTGCCAACCCACAACGACAAGGTAGAGAGGCCATAGCGCGACGAGGTCCTGTGCGAGGGGGAAGGTCTTGGTGGTACGCGCAAGCTCGACGGTATAGGTGAGCGTTGTCAGGGCCCAGCTGCGCGCGGGCGTCAGCGACATGCCGTGAACGGTGGCGCCTGGAATCCATCCTGCGGTAAACGCGCCGTCGGGTAGCGTCTGGTTGTATCCATAGACGAGGATCGCCGCCGCAATCACCACCAGCAACAGATCGAGCCAGACGTAGCTCACCAAGCGGCGCCACATGTAGCTCCAGTTGATGGCACGGGCGATGGAGGTGACGCGCTTGGTCTCGGCGTTACGCGCGGCAGACATAGCCCACCCCGCGCACGGTCTGGATGATGCGGGCGCTGCCGCCGTCCTCGATCTTGGCGCGTAGGTGCGCGATGTGCACATCGACGTTGTTGGTGTCGCCTACGTAGTCGTAGCCCAGCGCCTCGTGCGCGATGCGCTCGCGCGTGAGCACGGTGCCGGCATGTGCCATAAGCAGGGCGAGGACGTCGAACTCGCGGGCGGTTAGCGCGATGGGCGAGCCGCCGACCGTGACTTCGCGGCGGTTGGGGTCGAGCGCAACCGAACCCACGGTGAGCGCGGCGGGGGAAGGCACGGCAGAGGTCTTGGCCGAGTCACCAGCTGGGGGTATCGCGGCGGCACCCGTAACGCCCTCCCCGGCCCCAACGCCTGAGGCCGCCCGCACGGCCTCCGAGCGCTTTAGCGCCACGCGGATCCGTGCGAACAGTTCCTCAATGGCAAACGGCTTGGTCAGGTAATCGTCGGCGCCGGCGTCGAGCCCAGCCACCTTGTCCATCACGGCATCGCGCGCGGTGACCATGATCACCGGCACGTCCTTGTGCTTACGTACGCGCCGCAGCACCTCCATGCCGTTGAGCTGCGGCAATAGCACATCGAGCAGAATCAGATCGTAGTTGCGCTCCAGTGCCAGGTCCACGGCGGTGCGGCCGTCGGCGGCGTGCTCCACCTGGTAGCCCTCGTGCTCCAGCTCGAGTGTCACAAAGCGGGCGATTTTCTCCTCGTCCTCTACGATCAGGATCCGTGCCATGCGTGCCCCCGTCTGTGATTACTTGTCGTCGTTCAGATTTTGTTTGATGCCGTCCGCGGCATCGGCGGCGTGATCCATCAGGTTGTTGATGCTGCCAGGCACGTCGCCGTCGCTGTCGATGCGGTAGCGCATGCCAAAGAACAGGCCAAGCAGCATCAGCCAAATCGTGGCGCCCCAGGCAAACAGGGCGACGATGGGGATCAGGATGGGAATGTTGAGGATTATCGCATCGCGGCGCGTGGCGATAAACTTGGTGTCCAGGCTCAGGCGGAAGAGCTTTTTGAGGTACTCCCACACGCTGTCCATCTTCTTGGAGAAATCGGTCTTTTCGCTCGACTTCTCGTAGGCGGCCTGTGCGGCGACCATCTCGGCCGAGGGCTCGTCGACCGGCGTGGATTCGGTGGCGGCGTGCGCTGACGTGGTCTGGGTCTTGCCCTGCGACTCGAGCCAAATGATGGCATCAAGGACGTTGCCGTCGGCGGCATCGAGTGCTGCCTTGGCGTCGGTGTAGCTCACGTTGCACTTGGTGCGGATGGTTTCAACTTTTTCGAGGTCGTCCATGACCTGTCCTTTCGTTCGATGGGCGCGACGCCGGGCGATCTGCCCGGGCGCGAGCGATGCGTTCGGCGGCCTGCGTTGCGCGGCGCCGCCCCGCCCTTGGTCGAACTCTATAGTGCAGGTTATAGATTAAGCGATTCTTGAGCCAAGATTAATGTTGGATGAGTTTTTGGGCGGCGAAGCGCGTGACGCGGGGCGCGCAGGCAAGGGGAAGGCCGGTTTTGCGTGGCGTGGGGAAGGGAAGGACAGGTCTTTGGGGCGGCCGACAGCGAGGTTTAATACTTTTCCGTGAAGTGAACGAGTGAAATCGGACTCCCGAAACATCGACACTTTGAGTGCGCCGTTTCCTGCGGTTTTACTGCCAGAATCCTGCGATTTTGCCGACGAAAAATGTGGATGCTTCAGGGGTCCAAAAACAGACGTTCACTTCGCGGAAAAGTATTAGACCTCGATAGCAGAGGATGGGGTGCCGGTAGCAAAGTGGTGACAGAAATGGGATAAACAGGGCGAACGATTCATACGAATCAGAATCACGTTGCAAAAGTATGAAAATATCCTACAATTGCAACATGAAGTACTTTAGCAACATAGCGGCGATAAGCGAGCTTTCCGAGAGTGAGGGTGTGTTTACCACAGCCCAGGCGGCTCGCATGGACATCTCTCGAGATGCACTGGCACACTCATGTCGCGCAGGGCGTCTTGAACGGATATGCCACGGCGCCTACCGGATGTCTGGAACACAGCGCCGAGACACTGACGAGCTCAACGCTTTTTGGAAGCTCACCAATCCCTCCCTTTGCGCGTGGGAGAGAAAACGCCAGTGGGACGGCATTGCAGTGAGCGGTACGACTGCGGCGAGCCTACAGCAAATGGGCGATTTCCATCTGTCCCCCTACAGGATGACCGCGCCCATGCGCATCAATACGAGAAACGAATCCCTTTCTTTTGCAAAGCGCGAGATTGCTGAGCAGGACATCGTTTGGCTCGACGGTCTGCCGATAACTAAACCCGAGCGCACGCTTGTCGATCTTTGCCTCGATTGCGAGGACCCCTCATTAATTATCGATGCCTATAACGACGCGCTTGGGCGAGGGCTCGATATACAGCGGCTGAAAGATCTTGTAGAGGAGAACTCTAAAACCGCCAAACGACGCGAGCTAATGAGGCCTTTGCTGATGGTACTGGACGGGTAATGCGAAACGGAGGACATGGTGAAGTACAAAACGCCTGCCGCATTGGAGATGGCTGTTAGGGATGCCGCAAGAGAATCGCCGATGGATACTAATCGGGCGATCGTCGGTTTCTACTTTCATCGCTTCCTATGTCGCGTTTTTTCAGAAGATGACGGCCGCTTTGTGCTCAAGGGCGGCCAAAGCGTCCTGGCGCGAACACTCGATGCACGTGTCACAAGAGATATTGACTTGGTTGCTCAAGGGGAAAGTCTCGAAGAGGCTATTGCCGATCTGGTGCAGGCGGCTTCGATTGATCTGGAGGATTTCGTTTCGTTTGTCTTTGATCGTGCAGAGCAGATCAAAGAAGAAGATGAGTATCGGTGCGGTGCGAAGGTGTGGTTCACCCCCTTTATGGGAACCAAGAAGCTACAGCCAATTTCAATTGACTTGGTAATTGATGAAGTGCGGGGACTTGAGCCTGAGGTTCTTGCGCCGATCGATCGTTTGAATATCGAGGGGCTCCCAGTCTGCGGCTATCGTGTATGCCGAGTGGAGAGCGCCCTTGCAGATAAATTGCTCGCAATGATAGAGATACACGAGGGTCGCGCCTCTTCGCGAATCAAGGATATAGTCGACATCTTGGTGTACGCGAAAACTTGCTCCGTCGATGGGGCAACGCTTGCTGAGAGAGTTGAGAAAGAAGCGTCTGCTCGCAAGATAACAATGCCGAAAGAGTTCGTAGCGCCTCTTTGGTGGAAGCAAAATGGCTCTGCGCAGTACGCAAAGATGGCGAGGCAGGCGGGAGTGTTTGAACTCGCGGGGAATATTGCCGGGGCGGAAGAGGTCGTCAATCGGTTATATGCGCCATGCTTTGACCATTCGATGAATGTGTGCAAATGGAATCATCAAACCATGAGATGGGAGCAGCCCAGATAACTAACCCGGCGGCAGGAGCTGGTCCTGCTACCGGGTTGGGACGCTGTCGTTGACGATTATTGCTGGTCGGCTTGTTTGAGCGCCTCGGCGACCGCCTTATTTGCAGCCTTGAGGTTGCGTTGAGCTTGAGCAACCGAGATCTCGGCTTGCTTTTTTGCCCTTACGACCTCGGCAAAGCGCTTGATGGATTCGCTGTACTCGCGCGTACGCGGGTCGAGCGCCGGCGGGACTTCGATCTCGAGCAGGTCGGAGGGGCGGACGGCGCGGGTGTATTGGTTCTCGGACAGCACTCGCATAACCTTGGATCCATGGCCATCGGTGAGGTACGCCGCGACCATTTCCGAATACACCATGCGCTCCTCGTCGGTCATGGTTGGAACCGCCGGGCGAATAGCGGTGGTGTTATGTGAGGCGACCAGATGCTGCTTTGCGTCGTCAACGCCAACCACAAGTAGGTTGGATGCGCCATAGCGGCCGAGCATGCGAGGCATGATGATGTCGCCCGGGTGAAGCTCGTAGCGCTCCAAGATGCTTGGATTTACCTTTACGGGTTCCGAATCGGGCTCCGAGGCACCTTCGACAACATCTCGGGGCAGCAGATAACCGTTGCGGAAGTCCTGAGATGAAATGCGGCGCACCTCGACTGCGTCGATGTCGTTCGAGGTGGTGCTGTCTCGGGGCATAAACGGCACCACGCGCATAAAGCTGTCACCAAGCGTCGCGCTGTAGTTTTGGGCGACGGCGATGAGCTCGACTCTGCCTTTAGAGAGCGCCGCATGATGCTGCAGCAGCTTGCGCGTTTCAACTGCGGTGGTGTGGATATCCAGCGTTTTGTCCGAGTCAAACTCAACGCTACTCCAGTTAGCGGAGAAGGCCAGAGAAAGGTCGGGGTAGTTAATCTCGTCGGGAAAACGAAAACGAGGCAAATGCTCCACGGCGTTATGGAACGAAACGGTGCGATTGCCCGTTGATAGCACGACTAGCGCGCACATGCAGTTTGCCCTCGGCTCGGTGAGTGACGGGTATAGGACGCATTCGATCAGCCCCTCACGCAACAGAATCGTGCGCGCCTGCTCGGCATCGTCCAATAATCCGAGCGGCAGTAGCACGGCAGCTCGTGTTCGACTGGAGAGGGCTAGTGCGTATAGGCACCAGAGATAAGCCTCCCAGTCGCAAAAGCCCAGATAACCAGGCTCTAGTTCATTAATGAGCGCCTCGCATGCGCTGTTGATTTCGCGAAAGCGTTTGCGAGCACAAGTTGCGGCGTCGATGAACACTGGTGCGGGGTCGTTGCCGTTTGCGTCTCGCTCACCAGGCTCAAGCTCACAAATATTGGGCACGCCGTTACCGTTTAGGGTAAAGCACTTAGCGAGATCTTCGGCATCCACGGCGCCAGGTAGACGTACGGTGAGCAGACGGCTGTCTTGTTCCAGGTTAAGCGCGCGCGAGAGGGCGGCGGCAGTGAGGCGTGGCAATGATGATGTAGTTTCACGCATGTATAGAGCCCTTTCTTCTTAGTGGGTTTATATTAGCAGAAAAATTTGAAAATTTCTAATGACGAGAACAGCACGATATGCTATTCTCGAATCAATCCAAAACCAACTCAATACCGACTGCTCGATGCAACCGCTATACAGTCTTTAGACAAACAATGCTATCGAACAGGACGATTTCGCTTATGAAACTACAGGCTAGACCGACAATCATCGCTCTACCGTCAGAGCATTCTAAAACTTAGAACAAACTAATCGACAAACATCTGCAACCGGATAGAAAGAAGCATTCATGAAGAAACGGGACAGTATCTACGAGGCACTCCTCAGTGCGATCGACGAGGATCTCCGTGGTATGTGCGAAGTGAACAGGAAGGCAGAGCTGCTACTTCCGTGTCCGTACTGCGGCGAGAAGAACGTCGAGCGCCTAGCTAAATCGCTCGTTGGCGTGCTGGAAGAGCGCTCGCCCGATATTCCCGGGCTGGTGCCCGAGCAGTATCGAGCCGATGTACACGGGGCCCGCGAACTTTTGACTGCCGCGACACTCGCTTTGCTGCCACTGTATTTCCCCCCGCGCGATAGTCGCATGGAAAGCGTGGCGACTGTAGTGAGCATGTTTAGGCACGGGCGTACTGTGGGCTTCAAATCGGCTGGCGTTCTCTTGTTCGAGGAAGTTGCGACAGGGATGAAGTACAGCACCAAGCAGGGTGCCTATATCCCGTCCTTCTTCGTACGCTATACCGACGGCAGAAAGCCATGCGACCGGCTGCACCGCGATGGATCGCGTGGCTTTACGGCGGATGAAGATGATGCCGTCATGTTTTACAAGCGCTACCTCAAGGTGCAACGACGCGTGTTCGATACGAGTCCGCGTTTCAACTTTGAGCTATGCGTCAAACGTCCGTTTGAGGCACTTTTGGACGAACGACACACTTTTTATTACATGGAGGAAAAGATGGAAATCAATTTGACCAACAAAGTACACGGACTCGAAAATCGCTATCTCCTCAATATCAAGCATCATAAAGATTACGACCTGCTTGACGAGCTGATGATCCATGCACTGCTTGCGTACCTGGGAGACACAACGGTCTCAACTGCTGCTCGCGAGAGTTATCTAGCGCAGGCCGAGCGTCTGATCGGCCACGCGACCAAGTCGCCGCACTCGGCACAGCTCAATGAGGGCGACGGTGTCGATCGCATTGCCTAACAACCACCAACACTACGGACAAGAAAGGGGTCACGCCATGCCAGTCATCAAGATGTACGGCTACGAGGCCGCGCAGCAAACGGAGTATCAGACCAAGAAGTGGGCGACTAAGGAGGAGATGCAAGCGCTGTCGTCTGGCGATGAGCAGCGCGATGTGATCCTGGCGCAGGGTGCCACAGTGGCGTTCTACGAGGACGACAAGCATTGGGAGACGAGTGTGTCCAACAACGTCTTTGCCTTTGGGGGTACCGGCAGCGGCAAAACGGCGAGTTTCATTTTGCCCAACCTGCTCAATCACCACGAATGCTGTTATGTGGTCACAGACACCAAGGGTGAGCTGCTGCGCCGTACGGGGAAAGGCTTTGAAGAGGACGGCTACGAGGTAACGGTTCTCGATACTGTTAATCCCGAGCAGTCGGCCGGATACGACCCTCTGCGTTACGTGATGGATGTCGAGGATATCCCCACCACAGTGGCGGCAATCATGGAGGGGGTCGATCCTGACGGTCGTAGCCGTAGGTATGATCCGTTCTGGGATAACGCAAACGATCTGCTGCTTCGAGCAATTGTTGGAATCCTGTATCTCCTGGAGTGTCTTGCCGGCACCCTTGCGCCGGGCGAGGACCCCAATGCTCTGCGCCGCTACCTTAAGATGAACAACGTCTTTAAACTGGCTGCGCTCATCAAGGTTACGGGAGATGGTGAGGGGCGATTCCCGTTGGACTACCTTGTAGAAGAGGTGGAGTCCAGGGAGTTTCTCGATAAGTTTGGTGCGGAGAACGCTGATCTGTATGGCGTTGAGCAGTATCGCGATTTTCGAGGTGCGGCAGATAGGACGCTTAAGAGTATTCTGATCACGCTCAATGCAACTATCTCGCGGCTTAAGACGCCTCAGCTCATGCGCGTTTTTGAGAATGACGAGATGCGTCTTGATCGTATTGACGAGGGCAAGCGCGTAATCGATCTTAAGGTGAGCGACAACGATTCGGCTAATGCATGGCTTGCGAACGTTGCCCTTAAGCAGCTGTTTAACCTTGCCCAGCGCCGCGCCGATGCCAGCCCCAGCGGCCATTTGCAGCGTCGCGTGCAGTTTGTGCTCGATGAGTTTCCCAATGTGGGTCGCATCCCCGATTTTGAGCGCAGCATTGCGACCGTGCGAAGTCGCGGCATTAGCTTTTTGATGTGTGCGCAATCGCTGAGCCAGCTCGATGTCGTGTACGGCAAATCCACGGCGCTGACCATCCTCGATAACTGCGATAGTTTGGTCTATATGGGCGGCGGCAGCAACATCGCAACGCAGAATTACATAAGCGAACTGTGTGGCGAGTCGGTTTTGGGCACCAAGTACGTGGGTGCCGAGCGCACTGCCGTAGATGTGCGCGGTTGCGTGATGACCCCAGGCGAGGTGGGGCTTATGCCTCGCACCGATTGCCTGGTCAAGGTGACCGGTATGCGCCCCTTCCGCGCCAAGAAGTACTTTTGCGACGACCATCCCAATGCTGCCAAGTGGCTGAGGGATTAGTCCCTGCAGCTTTGTGTATCCCATCTTGCATGTTTTGTCGCACGGCTTCCGTTAGTCGTAAGCCGTGCGGTCCAGTTTTTGCCTCCTTACCGATTCCGTTTAGAAAGGAATTACCATGCCCGTTATGTATCGTGAGCCCAGCATCATAAAGAAGTCCAAGGACGGCCGTGTTGCCGCTGTCGATATGGCAAGTGAACTGCTCAACAGTCGTGTGCTGCTGCTGGAGGGTGAGGTCAACGATGTGACCTGCAACGGCCTTATTAAGTCCATGCTGGTGCTGGAACATCAAAGCGCAACCGAGCCCATCACCCTTATCATCAACAGCCCGGGTGGCAGCGTTACGGCGGGGCTGGCGCTCATCGACACCATACAGTCGCTCGATTGCCTCGTGATCACGGTGGGCGAGGGCGTCGTGGCCTCGATGGCCGCAGTGATTCTGGCCTGCGGCGACCACCGTCAGGTGTACCGCCACACGCAGGTGCTCATTCACCAGCTGATGGGCGGCACGGGCATGGCGCAGCAGACCGATATCGAGATTGTGGCCCAGCATACAGCGGCCATGCGCGCCGAGCTGGACGAGCTACTGGCCGAGCACGGCAACCTGAGCGCCCAGGAGTTCCATGAGCTCACCGAGCGCGACTGTTGGTGCAACGCCAAGCGCGCACTGGAGTTGGGTCTGGTGGACGAGGTAATTGCTCCGAGTAAGAAGGCGCTCTAGCGGGGCATATGCCCTACAAGTACGTTGAGCAGGGCGAACAGGTGCGTAAATTCACAGCCAGAAAGAGGTTGAACATGAGCAGGATTTGGGATGTCGACGGTATTGAGTGGGAAGATCTGCCCACCGTGAGCGACCTACTGTACGCTGCGGACACAAAGATCCTGGCACGCGAGGTTGCCCTGCGATACGGCGGCAAGCCGGACGACCGTGGCCGTGTCGATAACGAGCGCAACCTAAAGCGCGTTCGCCGCAAGGTCAAAAAGCTGCGGAAGATCGACCCCGAGTCCAGCGACAAGATTGTTTTGCTGCCCAAGCATGTCGTCAATCGCCGCGATGCGGGCCACGGCTTTGGCTATTACGACGTGGAGCCATGCGCTTTTACGCGCGGTGGCGCGCAAAAGCTGGGAGAGGACGCGTGCGCTGAAGTATATCCGTGGGAACTGTTTCTGCTGAACGAGGAGCCCGCAAGCGTCGTTCTGGGCTATCGGGTATGGCTTGGCGGCGAATGGGACCTGTACGAGCGCTATCGTTTTTTGGCTGTGGTGTGCGCCAGCGCGCTGAATCGCATCCGCGAGCAAAAGGAGCTGCGCAAGTGCCTCGAGAAGGACGATGCAGCCTGCGATATGGACGAGGACGAGGCAATCGAAGGTGTTCGTCACGATGTGCTGTATCCCGAGGAAGTAATCAACGCAAAGCTCGGCGGCTATTGGGATGCAAGCTTGGGACTCGACCTGCCCTGGAAGGACGAGCATTTCGAGACCTGCGTGCGAATTGACAGGGCAATCGATGACCTGTTTGCCGAGGAGACTAAGCGCTGTGCTGCGGAGCTTGGGAGGAAGCTCGAGCGCGGGTACGAGGAGCGCGGGGAAGCGCCGTTGTTTCAACCATTCGCCGACGAATGAGAAAAGGCAGCAAGTACGGTTCCCCGTGGGATTATCCATTTGATTTGATCTATAACGCCTATTCGAGCGGAGTCGGTTTACCGTCGCACTGATAGAATTAGGCGAAATGCACGACTGCAATGAGTCGTGCAACCCCGTTACAGGAAGGAATGATCATGCTCGATCTCAAATGCTCGATGCAGGTCCAGCTCGATAACCTATGACTCAAGCCGGAAGATCTTGCACGAGGCCTCGACATTCGCGTCTCAAGCGTCCGAAAATGGCTCGACCCCGAGCTCGACTGTATGCCGGTCAAGGATGCCTTCGACTGGATATACGACCAGAACGAAAAGCTCGGCGGCCTCACGATGCAATGCCTGAATGACGTGGACGAGTCCTACGGGAAATTTGGCCAGCATATCGTTCGTTGGTATCGAGATGAAGATCTGCCCGATGTTGAACCGAGAGGCCTTTGCAATCTCGCGAGCCACCTTGTCGCTGACCAACTCGCCGCGAAGGGTATAGAGTGCTCTGTTGTCTACGCATCCCGCGACGATGAGTGGATCGGGCGGAACCTGGACTTTTCCCCGATATCGACCCCAAGGCCGCATTTATATGCAGTCTGCGACATTACGCGATCGTTCGAACCGGTTCTTGAGAACTTCAATTTTTCCGAAACGACGGACGGTCTTGTGAGATGTGTGTTCAACGACAAAACCAACGCGTACATAGAAGTTCTGTCTTTCAGCAAGATTGTCAACGACGCGAAAATGAGAAATGGCATCTTTTTCGATAAATTGGGTCTCCCAAGTTAAGGATTGCGGTTATTGGTTAACGAACAGAGGCGTGCTCAACTGAAGTTTGAGGGGGTTACTATAGATGGCAAAAAAAACGAGCAAAAGAACAGAGGCGAGAAATCGCTATCTGCTTCGGACTGTTGCAAAACAGCGCGGATGGAATGTTTCTCACGTTGCAAAAGGAGGCAATTTTCTCGAAGAACAAGAGATAGAGGATGCTTTTCCCGATATTGGGTTGAATGGGACGAAGCCTGATTTTCTGGTATGTGCAAAAGGCATCCCGTTAGTGGTTGTCGAATGTAAAAATGAATACAACAAAATTGATGAAGCGATGTCCCAAGCGAGGAATTATGCCGAACAGATTAATTCTAGCCACAATCCGTATCAGATAAGCATCATTGTCGGTTCAGCCGGTGAAGAGGACTACGGCTATGTATTCCGAACGGAATATCTCCTTGGAAGCGGTCAGTCAGGCGAAAACATCTGGGTTTCGCTAGAGGCAAATGGGTATCCGATTACTAGTTTCCCTTCTTACTCCGAATGCGAAAACGCACTACTGACTACAAATGGAGCAACGGAACTATCTATTCCGAAAAGCGAAGATTTCATTTCTGCGGCGATTTCGATATCCGCCGTTCTTCGCTCTGCGAAAATCGAACCCCAACTAAGGCCAAAAGTATTAGGCTCGCTGATTACTGCGCTCTATTGGGGCGATATCGACCTTTCCGAAGGAAAAGAACTTGATTCCATTAATGCCCTCGTTTCTGAGGCTATCACAACAACAGATCATTTCTCAGAAGAAAAAAAGGGTCAACTGATTACAGCGTTGACGTTGACTCAGGCCGACTATAAGATGCTCGCCCCGAAAATTGCTCATTTAGTCGCGCTGTTGAATACGTTAAACATTCGTTCAGTACTTCAAACGGACACTGACTTTCTTGGGATGCTATATGAAGCGTTCATTCGGTATGGCTACGACAATAACGCACTAGGAATTGTTTTTACTCCACGTCACATTACGAAGTACTGCGCAGAACTGATTGATGTCCAAGCTGGTGAAAAGGTCCTCGATCTCGCCTGTGGTAGCGGGGGATTTCTTGTTGCAGCGTTCGACAGAATGATGCGAACGAGAAAGAAGAACAATATTCCCACCGACATAATCCGGGAGTCACTATACGGGTTTGATACAAATCCAACGGTATGGTCCCTGGCGGCGCTCAACATGTTCTTCCGAGGAGACGGGAAGAGTCATATTGAGAACAGTAGCTGCTTTGAGGACGGTAGCCGCACGCTAGTTCGAGGAAGATTCAACAAGGTAATGCTCAATCCGCCTTTTTCTCAAGAGGATGAACCCGAAAGGGATTTTATCTCAGCCGGAATTGACGCACTCGAACCGAAGGGTCTTCTTGCCGTAGTTGTAAAGTCCGGTATTTTCGCGGATAGAGACAACTCTTCATGGAGAACAGAGCTCCTGAAAAGCAATGTCCTTCTGGGGATGATTAGTCTTCCGGGCGATCTCTTTTACCCAACCGCCGTCGATACCACAATCATGGTTCTTAAGGCGCATTGCCCGCATCGAAAAGAGGACCGTGTGTTTATGGCCAAGATTTGGAATGACGGTTACGAAAAGCTAAAGGGCAAAAGGGTCGAATGCTCGGGAAACCAATTACCAGAAGTCCTAGATTGCTTCAATGCATTCATGCAAGGAAAGGATTTTACGAGCGATCTCGCTACCGTTGTAGACGGAAGTTTGATACTTCAAGAAGGTGCGGAATTCTCTCCCGAGCAATATCTTTCGCAGCCTTCATTCCTCACTGTTGAGTTGTCGGTCATTCGGCGCCATGTTGAACGCGAAATGCTTTCAACTTGTATCGACTATTCCGATTTATCATCGGAAGTAATTGATGGCTTTCCTTGCAAATGGAATGATTTGCCTTCGTTGCCATATGACGTCAGCCTGCCGATAGAAGAGCTGTTTTATGTCGGAAGCGGAAAATCGCAGGGTGAGAAGAACTATCAAGATGGTGCATGTCCTTATATCTCGAGCGGAGACCCCAACAACAGCATAGTCAGACTTGTCCAAGGAGTGGATGACGAGATTTATTGCGATGGTGGAATTACTGTTACTTGCTTCGGATGTGCAAGAGTTCAGCCGTGGCCGTTTATGGCACGAGGAAATGGCGGATCTGCCGTTAGGGTACTAACGCCGAAATACAGGATGACTCTGAATGAGTTGATTTGGTTTGCATCACAAATTAACTCTCAAAGATGGCGGTTCTTCTATGGACGAATGTCTATCAAGGGGCGTCTGAAGCAGTTAACGGTAAAGACCCCCACAGAGGCAATTCCGGATGGCGATGTATCCATCGCCGAGAAGGTGTCAATGCTAAGAAAGAGTTTTGAGGATATCCTGGGCCTTTAACGCGATTCTCTCGATTGGGCGCTGTAGGTGCGGAGTGGGGCATGCCCCTCTCCGCACCTTATTACAGGCTTTAGCCTGTGCGTCGCGCGCAGGGCGGCGCATCAGAAACCACCCGCTACGCGGGTGGGGCTAACCGGCTTTACAAAGCCGCCCCCTCGCCGGACACTTGCGATTGTTCAGGCCGCAAGGAATCCGAGTGGAGAGGGCGGTGATGGCGTATGGCCCAGAAGGCCTGCAGCCTGTCGCACACGAAGTGGATGTGCAGGTACCACGTCGCGTTCACGCCGAAGTATAGGCGCAAAGTCATCTACAACCAAGTGAGGTCCGACCTTGGGGAGATCTTCAGGAAGCTCTGCCAGTACAAGGGGATAGAGATCATCGAGGAGCACCTGATGCCCGACCACGTCCACATGCTGCTGGCGATACCGCCGAAGTGCAGCGTGTCCAGCGTGATGGGCTATCTGAAAGGGAAGAGCTCGCTGATGATATTCGACAGGCACGAGAACATGAAGTACAAGTTCGGCAACAGGAAGTTCTGGGCTGAGGGCCACTGCGTTTCCACCGTCGGCCTGAACGAGGCGACGATCGCGAGGTGCATCCGGGAGCAGGAGAGGGCCGACATCGCGCTCGACCGGCTGAGCGTCAAGGAGTACGAGGACCCCTTCGATAGGGGGCCGAAGCGGAAATAGCGCCGGTTTGACCGGCTCGTTACGGGCCAATCTGCAGTGCGGCCCGAACGCCGTGAGGGCCGGCGCCTTTAGACGCGTGCCGGCAATCCAAGGGTTATACCCTAAGAGCAAACCACCCCTTTTAGAGGTGGTTTTGATGTGTTCTGGACGGTCGAATCGATCGAGACGTATTCAGGTCCATCGATTAAAAATAGGGAGAGGACGTCGCCGTCTGGTTGCCCTCATCTATCTACAATTTCACCGGGATCATTCTTCGAGCTCGACGGTTTTTCTGCCGGTCTATCAGAAGGACGGAAGCAATCTCTTCCCTACCTCCTTTCTTGATAAAAGGAAGCTGGAGAGGGGATCAGTTAAGTCTTGATCTTGGCGTTCATGTGGATAGCGCTGTTGACGCTCTTCTGGTTGAGACGGGGGCGTGGTTTGCGTTGGGTCCCGCTGTAGTTGCTCGCTGCGCTTCTCGTCTATGATTTCAAAGAGAATTAATCTTCCCTTTCCGCTGGGTGGGAAGTGCAGGAGTCTTTTCCTGCCTTCTGGCAAAGGCTCTAAGGGGCTTCTGTCGGGGGTGAATACGTCCATTGAACCTAAGCCTGGGACTGGGATGGGGCCATCTTGGATTTGCTCCTTGTCGCTATTGATAGAAGCAATAAGACGCAGGAGATCAAACAGGCGCAGTTTCCAGCCGCCAAAACGAATAGTCGGCTTGTCTATTGTCATGCAGCTCGATTTTGATGATTTAGCACTTTGGGCAAGCTTGTCTCGAAGTGCAGGATAGGCATATTGATTAAGGTAAACGGCGATTTCCTGATTGCCGTTGATGACCTGTTCTTCCCAGATTACGGGATGGGGGAAGGCAAGGCGCTCAGGCGTCTTTGTTCTAGGCTGGTTTTTCGGGCCGTTGATTGCGGCTCTCCAGGACTGATAGAGCTCATCCGTTATCAGGGTGCTCTTGAAGTAAACGGGCCCTATTTCATGGTCGACAAATTCCTCGAGTTCCGCAAAGTATGAGAAACGTCTTTTTTCATTGAGTTGTTTAGCAGTTTCAGCCTTCTTATGGAGGTTGATGGCCGTGCCGTGCGGCGCTTTGCGACCCAAGCGCTTCGTTTCATTGAGCCGGGGGTTGCAGTAACGATTTGTGGCTGGGTCAAAGCGGTTGCAGTACTGGCTGTTTGATCCGGTTGGAAAGAATAGCGATCCGCAGGACTTGCATCTAATGGGAATCTTGCCGCAATTGAGTAACTCGCTAAGAAGCCTTGCATAGAACTTTGAAAAGGACCATTCCGTCTCCAATAGACATGTATTCTCGGCATGGCGAATAATGGCCTGTCTCTTTATCTGCTTGAGTGCCGCGTCGTGGTCACTCAGCGCCGCTTTGCGGACGAGCAGCCCCTGTGATTTATTGAGCGCGGCGCGGCGAAGGGGCCCGTAGCGATGGATAAACTCTTGATGCCTGGATAGCTCTCCCTCAGACACTCCTTCTGGCGGCTGCTGAAAAGACCCATGTGAAATTACGGAAAGCGAATGGAAGTAATCGGTGGACCGGAGCGATTGAAGTTCGCTTAGAAGGTCTGCCAGTATATCGACATCGCATTCGCAGGCGCGGGGCTTCGTTAAAGAGTAAAGTAATTGCGAGCAAAGATTAATGACGGTGTCAAGCTGTTGGGGAATCGCTGTTAGCGCCGGAATAATTTAGCCAAATATAGTCGGCCGAGATTGACCAATCCCGGCCGACCCATTTTAGCCAACACGCCCGCATCTATGACTTTCCTATCGCATTCCTACATCCCCTCGGGCTGGATCCCCCTCACCTTCACCGCCTGGGGGACGGCCTCCACCGAGTAGGTGTCAAGCTCCCTGCCGCGGTAGCTCGGGCCCCGCATCACGAACACCGACGCCTTGTCGAACAGCCTGTCGAGGGCGCAGAGGAGCGTGTCGTCGCCCGTGAAGAACTCATCCCACCCGCTCGGGGCGATGTTGCTCGTGAGGACCATCGCGTTCGGCCCCTCCTTCTCGTAGCGCCTGTCGACGACATCGAAGAACAGGTCGGTGCACGGCCTGTCGTAGACGCATCTCCCCACCTCGTCAACGATGAGGCACGACGGCTTGACGAGCGAGGAGACGACCCGCGAGGTGTTTCCCCGCTGGACGGCCTTCTGGAACCTGTCCCTGAGCTCGGTCGCCTTTATGTAGTAGGTCTTGAGCCCCCGCATGCAGCACTCGCGCCCGTAGGCCTGCGCGAGGTGCGTCTTCCCTATGCCGCCGGGCCCGACGAAGGCGACGTTGCGGTGCGCGTAGAGGTCGGCCAGCGACGGGAGCTTGCCCAGCGCGGCCGCGTCCCGGCCCTGGATCCTGGAGAAGTCGAAACCCTCGAAGGTCTTGGGCTCGCGCCTGGGCAGCCTGC
>ERZ779890.1731-NODE-1731-length-21789-cov-6.328103_pt1 | contig 21789 bp, 23 predicted proteins | sample MGYA00511553_ERZ779890 | MGnify/ENA primary metagenome ERZ779890 (study PRJEB29588, sample SAMEA2152064) | human gut metagenome | biome: human gut; feature: human-associated habitat; material: faeces | place: Denmark | collected 2008/2010 ... | reverse complement strand
CAATACCGGCTTCCGCATCTTCTATGCCGATGCAGACGGATGGGTCAAGCTTAAGTCCATCTGCTGCAGCGAGGTAGATATCAGCTGCCGGCTTGGAGTTTTTCACCTTAGCTGCATCTGCAATATAATCAAACTCATCTTCGAGCTCCAGTTTTTTAATGATGAATGGTGCATTCTTTGAGGCTGAGGCAAGAGCGGTCCTCAGCCCCCGGTCATGACAGGATTTAAGAAAGCATCTCATTCCGGGCAGAACGTCATTGGGCGTGAGATTTTGCAGCAGCTCCACGTATCGGCTGTTCTTGACGGCAGCCAGCTCGTCCTTTTCTGCCTGTGTGTACTGCTTTTTGCTTCTCTCAAGGATGATGTTCAGGGAATCCATGCGGCTCACTCCGCGCAGGCGTTTGTTAATCTGCTCGTCAAAGTATAGGTGGAAAGCTTCCACGCATGAATGTCAAATACTCTTTTATACATATACTTCTCCTATAATAAACGCACGGTTTTCTCCGTGCGTTTACATTCATAATCACTCAAAACCGAGCTCTGCCAGCGCTCCTATCAAATCGTGAGACAATGCCATAGATTGCAGCTCATGAATTACTGCTGCCGGGTTCTTTTTAGCACAAATGCAGTTATATATCTTTTCTTTAAGTTCGTAACCGATCCTGCAGTGCTGTAAAAGCTTGAAAATCCTCTTGCTGCGGTCAATATCGGCAAGCTCAGCATTGAGCACTTGCAGCTCAATTTTGCCACTGTTCTTTCCAAATGTGACGGTCAGCACCTTTTTTTCTGTATCGTAAGTCTTTTCATAGGCAACGTCGGATTTGACTGTGCTGTTTTTTATGCCGTAGAAACACACTCTGTATCGGCGCATCGCGGGTCTTACACGGAAACTATCTTCATCTGGCTTAATGGAAAACCGCATTGCATCCTCGCTCCACTTGACTTCAAACCGCGTCAAGGCAGCATGCTCATCACTGCCGTCGTCCTCATACATGGTGTATTCGCCGCTATCACCGCAGAACACATTCACGTCAATGGCCTCAGGCAGCTCTACACCAAAACGTTCAGCTTCCTGTTCACCTGTAAGAGGCACAATCGCACCGGCTTTGGCAAAGACGGGTATCTGTGAAAGGGGCCTGTGCAGGATTTTCATCCCGCCCCCGGAATATCTCTGTGCGGTGAAAAAGTCGTAATAAGTACCCTCTGGCAGCCATGCAGCAACGCTCCCCATGCCGGTCTCCGCACTTACGGGCGAGGTAATAGGGCAAACGATGATCTGTGAGCCAAAATAATACTGGTTGGGAACCTGATAGGCTTCCTCTGCACGGGGATAGAGGTAATACATAGGGCGCAGAGGCATAATACCGTGTCTTGCTGACTCGAAATTCATCGTGTAAAGATAGGGAACAAGGCAATGACGCAGACGCAGAAAGGCTTTCAGTATGCTGCATACTTCGCCAGAATAGTTCCACGGCTCTCTGCCGCTGAAGATGTTAGATGTGCTGTGCAGGCGCATGATGGGTGAGAAAGCACCGAACTGTACCCAGCGGACAGTCAGTTCCTCGTCGTATGTTCCGGCGCAATGTCCGCCAATATCATGGCTCCACCAGCCGTATCCGATATTCGCAGCTGTAGCTGTGAAATAAGGCTGGAAGCGGAGAGAGTCCCAGCTGATGATCGTGTCACCGGAGAAGCCGATGGGGTAACGGTGGCTACCGGGGCCGGCGTAGCGGGATAAAATCAACGGGCGTTGGTTTATCTCGGCACTGTGGAGAGTATGAAAATGATTCAGGAGCCACAAAGGGTCTGCGCCGTCAATGCAGGATGCGTCACCCTGTTGCCAGTCGATCCACCAGAAATCCACGCCCTCGTCCTCACGGGGCTTTAAGAGGCATTTAAAATATGTATCGACAAAATCCTTGCTGCACATATCAAAGGGGATATCCCGACCGGACGCAGGGTCGAGCCCCATGCGCACGGCGGCCTCGACGTACTGCTCTTCATGGGGCTGTATGCCCTCTGCGGGATGGAGATTGAGAGCGCATTTTAAGCTGCGGGAATGGAGCTGGCTCAGGAAATTCTTTGGATCACGAAACAGCTCTTTATTCCATGTGTATCCCGTCCAGCCCTTGCCCTGCTTGGCTGTTATATCTGTAATATGCCAGTCCATGTCCATGACAGCTACACTGAACGGTACCCGCTCGGCGCGGAATCTGTCCATGAGGTTCAGGTATTCGTCATCGGAATAGGCGTGGAAACGGCTCCACCAATTGCCGAGAGCATAACGTGGCAGCATAGGTGGCCTTCCGCTGAGTTCGAAAAAGTCATTAAGAGCCGCCTGATATTCAAGGCCGTAACCGAAGAAATATAGGTCGATTGCTTTTTCTGCGCGAGACATTATGGCTCCGTCGCTCTCAATAAGCGGTGAATCACTGTCATCAATAACGCTGTATCCCTGAAGACGCGACTGGATGCCTTTTCTGAGCGGTATCTCGCCATCAGCCATGTCAAGTGTGCGTGCAGTGCCGCCGAGATTCTCGCGCAGCTTATCGCCATAGTGCCAAGTGCTATAGATGCCGCGAGTCTCACTTCTAACTTTTATAGAAAGTCCGCCAGCGGAGAAAGGCTTTTCATCGTAAAACAGGCTTAGATATTCCGTGTGTATTTCCAGCTTGCCATTATGACGGCAGACTTCAAATTTCGGCGCATCAAAATTTCTGCAGCATGCAAATACAGAAGGCCTATCCTCAAATATATTGCTTTCGCAGTATTCGAGGCGTAACATTCGTGATGCGAGCACAGTAATTCTATAATGCTCACCGGTCACACACTGCATATCGTTGCTTTTGCCGTTTATGATGTCATAAGACATACGAGTTTACTCCTTTGCACCGGGAAGGTTAAGAATAATCGCGCGGCCATCAACAGCAAGCATTCCTGCGTGTACTTCAACGTTCTCGCCGCTGATAAGATTAGTGTACAGTCCGTTTGGAAGATCTATATCGATAAGAGAGGCTTCACCGGTCACGGGGAAGATACCGATGTATCTATCACCGCCTTTGGAGTGGGTCGCTACGAGCACGTCACCGGGAAGTGCCTTAACTTTATAGGTGCTGTCTGCGAAGACGGGGCTTTTTTTGATCTCATATAGGCGGGACATAAGTGCGGAGTAATCCTTGCCGGTGTTCCACTGCACTTTATCTGCATCGAACAAGTTAGGAAGGTGTTTTACGCCGTTTTCCTGCCCCGCGTAGAGAAGCGTCATACCCTTCTGGAAGTATATAAACGCAGTCCAGACGAGGAGTTTCTTCTCATCCGGAATTAGAAAAGCACCTCTTGCATTGTCATGGTTTTCAAGGTAGCGGAGCTTGACATAGTTGTCAGGATAGATAGCTTCCTGTCGATTGATGTCTTCTGCGTACTGAGCAAGGCTAATTTTGCCCTTGAGATAATCCTTGAAGCGATAATATATGTCGTACTCGTAGCTGACATCGAATGCCTGGTAAACTTCCGAGTCGGACAGGCTCACCATTCCGCGTGCGCGGTTGGCAACGGTAAATACGGGTTCAACGGACTCGCTCAGCCAGAAGCAATCGGGGTTGACCTTCGCAACCTCTTCCCTTGCCTTCAGCCAGAACTCGAGAGGGATCAACGGGGCAACATCGCAGCGGAAGCCGTCTACAACACCAGCCCACATTTTGAGCGTCTCTATCTGGTAATCCCAGAGATCCCTATTGTTGTAATCAAGATCAATTACGTCAAGCCATTCCCCCACCTTGTTGCCGAAACATCCGTCCGGCTTGTGATAGAACCATTCTGGATGATTCTTGGCCAGCCAGGAGTCGGGAGACGTGTGGTTATATACAACGTCGATGATGCACTTCATGCCGCGCGCGTGAATGTCGGTGACAAGTTGCTTCAGGTCATCAATCGTTCCATACTCGGGATTGATCTTGCGGTAATCAGAGATAGCATAAGGGCTGCCTAGCTCACCCTTGCGTTCCTTCTTGCCAATGGGATGGATTGGCAAAAGCCACACGATATCGGTACCAAGTGCCTTTATGCGGTCAAGGTCTTTTCTAACGCCACTGAAGTTTCCTTCTTCACTGTAATTGCGCACGAAAATAGAATACATGACCTGATTTCTGTAAAATTTGGAAGTATTGACAGCCATAGAAAAACCTCCTTAGCCCTTGATTGCAGACGAGGAAATACCTGCAATAAACTTCTTTTGGAAAATGATATAGAATATTACGACGGGGATGATTGCGATGCTTGTTGCGGCGAATAGGCCGGCATAATCCGTGGAATATTGCCCGCTGAAGAGGTTTAACGCTACAGGCAGGAGCTGTTTCTTCGTATCGCGGATCATAAGGAACGGCCAGAGGTAGTCGTCCCACGCCCAGAGAAACTGGAAAACAGACATGGAAACGATGGCGTTATTCAGCTGGGGAATGATGATGCGATGGAAAATATAGAACTCATTTGCCCCGTCCATTCGTGCTGCTTCTATGAGCTCGTTGGGGATAACTGCGCAGGACTGACGCATCAAAAAGATGCCGAAGGCAGTGAAGATGCTCGGAACAATAAGCGCCTGATAAGTGTCGATCCATTTCAGTGACTGCATAATACTGTATCTGGGGATGAGGGTAACGACACCGGGAATCATCATCGTCATCAGGATCATCGTGAACAACGCATCACGTCCTTTGAATCTGTATTTACAGAGCACATAGCCCGCAATGGTGCTTGTGTACACGGTTATGACCGTAATTAGCAGCGCGTAAATTAGGCTGTTTCCAAAATACCGGAAGAAGTCAAACTTATTGAGCACATCAGAATAATTCTGGAAAGAAAAATGCTGCGGGAACAACGTTTGTGCCAGGGAGCTGATCTCGGCATTGGTCTTGAAGGATGAGCAGAGCATCCAGATAAAAGGAAACACTGCCAGGAGGCAGAAGAACAGCAAAATGGCGTTTAAGAACACAGAACTTAACTTCTTCATTTTCTTACACCTGCCCTTCGTTCTGACCCGAAATCCTAAAGGATATCGCAGTCAGTATCGCAATAAAGAGAAACAGCACAAAGGATAGTGCCGAGGCATATCCAAAATTATACTTGGAGAAAGCCTCCTGATAGATGAGATAAGATGCCAGATATGTCTGAGTTCCAGGCCCGCCTCCTGTGAGAACCATTACCGGGATATAGGTCTGGAAATAGGAAATAAGCGAAGTGATTACTATAAAAACGATTGTGGGCTTAAGAAGCGGCAGTGTTACAAATCTGAATCTCTGCCATGCAGTCGCGCCATCGGTCTCTGCAGCCTCGTAGCACTCCACGGGCAGCGAGTACATTGCACCCAGCAGAAGAATAACCGCATAGCCGAAGTCCTTCCATATTGTCAATATAAGAATGGCTATCATGGCATAACGGCCATCATAAAGCCAGTTGATATTCGAATTTAGTATCCGATCCAGAAAGCCAATCTGAGGATCAAATATGAACTTCCATACAAACGTTACCGCCACAAGAGGGGTAATTGTGGGGAGGTAGAAAAGTATGCGATAAAGGGACTTGTGTTTAATTAGTTTGGAGAATATGGCACATGAAAGCGCAAGACCGATAATCACGCGGAAAGCAGTTGCGACAGCTGCGAAACCGAAGGTGTTTTTCATGGATAGCCAGAACAGATCGCTCGTAAAGACCTTTTTCCAATTGCCGAGTCCCAGATAGATCATCTGGTTTTTCAGCGGATTCCATCTGTAAAAGCTGCCAAACAGCACAGCAATAATAGGGAGAATAAAGAAGACGAGAAAGAAAACGACGAGTGCTGCAACAACAATGTTGCGCATTACGATCTCGCTCTTGCTCTGAGCAGGATTATTCAGTCTTATATTTCCTCTCATATTTCATATCCTTTCAAGGGAAATAGGGCACCGACATGACACTGCCGGTGCCCTCTATATTAGTATAGCTTACTTTGCGTACTTGTAAAGGGGTTCGCGAGACTCAAAATCGAGAGTTGCAAGGTCTTCGTTGATAGCTGCTTCACAATCAGCAAGAGCCGTATCGATGTCCTTGCCGTTGTAGAAAATCTCTTCAAGAGCAATCTTCATATTGTCCTCAAGCGTGCTGGGCATGGGGCCGGGCCAAATGTAGCGGTCAATATGCTTTGCAAGGACCTTGATGCTGGGAACAGCAAGCAGGTCTGCATCGCTCTGCAGAGAAATCTTCATCGGGAATACTGCGTTCTGAGTACAGAATTCCTTCTGGATGCTGTCGTTTGCAAGGAAGAAGCGAACGATGTCCTGAGCAACGGCCTGCTGGTCGGCAGGAGCGTTCTTGTTGATACCGAAGGTGGACTCGCCGTTGTATCTGTGGTACGCGTAAGTGTTGGAAGGATCAACTGTGGGAATCTCAAAGCAATCATAGTGGGTATCGGGGAAGTTGTTGTTGAACACGCCGGTCATGAAGCCCCAGCCAAGGTACATAGCAACCAGCCCCTGACCAAAGTTGTCGCCAGAGTTATTGCCGAAGCTGTAGTCGCAGACACCATCAACGACGTACATGTCGTGCAGGCGGGTGATAACTTTTTTCATGGCCTCGTTATTGATGGAAGCGGTGCCATCCTCATTGAAGAGGTTCTGACCGTACTGGTACTGCATACCGAGAACGTCGCCCTGAATGCCGCCATTGTAGCTGAAGCCAGCCTGAACAAGGTCGCCATTTTCGTCGCGAATGGTGAGCTTCTTGGCAACTTCACGGAATTCGTCCCAGGTGGTGGGGATGTCAGCCTCGGTGAGGCCTGCAGCTGCCCACATGTCGGTGTTGTAGTACATGGTTGCGGTCATAAGGCCGTAGTCAGTATAGTAGACCTTCCCGTCTACAAGGTGGCCGGAAACGCCGACAAAGTCCGCTTCCATATCTTCGACAGGAATATCGTAGGGAGCCATGTAGTCGATGAGCAGGTCGTGCTTGCTGTTATGCACATTAAAGATTGCGGGACCATCGTTGCCCTGAAGAGCGAGAGGCAGCTTGGTGAAGTAATCATCCCACGGATTCTCGACGAGAGTGATGGTCACGTTGGGGTGAATTGCAGTGTACTGATCCGCCAGAGACTGGAACAGATTTGCTGCACCGGACCAGAACCAGAGTTCTACTTCGATGTCCTTGCCGTCGTTAATGGGAACATTGGGGTCATACTGGATAGCTGAGCCAATAACGGGGCGCGCATCTGCTGTGTGTGTTTCGGCTGTGGAAGCTTTGGTTGCAGGTTCAGCCGTCTGCTCAGGCTCAGCGGTCTGAGCAGGTGCGCTACAGGCCGTCATGCTGAGAACCATAACAAGAGCGAGGCAAAGTGCGATGATTTTCTTTGACATTTTTGTTCCTCCATTTCATTTTGTTGTTAGCGTCGTCAGGTGTATCGCTAAACTAACTGTATAATACATTTCTTCAACGTGTTTGTCAATAGAAAACTATATAGCCGCTTTAATTTTGTTGTAAAGCAACAAAATTAACATGCATTTTTGTGCACATCTCCCTTGGTCGAAGCAAATAATTAGTTTATCGCTAAACTAATTATTAAAATTTCTATCTACGTCAATACCGTTAGTTTTTTTCTCAGCACCTTGCTTTTTTTTAATTGTTGGTTTATTATTAGTTTATCTTTAAACTAAGTGGAGTTTGAATATATGGTTACACTGAAGGACATTGCGAAGGAAGCCGGAGTCAGCGTTATGACCGTCTCAAATATTGTAAACGGCAATTACACTAAGGTCTCCAAAGAAACGGCAGAGCACGTGCAAAAGATCATTAGCCAAATGGGGTATGTTCCTAACGCCTCTGCAAGAAGCCTTGCAAAAAGCAAAACCAACATCATCGCAATTATTATGCGTGGCGAGGAAAACGAAAATCCAATGCTGAACCCATATTATTCTGCCATGGTGGGGGCAATGATCCGGAAAATTCAACAGCACGGCTACTATGCGATGGTGAACATTATGAAGTCCCATCAGGATATTCTACAGAGTCTGCGAACCTGGAATGTGGACGGCGCGATATTCCTAGGCCTCTTTGATGACGAGATAGAAGCCATGTATTCTGTATGCGATGTGCCGATGGTCTTTGTCGACAGCTACAGCAACGTGCGTCAGCTTTCAAATATCGGAATTGACGATTTTAAGGGTGGGCAGCTTGCTGCAAACTATTTTATCTCTCAAGGCCATCGCAGCGTTGCATTTATCGGTCCTACCATGAAATATAATGGTGTTATCCGACACCGTTTCGACGGCTTTAACTCCGTTCTGCGTGTGAATGATATGGAGGTCAGCCCTGAGCATATTTTTGAGATTGAGTCGGATGTGCGTCAGGACGCAATTGTCGCTCTGGGTAAACACATTGCACCCATGAGGAAAGAGTTTTCCGCAATCTTCATCACAAGCGATCAGATTGCATCCTATGTTGTGCAGGGGCTCGTCTCGGGAGGGGTGTCCGTGCCGGAGGAGATGTCCGTTATCGGCTTTGATAACCTAGAGATATGCCGTCAAATATCTCCGCAGCTCACTACGATTGCGCAGGACCTTAATCAGAAGGCGCACTTCGCTGTATCAACCCTGTTTCAACGTCTGGCCGATCCGTCTCTTCCCGCTCAGTCCATGGTACTGGATGTGAAGCTGGTTGTGAGAGATTCCGTTACATCATTGTAACAGCTCATATTGTTTTTCCATTTAGGCCGTATCTAAAAAATGGCAGAACGACCAACAGCGCAGTATTTTTGTTCTGCGAAATCCATTTTCCATAGGAATACATCCAGTATTCCTATGGAAAATGATGTCACACAGGGAATAAATAGCCGCCGCCTAGGCGTTTTGACAGTTTTCGGACAGGCTCTAGTTCAGTTTATATAGCAGGCTGCTGTTGCTGCCGTTCCCCCGGTACCGTTGCTCTGTTTGAATCAGCCCCGCTTTCCGCAAGTCCCGAATGGCACGGCGGGCAGTGGATTCGGAGAGATGCAGATCTTTGGAAATTGTTGGAATCGACGGCCAGCAGATGCCGTCTTTATTGGCGCGGTCGGCGAGATAGATATACACAGCAATCGCTCTGTGCGGCAGATCCATACGGTACAGCTTCGTAAAATCATGCATATTGTTTCCTCCTGTACGGGTGGGGCTGAGATGCCCCGCCCGTTTTTGTTATGTTTTGAGCGTTGTTTTCTCTGGGATCGGCACCGGTTTCACCGTTGTCTTTGGTGGTAATAGTTCCTCGGAATATACCAGCGGGCATCCAGAAAGAATCGCCTGTTCCAGCCCCGCTTTTCCCGCGTAATGCACCGGGCGGCTGCCCCGGTCAGGGATTTCCAAAGGCTTTTCAAATCGGATTCCCCAGTCTAAGAATAATTTCAGTTTTGTCTTCATGGGATGCGTGCCGGTTTTCATTATCACGAAGCTGCCCTTGGGCATGGATTTCAGCTCATCCGGGGACATGAGGGGGCGCTCCATCATTTGCAGGGACTGGGAGTTGCTGTCCTTGCCCTGAGTCACGGAGCCGGACAGAACCGTGCGGCTGCCCAGATTTCTGGACAACACCTCCGCCGTTTGACTGTTGGGAGCGAAGCCACCGAAGATGGTGTCCTGACAGTTATCAGCAAGGATTTCCGCACCCTCTTTTCCGTAGTTTTTCTCTAACTGAGCAAGGCTCTGAATGATAGGCACAAGGGTCAATCTTCAGGAACGACCTGCGGAGAACAGCGGCAGGATGTCAAAGGGCGGCATGGTTCCCAACTCGTCGCAGAAGAACACCGCCCGGTTGGGCAGCTTGCCGCTATGCTCATTGGCTACGGAAAACAGTTCACGGGCAAGGTTCTGGATCATCAGACTGGCCACAAAATTTTTGGTGGCATCCTCTTCCGGGAGAATCAGAAAAATAGCACACTTTTCCCGCACAAACTGTTCCGCATCAATGCCTCCGTCAAAGCACAGCACCTGTTCCAGCTCCGTATCCAGAAAAGCATTTAATCTGGACAGCACGGTGGACATGATGGAATTCATCGCCTGATCCGACGCTGTCAGTGCGGAACCCGCCAGCCATTTTGCCTTGTGTTCCGTGGGAAGGAGCTGCATCAGCTCCTGAAACTGATTCCCGCCTCGCCGCCCCTGCATCAGAAGTTCCTGCACCAGCTTGAATACGGAGGCAATGTGCCGGGTTTCATAGCCGTCCGTTTCCTCCGGAGGAAGAAACTCCGACAGGAGCAAAACCACTGAGGCAAGCAGCCCTTCCGCCGCGTCATAAAAGTAGGCATTCTGTCCGTGGTCACTCCCTTCCCCCTCTGGGCTGATGATCGTCTTTGCCAGAATTTTGGCATACTTCTCTGCCTTTGCTTTGGCCGTTATCTCCGTGGGATCTTCCCGGTGGTCATCCATGTAGCGGTTTATCAGGGTCAAAAGGTTATTTCCGTCCGACCGGGTAGGCTCCCGGAGGTCAACAACCGATATCCGATAGCCATAAATGTCACGGGCTATGGCACCGTAATTCCGCGCCAGATCGCCCTTAGTATCCAGTGCCAGAAAGCTCATGCCGCTGGCACAGGCGTATTCCAGATTGGGGTACAGGAAATAGGCGGTTTTGCCCACGCCGGACGCACCGATCATCAGCACATGGACATCATCTGAATCCACCAGTGCCATTGTTTTTCTGCCGCCCTGACAGCCCAGGACAATGCCCTGAGGCAGCGGCTTTCCATTGGCTGTGGGCTGTTTTCCCTCTTTTGCGGCCTGCCGCCATTGGTTCGGTGTGTATGGAACATGGTGGTAGGTTTGCTTTACCTCCTGCCGGGTAGCCCAGCGGGCAGTACCGTGCTGACCGTTTCCCACGGTTTTGTCTTTGATACCGTTGAGATCATGCTTTTGGGCAGCATAGCTGTTGAGGGTATCATTCACGTTCTGGTCATAGACGCCGGTAGACACGTAGCTGGAATCCCACGCGCCGTCCTTCTCGGCGCTGGTCAGATCCACCTTGTAGATGGTCAGGGAGCCTTTGGCGGCGGTATCGGCGCCGGTACCTTCCGGCTCAGCGGCGGAAACGCCGGTGGGGAAGCAAAGAAGCAGCGTCAGGGAGAGAATCAGGGCGATCACTTTGTCTGGTAGCTGGAACCGGACATATACCAGATTCGGTATGTGGAGTCAGATGCGGAGGGCAGATTCCGGGCTGCCTTATATACCGTGGACTCGGAGATATCCCCGGTCTGGGTGATATACAGCGTATTCCCGCTCTTGTAAAACTCCGCACCATTCCCATCCGGGAAGGAAAAGTCGGACAGGACGCCGTTGCTGTCCGTCACCGAGGTTTCCTCCCCTGTCAGGGTGATGGTGGGCGCGCTGCTGACGGAAGCGCCGGTAAAACTTGGTATCTTCTTCGCCGCCTGAATTGCGTCTACCAGAGCGTTATATTTGGGCGCAAAATACGGAACGCTGGCTTCCCCTGCGTTGTAAAAGATATCGCCCGAGGTGCCGCACGAATTCACGGAATTGCTCTTGAATGTGGTAGGGTCACGCAGGCCGCAGACGATCTCATAAATAAGGAACTGGGTAGCGATCCGCAGGGGGACATTGGGGTTGCTGTCTTTTTTCGTGGTGGTCACGCTGACAGAGTGATCCCACATCTGGTCACTGTACAGGAGAATCAGGCCAATGGCCTCCCGGTAATCTTCCGGCATGGCGTACCACACATTGCTGCCCGCCGTGCTGCCGCTGCCATCCAGAGTCACGCCCCGGTCAACGGAGTTTCCGGAGGTACTGGCGCCGTAGCTGCGCCATGGTTCAATGCAGTACAGCGGTTCGTCCGGATAGGCAACACCGCCATACCGAGCGAAATGCCAGCCCAGGTTTTTGATATAGGCTGTCCGGGCAGCGCCGGTGCCATTGGGTTTGTACTCGCAGGAAACCTGTGACTTCAGGACGGTGGTGTAATTGCCATTGTCCGCGTAGTCAAACAGCAGGATGCTTTTCTGGGTACTGCCGACAGACAGTACCGCATAATCGTCCTGCGGGTTTATGATGTCTGGCGGTTCTGTAGGCTCCGTGGGTTCAGTAGGGTCAATACTATCTGTTCCCTCGGAGATTACTTCCCCCGACTGAATGCTGTCCACGCCCGATTCCACGGCGTAGGCAGTGGGGATGATGCCGATGAGAAGCATCACCGCGAGGAGAATTGAGAGACAGCGTTTCAGGTTTACTATCATTGGGTCTTCCTTTCCATTAAAAAATAACCCCTGCTTTCGCAGAGGCAAGTCACCGATATTAGAAAACCTCTGATTAAATCGACAAGAGCTGTGGGCAAAAATATCCGCTCACAGTCGCAGACGATTTATTCAGAGGTTCCTTAGGTTACATTCCACCCATCTCCAGGGGAAGCATCCCGTCATCACAGTCATTCACCCAGTCCGGGTACTGAGGCTCGGGATATGGAGGCTGGGGATAATACTCCCGCTGGTGCTGGACTTCCTGTAAGATCCCATACTCCTCATAACTCTGCTTTGGTGTATAGTTGGGATCGATCTGCTGCTGATATGCCTGCAGAACCGTCTCCTGCAGCTCCAGCTTCGCCGAGTTGGTCAGGGCGAAAAACAGGTTGCTGTACTTTTTCTGCCCGTCCTTTCCGGAATAGGTTTCCTGGGGCATGGAGACAAACAGGCCCTTCTTTCCGTCCATGACCTTCAGGTTCTTGACCACAAACATCCCATCCAGAGAGACAGATGCAATCGCCTTCACATTGCCGGAGTTCACCATCCGGTCGATTTTTGCTTTGATCTTCATGTCGCACCTCAAAAACAGTAGAATGTCATACCCATGTCCGCCTGAACTTCCCGCTGAGAAATCTGCTGGGGTTCCGCGTACATTTGCAGATACCGATTTACCTCCGCATCTGTCAGCGAGCGGAAGTTCTCCCCCGCGTCGCCAATGACGAAAAATGGCCCCGCAATGACGGAACCACCGTCCAACCGGCGGTTGCCCTCCATACCCAGCAGCTTAGCTTCATCGTTTGCTACAATGAGGGTTCCGTCACGGTGGCAATAAATGCATTCGATCAGCCCGCCAACTTCCGCCTGCAGGTCTTCCAGCTTCGTGCCGATCTTCTTCTCCACAGCAGGCTTTCCCGGCTCCACATACACGACCCGATATTGGTTCATTCAGGCTCCCCCCTCTTAGGGTTATCATGGCTCTGCGCCCAGAGGACAGAAAGATGCACCAGCGCGCTGTAACGCTGCTTTTCATCCAGACTGTCCAGAAATGCCGTAATGGCAGCATCCCGTCCAGCGCCGGGGTTCTTCTCTTTCCCGCAGGTACTCTCCCGCCGCACCAGCACACTGTCATCCTCCACGAGCTGGAAGGACACCACATCATCCGCCCGGAAGCCAGCCTTCTGCCGGATTGCCCAGGGAATGGTGATCCTGCCTTCCCTGCCGATAATCCTGAACATTTTCATCCCCGACAACCCTCACAGCGGCAGTCACAGGGACAGTACCGGCTGCCGCCGCATGCCTCCTCATCCACAGCCTGAATGATGATACGTCCCCGGGATACATGCATCTGTACAGTGGAACAGGGTTCAATCCCCACTTCCTCCAGCATGTCCGCCGGGATGGCCATAAGAACAGTTTCTACGAATTCATTGTTCGTTTTTTGCATGGTATAATCCGCTCCTTCAAAATTTGTTCTACCGGGATGGTCTCTCCCAGCAGTTCATTCAGGGACATCTGTAGGGGAACCTCCCGTTCCCGTTCCAGAAGATCGTAGTTGCCGATGAGCAGCTCCCCAAACTGCTTACCGGGGGCATACTTCTGCACCATGGGGTGAATGCGCTTGAAGTCCAGGATCTGATAGTCCCTGAACAGATACCGGATTTCCTGACAGTCCACCTGAGAAACCAGCCACTTGCCCTTGCATTTTGCCAGCGTGTCCCGGAGTAGGACATGGTGATCCCAGCCGAACTCCGCGTCATAGACATACTCGCTGTCATAATAGGGCGGGTCGCCGTAGAAGAAGCTGTCATCCCGGTCGTAGTGAGGAATCAGCACCTCAAAGCTCTGCTGCTCGATAATGACGTTTTCCAGCCGCCGGGACATCTCCCAAATCTGCGTAAACAGGGTGCGCACGCTGAATGGCTGACAGGCGAAGCTCCGTCCGGAACTGGAATAGCTGTTGCGCACACGCATCAGGTAAGCAGCCGCCTGCCGGACATCCCGGTAGTCCGAGCGCCTCCGGAGGGATGTTTTCAGCTTCTCTGCTTCTTCCGTCAGAGAGGCTGGTGTCGTTCTGTCGATGATCTCCAGCTGATCCGCCAAATGGATGGTGGGTTCATTGCCGCCGTCGTGGAAGTGGAGCCAGCTGGTAAACTCCTCTCTTGAATTCAGGGGCAGCAGATCCAACTCCAGCAGCAACTCTGCCGGACGGTTCTTCACTACCCGGAAGAAATTCACCAGTTCCCCCTCGATATCGTTGTAGACCTCAAATTTGCCGGGTTCCTTTCCCAGCAGCACAGCGCCGCTGCCGCCGAAGATTTCAATATAGCGTCCGAATTCCCTGGGGAACACGGACAGGATGATCGGCAGCAGGTTTGTCTTGTTTCCAATGCGGGTTATGGGTGTTCTGATAGGTCATCTCACGCTCCATTCATAATAGAAAAGGCCGGTACAGTGCCTGCGGTCAGGCTGCTGTATCGGCCGTTGGGTTTGGTTTTCTTCCTGTATTCAGGGCACCTGTCCTTCAATTTGCGTCGGTCTTTCAGATTCATCACCCCCTTCATGGTTTTGAAACATCGCACCTCGATAGCAAGGTTTTAGAAAAAGTCAAGTATCCTCTGCAGAAAGCAAAAAAGCCGTTATGGTCTCCTCTCGGATTCCATAACGGCCTTAATTCATTTCCATGGACAGTTCTTCAGCCTGCTCTTTGGCTGTGATATTCACATAATCCCCAATAATGCTCAGGGCGGAATCATAGCTCTGGCATTGAAAAATTCTGCTGCGCATTTCCTCAGCCTGTTCCTGCATTCCATTCTCCCGGAGTGTCTCTGAGGCAATTCCCATAATATGGAATATGTTGCCGTCCTCACCTATGAGCGGGCAGTCGGGTTTAGCACCTTCAAGCGAGGACTTCTGTTCCTGAATAAAACCGCCCAGTCGGTTCGGTACATAGTCAGACAACCATGTTCCGCCGAAGGTGGAATAGGATGCCAGCCGCCATATAGCAAGTTTTCCCATGTCTAGTTCCATATCCTCTTTGAAAGGAAACAGCATACAGGTCAGCCCGTCATGCCGGAATGTATAGGCTTCTTCGAAGCCAGCGCCCTTTTTGAGAATGCCTTCCTGAGCGAGAATCTCATTGATGCCATCCACCCATTCCTGCGGGTCGCCGCCGCAGCCTTGAAGGACAAGTCCCTCCTGGTCCTCCATACGACGGAGCTGCTCCGTTGAAATCAGCCGTATGCTCACAGCTCCATCTCCCCCATTTTCATTCCCTGCTCCTGAATTATTTCCTGCTGGGTCAGTTTGCGGAATCTGTCTTCACCGGGAATGAGAGAAAGGCAGCGCCCATTGTCCCAGGCAACGGCGAGGGTGCCAGCATCATCCACATATCGCACGGTTCCTCTGGTTCCAGATTCCACTGGGGAATATGGATCATTCATGTTGTTCAGCCTGGCACAAAAATCCATGGCTGGGAAAAGGGCACCCCTCGCACAGTGGGGATGCCCTACAGATGGGTTTCTCTGCAAAACCGGGAGGGCCGGTATGGTCACGGTATTCCGGGACGGTTCTCATAGGTTTGGAACTCATTTGATTTTTCACTTTTAACCTCCATATTCTCCGGCGCCCTTTTTTCAGACGCAGGTAATTTACTCCGAAAACGAAAAAAGCCGCCCTTCCCGCTTAAGGAAGAACGACTGATAATCAGGAGCTGGAAGCCAGCGCCCTTTTTGAAAATGAAAAAAGCCGGGATTCTTATGGCTTCACACCACAAAAATCCCGGCAGGTTTCCAAATGATAAATTTCTGAAAACTCTATAAAAAAGCAGCGCCCTTTTTTCAAATTTCCTCCGAAATCAGAAAGGGCGCTGCTCAATCTCTGACTGCATATGACTGACACAGTTCAAAAGATGCATCACAGCATGTTTGCATCTATGGAACTATAAAAAATCGTGTTCACATTTTACCTTTGATTTTCAAACTAATCTCAGTCTATTTCTCTTGAATTTGCCATAAAAAGCGCTTTAGATGCAACTTATTTCAAGTTGCATCTAAAGCGTTGAATAAACATGGAGGTACCGGCCAGATTTGAACTGGCGAATGAAGGTTTTGCAGACCTTTGCCTTACCACTTGGCCACGGTACCATATGAAATAAGGAACGCTGCGCGTTCCTTATCTTTTTCTGGAGCGGGCGACGAGGCTCGAACTCGCTACCTCCACCTTGGCAAGGTGGCGCTCTACCGGATGAGCTACGCCCGCATCTGGTGCCGACCGTCGGAATCGAATTGCTTCGATTCCGGGGCCAGTAGAATGGTGCCTCCGGTCGGAATCGAACCAACGACACGAGGATTTTCAGTCCTCTGCTCTACCTACTGAGCTACAGAGGCATATTGAGCAGAATTCTCTGCTCAACTGCACCATAGATGCTTTTTATTTGGCGACCCGGAACGGACTCGAACCGTCGACCTCCAGCGTGACAGGCTGGCGTGCTAACCGACTGCACCACCGGGCCAGATAAATGGTGGGAACAACAGGGCTCGAACCTGTGACCCCATGCTTGTAAGGCATGTGCTCTCCCAGCTGAGCTATGCTCCCAAACAGCGCCGCCCGCGGCTCTTCACCTCAGCGACGTGGTTTATTATACACAGAAACCCCTTTTTTGTCAAGCATTTTTTCCGTTTTTTTCTATGGAATTTTGCTTAGGGGCAATCACCGTTTCCCACCATTTTTCCGTCAAATATCAAATTTTTTCCAGCAGTTTTCCAATATCCTCCGGCGTGAAGCTGTAAACCGCGTCACAGAACTGGCACTCTACCGGGAAGGTCTTGCCCTCCTGCCGGATCTCCTCCAATTCCTTCCTGCCAAGGCTTATCAGGGCGCGCTCCACCCGCTCACGGGTGCAGTAGCACTTGTACGTCACCTCGGTGGTTTCCAGAAACGCCACGCCTAGGCTTCCGCAGACCTGCCCCAGAATGTCCTCCGGGGTCATGCCCGCTTCCAGCATGGGCGTCACCGCCCCAGCCCGGGAAATGCCCTTTTCCAGCGTGTCGATCACTTCGTCCGGTGCGCCGGGCAGCAGCTGCAGCAGATAACCACCTGCCACCTTTACGCTCTGGTCGCGGTCAACCAGCACGCCAAGGGCGCAGGCCGTGGGCGTCTGCTCGCTTTGGGCGAAATAGGCGGTCACGTCGTCCCCGATCTCGCCGGAGACCAGCTGGGTCGAGCCGATATACGGCTCCTTCATTTGCAGGTCGCGGATGACCGTCAGCGTGCCGTCAGTGCCCACGGTCGCGCCCACGTCCAGCTTTCCCGGGTATTTCTCCACCAGCGGCACCCGCGGCTCGGTGACGCAGCCCCGGACATTGCCCACGGAATCGGACACCACGGTGATGGTGCCGATGGGGCCGCCGCCCCGCACCTGCAGCGTCATGGAGCCGTCCTCCACCTTCTGCATGTTGCCCATCATGGAAGCCGCCGTCAGGCAGCGTCCAAAGGCCGCAGTGGCGTTGGGAGTCGTTTTCTGAATCTGGGCACCCCGGCGCACAAGCTCCGTGGAGCGGATGGCCACGGCCTTCACAAAGCCGTCCATGCTCATGCCCCGGACTAAGTAATCCTTCATTTTATTTTTCCCTTTCTTGCCTTAAAATATACCCTCTGCTCCCCTGCCCCCGGCGCTTCAAAACGGCGGTCGGCGTAGACCGCGATGTGGGTGAAGCCCGCAGCTTTTAAGTAGGCCGTCAGCTGCTCCTGAGAATAGGCATACTCCCTGTGTTCTTCAAAAGAACGAACCCACGTTTCCCCCCGGCGCTGGAACAAATCCATGCCGTAGGAGCAGATATTGCTTTCTTCGTCAAATTCGCCTCGCCAGACGCAGTAAACGTCGTCGTCCTCGTCCAGAAACACCTGACCGTCCATGGCGCGGAGTTTTTCCGGGGTGTTCACGTCGAAAATGAATATCCCGCCGGGGTTCAGTGCCTTCCAGACCCGCCGGATGGCCTCTTTGCAGTCCTCCGGGTTCGTGATATAGTCGAGGCTGTCCAGCGCGCAGACGGCGAGGTCGACGCCTCTGGGAAGGCACAGCCTTTGCAGACTCTGACGGACAAACCGGGGCGGGTTTTGGAGGTCTGCGCATTTCTGCTGGGCGGCGGTGAGCATTTCCTCGGACATATCCACGCCGATGACGGAAAGCCCCTTCCCGGCAAGGATCGCCGACACCGAGCCGGTGCCGCAGGCAAGATCGACCGCCGTCCGGGGCTTTAACCCCTCTTTTTTCAGAATTTCCTCATAAAAGGCCACAATCGCCCCGTAATTCACGTCATTGGTCAGGCGGTCGTAGCTGGCCGCCAGCGCTTCATAGGCACCCATAGCTTTCCTCCCCGCTACAGCAAACATCCCGTCCCGAAAGGGACGGGATGCGGTACATTATCCCAATTTTATCAGCGCTTGAAAATGCTGAAAATCTCGTCGATGTCGCTCATGTCCGCCGGCTTGGTGGGCTGCTTGGAAGCGGCCACGGGGGTATCAATGTCGTCGGGGACAAAGCTGGGCTTGCCGGGGCGGGCCGTCTTGTCCGCGCCGGCGCTGGGGGCGAAGCTCTCGGGCTTCATCTCGAAGCCGGTGGCGATCACGGTCACGCGCATTTCATCCTGGAATTCGTCGGAAATGGTAGCGCCGAAGATGATGTTGGCGTCTGGGTTGGCAGCTTCCTGCACGATCCCGGCGGCGGTCTCCACGTCGTCCAAAGTCATCTCGTTGGAGCCGGTGACGTTCACCAGCACGCCGGTAGCGCCGTTGATGGAGGTCTCCAGCAGCGGGCTGGAAACGGCGGCCGTGGCGGCCTGCTCGGCCTTCTCCCTGCCGGAAGCGGTGCCGACGCCCATGTGGGCGCGTCCGGCGTTCTTCATGACGGCGGACACGTCGGCAAAGTCCAGATTGATGATGACGTTCTTGCAGAAGCCCACCAGCTCGGAAATGGAGGTCACGGCCTGCTTCAGCACATCGTCGGCGATGCCGAAGGCGTTGGCGAAGGTGATCTTCTGGTCGGTGACGTATTTCAGACGATCGTTGGGAATGATGATCAGAGAATCGACCTTGCCGCTGAGATCGGTGATGCCCTGCTCGGCCTGACGCATCCGGTTCGCGCCCTCGAACTTGAAGGGCTTGGTGACAACGCCGACCGTGAGGATACCGGCCTCGTGAGCCAGATCGGCCACGATGGGAGCCGCGCCGGTGCCGGTACCACCGCCCATGCCGGCGGTAATAAAGACCATATTGGCGCCTTCGAGTTCTTTTTCTATTTCTTCCTGGGCTTCTTCGGCGGCCAGCTTGCCGATTTCCGGACGGGCTCCGGCGCCGAGACCCTGCGTGGTTTCAAGGCCGAGCTGGATTTTGCGGCTGGCGGAGGAATGAGCGAGAGCCTGCGCGTCGGTATTGGCAACGATAAAGTCAACGCCTTCCAGATTCTGCGCAATCATATTATTGACGGCATTGCCGCCGCCGCCGCCGACACCGATGACGGAAATCCGCGGTTTCAGGTGCATAACAGTTTTTTCCGGTACGGCTAATTTGATTGACATCGTATTTCTTACTCCAAAATTTTACTGAACTTGAGTTCAGAATAAGGAAAAGAAATTAAGTTTTGGTTACTAAAAAAACAAATTGAAATAATTTTTAGAAATTTTGTTTCAGCCAGCCGAAAATACGGCTGAAAGCGCCGTTGCTGCTGACCGGCTTTTGCGTGGCGCGGGCAGGTTTTTTCTCTGTGTAGTTAAGCGCGAAAGAAAGCAGGCCGACGGCGGTGGAAAAGGCCGGATTGTAAAGAATGTCCGGAAGATTGGGAATATTTTTCGGACGACCGAGACGCACCTGTTTGTCAAGCACCATGGACGCAACTTCGCGAATACCGGAAAGCTGGCTGCCGCCGCCGGTTAAAACGATTTTTTTCATATAAAGTCCCTTTCTGCAGTGGTGTTAATCTGTATTTATACGGTCTAAACGCTTTTCTGCGTTCTTGATAAGACTTAAAAGCGCTGTTCCTTGCTTGTCATATTCGGCTTCTATCGAATTTGTCGTTATTGACGGTGCGTTGTCTGCATCGTTTGCGGCGTCTGCGGCTGCACCGACTTCAAGGCAGATTGCAGAATCTATAAGATGAAGTGCGGAAGTGGGCGATACGCCGAAAAGATTATCGTCGTTCTTTCTGTTTGCATTATATGTTATCCTGAACGCTTTGTATACGGAAAGAGTAAGCATTGATGAAACGCTCTTGCTGAGCTTTGACGATTTGATTTTCTGCAAAATTGAGAAAATCACTTCAATGCTGTTAGTTATCAGCTTTTTGTTAAGCGCAAGCATAATGTCGCCCGATTTTGAATCACCGGATGAGTTTCCGTCGGGAATATCGCTTTCGGTAATTATACCGCCGTTTGAAACGGGCGAACGACCGAGCAGATAGTCAGTAGAAACGTTATAGTAGTCAGCCGCTTTTACAAGGAACTCAAGACCACATTCACGTTTGCCTTTTTCATAATGTGACAGGAGTGCCTGAGCGATGCCAAGATCGGCGGCAACCTGTTTTTGTGTAAGTCCACGTTCTTTGCGGAGCAGGGAAAGTATTCTTGGAAAATCGGTATTCATTATACGATATAACCTCTCTGATTCTGACAATATTCACACAGTATATTATAACGGAGTTATTCCCTATTGTAAAGCGTGATTTTATACAAAAAATCAAGTGCTTTTTTATGTAATAACTCTATAATAAAACAAAAATCGCCGTAATCGGCATAATTATCAGTAAAAATCAACCGAAAGGAAGTAAAAAAATGAAGAATTACAGACTTTATCTTATCCGTCACGGAATCACAAGCGGAAATCTTGAAGGAAAATATATAGGAACAACGGATCTGCCGCTTTGCAAAGAGGGGGAAGATGCTATATCGTCGCTTGCGGCTCTTGACGTTTACCCTAAGGTGCAGAAGGTTTATTCCAGCCCTCTCAAGCGTTGCTTGCAGACCGCCGACATTATTTATCCCGAACGTCTGCTTAAGCGCATAGACGGTATCGCAGAGCTTGACTTTGGTGAATACGAAGGAAAAACGCAAGCCGAGCTTCAGAGCGATGAAAAGTATCTCGAATGGCTTAAGGGCGGATATGATGCCGCACCTCCGAAGGGTGAAAGCTACGGACATTTTACATTAAGATGCCTTGAAGGCCTTGAAGAAATATTCAAGGATATGATGGCAAACGAGGTTACATCAGCCGCCGTTATCACGCATTCAGGCGTAATTATGAATCTTCTTTCGGGATACGGTCTGCCCAAGATGAAGCCTATCGACTTTGCCTGCAATCAGGGCGAGGGATTTGAAATACAGCTAAGCACGTTCCTGTGGCAGCACGGACCCGTATTTGAAATCGTAGGAAAATTATTCTGAGAAAACGGAGATAAGTAATGGATATTTTAAAGCAGCTGGCGGAAGAATTCAAGATAAGAAATACGCAGGTAGAAAACACGGTAAAGCTGATAGATGACGGCAATACAATCCCGTTTATTT
>ERZ779890.1727-NODE-1727-length-21806-cov-8.489081_pt1 | contig 21806 bp, 28 predicted proteins | sample MGYA00511553_ERZ779890 | MGnify/ENA primary metagenome ERZ779890 (study PRJEB29588, sample SAMEA2152064) | human gut metagenome | biome: human gut; feature: human-associated habitat; material: faeces | place: Denmark | collected 2008/2010 ... | reverse complement strand
ATAGAGTGGAAAATCTGACATTTCCGCTCTATCGCCCCTCATTTCTATTTTATCTCGTTTGTACCCCTTGTACACCGATGTTTCTGTCGGTATATAATAATTTCCACCACTCTTATTCAAATAATCAAATTGGATATCTGCCTGTTTTCTGGCACTGTTTAATTTGATATATGAATCCGCATATGCAATCTGCCCTACTCCGGCTTTAGCCTCTCCAAAATATATATCACTTGGAACGTCTGATTCACCGTATGGGAAAATATCAACTGTCTGATTCATAGAATAATCCGATTCGCCCACAATCTTATCCGTTACATTCCCCATCTTTTTCCACCATATCCGATGTGACAAACATATACATAGCTGCATATGGGAAATCCTGCCGGGTTAAAACCGGACTTTCCTGCTGCTCCATCTGATCTATGACTGCTTTTGACGATTCGGCGGAAAACACTTCTGAATTTCCAATGATCACTGGAATACGGAATGTCGTTGGTACGCAGAAGATTTCTGACTCCTTATTATATCCTTCAATCATATTGAAAAAGATTTCATCCTTTTTCTCATTTACAATATCTGTGACCGGTTCCAGAACCCCTTTAGATATATATTCCTCTACTGGAAGATTATCCAACACAATGATATCCGGTCCTTCATCCGCCATAATCTCTGTGTTTAATTTTCGGATTGCATCAGAAACAGAAAACCCATCTTCCCCCGTATAGCCAACTGTATAGTTGATTGAAATATCTGTATGTTCTCTTCTAAAAAAGGCAAGAGAACTTCTAATCATAGAATTTTCCTTTAAGCTGTATATTTTAAGAACCGTATTCTTTCCTGTATCTGTCTTATCCTTTTCATTCTTCTTTGTCTGTTCTTTCTGCAGAAAGTAAAGATTGCTTTCACTCCCACTTTTCCCCGCTGTGCAGACAACTATATTTTCACCTTGTACAGCCAGACCCGTAATTGGTTCATTTATGGTGTCAATACAACTATTCAATACTTCTCCATTAATAGCATGAGTGGTTTCATCCTTTTCCACACAATACTTAACGATTCCTGCGCCTTCTGTATATAGCGTTTCTGCCAAAGGATCTGCAGCCAGACATCCATAACCTGTCGTTTTTTTCAAAGCTTGTACGAGTTCTTCATTCTCCATGTTCTCCCATATTTGTTCTGAAAGGTCATATTTCCGAATCTGCTTTGTACCAGTTTCATCTTCCACTAACAGGTAAAAGTCCTGCCCACACAAAGCTGAATCAAGATAACTTTCTCCTTCGTCTATGTTTATGGTAGACGGCTGTGTATCTTCATAGAGCCGGATAGTTTGGTCTTCTACCACATAGAATTTACCATCCGACGAATATTTATAGAAGGCATTCTGATTTTTTAATTCCATTAATTGTTCGGAATCTTCTGCCAGTATCCAGTCTTTCCCATTATTTTTACTATCCCATACTGTGCGCTTTTCTCCACTTTGATCAGAACCTCCAATTCTAAGCGTACCGTCCTCCAGATATACTAAGAATTGTATTTTAGAAATGTCTTTCGGCTTTTCTATTTTATCTGCCTGGTATGCAACTTTTGTATCTTTTTTCTCTATTGGATCATCTTCCTTACTCCTACAGCCAATGGTGCTAATCATAATCATCATTGTTAAAAATATACTTATTATTCTTTTCACTGTTGCTCCCCTTTCACATCAAAAAATCCTCCTCTAATTTGGATATATTAAATGCTATTCTAAAGAGATTTCTTGTTTAGATACACAATTCTCTTCTAAGTAATTCTGAATTTCTGCATCTGTATGATTTTCCTGATAAATATACTCCATTATTATCGTGTTACTATCCTCATCCGGTGTTGGCATATAATACACTGTAACGTTTGACATATTATATCCTTCAATCATAAAACTACCAACTTTATTATGAAGAATTCTGCCATCTGCATCTGTCCAAATCTCTCGGATGCTGTCTGCCTGCTCATATCCTTTTTGTGTATTGGCTTCATCATACTCCTCATTCACAATCATCTCATATGGTGTTAAAGTAATGTCCGTAATTTTCCATCCACTCGGACTGACTTTATTTACTTTAACAATTTTCTCCCCAAGATTTTGTCTGTCAACATAAAACTCAAACTTCAAACCACCGTCTGTCAACAATTTTTCCATTACCCCGGTTTCAACATTTGGATATAAAATACTATTGATATTTAAATTCCATATAAAATGTTCTGGTATCTCATTTCCATCAAATGGATAATGATTAAAATCAACGCGCATAGTTCCAATAAATGTATGCTCATCTTCATAATGACCTTTAATAAAGGGCATATCATATGTATTTTCTTCTTCAATTGTATTATTAAGGAAATCAGCAGACTGTGTTCCAACCAGATACATCCATTTCCCTTCAGAATCTGATTCATTTGTCGATTTTTTCATTGCTTCCTCCGGAAAACCTTTTTGGGATGTAATCTGAATTGAATATGTCATAGACTGACTCGTGCATACAACTTCTGAAAATTCAAACCTCAGATCCTCTGTAGTTTTACTTGTAATACCGTCTGTTTGAACCGCATTTTTATCATAATCACCACTATACTGGCTTTCACCCTGCACTTTTTCAAAAATCTTCTTAAAAAAACTACTCTTCTCTGCCAAAACTGGAAGCACTGAAGTATTTGATATTACCAGACTGCCACTTAAAATTATGATTCCTATCAGCGCAGCTATGCGATACAAGAATCTTTGATATGATTTCTTTTTTTTACACCCTTTGTAAATTTCATCCATACTTTCTGCTACAACACGATTCAGTTTTTCTTCTGGAATAGGTACTTCATCAAATTTCACTTGCATGCATGTAATCCTCCTTTAAAATTTTTTTCAATTCATCCCTGGCCCGGCTTAAATATGCTTTTATTGTTCCTTCGGGTGAATTCATTGTATAAGCAATCTCCTTAACAGAAAATTCACTAAAATATTTTAAAATAATTACAGTTCGATATTTATCCGGCAATTCTTGGATCGCAGAATTTAAATCACAACGTTCCTCTATACTAACTCCTTCTGCTTTGGATGATGTAAGTTCCTCTGAAAAATCCACATAGGACACAATTTTTTTCTTCTTATCATTTGCAACATTTATTAAAACGCGTGTTATCCATGTTCGAAACCATTCTGGATTTTTTAATGTACTTATATTCTGAAAACCTTTCAAAATTGTATCTCCAACAATATCTAACGCTTCCTGTTCATTTTTCATATAGAGAAACGCTACTCTATATAGATATTTCTGATATTCCGAAATCAATTGTCCGTATGCATCTGGTTTTCCCTTAATTGCCTTTTTGACAATTCGGATTTCCTCTTTTTTGTCCACTCTTCCTCCTTTCGTAAACAACAACATATATAATTTCACGTCAGCCCTTCCTTTGTTATATTTACATTTATCAGACGGAAATTTTATTAAAAAGGTTACAAAAATCTCCGGCTACATTTCTGCAACCGGAGTAGTTTAATAATTCACATCTATCTAACTCGTCACAACTCATTTATTTGTCATCACTATACACCTCTCAACAATGCACTATTGCATTTCTTTTATAATTTTTTCAATAACTTCCACACTTTCCTCTAACTCTTCCGCGATCTGATCCGATGTTTTTTTCTTCTGTAATTTTCTTTGAATTTGTTCCTTAAGCAATTCATCTCTTCCTTGTCGAACTCCATCATCATACATTTCCTGTATTGCCTTACACATATCAATCATCTCCTCCTTATGTTCTGCTTCACCTGGTATTTGTTTCATGTTTAGAAAAGCTTTCATCGCCTGACTCGTTTCATAGTCAACGTTCTGAAAGAACTTTTTATTCTCGTTAATGTAATCCGTTAATTCTTCCTTACTATCCCTATATCTTAGCATAGTTAGTATCACTTGTAAATCATCCGAAAATTTTTCAACATCTTCCAATCGTTCTGCATCTACAAGATTGATTTTATAGTTCGGAAGATATTTCTCCAAAATTTCGTTCTCTTCTTTCGTACCCTCCAACTGAAACATATCATACAGATCAACAGGTCCATCCCACGGTTCTGAACCATAATAAAAGACTAATGAAATAATCGGTATCAATCGATCTTTTTTTCGAAATCGCGACAGATATTCTCCTGCGGTAAGATGCTCTAACGACTGACCTGCTTTTTTATTCTGCTTTCGTCGGTCATTAAAGTTTTTCCAATTATTCCGAATCTGTGTTTCGTAATCCATTCCATCATAAAGCATTACCTTGTGCGGCATTGCATAATGAACCTTATCCTGTGATTCATTTGCAAGTAACACAAGTGTAGCCTGATTTCGCCATTTCATAATGATATCGCGGTATTTTTTCATGTTCTTTGTTTTCCCGGTTCGATTTTTCACACTGACAGATGAAACAGGATTCACTTCTTCCAAATCCTCTGGCAATATCACCTGCCTTCCTCCATAAATCACACCATTAAATAAATTTGCAAATCTTTTCTTCTCACTTAGCCAGATATTCACATTAACATCTGCTTTTCCCATAGACTCTTCCTCCTGGTTTCTTATTCTTTTGTTATTTTGTAACTCATCAAAATGGAATCTCCTGCTGATACAGCCTTGAATATGAGATAAAGTTATCCTTTCGATAACACATTCAGACAAATGAAATATAGAAAATATATGTCTGAGATTTTGATGTGGATTTACTATAGCAGAATAAAATAACAATGTCAACGTAAAAAAGCTATCAACGACGATATTCAACTCCATTCGGTGTTATCGTAGTTGATAGCTTCCTTATTTCACTTCATTCTTCTCCGACTCCAAGTCTAACGCCCAGAAATTCCTCTGTAAATCTTCTCCGCTGTCATCGGCAGTTCTCTGATGATCACGCCTGTCGCGTTCTGGATTGCATTGCTGATTGCCGGTGATGGTGTATTGATTACGATTTCTCCGATAGACTTCGCTCCGAACGGTCCTGTCGGCTCGTAGCTGCTCTCGAACTCAACACGGATTGTTCCGACATCAAGACGAGTCGGGATCTTATACTGCATCAGGGAATTGCTGAAGTTCTTTCCCTTTTCGTTATACACAACATCTTCATACAGTGCCATACCGATTCCCTGTGCGATTCCGCCTTCCACCTGTACACGCGCAAGGTTCGGATTTATAACTGTTCCGCAGTCTACGACTGCTACGTAATCGATCAGTTCAAGTACACCTGTCTCTTTGTCGATCTCAACTTCTGCCATACCAACCATGAATGGCGGTGGAGATACCGGTGAGGAAAATGCTTCACTTGCGGAAAGTGGTGCGTTGCTGAAGCACATTACATTATTTCCAATCTGACTTCTTGAAATCTGCTTTCCTGTTGCCAGCTCTGTTACATATTCTCCATCGAAATCTACATCTTCCGGCTTGCATCCGAGATACTCTGCTCCACGCTCACAGATTTTCTTGCGAAGAGATTCACAAGTCTTAACAACTGCCTGTCCTGTTACATAAGTTGTACTGGATGCGTATGAACCACAATCGTATGGAGAGATATCTGTATCTACTCCGAATACAACAACTTCTTCCGGTTTACATTCAAGACACTCTGCTGCCATCTGGGCAAGGATCGTATCGCATCCTGTTCCCATATCAGTAGCTCCAATGATCAGACTGTAGAATCCGTCATCATTTACTTTGATTTCAACCGCACCTGTATCTACTGCTGAGATTCCAGATCCCTGCATGGACATTGCAACTCCGACACTGCGGACTTTTCCATTTCCCATATCACGGTATGGATACTTTTCATCCCAGTTGATCATTTCTTTTGCTCTGGCAAGACATCTGTCGAGTGTACAGCTGTTTGTAACTTCGCCATAATAAGCCGGCATCTTATCGCCCTGGCGTACCATGTTCTTCTCACGAAGCACTGTTGGATCCATTCCGAGAACTCCTGCAAGTTCATTTACAGCTGACTCTACAGCAAACTGTCCCTGTGTTGCTCCGTATCCACGGTAAGCTCCAGCTGACATTACATTTGTATAAACAACGTCATAGGTAAAGCGGAATGCCTCTGCCTTTCCATAAAGCGGAATAGACTTGTGACCGGAAAGACCTACGGTTGTCGGTCCGTGCTCACCAAATGCTCCAGTATTGGAAAGTGTATAGAGATCGATTGCTTTAATATTTCCTTCTTTATCCGCTCCCAGACGTACATGAAGTTCCATCTCATGACGCGGTGAAGAAGCGATCAAAGACTCTTCTCTTGTGTAAATGATCTTCGCCGGTTTTCCTGTCTTCCATGTGACAAGTGCCGGATAAACTTCGGAAACTACAGTCTGCTTCGCACCGAATCCTCCACCGATTCTCGGCTTGATCACACGTACTTTGCTCTTCGGAATATCGAGTGCATGAGCAAGGATTCTTCTTGCATGGAACGGAACCTGTGTAGATGAAACGACATTTAATCTTCCGTATGCATCTAAATATGTATAAGTACGGAAAGTCTCCATCATCGCCTGCTGGTTCGCCTTTGTATGATAAACGCGGTCGATCACGTGATCACATTTTGCAAGAACTGCTTCTACGTCTCCATCTCCACATACCCCATGTGCACAAAGATTTCTCTTGTTATCCGCACCAACCGGGCAAAGGCTTCTCCAGTTATCTTCCGGATGCACAAGGATTGGATTATCCTTTGCTGTACGGAAATCAAGAACCGGTTCAAGGACCTCATACTGGATCTTCACAAGCTTCATCGCTTTCTTAACTGCTTCCTCTGAAGTTCCTGCCACGATTGCAGCTGCATCTCCAACGAAACGCACTCTCTGGTCAAGGATCAGACGGTCATACGGACTTGGTTCCGGATAGGTCTGACCAGCCATTGTAAATCTCTTATCCGGACAATCTTTATATGTAAGAACACATTCGATTCCAGGTACAGCCTCAGCACGTGCTGTGTTAATATCCTTAATTAATGCGTGTGCATATGGACTTCTGATCACTTTAACAATCAGACAGTCTGACGGTGCAAGGTCATTTGTATAAACACTTTTTCCTGTAACAAGTGCAGCAGCATCTTTCTTTACAAGAGGACGGTTTACAATCTTCAGGGATTCTATAGCTTCTCCTTTTTCCTGATTGCTGTGGACAAATTCCGGTTTCTCAGGAATCAGATTCTGAACTTTATCTATTCTTTCCATTCTTACTCCTCCCCGCCCATTTTCTTTACTGTAATGTTAACTGCTGTATTTCTGACTTCCATATATTTCTGGATTGCACGAAGCTGTCCCATGTATCCTGTACAGCGGCACAGATTTCCTGCCAGATATTCTTTGATTTCTTCTATAGAAGGGTTCTTCAATTCACGGAACATTGCAAGCACGTTCATAATGAATCCAGGGGAACAGAATCCACACTGCTCTGCACCTTCCTGTGCAAGAAATGAGCCGAATTCTGCTGCTTCTTTCTCCACACCCTCAAGCGTTGTCACTTCATGTCCGTCAATGCTTGCTGCAAGAACAGAACAGGACAAACGGGATTTTCCGTCGATCCATACTGTACACAAACCACAGTTTGTTGTCTCGCATCCACATTTCACACTCTTACATCCAAGATCACGCAGAAGATTCAACAGGACTGTATCTGCAGCGATCTCTGTACTTACTTTCTTTCCATTCAGGGTAAACTGTACTTCCATCCTATTTCTCCTCCGCATTATATTCATCTAAAATTGAGCGCATCTCTCTGCGAAGCAGAACCTCCGCAAGGTGCTGTCTGTACTCCGCACTTCCGCGCATATTGCTTCCATAAGTAAATTCTGCTGCCACACGTTTTGCATACTCTGTGAGCTGCTCGTCTGTAGCATCTTTCGGGATCTCCCACTGCTTTTCAAGCAATGCCGCTTTCATCGGTCTTGCTCCTACCGAAAAGAACCAGGACTCCTGACCTCTGTAAATTCCTGTTACGACAGAACATGTCAGTACCGGGAAATCTGTCTTTGTCTGACGAATTGATTCATAACGGAATTTTCTCTTGCTCTTTCTGACGATCACGGATACAAGAATATCCTTATCTGCTTTTCTATTTACAAACTCAGAAAGTCGAACAGTTCCTCCATTATATAATTCCACAAATGTATCCAGTGCCAGTAATGCAGTCAGCACATCAGAAAATCCGTATCTTCCATAGATACTGCCTCCAACTGTTGCCTGATTTCTAAACTGAACTCCAACAATATGACGAAGGCTTTCTGCAATTCCGTCCCCATAGAATTTTCTCAGCCCCTCATGCTCTTCCAGCTGGCGCAGTGTACACATTGCTCCAATGCGGAATACATGGTCTGTCTCCTCAATCTCATTCAAACCAAGTTCCGACATATCAATGATTGTCTTCACTCTTGCATTTCCTAATCTCATCCACATCATGCCGCCCATGATACGACTGTTTCTTGCCTGATTCAGCTCGTAAGCCTCCTCCAGTGTCTTAACTTTCACGTAATTACCGATTGTTAACACAGTAGGTCTCCTTCCTATCCACATACCTTTTCCAAGAATCGCGGTTCTCATCCTCGCAATTTTCTCTTGTTATCTTATGTCGTTTCTTGCGATTGTTTTTCAAAAAACAAACATACAAGCATAAAAAAAGTGCAAATGAAACAGCTTTGTCATTCACACATCTAGCGAATTAATGATATCATATATATAAGAAAAAAGTCAAAAAATCGGTTATACTTTATTATAATCAATTTTTATAAGGTGTACTTATAACCCGGGTACTATAAATAAGAAAGAAATCCAGAAACCATGTTGACATCATTGTACCCTCGGTGTTATTATTTGCTTAAACACGGAAACGTAGATAGAGGTTGCATTTTTCATAAGTAAGGTGACGGATGTGTCAGGAACAGAAGAACTCATCGGAAAGGGAAAGATGCCGAAAGAGTAAGAATCCTGAGTTCTTGTTCTTGGGCATGACGTGAATAGCGGCATGACTGTCATCGCAAGATGGAGAGCTATCTGAATTATACATAATGTATATTTGGGGACGGCGCATCTTGCCGTTTCTTTTATGTTTATTTACAGTTTACGCATTCTTGCATAGATGTATATTAAACAGTTACTGCTCATGGCTATTATAATTATCGTTCACAAGAAACTTATGCGCAATAACCTGCTATGACCAGTAATACTTTGTTTCACCATGTTGAAGGAGGATAAAAAGAATGGCAATTTTTAAAGGCGCAGGTGTAGCGATCGCTACTCCGATGAAAGAGAATCTTGAGGTCAATTATGACAAATTAGATGAGATGTTAGAGGAGCAGATTGCAGGCGGAACAGATGCGATCGTCATCTGTGGAACAACAGGTGAATCCGCTACTATGACAGAGGAAGAACATGCAGCAACAATCCGTTTTGCAATTGAGCGTGTGAACCACCGTATCCCGGTCATCGCCGGAACAGGTTCTAATTGTACAAGAACAGCGATCCAGTTGTCCAAAGAAGCTCAGGAAGATGGAGCTGACGGAATTCTGCTCGTTACACCATATTATAATAAAGCAACACAGAACGGACTGATTGCTCATTACACAGCTATTTGTAATGAAGTAAATATTCCGGCGATTCTGTACAATGTACCAAGCCGTACAGGATGTGGGCTTCAGCCACAGACAGTTGCAACACTTGTGAAAGATGTTGAGAACATCGTAGGTATTAAAGAAGCATCTGGAAATATCAGCACAGTTGCACAGATCATGCATCTTTGTGATGGCAACGTTGATCTTTACTCAGGAAATGATGATCAGGTTGTACCGCTTCTCGCACTTGGCGGAATCGGAGTTATCTCCGTTCTCTCCAACGTAGCTCCGGCTTACGTGCATGACATGTGCTACAAATTCTTCTCAGGAGATATCGCAGGTAGCCGCAAGATGCAGTTAGATGCACTTCCACTGGTTGATGCTCTCTTCTGTGAAGTGAACCCGATCCCGGTTAAGGCTGCTCTTAACATGATGGGAAAAGAAGTTGGAACTCTTAGAGCACCTCTGACAGAGATGGAAGATGCACATAAAGAAGTTCTGAAAAAAGCAATGATGGATCTTGAAATTCTGTAAGAGAACAAAGAAAGGAAGAAGTGATTTTGAGGTCGCTTCTTCCTTTTTTATAATTGCCTGATCCAGCGTTTCTCTTGGTATTAACATCACATCATATCGCCCGTAACCGCTTTCTCTGTTGAACTTTACTTCATAACGATCTCTTAATTCTACCAAAAGTCCCAGAACGAATCCATGATAGAAACGCTCCGGCTGACTTTTCCTGACGGATGTCTTCCTGTATCAAAACTGCTGAATGTAGCTAGTGCAACTTCATTCATATAAGTATTCATCTCTTTCACATTCCCCCGAAGCATCGCTTTGATAAATGCATTATAATTTGATTCAGAATTAGAGAACCATCCTTGAAACATTTCTTGAATTTTCTTTATTTTTTTCTTGACATTCATCACTCCATAAGGTATACTTAACAAGTCGCTTGAGTTAAGCGACAACTGAATAGGGGATTGGTCAAATGGTATGATAGGGGTCTCCAAAACCTTTGGTGGGAGTTCGATTCTCTCATCCCCTGTATTAAAAAGCCTTAGAAACCGCGTAAAATCGCTGTTTTAAGGCTTTTTCTTTTTTCCAAAAAGCAAAGGTAATCAAAAAGGTAATCAACCATATGTTCGAAACATCTGAAGAAGGAGGAAATCTTGCATAAATGCGTCTCATATGGTACCAAAAAGACCTACTTTGCTAAAAATTTGATTATTTTAAATGATATTTTAAAGATAAAAATAAAAAGAAATGCCTTAGCAGATTAATTCATATTCACATAAACATGAAGAATACTGTTAGGACATTTCTTTTTTATCCGGGTATTAACACAAGAGTATCAAAATACAATAAAACAAAGTTGATTGATATATTCTTAAAAATAGCCACTTTTCCTTAAAACATCTGTAATTCTCTTTTCCTCTATTAAGTAGATACCTTATATGAGTCTTATACAACTAATAACAAGAAATAATTGAAGAATATCCAACTCTTTAAAAAAGAGGATTTTTATTGAACATACTAAATTTTAGATTAGAGTTATAAAATATTTTTATCTTTATCATTTTTAATAATCTTGTAAGCTTCCAAAATTCCTTGCTTTACTGCAGATTTAATAATAAATACTAGTAACGGAATTATAAAAAAAATAATGATTAAAGCAATAAATAGTATCATTTGTAAATCCATAGAGAACTCCATTTCTAATAACTATAGTAAGTGTTTCAAATTTATCAGATTTATTCTAGTATAACATACTATTAATGAATGTAAAGAAAAATATTCCTAAGAACAACCTTTCCTAATTTCCAAAAGGAAATTAGAGTTACTCAAGGGCACATCTTGCCCTTGTTTAATAAAAGATTCGTTATGCTTTGCAGTAAATCAATGTTTTAAGTTTTCTCCAATTTGGAGAATAACCTGTGCCTAAGTGTCTAAAGTATGATATCATGTAAGTAACAAATTAGAAGTTACAAGGAAGGAATTATGAAATTTATGCAAACAGAGAAAAAACAGCTTTTGATCTATGTGATTATAGCATACGGAATCACATATGTAATGGGACTTCTGATGTGGTATAGCTATGGAAAAGGTCTTGATCTCAGCGCTTTTCCAAATGCGCAGATGCTGTATCCAGCAGCAGGTGTGATGATGGCTTATTTAATTACCAAAAAAGGAGATAAAAATCTTCCAACGGCTTTTTACATATTCTTTGTAGCTCTCACGGCGGTGCTGGTTGTCTGCACGGCGGCTTCTGTTCTGGCTCCCCAAAATAGAGATCTGATGAGCATGCCATATTCTCAGTGGGCACCGATCATGGAGTACGTTATAATAGGTGGCAGCGTTATTTTCTGGATTCTTCTTCTGCAATCCGGTAAAGAAAAGCGCAGATCCTATGGACTGAACAGCGAACATTGGAATATATCTATTCGTATGATCCTGTTGTTTATTGGATTATATCTTCTCAGATTTGTGATTGCCTGTGCTCTGAGCGGCCAGCTTTCTGAATTTGGCAAAATAATGGCAAATCCTACTACCTGGATCATATTTTTTACTGTTTTGGTAAACTTTTTCCTGTCAGTAGTGGCATTCTTTGGAGAAGAATACGGATGGAGATATTATCTTCAGCCTCTTCTTCAGAAAAAATTTGGACTAAAAGGCGGCGTAATCCTTTTGGGCTGTGTGTGGGCTGTATGGCATCTGCCAATAGACTTCTTCTATTACACTACGCCGGATATGGGGCTGGCGGCTCTGGCAAGCCAGTTTGTTACCTGTATTTCACTGGGGATTTTTATGGCATATACTTATATGAAAACCCAGAATATCTGGGTTCCGATAATTATTCATTTTCTGAATAATAATATGGTGGTAGTTTTTTCAGGAACGTACTCTGCGGATGTACTTCAGAATCAGCAAATCCACTGGGGAGCTATTCCTGTGGCACTGGTAATGAATCTGCTGATCTATGGATGGGTGATCTTTCTGAAGCCATTTAAGGAGAAAAAAGCATAATATTGAATTCATTCAAATTATTTAGAACAATTTGCAGGAGTACCTGCATTTTTAGGAATAGTTATTTTAATTTCATGTATTGCAGATTGGATGATATTTGCAAAAATTGAAGTGGCATAACTTATAATAGGTTAATCATAATTGTAATCAAAAATCAATGTCCATTCTGTGGCAAATCGTAATAGCTGAAACATTCGGGTTTACGGATGCTTCGTATTCTCGTGTGATCTTTTCAAATTCTCGAATAAATGATTTAATCTCAGTTTTAGAAACTTTCAGTAATTTCAAGTAATAACAAATGAGAATAATATAGTCACCAATAGTTTTGAAATTTATGTAAGGCATTCCCATTTCTAAAATCAGACACTGCTTCATTGGTCTGGATGGATCCATTTTTTTGAAACGGGTATCGTATACTACATCATTATGGGCAATAGCATTTCTCAGATCCTTTAAGGCATATACATATTTATAAAGCAATTCCCGATAGGTATCACTGGATAGATTTATGCCGATTGAACGGGATACTTTTTCACGCATATCAATAGTCAGACAGGAAAGTAGATAACCAAAATCGCCCATAGTAAGAATTTCGAAAATTGCCCAAATTGGAACCTCATTATAGTTGACATTATTATAAAAATGGGTGATTTTAGGGTTCTCTTTGCGGTATGCAGCGGCTATGGCATTTTGTATGGAACCTTGAAGATTCAGTTTGTTATTTTGGTATTTCTTTTTTATATCTTCGCGAGTTCCAGCCGGAGCATTTTTGTAACTGCTGATTGCTTTATCATACATATCATAGACACTGCTTGAATCTATTTCTGTCATAATTGTGTTTAATGCAATATTTTTAAGGGCAGTTTCAATAAACATCATTTTTCCATATAAAAGAGACTTTAGTTTTGTGTCATTGAAGTGCTATACTAACATAGATAACATGATGGCAATGATAATGCTAAGGTGTTCCGACATAAAGGTTCAACTGCCATGGGAAAAGGATGAATGGTCTTCCTTCTTCTGCTTTGGCTAGGATATCCGGTATATAAATCAGCCGCAAGGGTGCATGCACCACTCCGTGGAAACCCTTGCCCCTGATTTATATACCAGATGAAAAGTAGTCAAGCAGAATAAAGGATAAGTATGTTGCCAGAGGCAGCTACCTGCTCACACATTCTGATGATGCCTCAGGTATGAGAGAGATTTCGGAGAAGGAGGCTGCTGAGCTTGGTATAGATCTTACAATGATAAAGGTCTGTAGAAGATTTAGGCATCTTGCGAAATTAGACAGGCTACGAATTGATATGACTGAGCATCGTAGTGGTTTAAATAAGCACTTGTTTGGATATATTGAGTACTGCGGTATGACATCTTTGGATTTTGTACGGCAGTATCAATAAAGAAAATGGTAATGTTTCGTTGAATGTTTTTGTGCAACGAGGGATGAGAGTGCTACCGTTGTCGATGATTGGATTTTGCTGTAAGGATATATTTTCGTCTATCTCGCTATTGATTGATTCACTTGTTATTCAGACAGATGCTAACAGTAAGCAGGTAGCGGATTTTGCATTAATCACTTTTGTACAGTCGCTAAATCTGACAGATAATCAAAGGCATGAATTAATTAGCCTGTTAGATGATAAGTACAGAGTCTCAAGTATAATGGCTATTGCAGCTGGAAATTTAAGTATCTAAACAGGTGAAAAATAATCGTGTAGAATGGAGTAAGGTATGGTTTTAGATCACACAAAAGTTGTTTATACGGCAGAAGATGAGCAGGGATTCACATTTCGACAAATCAATGATGAGGATGCAGCCGTGGAGCTTAGGGCACGGAGAAAAAAGAGGAACAGGTGGGTTTTGATAGCATTTGTGGCATTGCTCATAGGTATGGTTGTCAGCACTTTTTTCAATTTTGATGGGAGTGATATCTTTGTTTGTCTGTATTATGTTATAGTAATATTTATAGCTGGAGCATGCGTTCTGACAGAGAATGCAAATATAAGACAACTGAGAAAAAAGCAGGTGTTACAGCATGATGTTGTACTTGTGCAAAAGCAACCAGTGATTGAGACGGAGTCTTATGGCGCTGAAAATATCCGGGATACGAAGCGGTTTTACCCAATATTGGGAAGGGATGTACATTCGGGATATGAGAGTACGTGTTTCCTTTCAGAAGAAGACTATAAGAAAAGAGAAATTGGTGACACGATAACAATGACACGATTTATATGGAAGTAGGGAATGATTGCTGATGTATCCATTGCATTTTCTGGGGTAGTAGCATCAAGTGTATTGATTACAAAACGTAGATCGCATTCTAAATGAGATTTTCTTATATGATCTCTCGGAAGGGAAATATAAAAAAAGATCTGGCGATTATGTTTAACCACGGAGATATCGGCGAAATTGTCTGCAGAGGATACGAAGATGATGAACGGAGATTCCGCTCGTTATTTTTAAATACAGGAGCATAATGTGATGAAAAAGATGTATTTCCTTAAAGATAGAAAAGAGGCGGTTATCGATCGACTGACCTATATGAGTAAACATAGACAGGAGTATCTGCAGGATAAGGAACATGGCATGATAACGCTTCAGTTCAAGCAAGGCATGCCGGTGATTCGTTTCTCATCAGGCAGGGTAACGTCATATTGGGATTTTTCTTTTGATGGGAAAAAGATGACCGTGCAGCGAAGGTGTTCTTTATCTGATAAAATTATCTGGGTAACACTTTTGATTATAGATTTGTTTATTTTATATTTGTTCAGACAGTCGATATGGCTGGGGCTGGCATGGTTTTGTGCGTTGCTGTTACTGGAAGTATTACCGTTCTATGCGCTGGAATCTTGTGTTACTTTTAGACATGTGAAAATGTTTGTGACTCATTATCTGGCTGATTATATAGGGGAAAGCGAGGAAATCTACGAAATGTAAAAGTTAATGAAAGGTTTGTGCCTGATTCTGGCACTGTTCATACTAGTGTGTGATTGCGGAATAGAGACCTATGCCGATGCGTGGGATGGGAGGAGCGAGACAACATTATGTGGAGTACGATTTTAAAGAGAATGTGCTGGCTCCATTAGACGAAGTAAAAGTGGTTGATGGGAAGGTTGTTCCTAAAAAAATAGAGTATACAATGATGGAGAAATAGAAAATGATTATTGCGATTGTAATAGGCGTCTCATGTCTGTTCTGGATCATAGCTGCCATATTGTTTGTATGTGCAAAAGGTGTGGATCGCAGGATTAGTAAGTCGAAGAAAGACTGCGTGGAGAAGACGACTGCGACAGTTGTGGATGTGGAAGAAGTCTACAAGAGAAATGTGGATACCTATAATTACACATGGTATCCCGCATACGAATTTTATGTAAATGGCGAACGGGTAGTACAAAAGAGTGTGATTGGAACAGGAAAAAATTCTGTTCAAACAGGGCAGCAGACAATCTTATATTATAATCCGGAGAATCCACATATGATATATGTTCCGGCAGAAAATCAGACGTCTGTATCGACGATCCTGAAAATAATAGGGATTGCTTTTGTGATTTGCGGATGTTTAGCGGGAATCATTGGTTTCGTTGTGTCTAAGAATATGTAAACATATAGCGTGAGATATTTACGGACAGATGATACAGGTTCTGATAATATAATTGAGATTAAGGGGGCAATGATTGTATGCTAAATTTAATTTATCAAAAAGCAAGGAGGGATTTGATATGACATTGTACTACAAGAACTGAGATCGTATTACAACAAAGATTGACGTTGATTATAAGACCAACACAGTTACAAAATCTGTAAAAAGACGCATGGGCGCTTGGAGGGTGATTATTACTCCATTGAATTTGCATAATTCGGAAAGTTTGGTGATCATTTATGGAAATGAACAAAGATTACGATGGCGGAAGGCTTTCCGCATCAAAAGGCAATCATGGTGTAGCTGGTAAGTCAAGCGTGTTCTGAATGTAAGTTAGTTTTGGGGTGTGGAAATTTCCGCACCCTTTTTGCGTTCTGTAGAATTAGATTTTGCGTATGATTGAGTATTGTTGAATGCATGAATAAAAAAATGTTTATTGAAAACCGCTAATGTTTTACTTTGACTGTAAGCGCTGAACTTAAATAAAATTCAGTATAGGGATATAGATATTATTCATTATACAACCAATTTTTATGGATGGACACGCCCAGTAAAAGCTAAGATGGCAAGAGACACTTGTGATACATTGCATTTATCAGAAGAGTATCCAAGTTTTGAAAGTTTTTCAAATGCTGAGGGGAATATTTATAAAACGATATGTGAGTTTGAGATGTCACTAAGAAGAATGAAAGATGAGTAATTCCATCAACTTTTTCCACCATTTACCAGACTATAGAAACATACTACAATGTCAATAAATAAAAGAGCGGTGTTTGCATTATGACCAAAGAATTACGCGGAATTATTGAAAAGATGGTATCTGAGAATCCTGATATCATGCAGATTGCAACGGATTGGAGCCCAAGTAATATTGGTACAACGATCTGGGTTCAATTTCCTAGTATAGAAGATCAGGAGTTAGCTAATCAGTTTATGGAGAAATACACTGATTATGTAAACGATTTGTTTACACCAGATTACATGTATGATGATAGCAATACTCTAGTATTCCCTCAGTTAGAAAGATTTGATGATGATCCGAATACACCATTAGTTTATGATAAGAAAAGAGGAATTATAGATGCTGTATAACTGTACGTTGACAAATGGCAATCAATATATTTGCAAGGAGTGACCTATAAAGTAGCAGAGGTATTCCTATTTGGAGCAGATCCATACTTGGAATATTTGCTCATCATCATTTCATCTGTGTAGTAAAGATCGAGATTCCCAAAACGATCGATAATATCCCAAGTGTCACGGGAAATGGCATCAGGATTCGGATAATATTTGCGAAGATTTTCAACAACAAAGTTTGGTAGTCGGAATGACTGCCGCAGTTAACAGGTAACAAAAAATTGCCTTCAATAAAAAACTTACCGGCTGTGCCGGAACAATATGCTTCTTGATTAAATAGGCGCGAAGCGCCACATTTTGGAGACATATGTCAAGTGTTTTTGGTGAAAAAAGTGGGGGATTTTAATAAAAATGGAATCTGAAAGCCTTATATTTACTGGCTTAGAGATTCAGAGAGAGTATTTATATGAAACGGGGGTACACATTGAGAAAAATAAATTGGGTAATACCTGGTGGCAGAAGCAAGCGCATGTTTCTTATGCTAGGATGTGTGTCATGGATACTTATGCTTCTGTGTAGTTGCGGAAGAAATCTGCCTGATTCAGAACAGGTGATTAAACGATATTTGAAGGAAAAATACAATCAGGAGTTTCAGATTGTACATACTGAGAGAAAAAATATTGGTCAGAATTTTGGTGAGTTCATAAATACTGGGGAGGCAGTATCACTAAATGAATCAGATGATGCTTTTTCATTTACGATTTATGAAGATGGAAGAATCACAGATAATTATCCCAAGGTGATACTTGGGAATCAGATCAAACAGGATATTTATTCAATATTAGATCACGGGAAACTAGAATACACGAATGTTGATATTCGTTTCATAGAGAGTGATCAGGAATATGTTACTTTTGAGGATTATAAAAGCAACCATAATGTTTTAATATTCAGTGACTTGAAAGGTTTGGAGACCAATGTCGATAAGAATATTGAAAATGCATATGACCTTTTATGTGCACTGAGAGACCAAGGCTATTATTTTTGTTTGACAATAGATATTGATAAAGCCAGTAAAACGATTATTTATGATCAAGACAATGAAATGATTTCCAAAGATTCATTCATTCAAAAGTTCAGTTAACCGGAATGTATGCAAGGTGGATTGCTATGCCGAAAAATAGTAATAGTGGAAGTGATCTGGCAACATATATTGCAAGCAATGCGGAACTATTGACAGAGCAAAATTATACAGATATTGATGCGTTGGTCTTTGCAGAAATTATTCATAGGGGGTTTTACGGATGAGGAAGGTGAAGTTTTTACGAATAAATATTATTAATTTCTTATTGTAAGAAGAGATGATAGCCTACAAAAGTAGGAATGAGAAATCGTACGTGACTATCTGAAAAGATATGAAGGAATGAATCATGAGTACATTATTTGTAGATGCAGATAAGCTGGAGGCACAATCAGAGAATATAAATTTGTGCAAAACTGCAATAAAAATGTAAATATAACGCTTCATGAAATCATAGATGAGATACAACTGGGAGAGAGTACGGTTGAAATTAGAAATGCAATAGAAATTATCAAATTTATACTGGGTTTTATTCCAGTGATCAACTGTATTACGGATATATATCAGTTGGTTGATGATGTGACTCAGGCATTGAGCGATGATGGAAAAATAAGTAGTGGTGAGTAGTTGGCACTAGGTGCCGATGTAATATTTTTAGGACTGGATGTTGTGGCGGCTGGTGATATTATAAAAGCAGTTAAGGTAGCGAAGGTTGCAAACACAGAGGCAAAAGCCGCCAAAAAGGTGGCGGAGCAGGCAGCAAAGCGTGCTGGATCGGTACCAACGACAAAAGCTGCGCAAAAGGCAACAAAAGCGGCAAAAAATGCAGTTCGAAAAGCAGCTCAGGCAGATGAAGCAAAACAAATTGCAACGGGGGCAGCCAAAGATGTTATCAAGAAGGTGACAGAGGGTGCCGCGAATAATGTGATGGATGAGTATGTGGCTACACCGGAAAATGCAGGTATGCCAAATGCAGTAAAGAGAGAATCAAGAGATAACTTGATATTATCTTATTGATCAGACGATGGGAAGGAATACAAAAGGGAATGTATCGATTGAAAGTGCAGCATATATTGTATTTGATAGCAGTAGTGTTTGGTGTAATTGGCTTTTTGAATTTTCAGAGCTCTATGCGTACATCATCCTATGAGAAAGTATCTGGCTACATAACGGATGTAGAGGAAACATCAGAATTGACGAAGGCAGGATATAAGCCAAGATATAATTATATTATTCATTGGTTCCGTGATGGTGAGGAATATCAACGAGCTGTATATGAAGCATTATCGGAGCCGGATGAGTCCGCAACAGAGTTTTGGGCAAGCCTGGATAATACAGACGCTATAGCTTCTGAACCGGCGGGTATTCGGACAGAGGCTTATCTGAACTGGCTGGTTGCCGCTTTGAGTGCGATCCTGGGGGGGGATGATAGATGCCAGAAATACCAGGAAAACGGGAAAAAACAGAAGCAGACGTAGAGATGAAAGGGAAAATGCGCAGATTCTATGGTCAGTTGTTGCATTTTGCATGGCTATTGGTGTTGCTATTACAGGATTTTCACTATGGATTTCGTATAGAGACGGTTATTACATAAATTCGGTTATGAAGGATTTACTTCTTGTTTTTGCCATTGGATTCATTGGCTGTCTGATCGGAGTGAAAAAGAACAAGACAAAATAGGGGCTAGTGATTCATATTGGGAAAGATAATCATGAGAATCATGGAACGGGCTTGTGTTTTGAGTATCATGGGTTTATAGTTCAAAAGAATACAGGAAACGTGAATTGGAATAAGCACTGAGGGGAAATGGCTAATTTAAAAAAATGTGATTTTATGGTTCATCCTAATGAACTACGGAAATGCATAATAGAGATTGATGAGGTATGGCATGAGTTGTCACAGCAACAGCGCTATTTAGCCGAGATTACAAATCAGATTCATGGACATGCCCATACCCATATGTCTATAGATATTATAGAACAGCAGAACGAGCGGCTTAGGCAGGAGTGTGCTGATGTGAGAGAACTGATGGCTGGTTTGCGTGCCATTCATACCTTTTACGAGAAAAATGAGGGTATGATTACGGGTAACTGAAGCGGTGAATGTGTGGCTGGTTGAAAATGGGGATGGATATCATGGCAGGATAAAAGGTACTTCTGAACAAACGCTTAGGGAAAATATACTGGCTATTGTAGATAGTATCGAAGACTGTAAAGCAAGGACAACGGTATTGTCAATCATTAATTATTTAATACAATTATATAAAACAGCATCAGATGCGGGAAGCCCAAATGCATTTGGAACAGCAATCGGTGTTGGAGGATTGATTACAGGTGTCGTAGCAGATATTATGGGTGGAATGAATAGTGGTTTGTCGCAAAATGCTATAATTGCTGATGTCATTGTTGATGTGGCGCTGTGGGGAGTGACCGAATATGGTGATGATGTGGGGCAGGCAGTAGGCGCTATGGTTGGTTCCGGAGGAGACCCGGCAGGAACAGCTATTGGAAAAATTGTTGGTTCTGCGGTTGGTGGAGTGGTAGGAAACGGTGTTTCTATAGCTATGAATGTGGATTTAGATGGTGACGGAGAAACTGGAAAAGAGTTATGATTTATGGGAGAAAACAGAAACATTTGGAGTCGAACAAAGAGTACGACTATATTGCATGTTTATATCCGGAGGGCAATCTGAGAGCGGATAAATGTGTTTTTTTCAATAATGAGGATATTGCAGAAATTATTCATAGGGGGTTTTACGGATGAGGAAGGTGAAGTTTTTACGAATAAATATTTGACTGCTGGGGTGAGACAATGAAAAAAATCCAAACGAATCAGACGAAAGAGAAATTCTATGAAAAATTGAATATGGAATATCAAAAAGAGCGTAACCATGACAAATGGCATCCGTGTACACATCTGATAAAAAAAGATGGGAAGTATTATGTATATTATCGTTCAGGAAAAAATGTCTATAAATGGTCTGTGCAATACCTTGAGGATCAACAGATCATTGAACTGCAACATGTGTGGAATATAGCGGATTATGTGATGTGGATTCCGTTAGCGGCAATGGATGTATTTTTTGCGTGCTTTTGTGTGTTCAATAAACTATGGCAGTATATACCTGTATTATGCATGGTAATTGCAGTACTTGAATTTCTGCCCTATTATGTGTTTGTGGCTCGTTTAGGAGAAAATGTAGTGACGAAGTATATAATAAGCTGTTTGGAAGACAAGGATCTATAGAACAGATACTAGGATGAATGATATGCTGAAAGCAAGGAAATCTACGAAATGTAAAAGTTAATGAAATGTTTGTGCCTGATTCTGGGCAGCAGACAATCTTATATTATAATCCGGAGAATCCACATATGATATATGTTC
>ERZ779890.1716-NODE-1716-length-21939-cov-3.792634_pt1 | contig 21939 bp, 19 predicted proteins | sample MGYA00511553_ERZ779890 | MGnify/ENA primary metagenome ERZ779890 (study PRJEB29588, sample SAMEA2152064) | human gut metagenome | biome: human gut; feature: human-associated habitat; material: faeces | place: Denmark | collected 2008/2010 ... | reverse complement strand
CGTTTATTTTCTCTATATTTATAAAATAATTTGGCAGATATAATAGTTGATAATCTATTATTTACTGTTATATTATTTATATAAATAACCAAAACTATTTGGCGTATTTATTCAAATATTCCATTGGAGGAACATAGTCATAAAATTTTGTAATAGACTGATTATGTCCGAAATACACATTTCCCGTCTCCCCGTTACGTTGCTTGGCAACGATAGCCACACCCAGTCCCTCTTTCGGTGGGATAACCGCTTTCGCGGTCGGTCGGAATATGCAGCATAGCCGGTCGGTAAAGGAGTATAACGATGTCCGCATCCTGTTCGATTGCTCCGCTTTCGCGTAGGTGCGCCAGTTCCGGACGACCTCCGGGACGGTTCTCCGATTCGCGGTTCAACTGGCTCAGCAGTACGACGGGGATATGCAACTCCTTTGCCAGCAACTTCGCTTTGCGGGTGGCTTGTGCCACCTCCTGTTCCCGGTTCCGGTTGACCTGCTTGGTGCTCATGTCGCAAAGTTGCAGGTAGTCGATGATGAGGAGGTCGCAGCGTCCCTTGCTTTTTTGCAGCAGGGCGGACGAGCGGATGTGATCCATGCTCATCTTCGGATTGTCGTCCACGTAGACAGGCAGGGCCGACAGCAGCCGGGCGGCTTCCAATGCCTGTTGCCGTTCGCCGGCATCGAGCAGTCCGGTCTTGAGGTGTCCGGCATCCACGTTGGCCGCTTGGGCGCAGAGCCAACGGTCGCCCAGCCTTTCGCCTTGCATCTCAAGGCTGTTCACCAATACATGCTTTCCGGCGCGTCCTGCCGCCAGTGCCAGATGCAGGGCAAAGGCAGTCTTTCCCACCGAGGGGCGGGCGGCGATGATGTTCAGGTCGCCCTGCTGCCAGCCCGCCGTAAGCCTGTCAAGCTCGCGTAGTCCGGTGGGAATACCGGTGATGCCGTTCCGGTTGTTTTCCACACGCTTGTCCATTTGCTCAAGGGTGTCCTGCATGAGGCGTTCCATATCGCGCAGGCAGTTGTTGGAGACAGCGCCGCTTTCCAGATGTCCGGCAAGGCGGTGCAGATCTGCCAAAGCATCGCTCAGGTCCACCGACTCATCGGCAGCGCTGGCAAGCAGAGTGTGCAGCCCTGCAATCATCTCACGCCTGATGTACATCTGCCGGAGGATGAGCGCATGGTATTCCAGATGGGCGGAAGACGCCACGCGCCCCGCCAAGCGCACCAGCTCGTAGGCGCCGCCCACCGCCTCCAGCTTGCCGCGTGAAGCGAGTTCGGCACGCACCGTCACGAGGTCTATCGCCTTGCCGGAGTGGTACATGGAGAGCAAAGCGGAGTAGATTTCGCCAAACTTCGTCTCATAAAACATTTCGGGAGAGAGTTTATCGCCCACAAGCACCATAGCGGTGGTTTCGGTGAGACAAGCTCCCAAGATGACCGACTCAAGATCGTCATCGTGGGGATTTAAGATTTCGGACATATTTTCTATTTCTACAAGCTAAACAAGGTTTATGGCGGACAATTCTTTTGTCAGCGCATCTATCTTGAACTTTAATTCAAATTCTCCGGACAACACCGCACAAGGATTAGGATTATCCTCCAGATACAGCTCGATTGCTTCTTTCATATTATCCTCAATCTCTTTCATGTCATTACCCACAGTAATAACCGGAGCACCTACGATATAAGCACTCAAATTCTTTCCTGCATGTTCAACGATTACCTCAACAGTTTTCATGTTACCTCCTTTTTTCTAAAAAATTAAGAGAACAATATAAATGTAGTAATAATACGAATACAGCCAAAGCATTTATTCATTATTTTACTATGAAAAGGATTAATTAAAACCGGGAAACTCATTCTCAAACATCCTATACTCCAAATATTTGGCTACCTGATAGCAGTAGTTCGTGTTGTTCAGGCTGAAATAGTAGTCCTCCACTTTCTTATAGGCGAGTTGCCGTTCGCCGGAGGAGAGCTTTCGCCAAAGGCTGCGCACGTAGCTGCCATTCTCTATGGGGAGGTGCGTGGTGCGGCTGTAATAGGCAAGAAAATCCTTCAACGATTCCTCAAAGGCATCGGGAGCCTTCGGTTTGGGAGCCGATGCCAGCTTCATTGTCCATGCATCATAACCGGGTATGCGGATATGGCTGGGACAGTCATCCGAAACCATCTCAATGAGTCCCGTACGGAAACAGTTGTTGAAGAAACGCCGGGTGCGCCCCCTTGTCCAGCCGAAGAGATCGGCCCAACCCGAGTAAGAAATGGCAGACTCACCACGTGCACATTGCACTTCCACCCCGTTGCAGAACACCACAGCCGGCTTGAAGTTCACGTTTATCAGCACCCGCAGAAAAGCAGCCTCATCACAGCACGCCGCACCCTGTTTCTCGCAAACCTTTTGCAGCAATGCCCGAGAAACCATGACATAGCCCTTTTTTAACAGATTATTCTCCATGAAAAGTTATATATATGACACTTAATTTTTACGACCACAAAACGGACACCCCAATGGACACCCTATCACACTTGTTATCAACAGCTTGAATCGGTCCAACAACCAGCCCAACAACCAACCAACGGACACAATATAAATAATAAGAAGATAAGATATACTATCGTATATCTACCGGGCAACGCGGAAAAAACGGATGATGCGTTCCGCCCAAACAGATGATGTGTCCGGGGCAAACGGATGATGCGTTTGCGGTAAACGGATCATCCGTTTTTCTCCGGCACAATGATGCATAATTTTCTGAATTCATTATCTTTGTCAGTTGTTTAAATTTATACACACTGCACAAAGGTCTTTGCGGCCTTTTATCTGCAATGCTTGGGCAAAGATATTAAATGAGAATAACGCAAGAAAAGTAAATATTTACAGTTATGACAGTGTAAACATTTACCAAGCAAAGGGTTAAGTCCGGAAAAGTGTATTTTTTTACATGATTATACGGGGGGGGGGGGAACCGGAATGATAACGGAGTCTCATCCTGACATATCTCCCCCTAAGCCTTATGCACATAGAGCAGGTCTTCGATGAGCAGGTCAAGTTCCTCGGCACCGATGCAGCCCTCGTGATAATGGAAGTAGTGGCTGAGAAGCAGCCGCACCTGCCTGACGCGGCATGTCTCGGTGTAGCCATGCCACTGCCCCACCCCCGCATCGAGCGCACGACGGATGACGCCCACCATAGGAGCGATAGCGGCACGCACGTCGTCACCGGGAAGAAGCTGCATCTTCTCCTCCGGCAGAATAATGGTGACTTCGGGATGATAGGCGCGAACTACGCGCAAGGCTTCCGTCCAACGGACATGTTTGGCTATGACGTCACGCGTCTCTTTCTTGGGTTTCTTCATAAAAATTTACTATTTATCGGACAAGTGACGCCCGGTTACGCTTCCTGAAACGGTTCTCAAAAAACTCTATCAACAATATGGGCAAACCGAAAACGGCTACGAAGCCGGCTAAAAACAAGACGCTTCCGTAAGCGGCCCCGTAGCATATCCCCCGATGGATAAACAAACAAAACAAAAATAAGAAGCACTGCCTTCTTTCATTGACAAGGGGATGTTTTCGGTTTTAGTTGTAATCATATCAGATTTTATTTCTAATTCTATTGCTATTTCTAAATTCTATATATAATCTTATTTCAATTCTATCCCTATATATAATTCCATTTCTAAATTCAATTTCTTGCATGCTCTCTCAAATACAGTTCCACATGCTCCACTGTGACGTCTTTCAGCAGCACCCGCTTGTCGGCATCGAGCAGATAGAGACAGGGAACCGCTTTCAGGTCGTAGAGCCGGTGGCGGTTGATGACCTGCGAGGCGTCGCGGGCGTTGAGCATGCAGGGCGGATAAGCCGCCGCACGCCACTGCTCCACGTCCTCATCGGGATAGACGGCAAGGATAACCAGCCGGGGACGGCGGGCGGAACCCTCTCCCGTCATACCGGCGAGGTGCTCCGAAGCCGCCATGTAATCCTTTACGCGGCGGCAGTCCTCGCAGTCGGGCGAGTTGAAGAACAGCAGGGTATAGCTTGACTTTATCTGCCGGAGGCTGCCGGAAGTGCCGTCGGCAAGGGTGTAGGCGAAGTCCGCCGCCACATCGCCCGGACGGTTCTTCAACGCCATGTCCAGCCTGAACTTAGCGCGTGCCTTGTCCGGTTCGCCCAGACGGGACGAAGCAATGACGTGGTGCAGCACAGGGATGTAGTACTCCTCGTTGCGGAAAGGCGAGTTGGGCTCGTAGAGGTATTTCCCCGACAACTTCATGAAGTGGGCGTACATGGCACTGTCCACAGCGGCGGAGTCCATCATTGCCGTAAGGCTGCTCTGCGCTTCTGCCAACGGAACACGCAAGAGGATGTCCAGAAAATCGGCCAACGCCTGTTCGGTGACTTCCGGACGGGAAATGAGCGCAGTATCGCGGAAGTTGAAGCCCTGCCAGTAGTGCGCCGCCAAGTAGGAAGCGCGCGCCTCGGAGGTGACGAGCAGCGGGGGAATGTCGGGCAATGTGAATACCGCTTCGGAGTGCGCCGTACCGCGCTCCGTTTCTGCGGAGTGCGGAGCGCATCCGGCAAGCAACGGCAGGAGCGACAGCAGCAACAACACAACGGCGGCAAACCAGCGTAGCGCACGAGGTGTGCGGGAACGGCGGGGGTAGCGGCGGTAATGGCAAAGGGGGCGGTGTGAGGGCATAAAGGTTATTGTTAAAAAATAGATTGATAATAGGGTTATGGGGTTATATCTCTGATGCAACGAACATACATAAGCCTGACTTTGTCACCACTCGAACTGAGCGAACTCATTCCTCTGTCATAACTAAGATAATAAGCAGTTTTCTTTTGCCACCCATCAGTAGCACTCCAAAAGTTATCGTTAACTTTTTCAAAACCCTGTATTGCAATCAATTTATAGTGTAAAATCTTTATTAGATTTAACTCGCGTTCCGTAGGTAAACGCCACCCACCGCCATCGTCAGATAAGTTATAACAAGCTTCTATAGCAGCCAACCAATTGACTCTAAGTTTATCTGGTCTTAATGGCTCTCTTAAATCCTTCTTTAATACTTCAAATGTTCTGAAAACCTTCTCATTACTTAACTCAGAGCTAATATTTGTGAGCGTATTAGTTCCAGCATCATATAATGTAGCATCTGTAGTCCTCGCCTTGGGCATGGTTGTATTCGGAATGGCCGAAGCATCTATAATCACTCTTCCCGCTCCATCAACAACTACCTTCTGGGCGTAACTATCCACTACTATACAAGAAGCAAATACTATTAATAATAATTTAAGTTGCTGTATCATATTTGTTTATTTTTAAATCTTACATTCTCTACTGAATAGCGCATATACTTAATATTACAACGCTCTAACACAGCGAGGAATAAAGAACTCTCTCTCTCTACCCGAGCTCGACGTTTCACCCACCTGCAAGTTTCTTGAATATACATGTTGACCGTTCTGATGGTGGTTAGTACCAAAAGTATATTCTGTTGTGAGCGCATACTGACCTTCATACTGACCATCTGGCAAATTATTTATCTCTTTGACCCCTGCAATCCACATTAGATCCACCTCAAACAAAGATGGCAAATACCAATCTGCTTCGGAATCATCAATAATTCCATCACCATTAACATCACGATTCTTCTCATGGCAATAACGCACAGCCGAAGTTCTATAGATAGGATGATACATATTATATCCCATAGGGGGATGATAATAAGGAGAACCGGACGTTTGTCCCGAATAAGGAGCAAGCGGTAAACTACCACTCCATCTACCATCATACATAGGTCTATAAGAATCAGGAACTTTGCCAAAACCGACCGGTTCATTATCAACTCTCTGTACATCGTTATATACAAGATTTACTGTCATAAACTTTCCACTAATGAATCTATCTTCTTTCATATAATACAGCACCTTACCATAAAACGCCCAGAGTACTCCTTTCAAGCTTTGTTGAGATGGATCGAGACCCGGATACAGAGCAAAACGCAGTTCTACTTCTCTCTCCACCACAAACTTATTCCGCACGCTACTTGGTGTTCCATCTTCATTGGCAATCCACAACCCCGCATCCGGATCGTTATCATCCAAGAAAGGAGAAATATACCCCTCTTGATTGATATAAAACGTTCTCACTTCCGGCCGAGTCGGGTCTCCTCCCTCTTTATAAAACGTGAAGCGCACTTGAGCACTGCGTTTACCGTCTCTCACCAAGAACTCATCGGCATAGACATGAAGCGTCTTATTGGTTACAGTCACTTCCGTAAACGGAATATCCGTAATCTTGTAGCACATGCGATAGGTGGCATTGGCAAAGGTCATGGCGTCGTCATCTTCCTGTCCACCGGGAATAGTGTTCCATCCGGCTATGCCCTGTGCTTGCAGCTTTGCCCTGACACTCTTATGCGGGATATATTTAGGTCGCACCATTCTGCTTTCAGGCTCTGCCTGCTGCTGCCATTCATCGTTGGGCGGAGATTGCTTCACCTGATGCCACATCAAGTCCAAAGGAGAAATCTTAAGCCATGTGGCATCAAAATCCGGGTCGTTATAAGCCCTGCCCGCATTATCCAGAATCTCCATAGTGGCTACTCCTTTGGGAGCATGGATGCGCATGGGCCGGAAATCGGGGTGTGCATCCATCGTGAGGTTGTCGCCATGATCTACCAAAAAGTCTCCCACAGCATAATCTATATTCGTGTCCACTTTGATGTCATTCAGCCCGTTCACCGTTACGGTAAAGGTGTAGTGCTTGCCACGTTCTATGTTGTAGTCGCTATGGTTGTCGGCTCCCAAGTAGATATGAGCCTTTACCTGCTTCGTGTCCAATGTGGTTTTGTGCATGGCCTTAATGACAATGGCAGTGGCACGTGCAGGCTTGTACCAGCCTTTGCCGCGATGGTCTTTGTCCCTAAAATCCATTCCGGGATAGCGGTCTGCCGAATAGGTAGGTAACGATTTGTATACACGTCCTCTCCGGCGGTTTTCAAAGACATAGAGCGTCTGGGAGACTGTTTTGTTCAGTTTGTCCTCCGCCTCAAACGGATAGTCCACATCCGTTGTCAGCCAGTAATCATCCTTATCGGCAGAAGTGCCGGGCAGGTTTACGTTTACATCCGCAGTATGCGGAAACAGGTAGCTGCGGGCGGGGGCGTTCTCCACGTCCCAGCCTATGATGCTTACCCCATGGTCGGGGGGTGTTTTGTCTATCACTATCAACGTCACTTTGGCGGCAATGAAATGAAGCTGAATAGGAGTGCCGTAGGTGCTGTTGCCCGGAGCGAAGGTCACGTTCTCCTGCTTTCCCGTCATCATCAGGGGATGCGTGGTGTTCATGCCGAAGTCCAGTTGGGTGGCAGTTGTCACAATCTCTTCCACCTCCGGCAGAGAAGCGGCGGATTGCAACTTGGCCTCTATCTCCGCATTGCTGACGTTGGCAATGAAAAAGAGCGTGTAGTTGCTGCCTGAATAGCTGTCTATTGTAAATTTAGAACCGGAACTTACATACTTGCCGTTGCTCACCACCGAGCCGTCTGCCCGGAACACCATCACCCGCAAATTCTCAATCTTATTCTCCTGTTCGGGAGTCAGGGCGCGGGTGGAAGAACCGCTGCTCATGGTCGGTACAATCAGGTTGAGCTCTATTCGTGCAGGCTCTCCTTCTGCCACAGAGCCTGCACCGGGAAACTCCTCGCGGACGCATCCCGCCAGAAGCAAGGCGGAGAGAAGCAGCGCATGGAGGAAAGGCATCGTATTTCTTATCTTTCTCATTTTATATCTCTGTATTTTTTTAGTGTATCTTATTGTTCTGTCTTATCATTCTTGTCCTGCCCTCAGGGTTAGAACTCTTTCCATATCTCCTGTTTGCCCCAGTCGGTGACTTTGACTTCTACGCTGATAGCACCGTCGAAGTCGACAAGCACGTTGAGCAGGCGGCCTTCTGACACGCGCAGGGGTTTGCCGTTGCTGTCGGAAATGACGGTCGTCTGGAGCACGCCCCGGTGGTAGATGTCTATGCGGAGCTCCTCCTCAGTGGGCAGGATGTTGAAAACGGAGGAGACGAAATCTCCCCGGTCATTGAACGAGGCTTCGGGCGGTAGCTCACATCGGTGCCGTTGGGCAGGCCGTAGAAGTCGAGCATGTTGCCCGTCTTGCGCAGGATGTAGTGGAAATCGCCGTCGGAGCTTCCCACGTACTCCTTGAGGTGGCGCGCCGTAACGGCTACGCCGGAGACCTTGCGCCGCAGGGGAAGTTCCCTGGCGGAGAGGGTGCCGGTGGCGGAGAGCGCATCGGCGGAGGTCTGTATATCTATGGTGCCGTAGAAGAGGTCGTCGGGCGAGCCTGCTACGGGGTAGGTTATCCGAGTTTGGGGTTGGTGGATGAGCGACACGAAGGCCGTCTCCAAGTGGTCGCCCTGCCGCAGTGCGGGCAGTGTCTGGCTGCCTTGCCGGCCGTTGCCCCATGCCACCAGTTTCAGGACGTCGTGTCCGGGATAGTCCAGCGTGACAAGTTCCGAAAGGGAGGTGTGGAGGGTGTCGAGCAAGTTTTTGTCTTTGTCGAAAACATAGAGCGTGATGTCCTTTATAGTCTCGCTGCCAAGCGTGCCGCCGTCGGCGTCGAAGGCCTTTACCTGCAAAGTAAGTCCGGAGACGTGGGGAGAAGGACAGCCCGAAAGGTCGTCCTTGATGCAGCTTGCAGATACAAATGCCATAAGAAACAGTACAGGCAGTATTTGCAAGCAGTTACGGAATTTGTTCTTCTGCATGATTGGGTGGGTGTATTGATAGTGAAACGAAAATATTGTAATATGAAAGGCGGGAGCGGGAGGCGTCCCGCCTTTCTGCACATTCTTGTTAGAGATAAAAATAACTTCTACGGATATTTTTAGTTAAACTCTTTGCTGACAGTTACGGGATCCCATTGAGCAGCAGTCACAGTCACGTCTATGGAAGAAGAGACAACAGGTTCTTCCGGATCGGTAGTACCACCGCCGCCACCGGCTGCTACATCGCCATTCAGGGTAACAGTCACTGTATAGGACTTGCCCGGTTCGATGGTGTGGCCTGCATCGGCTGTCGTAAAGTGAACGGGGTAGTAAATAGTAGAGGGAGTACTGTTCACAGTCTTTGTTGACTTGATGGCAAGGATGGTAGGTTGAGTCGTACCGTCGTTGCCGAAAGTGTAGAAGTGGTTGAAAACAGTGTTACCTGCATTAGGTGCGAAAGGAACGGTTACTGCATCGGACAGAGCCGTAGATATTGTTACATTCGTATCAAAGGGAGTATTATAACTTTTATCTCCTGTATAGAAGTGAGTTTGTACAGACTTTTCTGCCGAGGTTCCGAAGAACTTTCCCTTCTGACCTGCAAACAGCAATACAACTTCTTTGTCTTCAATCTGAATAGTACCACCGCTCATATTCTTACGGTTATCCTTAACGATAAGCTGTATTTTTGCCGCTACGTAGCTTAAGGTCACTGTAGTAGTACCGGTAGTACCGTTAAAGGTAACATCTTCCGCTCCCGACATCCAAAGGTTGGTTTTCGTCTGAGTTGAAACATTATTAGTATTATCCATCAGGTCAGCTGTTGCCTTCAACAAGTCGCTTTCCGTTTTAACATCTTTAAAAGGGCCGTTAGCCAGTGCGCCCGTATTGGCTATCACATACGCTTTCTTTGCGGCAGTAGTACCAGTTGTGATTGTAACAGCTGCATTGGAATTACTCTCACGAGGAGCACAGTCCAAAGCGCCACCATCGCGGAACAGGAACACAAGGTAGTTATTAATCACAGCATCTTCTGTATCGGTAGCCGGTCCCGCAGCTCTTGACTGCGCCTGATTATCTCCATCGCCTTTAAGCTTGATGGTAAGTACCGCCTGCTCGCCCGGAGCATTGTTTCCTAAATTCTCTACTTCATCGTTAGTGCACGAGAACATCGTGAAGGCTGCAAGAGCCACTGCTAAAAATTTAATCTTCTTCATTGTTTTTTAATCTTAAAAATTAGTAGTTAAATGATTATTGTTATTGTATATAATACCTATTGAAAACTCTTTTTATTCTGTCTTTCTATTCTGCCGGAACCTGTTCCGCTTCGGAAAACCTGTCTTGCTTTATCTGCTTCTATTCAGCAGTTCTTCCAGTTGTTTCAGGTTCTCGGCAGCTTGGGGGTCACCGGCGGCCACCGCCTTTTGGAACAAGGTGCGGGCCTTTTCCGTATCGCCGTTCATCATGTGGCACACGCCCCGCAGGTTGTCGGCACGAAAGTGGGTGTTGCCTTGAAGCGTGTGCAACGCTTGGGCGTACTGTTCGGCTTGCAACAGGTCGATGGCTTTGTTGAGCGACAGGAGTTCGGGGTCGGGCTGCGCCTCGTAGAACACCTTGATGTATCCCGCGTTGCGGAGCTTCGGGAAGAAGTGCTGCTTCATATAGTGATAGGGCTTACCCCCGTTGAGCTTCATGAGAAGTCCCAAGCGACCCACTTTCTTCTTGGCATCCCACACCGGAGCAGTGTCGATGATGTGCAGCACCTGCTGCCGGGAGTCCATGTCGCTGTCTGCAACGAGCCTGCGCAGAAATCTCCACGACTCTTGGTCGTTTTTCACCTCGAAATAGGAAGGTGAGAGCCGGGTGCGGCTCGTGATGTAATCCACCAACACCTGTGCCCGGTTGGCGGCAATGCGGGCGTTCAGCTCGGCCGAACCGTCGGGCGAGGCCGAACCTACTACCAATATCTTGGCGATGCGGGAGTTTTTGTCTTCGGCTATCTTGTCGAGAACGGAGAGCAGATGTTCCAGATTGGCGCGGTTGTTCTCGAACTCCGGAACCACCCGTACGCTACCCACAGGGAAGTAGACCACCAGAGTGGCTTCGTCTTTATAACGGTCGATGTCCTCCTTTGTGCCCACGCTGCCCGTCCACACACCCAAGAACTTGTTTTCCTGCGCCAGTTGCTCCACAACGGGTATCACAGGCTCCGACCGGGGCACTACGGGAACAAACAATTCGGCAGGGGTGGCAAGCATCGCATTGTCCAGCAACCGCAGGGACTGCAATGTCTCTTTGCTGCAACAGCCCTCGCTCTGCGCTTCCAAATGGAGGGAGGCGCCTTCCATCCAGTCGTTGTAGGGGAGCGTATGGGTGTAGAGCAGTTCTTCGCCCGCCTTGTTGTAGGCAGGAGCAACCGCCTGCGTCTTTTTCATGCCGCCCTCGCGCCACTCCACTATCTGCGCCCGGCGGCTGCCGTAGTTCAACTTCGGAAGGCATGCTTCCTGCCCGCCCTTGCCACGCAACAACGGGGTAACTTTCAACACATAATCTCTGCCCAGCCCGCCTACATTCAGCCTGAACGAAACGCGCACGCTGTCTTCACTGCGAACCATCTTTACATCGTCCGCCGATAAACGCACCTGCTCCTTAGCCGACAGGCCAACCGCCTGCATCAGCAGCAAGCCACATAATAGCACACTACACTTCATATCTTTATTTCTTCTTTCGTTACTTTATAATATAGATAAGGGAAACGGCAGCCTTAGTAGGGCCGAAGTAGTTCTTATTCCCACTGCCCAGCTTGTCGCCGCACGTCTTGCACTCGAAACGATCGTAGCTGAAATGTACATAGCCCAGTCCGAGGGTAGCTTCCAAATTCCAGCGCTTGCCCAGCACCCAACTGTACCCGTAGCCCACTCCTGCTCCCGCCAGCCAGCCCTGATAGCGCTTACTGCCCAATCCCGACGCGGAGGGCTTTATGCCGAAAGGAAGCATACCGCCGTAGTTGTATTCGCCTCCAAGCAGGTGGGCTTCCCAGAAATGTCCGGCGAAACGGCTGCATGTCCAATAACGAACTCCGGGCTGAAGCATCCAGAGCTTCATTTTCTTATTATCAGAAAAAGTCCACGCATTATAGTTGCCGGACACCTCCAACGTCCAGCGAGGAGACAACCCATATTCTACTCCCAAGTTTATCGTAGAAGTTGCATCGTACAACAGATTACTCTTCACCGCAAACTCTTGAGCCGAAGCCGTTCCGGATAAGAGCGCAAACAAGGTAATCATGAAAATCGTCACTTTTTTTAGCATAGTCTCTTATTTTATTATTCGTTGTATTTCAACTATTTATTTACGTTAATTTCCCTTTCTCGGCTTTCACATTTTTCATCTGTCTGAATAACACAGATGAGATACATATATAGTATTGATAATTAATGATTTACGCAGATAAAAAGATTCAATGTTTTTTCACTGTACCATTTCTTTCTATTATAGATATGGATAATACGCTATGTATGAATGACATAAGGCACAGCTTTTCTGAAACATAAACTGAAACATTGGGCATGAAATGCCTGAATTAATAATTTTAAATTGAGTATACAAAATGGAACTGAACTACATTAAAGAGCACACATCGTGTGTAAACTACAAGACAGAAGAGTACAGCGGCTTTTCATTAGGACAAGCCCTGACAGGAGAAAATTTCGACAATCAGGAGCAGGAAATAAAAGCCAACCACCTGATATTTATATTGTCTGGAGAGGTCGAAATTACCAAAGATGAAAATGAAAAAGCAAGGGTGCATGCAAATGAATTTGTGTTTATCCCTATCTCGTCCCACTATGTCGGAAAGGTTATCCTTCCGGGAAGATACATCAACCTTACTTTTTTCCATAACAACATTTCCTTATGTGATAAACACATGTTAAGCAGCTATTTAAAAGAAGAATCAGATGTACCTTTGTACTTCGAGGCACTCCCCATAAAGGAGCCGTTAAACTTGTTTCTTGGTCTGCTGGAAACTTATCTTCAGGCAGGTGTGAGTTGCAAACATCTGCATGAAATTAAAGAACGGGAACTGTTCATTATCTTTAGGACAACCTATACAAAAAGAGAAATGATCAGACTGTTCCACCCCATAATGGGAAAGGAGTTTGACTTCAAAATAGCGGTATTGCAACACAAAGACCAAGTGTACAGCAAAAAGGAACTGGCGCAGTTATTGGGAATGAGCAACTCCGACTTGCAACGAAAGTTCATACAGGAATTTGGAGAACCTGTTTCTGTCTGGTTACAGAAACAAAAAAACCAGAAAATACTGTCAAGGTTAAGTTATGATTCAATTTCTATCAAAGAAATTGCGCATGAGTTTGGCTTCTTGTCAGCATCCAGTTTTAATAAGTATTGCAAATGCAATTTTGGTTACAATCCCACTGAATTAAAAAAACAGATAAAAGAAAGACGAATAGAATCATCTGTTTTTCAATGTATTAAATAATAGGTAAAGCGATTGGTTTATTTGGACAACTAATTTATTTTGAATAGTCCATATCTTTGCAGCATCAAAAAAAGCAACATTCTACGAGTATATGAACTCACTGAATAGTACGCTTTTTTTGATGCTCTTTTTATTTTTTCATCTGTGTTATTCAGACAGATGAAATTCCACCTCCCTGAACTACTGCAAAAACGCAACAGGAAAACGCAATCCGCTCACGTAGAAACCAGCCGTCCCCTGTAATATCTCTGCCCGTTCTTGGCATCTCTCTTTTATCTTCTCGCATAAGCGCGTCACTCGTACAAAGATATACTAATAATTCATTCCGAAATTCCAAAGTGGAATAATATTTCCATATCCGGTCTCAATATCATCTTTTATAACATATCCCTCTTGTGCTTTGGCAATCTGCTGTTGTCCTTTGCTCTTTCCGCCAATTTCGAATGTCCGCTCTCCAATTTGAAAATCAGAGACTTTGGAAGATATAATATCCTGTTTCACCCGCATCTGGTTATAAAAGAATGTTTCGCGTATATTACCGATATTGGAATTCTCTCCCCCTAATATATAAATAAGGTTGGTATTATCCAGGTATATTTTTTCCACTTTACCCAGACCTCTGATCCCTCCGGTTGCGTCCCGGACTTGTGCTATCATACCGGCTTTCTCTATATAGAGCAAATAGTCGCTCAAGTAATTGCGGCTTACTCCTATAATATCAGCAAGCTTTTGCATGACAGGTTTAAATGGAACACTTTTTGAAATAATCATCAATAACTGTTTCAGCTTTCGTCCTGTCGACACATTCATATTTGCGTATTGGGGTATGTCATTCTCCATAGTCTGATTGATTACTTGATTCAACTCTATTTCAAAAGTGACATCTTTGCCGAATGGATAATAGCCGTATTGGAGATATTTGGAAAATAATGGAAGCGGATGCGCTATCCCCGGAATCTCAACTTTATGTTCCAATATCTCTTCCAAGGTGTAGACCGGTACATGAATTTGGTGGAACATGCTTAAATATTCCCTGAAAGACAGTCCTTGCATTTCATAGATTGGCGCACGTCTGCTCAAGTCTGCCGTTCCTTTATAAATATCCAGAATAGAGGAGCCTGTGAAAAGTATTTGCATATCCGGATAAGAATCGAATATCTGCTTCAATTCACGAGACCAATTAGGGTATTTGTGTATTTCGTCAATGAATAAATGTCTGCCACCCTGTTTATTGAACTTGTCTGCTAAGTCAATCAGGGAATTATCGGCAAAATACATATTATCTGCTGAAACATACAATGTCTCTCTCGGATTCAAGCTCTGCTTGATATGTTGCAGGAACATGGTGGTTTTGCCTACTCCGCGTGGCCCTACAAGTCCGAGCATATGGCTATCCCAGTTTATTTCAGCATACTTATACCGGATGAAATCGGTACTTGTCGCTTTAAGGAGCTTATTGAAATTCTCGTATAGTCTATCCATGATTAGCATATATTTATATGCAAATATACATTAATTGCACAACAAAAGTGCAGAAAACTGCAAAATTCTGCACTTTTATAGTGCAATCTGTGGAGCAAATCAAATAAAACGGATTATGCTTTCATCTGTGTTGCTCAGACAGATGAAATTCCACCTCCTTTTTTTATGCAATTGCCTACTGCCGCGGCAACGCTTTCATTAACCCTGTTCACAGCATCAACGGGAAACGACGCCAAATAGATCTGTGTCGTTTTCTCGGACGTATGCCCCAGCCCTTCGCTGATGAGGGAAATCGGTATTCCCTCATTCTTTGCTATGGTGGCCCAAGAATGGCGTGCCACATAGGTGGTGAGCGGAAGGTCTATGTGCAACAGTCTCCCAAGCTGCTTGAGGTAACGGTTTATCATCCCCAAAGCATAGCGATACTGCGTATAAACGGATCTTGAAGAACCGGAGTCGATATAAGGAAAAATATACGGGCTGTCCGTCCGGTATTTTTCGATAATCTTTTGCAAATCAGGCAACAGCCCCACCTGCAACCGTTGCCCGGTTTTGCTGCGTGCATAGAAGATCGTATCCTTTACCACCCAATCATTCCTAAGATGAATGACATCCACAAACGACATGCCGCGACAATAGAAACTGAACATAAACAAATCCCGCGCCTGCTCCAACCGGGGATGCCGCCTGAGATTGACAGAAGCAATGAGTGCTATTTCCTCCTTGCTCAAAGCCCGTTTCACCGTCTCCCGCCTGCGAATGTCCAAATCGGCAAACGGATTGTCCTTGCCAACCTTCACCCCCTGCTTGCGTGCCTTGTTGCAAATCGCCCTGAAATTGCTGAGGTACATGTGGACAGTGTTCTCCGCAACCCCTCGCGCACGCAAATAGTGCATGTAGTCCGTAATGAAAACATAGTCCACATCCTTGAACTTTATCTTCCGCGGACTGCAAAAACGCAACAGAGAACGCAACCCGCTCATATAAGCATCTGCTGTTCCCAGCTTCCCTTCCTCTCTCAAAGAGTCTATATATTGCAAAATGAACTTTTCCACATACTGGTCGTGCCGTTCCTTGTGATGTCTCTGCATCAGACGCTCCAAACCAAACCCCGGCTCCGTCCTCTCCAAAAAAAGAAAAGACTTCACAATCCCCTCCTTCTCCTCCATAATAAGACGATTGATGCTGCCGGGATCTCTACGCTTCAAAATCCCCTCCGGAGAATACACCACCCGTTCCCCATCCACCCGATAGTTGGACCGATGAACCTGCCTGCCCAACGAATATTCCTTCTTCTTGCGACAATACAGCACACGAATCGCAAGAGAGTAAATTTCATCACCACTTGCCTTACAAGGATTTAATATAACATGAATACTCAATTTCTTCTTTTTGTTTCGCAGGTCCATTTACCGATTACACATTCTACTTCTCCGTAAAAGTACACATTTTGAACTTAAACATAGAATTTGTTATAAAAATAATAGATGAAAAATCGACTTATCAACAAACCGCAAATCATATTTGTTTAAATACCAAATCTTTATCCGGCAAATATATAACATCATAAATCAAGCCCCGAAAAGACGGATGCTAATTGTCTGCAATAAGTGACATATTAAGTCACTCCGCCTGTCAGCGTGTACAGGCACAGCAAATCATCCGGAGTGTAGGCAGGATTATAATCACGTAAAATCTCTATGAGCACAGACGTCTTAAACGGTTTCAACACAAATTTAGACGTCAACCGTCCGAACAAAGGTTCTTTGTGGTCCTCAAAAATGTGCTTCATCAAAGAATAGATAGAACCGCAAACAATGAAGTTGATTTTCGCCAAAGGTGAATACCGATCCCACATAATTACCTTTGTTTTATCATTTTTCCACTCTCTTATCCGATTTATTGAAATTATGCCGCAGAACAGGAATTAACAATGCAGCAAATATTTAGGGCATATCATGTGACAAAAACGAAAAACCTTGCGACAGATAGGGAAAATATCAACCTAATTATTTATCTTTGTTAGCTTAAAAAAGTTAGCATACCAAAAACAATAAGACAATGAAAGATTTCTTGAAATTTACGCTCGCCACCGTAACGGGAATTATCGTATCGAGCGTCGTTCTGTTTTTCATCAGTATTCTCGTAGTTTTCAGTATGGTATCCTCCTCGGAGTCGGAAACGCAAGTGCGCAAGAACTCCGTTATGATGCTGGACCTGAACGGTACACTGGCCGAACGCAGTCAGGAAAACCCGTTGGACATCCTCATGAAAGACGATTATAAGACTTATGGTCTGGATGATGTTCTCTCTTCTATCAGGAAAGCCAAAGAAAACGAAAACATCAAAGGCATTTATATTCAGGCCAATTCTCTGAGCGCAGGCTACGCCTCCCTTGAAGAAATTCGCCACGCACTGAAAGACTTCAAGGAATCGGGCAAATTCATCGTAGCCTACGGCGACTCCTACACACAAAGCCTCTACTACCTGTCCAGCATAGCGGACAAAGTGATGCTGAACCCGCAAGGTATGCTCGAATGGCGGGGATTGGCAGCCACCCCGATGTTCTTCAAAGACCTGCTGGAAAAGATCGGCGTGGAAATGCAAGTGTTCAAAGTGGGTACATACAAATCGGCAGTTGAACCATTCATCGCTACCGAAATGAGCCCTGCCAACCGCGAGCAGGTGAACGTCTACCTGTCGTCCGTTTGGGGACAGATTACGGGCGACATTGCCGAATCGCGCAACCTCTCCGTAGAAGCCCTGAACAAAGAGGCCGACCGCATGCTGATGTTCTATCCCGCAGAGGAGAGCGTGAAAAACGGATTGGTAGACACCCTGATCTATAAAAACGATGTACGCGACTACCTGAAAACCCTTGTAGGCATCGACAAGGACGACGACATGCCGGTGCTGGGCATTCAGGACATGGTAAACGTGAAAAAGAACGTACCCAAAGACAAGAGCGGAAACGTGATTGCCGTATATTATGCATACGGTGAAATTGACGGCGGTTCGTCGGCTTCTACCGAAGAGGGCATCAACTCCGAAAAGGTTATCAGAGACCTGCGCAAGTTGAAAGATGATGAAAATGTGAAAGCCGTAGTGCTGCGCGTCAACTCCCCGGGTGGAAGCGCCTACGGTTCCGAACAGATATGGTATGCCGTAGAACAACTGAAGAAAGAGAAACCGGTAATCGTGTCCATGGGCGACTATGCAGCATCCGGCGGCTACTACATTGCCTGCAATGCCGACACCATCGTTGCCGAACCCACCACTCTGACCGGCTCTATCGGCATCTTTGGCATGATGCCCAACGCCAAAGGACTGACAGAGAAACTCGGCCTGAACTTCGACGTCGTAAAAACCAACCCTTATGCCGACTTCGGCAACCTCACCCGACCGATGAATGACGGTGAAAAAGGACTGATGCAAATGTACGTCAACAACGGCTACAAACTCTTCCTGACCCGCTGCTCCGACGGACGCGGCATCAGCATGGAAGAGCTTGACAAAATTGCACAAGGCCGGGTGTGGACAGGGAGTACCGCCAAAGAACTGGGCTTGGTGGACGAACTGGGCGGTCTGGACAAGGCTCTGGAAATCGCCGTTGCCAAAGCTGGCGTGGATGCCTATACCGTAATGAACTATCCCAAAAAAGAGGGCTTCTTGGAGAGCCTGATGAATACGAATCCCGGAAATTACATCAAGGCTCGCATGCTGAACGGAAAAATGAGCGATGTATATCGTCAGTTCGGCATCATCGAAAACTTCGACAAGATAGACCGTATACAGGCACGTGTGCCGTTTGAACTGAACATACAATAATTCTAAATGAGAGATGCATCCGTAAAAATACATCATTGGCTATATCCCCTCTCCTGGCTCTACGGGATAGGGGTGTGCTTGCGAAACAAACTCTTTGACTGGGGCTGGCTCCGGTCGAAGAGTTTTGACATTCCTGTGATATGTGTGGGCAACCTTGCCGTAGGCGGAACAGGAAAGACACCGCATACGGAGTATCTGATAAGATTATTGCAGAACGAAGGCATAAACGTGGCTGCATTGAGCCGCGGCTACAAACGGAAAAGCAAGGGCTACATACTGGCAACCGCCGAAAGCAGCGCAGGGAAGATCGGTGACGAACCGTATCAGATAAAAAGCAAATTCCCGGACATACGGGTAGCAGTGGATGAAGACCGCTGTCATGGCATCGAACAATTGCTGAAACTGAAGAACCCCGCTGTGGATGCTGTGCTACTGGATGATGCCTTCCAACACCGTCGTGTGAAAGCAGGTCTGAACATTCTGCTGACAGACTTCCACCGACTGTTATGCGATGATGTCCTGCTCCCTGCAGGAAGACTTCGCGAACCCGCCGGAGGAAAGAACCGCGCACAAATAGTCATCGTCACGAAGTGTCCGGACAATATCAAGCCGATAGATTTCAATATCATCACCAAACGGCTGCATCTATATCCGTACCAGCAACTGTATTTCTCCAAATTCCGCTACGGATCGTTGATACCGCTATTCCCGGAGATAGGGAAAGGGACTGTTTGTACCGGCAACGAACAAGTGCTTCTCGTTACGGGCATCGCCTCTCCCGCCCCATTGGTGGAAGAAGTGAAATCGCATACTCCAAACGTCAGCCTGCTGGCTTTCGGCGACCACCACGACTTCAGCACGAAAGACCTGCAACTCATCGAAGAACGGTTCTTGCAGCTGGAAAAAGACAAAAGGATGATTATCACAACGGAAAAGGATGCCACCCGGCTGAAAAATCACCCGGCCCTGAGCGAAACACTGAAACCGTATATATACGTGCTTCCTATCAAGATAGAGCTTTTGCAAAATCAACAATATATATTTAACCAAAACATTATTGGCTATGTTAGAACGTATTCAAGAAACCGCAGCTTATCTGAAAGGTAAGATGCACACACATCCTGAGACGGCAATTATCCTCGGAACCGGACTTGGCAGCCTGGCAGGCGAGATCACCGAGAAGTACGAAATAAAATATGAGGATATCCCCAACTTCCCCGTATCTACGGTAGAGGGGCACAGCGGCAAACTGATTTTCGGCAAGCTGGGCAACAAGGATATTCTGGCGATGCAGGGCCGCTTCCACTTCTACGAAGGCTATTCCATGAAAGAAGTTACGTTCCCGGTACGTGTGATGCGCGAACTGGGCATCAAAACCTTGTTCGTGTCCAACGCCAGCGGCGGTACAAATCCGGACTTCGAAATTGGCGACCTGATGATCATCACCGACCACATCAACTACTTCCCCGAACATCCGCTGCGGGGCAAGAATATCCCATACGGCCCGCGCTTCCCGGACATGAGTGAAGCATACGACAAAGAACTGATTCGCAAAGCAGATGCGATTGCAGCCGAAAAAGGGATTAAAGTTCAGCATGGAGTGTACATCGGCACGCAAGGCCCCACATTTGAAACTCCGGCGGAATACAAGCTGTTCCGTATTCTGGGAGCAGATGCGGTAGGTATGTCCACCGTCCCCGAAGTTATCGTTGCCAATCATTGCGGCATCAAAGTGTTTGGAGTATCGGTCATCACCGACCTCGGCGTGGAAGGCAAAATCGTAGAAGTATCCCACGAAGAAGTGCAGAAAGCCGCAGATGCCGCACAGCCGAAGATGACAGAAATCATGAGAGAGTTGATTAACAGAGCGTAAACGCCCCCGGCTCCCCTAAAGGGGTTAAAACAAGATATCTGAATGAGAACAGAAATAGCAACCCTCGGTGAATTCGGCCTTATCCGCCACCTCACCGAAGGTATCGAACTAAAGAATAAATCCAGTCAATACGGCATAGGCGATGACGCCGCCGTCCTCTCCTACCCTGCGGACAAAGAGGTGCTGGTCACCACCGACCTACTGTTGGAAGGCATACACTTCGACCTGACATACGTACCCCTCAAACACTTGGGATACAAATCGGCCGTAGTCAACTTCTCCGACATCTACGCCATGAACGGAACTCCCCGGCAAATCACCGTTTCCCTGGGCTTATCCAAGCGCTTCAGCGTAGAGGAAATGGAAGAATTGTATGCCGGCATACGCCTTGCCTGTGAGGAATATGGGGTGGATATTGTAGGCGGCGATACGTCTTCCTCCTATACGGGACTCACCATCAGTATCACCTGCATCGGTGAAGGCGAAAAGGGCAAAGTGGTTTATCGCAACGGCGCCAAAGACACCGACCTTATCTGCGTCTCCGGCGATCTGGGCGCCGCCTACATGGGACTGCAATTGCTGGAACGTGAAAAGAGCGTGCTCAAAGGCGGCGACAAAGATCTGCAACCCGATTTTGCAGGCAAAGAGTATCTGCTGGAACGGCAACTGAAACCGGAAGCCCGTCGTGACATCATCCGGAAATTGGCAAAAGAAGGTGTGCAGCCCACCGCCATGATGGACATCTCCGACGGCCTGTCTTCCGAATTGCTGCATATCTGCACGCAAAGCAAAGCAGGCTGCCGCATCTACGAGGAGCATATCCCCATCGACTACCAGACAGCCGTTATGGCAGAGGAGTTCAATATGAACCTAACGACCTGCGCCCTCAACGGCGGCGAGGATGGCAGCGGTGTCCTGAATCTGCTGCGGCAGGCGCAGGACGCACTGGGCACCGTGCGCCATCTGGACGAGGGCTTCAACGCCCTGTACGAGCGGCTGGAGAGCGCTTACAGCGAGGCCTATGACATTGCCTTTTCCGTGGCGGAGCAGCGGGAGAACTTCGATTTTTCCCCTAACGAGCTGGACGAGGTGGAGGGCCGGCTGGATCAGCTGTACCGCCTGAAAAAGAAGTACGGTGCCACCGTGGAGGACATGCTGACGTATCTGGACAACTGCCGCAGGGAACTGGACGATATTGCCTATGCCGGCGACGCACTGGAGCGGCTGGAAAAGGACTGCGCCAAGGCGGAGAAAGCCGCCCGGAAAGCGGCGGCGGAGCTGTCCGCCGCCCGGAAAGCGGCGGGGGAGACCCTGTCGCAGGCCATTCTGGCGGAGCTGCGGCAGCTGGATATGGGCAAGATCCGCTTTCAGGTGGACTTTGCCGAAAAACCGCTGGACGCCACCGGCATGGATCAGGTGCGCTTCCTCATGTCCGCCAATCTGGGCGAGGAACTGAAGCCTATCAACAA
>ERZ779890.1713-NODE-1713-length-21943-cov-12.387747_pt1 | contig 21943 bp, 19 predicted proteins | sample MGYA00511553_ERZ779890 | MGnify/ENA primary metagenome ERZ779890 (study PRJEB29588, sample SAMEA2152064) | human gut metagenome | biome: human gut; feature: human-associated habitat; material: faeces | place: Denmark | collected 2008/2010 ... | reverse complement strand
TCGACATTGCGGAAGCCGACAGTGCGCGAAACTGACTGTATCTCTGTGTTGTTTTCCACAAGCGAGAAGGTCACGGTATAAAGGGCGGGGGTTCCTCTTTCATAACTGTTCCATGGAAGAATGTCAGTCAAAGTATCCTCAAAACGTCCGGTCGTGCTTTCGGAGGTATACACCGTTCTCCCTGTCCCGCGATCGATGACCCTCATGCGAAGCAGGGCACCGGGACGATCGGTGCTGACGTTTGCAATGATTCTTCCGGTAACGGCGTTGTCATATTCGGTGCGCACCTGAACTCCGGATATCCGATTGCCGTCAAAACAATCTATCTCAACCGGCTTCCATAGACCGATAGGATTCAGATCGCGGCTTCCGAACGGATCGGCGTGTTCATATGTCCCCTTTACCATATGGCGGACTATGCCGCCACAGCGGGCACCGTCAACGATCTCGGGATCCCAAGGAGATGTGACCTTGATCAGGAGGCAGTTGACCTCTCCGTTTTTCCTGACAGCCCCTTCCCTATGCGCAAACGGTGCGTAAAATCAGATTCGATGCTGCTTGAGGAAATACGCCATATCGCCCATCGCCTTGGTGAGCGTCTCCGGCTCGGGCAGCATGACGATGCGGAAGCGCAGATCCTCGTGCCAGTCAAACCCGCCGCCGGGGATGACGAGCACATGCTGCTCATGCAGGAACTTCATCGCGAAGTCGTGCGCATCCTCAAAATCAAACCTGCTCTTGTCCAGCCGCGGGAACAGGTAGAACGCCGCGTGGTTGGTCACATAATCCACGCCGTCGATCTTATCCAGCGCTTCGAGCGTCGCCTTGCGCTGCTCAAAGAGGCGGCCGCCCGGCACGAGCATCTCGTGCGTGCTCTCGCTGTCCACCAGCGCCGCAGGGATGACCAGCTGCGTCAGCGCGTTGCCGCACAGGCGCATGGAGGCGAGCTGCATCACGCCGTCCTTCACCGCGTCCAGCTCGCCCTTCGGGCCGGAGAACACCATCCAGCCGCAGCGGAAGCCGCAGATGATGTGGCTCTTGGAAAGGCCGTTGAACGTCACGCAGGGCAGGTCGGGCGCGAGCGCGCCGATGGATTCGTGACGCAGGCCGTCCATCACCAGACGGTCGTAGATTTCATCCGCCAGGATCACCAGATGATGCTGACGCGCGATTTCCGCAATCGCCAGCAGCACCTCCTTGCCGTAAACCGCGCCGGTCGGGTTGTTCGGGTTGATGACCAGAATTGCCTTGGTGCGGTCGGTGATTTTGCTTTCGATGTCCTCGATATCCGGGTTCCATTCGTTCGCCGGGTCGCAGCGATAGAAGACCGGCTTGCCGCCGCACAGATAGGCGTTGTTGCTCCACAGGGAGTAGCACGGCGACGGCAGCAGGATCTCGTCGCCAGTGCCGATCAGCGCGTTGAGCAGCATGCTCGCCGCCTCGCTCACGCCGTTGCAGATGAACACGTCGTTGGGCATGATGCCCTGCAGCCCGCGCCCGATGTGATAGGTGCAGATGACGTTCCGCGCCGCCGCCATGCCGCGCACATCGCAATACGGAACGGCCTCGTCGATATGCAGCGCCAGTGCTTGACGCACGCTGTTGGGCAGCTTGAAGCCAAAACGGCCGGGGTTGCCCGTATTGAGCTTGAGGACGTTGATGCCCTCGGATTCCATGCGCAGCGCCTCCTGATACAGCGGGCCGCGGATATCGGAATGGACATGATCCAGTCTGTCTGAACGAGTTACCATTTTTCTTCCTCGCTTCATCGTGAAATATGCGCCCAAAAAGGGGCAACAGATATAATATTCGCTTTGAACTCAAAAAAATCCTTTTTTCGCGCGCCAAAAAACGCGCCGACGGCGTTTTTCAGCACAGTCGGCGCGGATATTCGGTTCATTTCCTTTATCGGAGTTTCTTTCTCACCCAGCCGGTCAGCATATCCAGCAGGAAAACCGTCGCGATGACCGTCAGCAGGATGATGCCCACGCGCGACCAGCGGCAGGCCTGAATCGCGAAGATCAGCGTCGCGCCGATGCCGCCCGCGCCGACAAGGCCGAGCGTCGAAGCGCTGCGCACCGCGATTTCGAAGTGGTTGAGCACCAGCGAGGCGTAAATCGGCATGAGCTGCGGCAGACGGGCATAGAACATCGTCTGCACCCCGTTCGCGCCGACCGCGTGGCAGGCTTCCACCGGCGTTTCATCCATGCGCTCCATCTCCTCGGTGAAGAGCTTGCCCAGCATGCCGATCTGGTGCACGCCGATGGCCAGCACGCCCGCAAACGCGCCCGGCCCGACCACCTTGATGAAAATGATCGCGTACACCAGCTCCGGGAACGCGCGCAGCACGTCGAGCACAAATTTGCCCATGCGCGGCACGACCGGGTTTTTCCACAGGCTGCGGGAAGCCAGAAGCGTAAACGGAACGGCCAGAACCGTGCCGATGGTCGTGCCGAAGAAACCGATGCCCACCGTCAGCAGCATCAGGTGGAAGATATCCTCCGAGCTCCCGGTATAAAACGCGGCGAAATCCGGCTTGCAGAGGTTGGCGATTGTCGCCCTGAACGTGCCCCACGAAAAATAATTCAGCGTGCTCCAGTCGATATCCGCCGCGCACCAAACCAGCAGCGCGGCCGCCGCGGCGGCAATCGCCCATTTTTTGATCGAATCAGAAAGCCTCATCTTCATTTCAGCCTCCTGCGAATCGCTTCGGAAAGCGCGTCAACCAACACAACCACCGCAAAAATAAACAGAATGATGATCGACACCCGCTCGTATTTGAACAGCCCCAGCGCCTCGTTGAGCTTCACGCCGATGCCGCCCGCGCCGACATACCCCAGCACCGTGGAGGCGCGCACATTCAGCTCAAACGCATAAAACGTGTAGCTGACCACGCTGGATGTGATCTGCGGCCAGATCGCCCAAACCGCAACCTTGAGCTTGTTGGCGCCAACCGCCGTCGCAGCCTCGACCGGGCTTAGGTCGATGGTCTCAATGGACTCAAAAATCAGCTGCGACGCCATGCCGAACGTGAAAATCGCAATCGTCAGCACGCCCGTCGCCTCGCCGATGCCCACAATCGCCACCAGCAGGGACGCGAGCAGCAGATTCGGAATCGTGCGGATGACATTCAGAAAGAAGCGGCACACGCCGGTGATTATCCGGTTGTCCGTCACCACCGTCGTGGCCAGAAACGCAAACGGAATCGCCAGCAGAATCCCCAGCGCGGTGCCCAGCGCAGACATTTTGAGCGTCTTGACCATCGGATCGACCAGCTTGGGCAGATAGGAGAACTGCGGATGGGCCAGCTTTTTGAGGAATACGCCCACCTGACCGATGTTTCCGGCCAGCTGCTCGAAATTCGCATCGGTGCTGACGATGCTCGCGTACAAAAACGCCAGCAGAAGCAGCGCGATGAACAGATGCTTGTACCACTCAAAATGAACGGTATCTTTAATTTTCATGGCGCGCCTCTTCCTTGAGGAACGAATCCCCCTTGTAGACCATGCGCAGCACGTCGTCGGTCAGTTCCGCCGGCGTGCCGTCAAAGACAAGCCTGCCATCCTGCAGGGCGATAATGCGGTCGGAGAACTGCCGCGCCAGCGCGATGGAATGAATGTTGACCACGACCGTCTTGCCCATCGTGCGGTTGATGGTTTTCAGCTCCGTGAGGATTTCCTGCGACGTCACCGGATCGAGCGAGGCCACCGGTTCGTCGGCCAAAATGATATTGGCCTCCTGAAACAGCGTTCTGGCAATCGAAACGCGCTGCTGCTGGCCGCCGGAAAGGTTGTCGCAGCGATCGTGCGCCTTGTCCGCCAGATTCACCTTTTCCAGCACGCTCCGGCAAAGGGCATAATCCTCTCTTGAAAACAGGCCGAACACGCTCTTGAAGGTGGAATAATACCCCAGCTTGCCGGAAAGCACATTCTTCTGGACGGTCAGGCGCTTGACCAGATTAAACTGTTGGGAGATCAAACCAATCTTGCGGCGAATCCGCTTTAATTCGCGCTTATTCGCTCCGGTAATCGATTGCCCGTCAATCGAGACGACGCCCTCGGTCACGTCGTTCAAACGGTTGATGGCGCGCAGCAGCGTGCTCTTGCCCGCGCCGGACAGGCCGATGATGGAGACGTATTCCCCATCCGGAATCGTCAGATTGATATCGACGAGCCCCTTCACGCCGTTTGGATAGGTTTTAGATACATGGTCAAACGTAATCATGTTGTTTTCCACTCGCTTCCGATTGGTCTTTTTCGTTGTTCGGCGTTTTTTCTCAAACAGCAGAAAGCGGTATTCCTCCCCCGTTCAGAGGAAAGAATACCCCCTTCTTTATGCCGTTTTCAATTTGCGGTTACTCCGTCGCCAGCTCGATATACTGCGCGATGGTATCGTAATCAGCCTCGTTCGCCTCGATATAGCCGCTGTGGTTCCACGCGCCCATGATCTCAAGGCCCTTTTCGTCGGAAGCCATCTTGAGGAACGCTTCCTTCACGATCTGCGCGTCGTTGTCGGAAAGGCGGGTGTTGACCGCAATCGCGTCGTTGGGGATGTCGCCGTCGGAGAGCTTCGCGACGGAGAGCAGGCTGTACAGATCATACGGATTGCCGTTCTCATCCAGCACGGCGCTGGAGAACACGAAGCGCGCGCCCTCGAACACAAAGCAGGCGTCCACCTGACCGTTGATGACGGCCAGAATCGCGCTCGGGATCGAGGTGATGTTCACCCACGTACAGGAATCGGTGTCGATGCCCGCCATCTTCATCTCGGCGACCGGGTAGATGTAGCCGGAAGCGCTGGAAGCGCCGAGGTAGGCAATCGTCTTGCCCGCCAGACCCTCATAGCCGGTGATGCCGGAATCGGCGCGCACGAGCACCTCAGCCTTGAAGCTGCCAACCGGCACGCCCGGCATCAGCTGCTCGTTCTCGTCGTAATCGTTGAGCGTCGTGGAAAGGATGGCCTTCGCCACGCCCATCTCGCGCGCCTGCGCATAGGTCGCCGGCGGCATGATGCCCACGTCCACCGTGCCGGACTCCATGGCCTCGACGATGGCGTTGTAGCTGGTCGCGACGGTCATCTTCACCGGAATGCCCATCAGCTCGGTCATGTACGCGGAAAACTCCGCGGTCGTCGCGTCGGCGGTTTCGGTGTTGGTCGGCACGAACTGAACGGTCAGCTCCTTCACATCCATGTCCGCCAGCGCGGAAACGCCCAGCAGCATGACGAAAACAAAGGTCAGCAGCAGACAAATCTTCTTCATAATCCGATTGCTCCTTTTTCTGTTCGGTTGTGGTTTCAAACCTACGTTTTATTATACCGAATCGCGCCTGCAAAATCAATCGAGTTTCCGTATTTTGATTCCTTTTTTTCGCATTTTGTTCGTGTTTTTTACATTCATTTGATATTTGACATTTCCGCCGCGCCGGGGTATCATGGGTCTATTCTTCAATCATCGGAGGCTGATTTCATGGAACTTCATTTTCTGGGGCATGGCGCGGCCTTTTACGTCGAGGCGGGCAACACGTCGGCCTATCTCCGCGAGGGCAGCCGTCTGCTGCTGCTCGACTGCGGCGAAAGCGTCTTTGCCGATCTTCTGCGGCGCGGCGCGCTTTCCGGCGTGACAGATATCACCGTCGCCCTTTCGCATCTGCACAGCGACCACTGCGGTTCGCTCGGTTCGCTCTGCCATTACTGCTTCTACATGCTGCACATCGTCCCCAAGCTGGTTCTCCCGGAGGACGCGGCCTATCGCGCGGACGTCGCGACGCTTCTTCGCCTGTTCGGTGTGCGGGAGAACGCATTCGCCTTTGTGGCGGACGGCGGCGCTTTGGGCTTCTCGTCGTTCCGGTCCTTCCGCTATGTGCCGACCCGTCATTCCGACGGGATGCGCTGCTTTTCCTTCATCTTTGAGACCGAAAACGGCGGCGTGTTCTTTTCGTCGGATACCTGTACGACGGAAACGCTCGCCGCGTTTATCCAATCGCATCCGAATTTTGAGCGCGCCTACATGGATTCCACGGACGCGGACTACCCCGGCAATATCCACCTTCCCATCGGGCAGATTGCGCAGGTCGTCCCCGCGGAGAAGCGCGGCCGCGTCTATATGATGCATCTCAACCGCGCCGCGTGCGCCGAAGCGGGGCGGACGTTCGGCTTTTCCTGCGCCGCGCCGTGATCCCCTTTCCCCTTCCCGATTTTACGCCCGCCCGATTTTACGGTTCGGAGCGTTGACGTTTCGCCGTCTTTCGCTTATCATAGAAGCCATATTGCACAAGGAGCGTTTTGCCATGATTACACTTGCCACCGCCGCCGATCTGCCGCGGATTCTCGCCCTTTACGCCCACGCCCGCGCCTTCATGGCGCAAAACGGCAACCCCAGCCAATGGGGTCAAACCCGCCCGACCGAGGCGGACATCGCCGCGCACATCGCCGCCCGCGAATTATATGTCCTGCGCGAGCAAGGCGAAATCCACGGCGTGTTCGCGTTCATCCTCGGCGAAGACCCGACCTATCGCGTCATCGAGCAGGGCGCGTGGCTTTCCGATGCGCCCTACGGCACGATTCACGCCGTCGCCAGCGACGGGCAGATCCACGGCCTGCTCAGCCGGATCGTCGCCTATTGCGAACAGACAACCCCGCACCTGCGCATCGACACCCACCGCGACAACGCGATCATGCAGCACGTCATTTTGAAAAACGGCTTCACCCGCTGCGGCGTCATTCACATCGCCAGCGGCGCGGAACGAATCGCGTTTGAAAAGGTGTAAGCGCGCGCCGCGTTTCCTGCGCCTTCCGTTTCTTGACACATTCTAAAACGGCGCTTTCCCGATTTTGCTCGGGAAAGCGCCGTTTGGCTTATACGAATTCGCAGTTAAAATGCTTAACAGAGCGCATCAGATTTTTTGTTCTGACGAAGCCAAGTGAAGTGAGGCGTACTGGAGGTACGTTGAACGGAACGAGGCAAAGTCAGAGCGAAAAAGATGGTGCGCGGATTAAGCCATTTTAACAAGAATTCGTATTATATACGGAAATCAAGCCTACGTTGCGGCGAAAGGCGTTCAGGCCGCTCAGTCTTCCGGCTTCGCACCGATGACCGCCTTGATGCGGCGCACGCCGGCGGAGGAGGATTCTTCCTTCAGGATCTTAAAGCTGACCAGCTCGCCGGTATGGCTCGCGTGCGGGCCGCCGCAGATTTCCTTGGAATACTCGCCCATGGTGTACATGCGGACGCGCTCGCCGTACTTGCTCTCGAACAGGCCGATCGCGCCTTCCTTCTTCGCGTCCTCGACGGTCGTTTCGGTCATCACAACCGGCACATCCGCCTTGATCCACTCGTTGACCAGCGCTTCCACCTGCGCCAGCTCATCCTTGGTCACCTTGCGGCCAAAGGAGAAGTCGAAACGCAGGCGCTCCGGCGTGATGTTGGAGCCCTTCTGCGCGACCTCGTCGCCCAGCACACGGCGCAGCGCCGCGTGGAGCAGGTGGGTCGCGGTATGCAGGCGCGCGCTCTGGGCGCTGCTGTCCGCCAGACCGCCCTTGAAGCGCTGCTCGGCGCCCGCGTGGCTGCTCTTCTGGTGCTCGGCGAAGTGCTTTTCAAAGCCCGCCTCGTCCACGGTCAGGCCGTGCTCCCTCGCCAGCTCGCGGGTCATCTCAATCGGGAAGCCGTAGGTCGCGTACAGGTTGAAGGCCACCATGCCGTCGATGACCTTGCTCTCGCCCATGCGGGAAACGGCCTTCTCGAACTCGCGCTCGCCCTGACGCAGCGTGCGGGCAAAGCGGGTCTCCTCCAGCTTGAACTGCTCCAGCACGAACGCCTCGTTCTGCTTGAGCTCCGGATAGACCTCGGCATACTGGTCGATGACAACCTTGCCGATCTCGGCGGTGAAGCCCTCCTGCATGCCCAGCTCCATGCCAAAGCGCACGGCGCGGCGGATCAGGCGGCGCAGCACATAGCCCTGATCGACGTTGCTCGGGCTGACGCCGCGCGGGTCGCCCATGATGAAGGTCGAGGTGCGCAGGTGGTCGGCCACGATGCGGAACGCGCGGGTCGTCGCCTCGTCGTCGTCATAGCGCTTGCCGGACAGCTCGGAAATCTTGGCGATGATGCCGGTGAAAGCGTCCGTCTCGTAGACCGTCTTGCAGCCGTTGAGGGTGCAGACTGTGCGCTCCAGACCCATGCCGGTATCGACGTTCTTCTTCGCCATCGGCACATACTGACCGTCGGCGGTCTTGTTATACTGCATGAACACGTCGTTCCAGATCTCCAGGAAGCGGCCGCAGGAGCACGCCGGGGAGCAGTTCGGGCCGCACGGCGGCTGATCCTTGATGATGAACATCTCGGTGTCCGGGCCGCATGGGCCGGTCTGACCCGCCGGGCCCCACCAGTTATGCTCGCGCGGGAGGAAGTAGATATTCTCCTTCTTCACGCCGTTTTCCATCCAATAGTTGGCGGCTTCCTCGTCGCGCGGGATGTCGCCCTCGCCCTCGAAGACGGTGAACGCCAGCTTGTCCTTGTCAAGGCCGAGGTACTCCGGGCTGGTCAGGAACTCCCAGCTCCAGGCGATCATTTCCTTCTTGAAATAATCGCCCAGCGACCAGTTGCCCAGCATCTCGAAGAACGTCAGGTGGGACGCATCGCCCACCTCGTCGATATCGCCGGTACGGATGCACTTCTGCACGTCGGTCAGGCGGGTGCCGGCCGGGTGCTTGCTGCCCAGCAGATACGGGACGAGCGGATGCATGCCCGCGGTGGTGAACAGGACGGTCGGGTCGTTCTCCGGGATCACGGAGGCGCTGGGAATCACGGCATGGCCCTTGCTCTTGAAGAAATTGAGCCACATGCTGCGCAATTCGCCGGAAGTCATCTTCTTCATGGTTGTTTCTCTCCTTTATTTCAGGTGATACCCGTTTTTTGGGTAAATGAAAACGCCTGCCGTCCGGGGACGAACAGACGTTGATTCGCGGTACCACTCCGGTTGACGCGCGCCCAAACGGGCAAGCGCGCCCTCTTGCAACCCGTAACGCAGGTCAAACGCCCGGCTCCTCGCCGGGAACTCGTTGCAGGGCTGCCGAACCGCCTGCGCACCGGGCTTGCACCCTCCCCGGCTCGCTTTCCGCATGATTCGCTTCGGCTCTTTGCACGTCATCGTCTTTGCATATCGGGTTTATTATAGTCAGAAAAACAAGGCTTGTCAAGCCCCCAAAAACCGACAGGAGCGGCGCATTTTCAGCGCCGCTCCTGCAAAAGAGGGGATTGGGGGGCTTATTGAGTTAGGGCGTTCCCTTTTGCAGCTTCTTGCCCATCTTCGTCAGAATGGTTGCCGCTTCCGCAATCGCCTTCTTATGGCGATCAAGCGTTTCACCGCTATTATGCGTTTTGGAACCCGTAAAGTGCAGGCAGAACTGTCCAGAATAGTTGTTATCCTTGATTACCTCAGCGCCGTGCGCTTCGCCGTAGATCGAACAGATAAACTGGTACTTGTCAACCGTAATCAGTATCGGGCGCGCTTCCCAGCCAATCTTATCCGCCGAAGATACGCCATAGATTTCGCACAACGTTGTCGTATCCGCTGCAGTCAGCGGTTCAACGTCCGCATGATTGCCCGTGGACTGAATGTAGATATTCAACGACTTACCCGTGCGCAGATCCGTCATCTTACAATGGGCATCGCGCTTCAAACCGAGCGCGTTCATCCTCGCCTTGTCGGTAAACCAGTTATTCAGATCATAGAACGTATCGTTGTACGTCGTGGTCGCGCTGCTCGAACCGGAATATGCCTTCTGAATCGCCGCGAGCGTCGCCGCGCCGCAAACGCCGTCCGCCGTCAGGTTGTTGTCACGCTGGAACGCGCGTACCGCGTCCTTCGTATACCTGCCGTAGTGGCCGGTGATCTGTCTGTCGTAATACTCCAGCGCCGTCAGCGCGGTCTGGATGTAGCTGACCGTCGAGCCGGTGGAGCCGAGGGTATAGCTGCTGCCCGTATTGCCGCTGCCGCCGTTGTTCTTGATGTAGGCCTTTACTTCCTCATCTGTCATCACGGCTGCATAGCTTCTGCTGATCCAATAACCCGAGCGAGTCTGGAACCAGCCATCCACTGTATCGACGTAGTAGAAGCAATCGCCGATGTTGGCCGTGCCCACGCGATTGGCGCTGGTGCTCGGCTGATAGCGCAGGGAGACGTTGTTGCCCGTCACCTTGATCATGCCGATGGTCTCCTGATCACCAGCGCTGTTATCCGAGTCGCCGCCTTCCTTGTTATACTCCGCCTCGGAAATTGTCGTCATCATATCCGAACGAACATAGCCATTGTACGTATAGCTGCCAATATTAACCGTGATATAATACCACTTCACACCGCCGACCGTATATGTTTTGGTAATACGCACCAGCTTACCAGACGACAAGCTGGCCTTTGCAGAAGATGACGTCGAGTAGGAAGAACGCAGATACACGTTATCCTTCGTGATCTTGCCGTAGGATTTATCGGTCGTCACGGTCGAGCCGCTGCTGGAGCCGCTGTCCGCGCTGCCGCCGGTGAGGCTGCGCAGCTTGTTGATCGTCGCCGGGCCCGCAACGCCGTCCACCGTCAGTTTGTTGGCGTCCTGGAACTTGCGAACCGCCTGCTTGGTCAGGCTGCCGAAGCTGCCGGTGATCGAGCCGTAGTAATAATTCAGCTTTTTGAGCATCGTCTGCAGCTCGGTGACGGCCGTGCCCTTGTCGCCCTCGCGCAGGGTCGTCGCCACGGTGCCGGGGCCGACGTCCACACCCGCGTTCTTGAGCGCGCTGGTGATCGCGTTCAGCGTCGCCGTGCTGGCCACGCCGTCCTGTGTCAAGCCCTTCGCCTTCTGGAATTTCTTAACGGCCTGCTGCGTCAGGTTGCCGTAGTGGCCGGTAATGTCGCCGTAGTAGTAGCCCAGCGTCGTCAGATTCTGCTGAAGCGCGCTGACGGCCGTGCCGGTCGAGCCGAGCTTCATGTTCGTGCTGCTGGAGCCGCTCGACGAGCCGCCCGCCTTGTCAACCGCCACCGCAATCGCGTTGAGCGTCTTCGTGCCCGCGATGCCGTCCGCCGTCAGGCTCTTCGCCTTCTGGAAGGCCTTCACGGCCGCCTCGGTCCTCTCGCCGAAGTTGCCGGTGATATCCGCATAGTAATAGCCAAGCTGCTTCAAATCCGTCTGAAGCTGGCTGACCTTCGTGCCCTGGCTGTTCAGCTTGAGCGTCGTGCCCGCGTTGCCGCCGGAAGCGGGCGTGCCGCCCTTACGGGCAACCGCCGCCGCGATGGCGTTCAGGGTCTTGGTGCCCGCGACGCCGTCCGCCGTCAGGCCGTTTTCCTCCTGGAAGCGCTTCACGGCCGCCTCGGTCCTCTCGCCGAAGTTGCCGGTGATCTCCGCCCAGTAATAGCCCAGCGTCGTCAGATCCTGCTGGAGATTGCGGACGTCCGTGCCCTTGGAATTGAGCTTGAGGCCGCTTGCGGAGGAACCCGAGCCGGAAGAGCTGCCGCCCTTCGCTTCGTAGGCCGCGTCAATCTTCGCGATGGTCTGCGGGCCGGCAATGCCGTCCGCCGTCAGGCCGTTCTTGCCCTGAAAGCTCTTGATGGCCGCCACGGTCTTCGGCCCCGCGTTGCCGGTGATCTGGCCGTAGTAATAGCCCAGCGCCTTCAGCTCGGTCTGCACCTTACTGACCGTCGCGCCGCTGGAATTTTCGCGGATATAGGTCGTATCCGAATTGGCGGCGCTGGCCTTGCGCTCCGCCGCGGTGAACGTGCCGACCGCCTTGCTGGGCAGATTGCCGCTGCTCACCTTGAACTTCGACTTGGCCTGATCGGTGGAGAGCACCTTCACATAGGTGTTGCGTCCGTCGCTCTGGCAAACCCAGCCCGTCGCGGTAGAACCGTCGCTGGCGCGGTATTTGACCTGAACGAACGTGTTCGATCCGCTCGTCTTGGAAGACGTGATGTAAATGCACGCATCCTTCACGATGTTATCAATAATCGTCGCGTTGGTCGATGCGCTTTCGCGCACGCGAACCTTGTCCTGTGTCTGGCCGTAGACCTTGCTGTAACTTGCGGCGCTCGCCACAGGCACGGCAAAGACCATCACCAGCACACACAGGATCGCCAGCAGCGCCGAGCGTTTGTTGATCCTGCCGTTTGTCATGATGATATCCCCTCTTTCAAGCCCACATTCGGGGCCAAGTTTTTTGGGATCGGGTCTTCCCCCAACCAGATACACCCATCCCTTTCTTACATTACGAGACAATTTTATTACAATTCTGTTAATTTGTCAACTGTTTGCGTCCGATTTGTTTATGGAATTGTCATCCTTTTTCGCGTTTTCTTCATAAATATCGGTATTTTCGTCCGACTGCTCCGTTTCGCCGTCGCCCAGCTTCAATCGCTTGCGCGGCACAAAGCCGGAGAACACCGTGTCCCCGTCGCGGGAATCCACCGTGATCCGCCCGCCCAGCTCCGTAACCGTCTGATTGACAATGAAAAGACCCATGCCCTGCCCCGTCCGTTTGGTGGTGAAACCCGGCTCGAAGATTTTGGCGCGCTGCTTTTCCGGGATGGCCGGCCCGTTGTTGCGCACGGAGAAGAACCAACTGCGCAGATCCTCGCCCAAAACCAGCTCGACCGTCGGCTTTTCGCCCTCGGGCAGCTGGGCGCTCGTCGCCGCGTCCAGCGCATTGTCGATCAGGTTGGCCAGCACGCGGCAGATTTCCCACGCGGGCATCAGCGGATCGTCCCACTTCGCCGCGATGGAGAGCTTCAGCTCCGCGCCGCGCTGTCTTGCCTCGACCACCTTCGCCTGAATGAGCGCGTTGACCGCCGGGCAGGCCGTGCGCATCATGCGGCTGACGTGCTGCATGTCGCCGTAGAGCTTGTCCATATAGGTCATCGCCTCGCCCGGCTCGTTCATCTCAATCAGGCTGTAAACCACCTGAATGTGATTCATAAAGTCGTGCCGCTGGGCGCGCATCTCGCGGTTGAGGTCTTCGAGCTGTGAATACGCTTCCTCCAGCTCCTGCGTGCGGCGCACCATGCGCAGGCTGGTCAGCGACGCGCCGATATCCGTCAGTGCGCCCCAGCCGACGATGGTGAAGCACAGCAGCGACACCATCCGTACGATGCTCTCCTCCACCCCGCCGAGCAGCATCCGCCGCACGAGCGTCAGCATCACGATTCCGGCGACAATCTCCAGCACGTTGATGGCGATGGATATCAGGGCGGCTTTTTTCACCTTGAGATGGTCGTGCATCTCTTCCTTGGTCAAATTGAATCTCATGCTCTTTCCCTGTCAAACAAAAATCCCATGCGATGCCTTTCGGTGACCGCACGGGATTTTCCATGTTCGCTGATTACTCGTGAAGCGAAGCCGGATACACGCCACTTTCGTGCAGCTTGCGGAGCTCCGCCTGCACAAACGGCTTGTCCTCTTTATAGGTCACGCCAAACCACACGGCGTCGGTCGTCAGCATCGGCACGGTCAGTTCGCCCTCGTGCATCAGCTTGTCCACAAACACCGGCAGCAGGCACTCGGCCTTGATCGCATCCGGCGCAAGCCCCTTGAGGAACGTCGCGAAATATTCCTCCAGCTTGCCGAAAATCCACGGGGTGAAGCCCCAGAAGTTCATGCTGACCGGCGCGAGGGGATCCAGCAGCTCGCCCGGCTCGCCCGCGCCGATGTCGCGGATCTCGCCGTTTTCACAGAGCTTGATCTTGAGCGTCTCCACAACCTTGTCGAGGTTGCCGTTCACGGCGTGGCACACGCCGCGGGACACCGTGCCGTTTTTGGAAACGGTGTTTTGGAGCTGATAGCCCACCATGGTCGCCTCGCCCTCGGGCGCCAGCGTCTGCAATTTTTCATAGATCGTGCTGAACGCGGACACGCCGTAGTAGTCATCCGCGTTGATGACGGCAAACGGCTGGTCGATGTAGTCGCGCGCCACGAGCACCGCGTGCACCGTGCCGAACGGCTTGGTGCGCTCCTCGGGAATATGATAGAAGGAAGGAACGCTGGAGAAATCCTGGAATGCGTAATCCACCTTCACCTTCTTGGCGATGCGGTCGCCGCAGATGGAAGCCAGCGTCTCCTTCATGCCCGGCTTGATGACAAAAACAACCTTGTCAAAGCCTGCGCGAATCGCGTCATAGATGGAATACTCCATCAGGATTTCGCCATTCGGGCCGAGACCGTCCACCTGCTTGTTGCCGCCGTAACGGGAACCCATACCGGCCGCCATAATCAAAAGCGTAGCACCCATATCCAAATATCCTCCTCGAATCATTTGATTGGTTTCGAGAATATTATACAAGATTTGGCGCTCGCCTTCAAGCCATATCCCTTAAATTCGCAAAACATTTGTCGCTTTCCGCCCCTTGCGGCCTGATTTGCAAGGATGTATAATGGAAAAAAACATCGGGAGGAATGTGCATGAAGGTTCTTCTGCTCAACGGCAGCCCCAACGAACACGGCTGCACCTACACCGCGCTCTGCGAGGTCGCCCGCGCGCTTGAGGAGAGCGGCGTCGAAACGGAAACGCTGTGGATCGGCAACCGGGCGGTTCGCGGCTGCATCGGCTGCGGCGGCTGCGCCAAAAACGGCAGACGCCGCTGCGTCTTCGAGGATGATCTGGTGAACGCCGCGCTGGATCGGATGCAGGCCTGCGACGGTCTGGTGGTCGGCTCGCCGGTTCATTACGCGGCCGCGGGCGGCAGCATCACCTCTTTTCTGGATCGCATGTTCTACGCCGGCGGCAGCCAGCTTCGCACGAAGGTCGGCGCGGCGGTTTGCAGCGCGCGCCGCGCGGGCACGACGTCCACGCTCGATCAGCTTTCCAAATACTTCACCATCTGCGGCATGCCGATTGCGCCCAGCCAGTATTGGCCGATGGTGCACGGAAACACGCCGGAAGACGTTCTCAAGGACGAGGAAGGCTTGCAGATCATGCGCATGTTGGGGAGAAATATGGCGTATATGATCCGCGCTTTTGCCCTTGCGCGCGAAAACGGGCTGCTTCCGCCCGAAATGGAGAAGCCGAAGAAGCGCACGAATTTCATCCGTTGACCGCCTCTATTCTATTAGACGTATGAAACGGCCAAAAAGTTTCGCGCGGCCGAAAATTTTTTCTGAATTTTTTTGACGGCGATTCGCGCGGCCGCTTTTTCGCAAAATAAAGGCGCCTTCTTCCCGCTTGGGGAGGAAAGCGCCTTTGTTTTACGTTTATACTAATTCGCAGTTAAAATGCTTAACAGAGCGCATCAGATTTTTTGTTCTGACGAAGCCAAGTGAAGTGAGGCGTACTGGAGGTACGTTGAACGGAACGAGGCAAAGTCAGAGCGAAAAAGATGGTGCGCGGATTAAGCCATTTTAACAAGAATTAGTATTAACCCGCGTAGCCCGTCATGCGCGGCAGCCAGAGGGAAATCTCCGGGATATAGGTGACCAGCAGCAGCACCGTCACCATCACCGCGTAGAGCGGCAGCATGTTCTTGCTGGTGCGCTCAATCGGGGTCTTGCCGATGGCGCAGCCGACGAACAGCGCGCTGCCCACCGGCGGGGTGCACAGGCCGACGGCGAGGTTGAAGATCATCACCACGCCGAAGTGCACCGGGTCCATGCCGATGGCCGGGTTGGTCACGACCGGCAGGAGGATCGGCGTCATAATCGTAATCAGCGGCGCCATATCCATAAAGCAGCCCAGCAGCAGCAGCAGAATGTTGATGATGAGCATCAGCACGTACTTGTTGCTCGTGATGCTCAGCAGCGCCGCGGTAATCATCGCCGGGATGCGCAGCTCGGTCATCATGTAAGCGAACGCCTTCGCCGTCGCCAGCAGCGTCATCACGATGGCCAGCGTCTTGAGCGCGTTCTTAATCACCTTGCCGAAATCGCGCAGCTTCGCGTCGCGGAAGACCACATACGCGAGGAACATCGTATACACCACCGCGATTGCGGAGGATTCCGTCGCGGTGAAGACGCCCATGCCCGTGCCGACCAGAATGATCACCAGCGTCAGCATCGGCAGAATACCGCGCAGGATGACGCTCTTGCGCTGTTCCTTCGGGATGGCCACGCCCTTGGGGAAGTTATACTTCTTGCCCATGAAGAAGCACAGCGCCATCATCGCGCAGCCCAGCACAATGCCCGGCACCGCGCCCGCCATGAACAGCGAGCCGATGGAAACGCCGCCGCCCGCCGCCAGGGCATAGATGACCATGTTGTGGCTCGGCGGAATGAGTACGCCCTGACAGGCCGTCGTGACCGTCAGACCGACGGAGAAATCCTCGGTGTAGCCCTGCTTGACCATCATCGGGATGACGACGGAGCCGAGGGAAGACACGTCCGCCACGGCAGAGCCGGAGATGCCGCCGAAGAACATGGAGCTGAGGCAGTTGACGTAAGCCAGACCGCCGCGGAAACGGCCGACGGCGAGGTTCGCCAGATCAATGATCTTGTCGGAAATGCCGCCCGCGCCCATGATTTCGCCCATCAGGATAAAGAACGGGATGGAGAGCAGCGAAAAGTTGTTCACGCCGTCCACCATCTGGCGGACAAGCACGGAGAAATTCGTGCCCGTGACCAGCGCGCAGCCCAGCGTGGAGAGCAGCATCGCGAAGGACACCGGCACACGCATCAGCATCAGCGCGATAAAGCCGCCGATCAGCACGATTGCGGCGAGGGTTGCCGTCGTCATTTGTGTTCATCCTCCTTCTTTTCCATTTCCTTGAGCGCAGCCACGTCGGTGTAGTCGATTTCCTTTTCGGAATAGAGCAGGTCGTCGCGGCTGACAATGCCCGTCAGGAAAAGGAGCGAGTCAAACGTAATCACAAAGCCCGCAATCGGGATCGGCAGATACTGCCACGCGGTCGAAATACCGGTGATGGGCAGCGTGCCCGGCATGCTGAAGAGCTTCATCGTGCGCGCGCCGCCGGTGTAGAGCATGAACAGGCCGCACAGCAGCACCACCACGTCCGTCAGCACGTCGAGCGCCTTGCGCGCCTTGCCGCCGACCGGGAGCTGGTTGTACACCGCGTTGACGGCCACATGCAGGTGGTCGCGCACGCCGATGGCGCAGGCGATAAAGGCGAACAGCGTCACCAGCAGGCGCGGCACCTCTTCCGCCCACGACAGGCCGGTGTTGAAGCAGTAGCGGAGCACAACCGTCAGCGTGACAATCGCAACCATCGCCATCATGGAAATCTGCGCAATCAGCAGCACAATCCGATGGACAAAGTGATTCAGCGGCACAAGCACCTTGCGCAGCGCATTCTGAACGTTTTTCATATTCATCCTCCGAATTCAGAACCTTCTGTTCAGAAATCGTAAAGCTCACATTCTGTTTTCCTAACTCATACTAATTCGCAGTTAAAATGCTTAACAGAGCGCATCAGATTTTTTGTTCTGACGAAGCCAAGTGAAGTGAGGCGTACTGGAGGTACGTTGAACGGAACGAGGCAAAGTCAGAGCGAAAAAGATGGTGCGCGGATTAAGCCATTTTAACAAGAATTAGTATCAATGTTTCGATTTCGTTAAGATGACTTTGTAAAAAAGAGGGGCGACCCGAAGGGTCGTCCCCCAGAGTGCATCGCTCAGAGATTAGTACGCCTCGCCGACCTTGGTGATCGCGTCGATGACGTCCTGATACTTCGCACCGTACTTCTCGTAGAGGCTCTGGCCGCCGAGCGCGTCGCTCGGGTTGGTCATCGCGGCCTGGAACTCGGCAAAGGCTTCCGGCGTCAGCTCGACGATGGTGCAGCCCGCTTCGCGGACGATCTTCTCAGAGGATTCTTCCTTCTCGGCCCACTTCGCCTTCTCATAGGCTTCGGTCTCGATCGCGCACTGCTTGATGATCTCAACATCCGCCGGGTCGAGGCTGCTCAGCACCTCAGCAGAGGCGAGCAGGATTTCCGGAACGCGGGTGTGCTCGTCGAGCACGTAGAAGGTCGCGGCCTCGTAGTCGCCCATGTTCTGGTAGGTCGGCCAGTTGTTCTCAGCGCCGTCGATGGTGCCCTGCTTGATGGCGGAGTAAACCTCGTTCGGGCCGATGCCGGTCACGCCGGTGCCGCCCAGCACGTTGGTCATGTCAACCATCATGGCGTTGTTCTGCATGCGGATCTTGAGGCCCTTCATGTCGGCGACGGAAGCGACCTTCTTGGTGGTGTAGTAGCTGCGCGCACCGGCGTCATACCAGCACAGGCCGACCAGGCCGGAGCCGGAAGCCTCGATCTGCGCCAGCATGTCCTTGCCGATCTCGCCGTCGAGCACCGCCCACATGTGGTCGGCGTTCTTATACAGATACGGCATCTGAATCGCGTTCAGCGCCGGCACATAGCTGGCCACCGGGGAAGCGGACACGCGCGCAAACGCGATATCGCCGAGCTGGAGCGCCTCGATGGAGCCGGTCTCCTCGCCGTAGAGCTGGCCGCCGGAATACACCTCGACCTTGATGCGGCCTTCGGTCTTTTCTTCAATCAGACGCGCGAATTCCTGATCCGCCAGCGTGGTCGGATAGCCTTCCGCGTGAACCTCGCTCAGCTTGAGCGTCGTGGCGCTCGCGGCGGCAACGGACAGGGTCATCGCTGCTGCGACAGCAAGAGTAAGCAGTTTTTTCATCGTGGATATTCCTCCATTTTGTTTATTCTCCACCGCACTTTTCGCCCCGTGCGGATAGATGCGTACCCAAGTGTTCAAAAATCGCCGTTCATTTTTGTATCAGATTAACATTATTATACACGTCCATGCACGTCTTTGTCAATAAACATCCGAAATATTACTATATTCCGCACATTTTTGTTCCGGTTTCTTGATAATATTTCCTGTTTTTTGTTATGCGCCGTAGCCCATCAGCAGGCGCGGCAGCAGCAGCGAAATATCCGGCACGTAGGTCACCAGCAGCAGCACGATCACCATCGTCGCGTACAGCGGCAGCATGTTCTTCGCCGTGCGCTCAATCGGGGTCTTGCCGATGGCGCAGCCGACGAACAGCGCGCTGCCGACCGGCGGGGTGCACAGGCCGACGGCGAGGTTGAAGATCAGCACCACGCCGAAGTGCACCGGGTCCATGCCGATGGCTGGGTTGGTCACGACCGGCACGAGAATCGGAGTCATAATCGTAATCAGCGGCGCCATATCCATGAAGCAGCCCAGCAGGAGCAGCAGCACGTTGATAATCAGCAGCAGGATGTACTTGTTATCCGTGATGCTCAGCAGGCCGCTCGAAATCGCGGAGGGGATGCGCAGCTCGGTCATCATGTAGGCAAACGCCTTCGCCGTCGCCAGCAGCGTCATCACGATGGCCAGCGTTTTCAGGCTGTTTTTGAGAATACCGCCCACGTCGCGCAGCTTCACCGAGCGGAAGACCACCATCGACAGGAACATCGTGTACACACACGCGATGGCGGAGGCCTCCGTCGCCGTGAACACGCCCGCGCCCGTGCCGACCATGATGATAATCAGCGTCATCATCGGCAGGATGCCGCGCAGCAGAACCTTGATGCCCTCGCCCTTGGCCACGCCTTCGCCCTTGGGGAAGCTATAGCGCTTGGCCATCATCATGCACATGATAATCATGCCGCAGCCCAGCGCGATGCCCGGCAGCAGACCCGCCATGAACAGCGTGCCGATGGAAACGCCGCCCGCCGCCAAGGCGTAGATAACCATGTTGTGGCTCGGCGGGATGAGCACGCCCTGACAGGCCGTCGTCACCGTCAGGCCGACGGAGAAATCCTCGTCATAGCCCTGCTTGACCATCATCGGGATGACGATCGTGCCCAGCGAGGAAACGTCCGCCACGGCGGAGCCGGAGATGCCGCCGAAGAACATCGAATCCAGCACGTTCACGTAGGCCAGACCGCCGCGGAAGCGGCCGACCGCCAGATTCGCCAAATCGACAATCTTTTCGGAAATGCCGCCCGCGCTCATAAATTCGCCCATCACGATGAAAAACGGAATCGAGAGCAGCGAGAAGTTGTTCGCGCCGTCCACCATCTGCCGAATGAGAACGGAGAAGTTCGTGCCCGTGACCAGCGCGCTGCCCAGCGTCGCAAGCAGCATCGCAAAGGAAATCGGCACCCGCATCAGCAGCAGGAGCACAAATCCGCCGATCAAAACCAGACCGGCCAACGTCGCGGTCGTCATTTCTTTTCCGCCTCCTTCGTCATGGCGGCAACGGCCGCTTCATCGGTAAAATCCACTTCCGGCTCGGAATAGAGCAGGTCGTCGCGGGAGATAACGCCCGTCAGGAAGAGAATCGAGTCAAAGCTCATCACAAAGCCCGCCACCGGGATCGGCAGATACTGCCACGCGGTGGAAATGCCGGTGATCGGCAGCACGCCGGGCAGGCCGAACAGCTTGATCGTGCGTGCGCCGCCGCTGTAGAGCATGAACAGGCCGCACAGCAGCACCACCACGTCCGTCAGCACGTCCAGCGCTTTTCTCACCTTGCCCCCGACCGGGAATTTGTTGTAAATCGCATTCACCGCGACATGCATGTGATCGCGAACGCCGATGGCGCAGGCGATGAAGGCGAACACCGTCACCAGCAGGCGCGGCACTTCCTCCGCCCACGACAGCCCCGTATTGAAGCAGTAGCGCAAAATAACCGTCAGCGTCACAATCGCGACCATCGCCAAAATGGAAGCCTGCGCAATGAACAGCACGATTTTGTGCGTAATGTGGTTGAGCTTCACCAGCTTAGCGGCCAGCCCCTTCTGGTTCATGGGCATTCCTCCTTTCCCCTTTTGACCCGTTTGCATAGCGCCTTTCCTCCTTTGTTCGGCCCTTTTCCGTTGGCCTTTCTCCATTTTATTTTATGCGAACGGGGCTTGCTTTGCCTAGCGATGTTGAGTGTTTTTGATGGGTTGCATCGGTTTTTTAACAAGAAATAAACGGCGTTTTGAATCGCGGAGGTGTGGGTTTACTCTCCTTCCGTCTGCCTTCGGCAGACAACCTTCGGCGTTTTTCATCGGCTGACTCCGCCACAGGCGGCGCCGATTTCAAACGTTCCTCTAAGAGGGAGATCTTATTTCTTGTATAACTACTTCTTACGCTAAAAAAAGCTTCCTCCTCGAGGGCGTGGAGCTTGCCGCCCGCTGTTCGGAACTCCTTCCGTCTGCCTTCGGCAGCCAACCTTCGGCGTTTTCATCGGCTGATTCCGCCGCAGGCGGTGCCGATTTCAAACGTTCCTCAAAGAGGAAGGCCTTATTTCTTGTATAGCTACTTCTTACGCTAAAAAAGCTCCCTCTTCGAGGGAGCTGGCACGGCGCAGCCGTGACTGAAGGAGTTCTCCGTGACTGAAGGAGTTCATCCGCCTGTTTACTTCATAAAAATATGTCTCGGCAGGCCGTCGATATACACCGGGGTCAGCTCCGCCTGAATCAGCGGCCGCGCATATTGCAGGAACGCCGGTTCCATGTCCGTTCGATAGCTGTTCACCCACTCCAGCGGCACCTTCTTTTCGAAGTTGGCGATCTGATGGATATCGACCAGCCGCGTCGTGCACTGATACGGGTCGTTGGAAATGCGCTCAAGTGCGACCATCTCGCCCGTGTGTCCCTCAAACGCCGCCTTGGCCGCCGCGCCGCCGACCTGATAGGCCTCGGTGATGTCCGTGCGGCTGGAAACGTGCGCCGCGCAGCGCTGGAGCGTGGAGAGCTCGATGGAGCGCGTCTTGGTTTTCAGCTTGCCCGCCACCTGATTGGCCAGATAGCGCGCCGTGCCGGTCAGGCTCTTGTGGCCGAATGCGTCCACGAAGTGCGCGTCATCGGAAAGCTCGCAGACATAGCGCCCGTCCGCCAGCTTCACGCCCTCGCTGACGGCGATGACGACGGATCTGCTCTCCCGCTGCATCCGCTCCACCTTGTCGATAAAATGCTCGATGTTGAACGGCACCTCCGGCAGGCAGATCATGTCTGCGCCGGCATCCTTTGCCTGGCAGAACAGACCG
>ERZ779890.1712-NODE-1712-length-21945-cov-37.129420_pt1 | contig 21945 bp, 14 predicted proteins | sample MGYA00511553_ERZ779890 | MGnify/ENA primary metagenome ERZ779890 (study PRJEB29588, sample SAMEA2152064) | human gut metagenome | biome: human gut; feature: human-associated habitat; material: faeces | place: Denmark | collected 2008/2010 ... | reverse complement strand
GGGAGCCGCCAGCAGCCGCGCCGCCAGCAGCACCGCCAGCGCCGCCGCCAGCACGATGCACGTCCATTTATTCTCCCGCAGCCAGGCGGCAGGGCCGGGCCCCTTCGTTTTTTTCTTCATATATACCGGTCCTTTCGGCAATTGGTGACACCAGCATAGCAAGTTGCGCCCCCCTTGTCAAGCAGGGCTTTGTGCAATCATCCATGCCTTGTGCACATATTAGCAAAATTTGTGTCAAATCTGCAAATAAAACTGGAAACTGACAGAAGCGTATGTTACAATGAAAATACCTGTGGGGCGGGAAGCTCCGGGAGAAATTAAAGGAGGTAATAGCCTGATGAAAACACCTGTTCGCACCAGACTTCTGTCTGCGCTGCTGTCACTGGTCATGCTGGTTTCCCTGCTGCCGGTGTCGGTATTCGCGGCAGAGCCTGCGTCCGGGACCTGGGAAAAGGTCACCGAGGCACAGGAGGACTGGTCCGGTCAATACCTGATCGTCTATGAAAAGGGCAGCCTGATCATGGACGGCTCCCTGTCCGCCCTGGACAAGGAGGGCAACAAGGTGGACGTGACCATCACCGACGGCAAGATCGTTGGTGATTACGCCAAGTACGCGTTCACCATCGCGCCCATGACCGGCGGCTGGTCCGTGCAGTCCGCCAGCGGAAAGTACATTTCCGGCAAGTCCGGCAAGAACAAGATCATCACCGGCTCCACTCCGGAGCTCAACACCATCACCTTCGCTGATGGTAATGTGAAGATCGCCAGCAACAACACCACGCTGCAGTATAACGCAGCCGCCACCAACGGCACCCGGTTCCGCTATTATAAGAGCGAGAATCAGCAGCCCGTGGCCCTGTATAAGCTCAGCACCGTTCCCGCCCGGGAAAGCGGCATCGTCACCGATCTGACCACCCTGCAGAACGGCGACAAGGTGGTGGTGTTCAACCCCGCCAACAAAAAGGCTCTGTCCTCCGTGTACAACGGCTTCTATAACACAGGCGTGGATGTGGAGCTGACCGGTGGCAAGCTCACCGGCTACACGGATGCAGAGCTGTGGACCGTGAACCGCACCGAGAGCGGCGCCTATACCTTCTCCACCGCCGAGGGCAAGAAGCTGTCCATGGACACCAGCTACAGCAGCACTCCCCTGGACAAGGCCAATGTGGATTGGGAGCTCAGCGCCGCCGCCACGGCGGACTGCTTCTACATCAAGAACGTGGGCCGCGGCAGCTATCTGGAGTGGTTCGCCGAGAAGAACAATTGGAGCTCCTACGGAACCATCGGCAGCAACGAGGCTCTGTTTGCCCAGCAGCTTTATCTGGTGGCAGACACCCAGAAGCCTGACCAGCCCGGTCAGCCTGATGATCCCACCGCTCCCCTGAAGAACGGTGACCAGGTGGTCATCTATAACCCCGCCAACCTGAAGGCCCTGTCCACGGAGTACACCGGCTTCTATAACAAGGGCACCGATGTGACCCTCACCGGTGGGAAGCTGTCCGGCTTTGCCGAGGCGGACATCTGGACCGTGGGCGTCAACGACGATGGCAGCTATACCTTCTCCACCGCCGAGGGCAAGAAGCTGTCCATGGACGAAAAATACTCCAGCACTCCCCTGGACAAGGCCCACACCGCCTGGACACTGGAGCAGGCTGCCACCGAGGGCTGCTACTATATCAAGAACGTGGGCCGCAGCAGCTATCTGGAGTGGTATGCCGAGAAGAACAACTGGAGTGCCTTCGGCACCATCGGCAGCAACGAGGCTCTGTTTGCCCAGGCATTCTTCAAAATCCAGAAAAGCGGCATCGTTACCTCCGTATCCGACGGCGACCAGGTGGTGGTATTCAACCCCGCCAACGGCAAGGCCCTGTCCACGGAGTACACCGGCTTCTATAACAAGGGCACCGACGTGACCCTGGCCAATGGCAAGCTCTCCGGTTATACCAAGGCCGACATCTGGACCGTGGGCGTCAACGCCGACGGCAGCTATACCTTCTCCACCGCCGACGGCAAGAAGCTGTCTATGGACGAAAAATACTCCAGCACCCCTCTGGATAAGACCCACACCGGCTGGAGCATTCTCCCCGCCGCCACGGAAAACTGCGTCTATATCCAGAACGTGGGCCGCAGCAGCTATCTGGAGTGGTATGCCGAGAAGAACAACTGGAGTGCCTTCGGCACCATCGGCAGCAACGAGGCTCTGTTTGCCCAGCAGCTCTATCTGGTAGGCGACGAGACGGACCAGCCCGCCGGCAGTCTGCCCCAGGAGGGCGCGCAGGTGGTGCTGTTCAACCAGAATGCCCAGGGCGTCCTGGCCGGGCAGAATGACAACACCGACAGCCCCGCCGTCAACAACGTCTCCGCCCAGGTGGCCAACGGCAAGGCCATTCCCGGCAATGGCGGCGTGGTGTTCACCGTGGAGCGCAGCGGCGAATACTATCGCTTCCGCAACGAAACCTACGGCTATCTGTGCTCCAACGGCACCGGCAACAATGCCTTCTATTCCCTCACCGCCAGCGACGACGCCGACTGGACCGTGGAGCCCTGCTCCGGCGGCGTGGGCGGCTATCAGCTGGAGAGCCGCACCGCCAAGTTCAACGGCAGGTACAGCCAGTTCCTGGAGTATTATAGCGACAGCTATAAGACCTATAGCATGTACAACGTCACGGACTACACCATCTACTCCTTCTTCTTCTATGGCGTAGCCGACAGCGTGAAGCTGGACGGCGGCATCGTCAATGATCCCGCCGTGAAGTTCACCTCCGCCGACTCCGTGAAGGGGGGCCAGGATTACACCCTGACCTTTACCGTGGACGATGCGAAGGCGGTCCAGAAGCTGGAGATCCTGGTGGACGGCAGGTCTGCCGGTGTCATCACCGACTACACCGCCGACGGCAGCAATTACACCGCCAATGTGCCTGCCGCCATGCTGGCCGGGTCCGATCAGGTGACCTTCACCGTCCGCGTGACCAATGTCTCCGGCGCCAGCTACAGCGGCAGCCTGGTGGTCACCGTGGTGGACGAGCCCTCCATCGGCGCCGTGACGCCGCTCAAGGGCAGCCAGACCGGCAGCGACAAGCGGCCTGTCATCTCCGCTGAGCTCATCAATGCCGGTGAGAATCCCACCGTGGAAATGACCGTCAACGGGGAGAAGGTCAACGCCGTCTGTGCCGGCGGCAAGGCCACCTACACCCCCGCCGCCGACATGACCGACGGCCGCACCAATGTTACCGTCACCGTCACCCGCGCCGACGGCAAGTCCGCTTCCTTCAGCTGGTTCTTCACCGTGGGTGAGTCCCGGTATCAGCTGTACTTCGGTCAGCTGCACAGCCACACCCAGTATTCCGACGGCGCAGGCTCTCTGGAGTCCGCTCTGAGCTATGTGAAGAACCTGCCCGACAGCGCCAACGTGCAGTTTGTGGCCTTCACCGACCACTCCAACTACTTCGACAAGAGCGGCGCGGCCAACCCCGAGGGCGCTCTGTATGACATGAGCCTGGCCACCCCCTACAGCCAGGAGACCTGGAACAGCTACCGTTCCGCCGTGGCCGCCTTCAACGAGGCCAACGCCGGCTCCCTGGTGGCTCTGGCCGGCTTCGAGATGACCTGGTCCGGCGGTCCCGGCCACATCAACACCTTCAATACCCCCGGTATCGTCTCCCGCAACAACACCACCCTGAACAACAAGACCGACTATGCCGGTATGCGCGCCTACTATGCCCTGCTGAGCCAGCAGGAGGGCGCAGACAGCCTCAGCCAGTTCAACCACCCCGGCAACACCTTCGGCACCTTCGGTGACTTCGCCTTCTGGGATCCCGTCATCGACAGCCGCATGTACATGGTGGAGGCCGGCAACGGCGAGGGCCAGATCGGCGCCGGCGGCTATTATCCCAGCTATGAGTACTACACCATGGCGCTGGATAAGGGCTGGCACCTGGCTCCCACCAACAACCAGGATAACCACAAGGGCCGCTGGGGCAACGCCAACGACGCCCGCGACGTGATCCTCACCGACGACTTCTCCGAGGAGGGCATCTACGACGCGCTGCGCGCCATGCGTATGTACGCCACTGAGGACAAGAACCTGGAGATCGGCTACACCGTCAACGGCATGCTCCTGGGCAGCAGCCTCACCGAGGTCCCCGAGAAGCTGAACATCCACGTCACCGTCAACGACCCCGACGCCAGCGATTCCATCTCCAAGGTGGAGGTCATTGTCAACTCCGGCAAGACCGCCTATACCTGGGATGATCCCGCTGTCCTGGCCACCGGCGACCTGTCCGTGACCCTGGACCCCGACTACAGCTACTACTACATCCGCGTCACCCAGGGTGACGGCGACCTGGCGGTCACCGCTCCCGTGTGGGTGGGCGAGACCCTGAAGCTGGGCATCTCCGATGTGACCTGCGGCACCTCCACTCCCGTCACCGGCGAGAAGATGACCGTTACCACCACCCTGTTCAACAGCGAGAGCACCGACGCCAGGATCAAGTCCATCACCTATGCCGTGGGCAGCCAGGTGCTGGCCTCCGCCACCGACGCGGGCACCGTTCCCGCCAGCGGCACCCTGGACCTGAGCTATGATATCTCCTTCGATACCGCCCGGGTCTATAAGGTCACCGCCACCGTGGTGCTGGAGCAGGACGGCAAGGAGTATGTGTTCACCAAGGACATTACCCTGGACGTGCTGAACGCCGACGACCTGGTGTATATCGGCATCGACGCCTCCCACTACAACGAGTATGTGGCCGGTAACTACAAGGATTCCATGGGCAACTTCGGCAACCTGGCGGGCAAGTACAACGTCCGCACCGTGGAGCTGAAGACCAGCGACGATCTGATCGCCGCCTGCTCCAATCCCAAGTTCAAGGCCCTGATCCTCACCGCCCCCTCCCGCCGCCTGGCGGACGCCCAGACCGATCCCCGGACCTACAGCGCCGCGGAGCTAGCGGCCATTACCGCCTTCAACGCCGGCGGCGGCACCGTGATCCTAGCCGGCTGGAGCGACAACTACGAGAACTATGACGTGATCCAGAACAATCCCGCCATCAAGCACATGGCCGCCACCCAGAACGAGGTGCTCCAGGCCCTGGGCTCCAGCCTGCGTATTGCGGACGATGCCACTTATGACGATGTCCGCAGCGCAGCCGACGGCGTGGACAAGTGGCGTCTGTACTTCAACACCTACGGTCAGAGCTTCCTGACCGATGGCGTGGAGGTGGACCCCGCTCACCCCTATGACCGCCTGTACACCGAGGTATTCAGCCACTATGGCGGCGCCTCCGTGTATGCCGTGGATGCAGACGGCAAACCCACCTCTGCCCTGCCTGCTACGGTGACTCCGGTGGTGTACACCCATCCCACCACCTATTCCGTGGACGTGGATAAGGACGGCCTGGGCGGCGCCAACGTGCCCAAGTATGCCTATGCTGAAAACGACAGCCGTCTGCTGGCCATGGCCAGCGAGCAGCTGGAGGGCAAGGGTCTGATCATCGTGTCCGGCGCGGCCTTCATGTCCAACTTCGAGGTCCAGGCCACCATCAGTGACAACGGCTCCGAGAAGAACTACTCCAACTACAAGATCTGCGAGAACCTGCTGGGCCGCATCAACCCCGTGAAGATCACCGACATTGCCACGGTCCAGGCCCAGACCGAGGCCGGTCACAAGTACACCATTGAGGGTGTCGTGACCTCCAACGCCTCCGGTTATGACAAGGCCACCGCCTTCTTCGACTGCATCTATGTTCAGGATGAGACCGGCGGCATCAACTGCTTCCCCGTGGCCGGCGACTTCAAGATCGGCGACGTGGTCCGCGTCACCGGCGTGACGGAGACCTATCAGGGCGAGAACGAGCTGCAGGTTTCCTCCATTGAGAAGATCGGTGAGACCACTCCCGTCACTCCCAGAGCCGTCACCTCCACCCAGATCAACGACGGCTCCGTTCTGGGCCAGCTGGTGACCCTGAACGGCTTCGTGGTGGGCTATGAGATGGCCGACGGTCTGGTCCAGACCATCCTGGTCCGCGACAGCGAGGGCAAGATCGCCCGCGTGTTCATCGACGGCTATATCACCACCTCCTACGATGTGGCGAACCTGTCCGTGGGCTGCCAGATCTCCGCCACGGGCCTGGTCTCCTATGACAACACCTTCGTCCTGGCCGACGGCACCCCCATGGCTCCCCGCATCCGCGTCCGCGACCGCAACGACGTGGTCTGCACCGCCCATGAGCATACCTTCGGCGAGTGGATCGTCACCACCCAGCCCACCTGCACCGAGCCCGGCGAAAAGACCCGCACCTGCACCGGCTGCGGTGAGGTGGAGACCATGGTCATCGACGCCACCGGCCATCACTACAAGGATGGCAAGTGCACCGACTGCGGCGCAGCCGATCCCGGCTACCAGCCCACCCAGCCCGGCGTCAAGACCGGCGACGAGAGCAACACCACCATGTGGATCATCGTCCTGGTGTGCGCTGCCGCTCTGGCTGTGGTGCTGGTCATCGTGTCCCGCAAAAAGCGCAACAGCTGAGAAAGCCTGATCGCTCAGGTAAGCGCTGAACAAAAGGGGGGGCCCGCCGAATGGCGGGACCCCCTTTGCCCTGTCAATCAGAAAGGGCAAAAACGGCGTCCGCCTTTATCCAAAGGCGGACGCCGTTTCTTTTCATCAATGATTTACTTTTTCTTGCCGCCGTGGGTGGCCTTCATGCGCTTTTCGTGATTGAGGATGGTCTTGCGCATACGCAGATTCTCGGGGGTGACCTCCAGCAGCTCGTCATCGGCCAGGAACTCCAGGCACTGCTCCAGGCTCAGCTTCCGGGGAGGCACCAGGCGCAGGGCCTCGTCGGAGCCGGCGGCCCGCATATTGGTCATCTGCTTCTTTTTGCAGACGTTGACGGTGATGTCCTCCTGCTTGGGAGACACGCCCACGATCATGCCCTCGTACACCTTGACGCCGGGACCGATGAACAGAGCGCCGCGCTCCTGGGCGTTGAACAGCCCGTAGCTGACGGACTCGCCGGTTTCAAAGGACACCAGGGAGCCGGTGCTGCGGCGGTTCAGGTCGCCCTTATAGGGGGCGTAGCTGTCGAACACAGAGGCCATGATGCCCTCGCCCCGGGTATCCGTCAGGAACTCGTTGCGATAGCCGAACAGGCCCCGGGCGGGGATCAGGAACTCCAGCTTCATGCGGCTGCCCACAGGGGTCATCTCGATCAGGTCGCCCTTGCGGGAGCCCAGCTTCTCGATGACCGCGCCCACGCATTCGCTGGGCACGTCGGCCACCAGACGCTCAATGGGCTCGCACTTCTTGCCGTCGATGGTGCGGTACAGGACCCGGGGGGGAGACACCTGGAACTCGTAGCCCTCCCGGCGCATGGTCTCGATGAGGATGGACAGGCTCATTTCGCCGCGGCCTGCCACATTGAAGGCGTCGGTGGCGCCCTCAAGCTCCGTGACCCGCAGGGACACGTCCTTCAGCGTTTCCCGGAACAGGCGGTCCCTCAGCTGGCGGGAGGTGACGAACTTGCCCTCGCGGCCGGCGAAGGGGGAGTCGTTGACGGAGAAGGTCATCTCCATGGTGGGGGCGGAGATCTTCACAAAGGGCAGAGGCTCCACGCAGTCGGGGGCGCAGATGGTGTCGCCGATGGTGATGTCGCCGATGCCAGACATGGCGATGATGTTGCCGGCGGTGGCCTCGGTGATGGGCTGCTTGCCCAGGCCCTGGAACTCGTACATGGACACAGCCTTGGCCTTCTTGGCCGGGGCGTCGGGGTCGTGATAGTTGCACACGGCGATCTCCTGATTCTGCTTCAGGACGCCGCGCTCCACCCGGCCGATGGCGATGCGGCCCACGAACTCGTTATAGTCGATGGCGGACACCAGCATCTGGAAGGGCTGGTCCAGGTCCGCCTCGGGAGCGGGGATATAGCTGAGGATGGTGTCGAACAGAGGCTTGAGGTCCGTGCCCGGCACGTCGGGGGAGTAGGAGGCGATGCCCTGGCGGGCGGAGCAGAACAGCATGGGGGAATCCAGCTGCTCCGGGGTGGCGTCCAGGTCCAGCAGCAGCTCCAGCACCTCGTCGATGACCTCGTGAATGCGCTGGTCCGGGCGGTCGATCTTGTTGACCACCACGATGACCCGGTGACCCAGCTCCAGGGCGCGGCTGAGCACAAAGCGGGTCTGGGGCATGGGGCCCTCGGCGGCGTCCACCAGCAGGATAACGCCGTTGACCATCTTCAGGATGCGCTCCACCTCGCCGCCGAAATCGGCATGGCCCGGGGTGTCCACAATGTTGATCTTGGTGTCGCCGTACTGGATGGCGGTGTTCTTGGCCAGAATGGTGATGCCGCGCTCACGCTCCAGGTCGTTGGAGTCCATGACGCGCTCCACCGTCTCCTGGTTCTCGCGGTACACGCCGCCCTGCTTGAGCATCTGGTCCACCAGGGTGGTCTTGCCGTGGTCCACGTGGGCGATAATGGCTACGTTTCTCAGTTTTTCGTTCTGCAAAGGAAAAACCCCTTTCTTTTGGGTATAAAAATTCATGCACTGTGCGGCGCACCACGAAAACAGGCAAACTCTTCTGTGCATGAAGTTTTGTGCATCATTCCCGGTTGCCCCGAAGGGGCGAGGGAATGGCACATTCTATTTTTTGCTATGCTTTTGCATAGCAAATCTCTCAACCTTCACATTATATCCCCGGATTTTTCCGATTGCAAGAACTTTTTGTGAATTCCGGCTGTTTTTTAGGTTTTACTTTTCCTTTGACCCGGGACGTGGTATAGTGAGGGGGAAAGGGGGCGTTTGTATGGACCAGGAGACGCTGCGACGGAAATTGGCAGAGCACCGGCCGTCCTTGCAGCAGGCGCGGGGTGAATTTGCCGTGCTGGTGCCGCTGGTGGAGGGGCCGGAGGGGCTGAGCCTTCTGTATGAGGTGCGCCCGGCGAAGCTGCACCACCACAGCGGGGAGGTGTGCTTCCCCGGGGGACGGATGGAGGCCGGGGAGACGCCCCGGCAGTGCGCCCTGCGGGAGACCTTCGAGGAGCTGGGCCTTCCGGCGGAGGCCATTGAGATTTTCGGGGACCTGGACTTTCTGTACCTGCGGTCCGAGGGGCTGATGTATCCGGTGCTGGGCCGGGTGGATCCGGCGGCGCCTCTGCGCCCCAGTCCCGACGAGGTGCGGGACACATTCACGGTGCCCCTGTCCTTTCTGCGGGCTCACCCGCCCGCGATCTACCGCTACCCCCTGCGGCCGGAGATCGGGGCGGACTTTCCCTATGACAAGGTGGGTGCGGCGGCGGACTATCCCTGGCAGGCCGGGCACATGGAGGTGCCGGTATACGAGGGGCTTCCGTATCCCCTGTGGGGGCTGACGGCCCGGATCACCTGGTGGCTGCTGGAGCGGTATGGGGACATATTGACAGGTATGTTATAATGTAACATGGCTGATTATATAGAAAAAAGAGGAAACTGCTATGGAATTTACACAGGGCGCGCCCTTTGACAGCTTTGGCCTGTCCGAGGCCACCATGCGCGCCATACGGAACAAAGGATACGAGATCAGCACCCCCGTTCAGGCCGGGTGCATCCCCCCCATGCTGGCGGGAAAGGACGTGATCGCCAAGGCCCCCACCGGCACCGGCAAGACCATGGCCTTCGGCATCCCCATCATCGAGCGCATCGACCCGGACAGTGAGGACGTGCAGGCGGTGATTCTGGCCCCCACCCGGGAGCTGGCCATGCAGATCACCGACGAAATGCGCCAGATCGCCGTGTGCCATGAGGGGGTCCGCCTGGTGTGCCTCTACGGCGGACAGCCCATTGCCAAGCAGATCAACGCCCTGAAGCGGCGGCCCCAGATCGTGGTGGCCACGCCGGGCCGCCTGTCCGACCACATGAAGCGCCGCACCGTGACTCTGGGTCAGGTGCAGACCGTGGTGCTGGACGAGGCGGACCGGATGCTGGACATGGGCTTTATCCACGATGTGACCCGCATTCTGGACAAAATCCCCCACCGGAGGAATCTGGGGATGTTCTCCGCCACCATCTCCCGGGAGGTCATGGACATTTCCTGGGTGTATCAGCGGGACCCGGAGGAGATCACCGTGCAGGCCACCCGGGAAAATAAGCCGGACATCCTGCAATACCGCATCGAGGTGCCGTCGGACAAGAAGGTGGACGCCATTGCCGCCATCATCCGGGCCCAGCAGCTGGACCGGGTCATCTGCTTCTGCAACACCAAGGGCTCCACGGAGCGGCTGACAAAATTTTTGCAGCTGCGGGGACTGGACGCCCAATGCATCCACGGCGACATTCCTCAGCGCAAGCGGGAGGAGGTCATGGCCCGGTTCCGGGACGGGGAGCTTCATGTGTTCGTGGCCACGGACGTGGCCAGCCGGGGCATCGACGTGGACGACGTGGACGCGGTGTTCAACTTCGAGGTGCCGGAGGAGAACGAGTATTATATCCATCGCATCGGCCGCACCGGCCGGGCCAGGAAGCACGGCGTGGCATATACCCTGCTGTCGGACTTCCCGTCCCGCATGCGGCTGGACGATATCGCCCGCAACACCCGCAGCCAGATCATCCCCGCCGTTCTGGGCGAGGACGGCCAGGTGACGCCGGCGGAAAACAAATCCAAGTAAGGAGCGTGGCCCCTATGAAACGACGGATACGGTGGACGGCCCTGGTGCTGGCGGTATGCCTGCTGGCCCTGACCGGCTGCGCACAGCAGCGGGACACCATGACCCTGCGGGTGTGTCTGGACAGTGCGCCCGCCACCCTGGACCCCGCTATGGCGGCCACCGACGCCGAGCGCACGGTGGTGTCCCATTTATTTGAGAATCTGATGAAGCTCTCCCAGGGGGAGAACGGCAGCATCCAGGCCGCTCCCGCCGTGGCCAAGTCCTATGCCGTGGAGGATAACCTGGACGGCACGGAGACGTATACCTTTACCCTGCGGCAGAATGCCCGGTGGTCCGACGGCAAGGCTGTCACCGCCCACGACTTTGTTTACGCCTGGCAGCGGCTGGCGGATCCGGCCACGGGCTCGCCTCACGCGGCGCTGCTGGATATGGTAGCGGGGTACAGTCAGGCCCGGGAAAAGCAGGACGGAAGCCTTTTGCAGGTGTCCGCCCCGGACGACTTCACCTTTGTGGTGCAGCTGTCGTATAAGTGCGCCTATTTTCTGACGGACGTGTGCGCCGCCAGCGCCACCATGCCGGTGCGCAGCGATGCGGCGGAGCAGGAGGACTGGTCCCTGCACTCCGAGACGCTGCTGACCGACGGGCCCTATCGGGCCACCGCCTGGGAGGAAACGGGGCTGACGGCCCTGGCCGCCGACGGGTATTATGACGCCCGCCGTCTGGGGCCGGACGTGCTGGAGTTCCGGTTTGAGACGGACGGCCAGAAGCGGGCGGAGCTGGTGGAGCACGGCGACGTGGACTTTGCCATGAACCTGCCGGAGGGCGACACCTCCGATCCCTATCCCCAGACCACGGTGCTGCTGCTGAACCAGCGGGCCGAGAGCCTGGAGAACGAATCCCTGCGCCGGGCCCTGAGTCTGGTCATCGACCGCAGCGCGCTGGTGGAGGGCCTGTCCTGCGACGCAGCGGAGGGCATTGTGCCCCCGGGCCTGCGCAATACCATGGGCGGCGATTTCCGCACGGAGAGCGGCAGCCTGGTGGACAACGCCCCCGATAACTACAAGGCTCTGTGCCAGCAGGCCAAGACCCTGCTGGAGGAGGCAGGCGGCGTGAAGGCCGTGGGGCAGATCACCCTTTTGTACGACACCTCGGACGAGACGGCGACCAATACCGCCATGGCCGTCCGGGACGCCTGGAAGCACCAGCTGGGGATCATCGCCGTTATGCGCGGCGCCACGGCCCAGGAGCTGGCGGAGGCTGTGAACCGGGGCGAATACATCGTGGCGCTGACGACCCTGACCGCTGACCGGGGCGATGCGTCCGGTCTGCTGTCCTGGTGGCAGAGCGGCAGCAGCTTCCACTCCACCGCCTATGTCATGCTGCTGCGGGCAGCGGAGGCCTCGGGCCGGGTGGAAGTCCGGGACGCCTATCTGGAGGACGCGGAGCGGATGCTGGTGGAGGACGGCTGGGTCATTCCCCTGTACTATCCCCATCGCCACAGCGGCCTGGGTCAGCACCTGACGGCTCCCCTGTACGACGGCACCGGGGTGTATCTGTTCTCCGGCGTGGTGCAGCAGACGCCGCAGTAAATCACAGGATTCGGGAGGAAGCACCATGAAAGAGACTGTTTTGCTTACCGGCGGAGCCGGGTTTATCGGCTCTCACATTGCCGTGGAGCTTTTGCAGCGGGACTATAACGTGGTCATTGCCGACGACCTGTCCAATGCCCGCCCGGACGTGCCGGAGCGCATCCGGCAGATCACGGGCCGGGCCCCGGCGTTCTATTACATGGACGCGGCGGACCGTCCGGCTCTGGACCGGGTGTTCCGGGAGCATCCCATTGCCGCCGCCGTCCATCTGGCGGGATACAAGGCCGTGGGCGAGTCGGTGCAGAAGCCCCTGGCCTATTACCGGAACAACCTGGACACCACCCTGGCCCTGCTAGACGTGATGGCGGACCACGGGGTACACCGGCTGATCTTCAGCTCGTCGGCTACGGTGTACGGCGACGCCCCGGCTCCCTGCCGGGAGGATATGCCCACCGGCGGCTGCACCAATCCCTATGCCTGGACCAAGCTGATGATCGAGCAGATCCTGCGGGATGCGGCCAAGGCCGATCCGGCCCTGTCCGCCGTGTGCCTGCGGTATTTTAACCCCGTGGGAGCCCACGAAAGCGGCCTTATCGGGGAGCTGCCCAACGGCATTCCCAACAACCTGATGCCCTACATCACCCAGACCGCCGCCGGTATCCGACCGGAGCTGACGGTGTTCGGCAACGACTATCCCACTCCCGACGGCACCGGCGTCCGGGACTATATCCACGTGGTGGATCTGGCCCGGGGCCATGTGGCGGCTCTGGAGTTTTCCCGGACCAGCCCGGGCTGGGAGGCCATCAACCTGGGCACCGGCCGGGGCAGCAGCGTGCTGGAGATCGTGGAGACGTTTCAGCGGGTCAACGGCGTGACGGTGCCTTACCGCATCGGCCCCCGGCGGGCCGGGGATCTGCCCACCTGCTATGCCGCCACGGACAAGGCGGCGCGGCTGCTGCACTGGCACGCGGAAAAGGACCTGGCCGACATGTGCCGGGACGCCTGGCGCTGGCAGCAGAGCCAGAATCAATAACGCACACACAATTCCGGGCCGGTATGGGCGCTGCCTGTTCCGGCCCGCAGCATTCGCAAAAGGAGATTTTTCATGATGCCTATCCGTTCCAGGGCCGCAGCGGCGGCCGTGCATATCCTTACTGCCCTGTGCGCCGCTGTGGGCGTGGTGCTGCAATGCGGCTTTATCGGCGGGAAGCTGAACCTGGCCGTCCTGCAATACTTCACGCTGATGAGCAACATCCTGTGCGCCGTGTACTTCACCGGCGCCGCCGTGCATACCCTGCGCCGGGGCGGCACCTGGCTGCCGGTGTGCAAGGGGGCCCTGGTGATGGCCATGGCCATCACGGGCATCACCTTCCACCTGGTGCTGGCCGCCGGGGACTTCAGCATGGGCCCCACCCAGCTGATCACCAACCATCTGCTGCACACTGCCGCCCCTCTGCTGACGGTGCTGGATTGGCTGCTGTTCGACGAAAAGGGCCGGTACCGCTGGTTTGAGCCGTTCCTGTGGGGCATTTTCCCGTCGGCGTACTTTGTATACACCATGATACGGGCCCGGGTCAGCAGCTTCCGGTTCTATAACGGTTCACCGTATCCCTATGCCTTCATGGACGTGGACGCCCTGGGCTGGGGCAAGGTGCTGCTGATCTTCCTGGGCATGGCGGCGGCGTTTCTGGCCTTCGGCTATGTGCTGGTGTGGCTGGATCATCTGCTGGCCCGGCGACGGGCATGACAGGCCGGCAGGACCCGGCCCGGGACATGGAGGCCGCCCGGGACATTGCCCGGCAGGCGGCGTCCCTGGGGGGCGCGGCATACTATGTGGGCGGCTTCGTCCGGGACCGGCTGCTGGGCCGGGAGAACACCGACGTGGATATCGAGGTCCACGGCGTCACCCCCCGGCAGCTGGCGGAGATATTGGACGGTATGGGGGGCCGCCTGGAGATGGGGGCCAGCTTCGGTATTTACGGCCTGAAGGGCTATGGCCTGGACATTGCCATGCCCCGGCGGGAGCGGGCCACAGGCCGGGGCCACCGGGATTTCCAGGTCAGCGTGGACCCGTTTCTGGGCACGGAGCAGGCCGCCCGGCGGCGGGATTTCACTGTGAACGCTCTGATGGAAAACGTGCTGACGGGGCAGGTACTGGACCACTTCCACGGACTGGACGATCTGCGCCGGGGTATTCTGCGCCATGTGGACAGCCGGACGTTTCCGGAGGACCCGCTGCGGGTGCTGCGGGGAGCCCAGTTCGCGGCCCGGTTCCGGTTCGCCGTGGCCCCGGAAACCGTGGCTCTGTGCCGGGATATCGACCTGGCCGCCCTGCCGCCGGAGCGGGTGGAGGGGGAGCTGTGCAAGGCGCTTTTGCAGGCGGATCGCCCCTCGCTGTTTTTTGAGACGCTGCGGGACATGGGGCAGCTGTCCCCTTGGTTTCCGGAGGTGGAGGCCCTGATCGGCGTTCCTCAGGAGCCGGGCTTTCATCAGGAGGGCGACGTGTGGAACCACACCATGCTGGTGCTGGACCAGGCGGCGGCCCTGCGGAGCCGGGCGCGGCGGCCCTTTGCCTTTATGCTGGCGGCCCTGACCCACGACCTGGGCAAGACCGTCACCACACAGCGGGTCCGGGGACGCATCCACGCCTATGCCCATGAGACGGCGGGGGTCCCCCTGGCGGAGGCTCTGCTGCGGCGGATCGTGGGAGAGAAGGCGGTGACGGCCTATGTATTGAACATGGTGGAGCTGCACATGAAGCCCAACGCCCTGGTGGGAGCCGATGCGTCGGTGAAGGCCAGCAACCGGATGTTTGACCGGTCCGTGGAGCCGGAGGATCTGATCCTGCTGGCTGCGGCGGACGGCCGGGGCACCCGGGGCCGCTGGCCCTGGGAGGATACGGAGCCGTGGCTGCGGCAGCGGCTGGCCCTGTATCGGGAGATCATGGCCCGGCCCCAGGTCACCGGGGCGGAGCTGATCGCTGCCGGATTGACGCCGGACAGCCGGTTCCGGGAGCTGCTGGACTATGCCCACAAGCTGCACCTGGCGGGTATCCCCCACGACAGCGCCCTGAAGCAGACCCTGGCCTACGCCCGGAAGCGGAAATAACCGCACGGCGTTTTTTTAGCTTGCAAACGGGATGCTCCTGTGGCATGATAGACGAGAAGCAGTGTATCATGCCACAGGAGGTATTTTTATGCATATCACCGTTATCGGATGCGGGCGCTGGGGCTCGCTGATCGCCTGGTATCTGGACCGCACCGGCCACCGGGTCACGCTGTACGGCCGCCCGGGCTCCCGGCACATGCAGCGGTTTCTTGCCACCCGGCAGAATGACCTGCTGACCCTGCCGGAGTCCATTGCCCTGTCCACGAACCTGGCCTGCGTCCGGCAGGCGGAGACGGTGGTGATCTCCATCGGCTCCCAGGGGCTCCAGGGCCTCATGGACCAGCTGAAGCCTCTGTCCCTCCGGGACAGGATCTTCGTTCTGTGCATGAAGGGCCTGGAGCAGGGCACGGGCCGCCGCCTGAGCCAGATCGCCGAGGAGAATCTGGACCCCTCCAACGCCGTGGCGGTGTGGCTGGGGCCCGGCCACGTCCAGGAGTTTTACCGGGGCATCCCCAACTGCATGGTCATCGACAGCCGCCGGGAGGACGTGAAGCGCCGCCTGGTGCAGTCGTTTTCCAGCGACCTGATCCGGTTTTACTATGGCGACGATCTCATCGGCAACGAGGTGGGAGCCGCCGCCAAGAACGTGGTGGGCATTGCCGCAGGCTTTCTGGACGGCAAGGGACTGTCCAGCCTGAAGGGGGCCCTGATGAGCCGGGGCACCCGGGAGGTGGCGCGGCTGATCCAGGCCATGGGCGGCAGCCAGCTGTCGGCCTATGGCCTGTGCCACCTGGGGGACTATGAGGCCACGGTGTTCTCCCGGTACAGCCACAACCGGCAGTTCGGCGAGTCCTTCATCCGGGGCGAGACGTATACGGACCTGGCGGAGGGATACTATACCGTGGAGGCGCTGGTGCTGCTGGGACAGCGGTACGGCGTGGAGCTGCCCATCTGCCAGGCGGTGCACCGCGTTCTCTATTGCGGCGCGGACCCCATGCAGGAGCTGCGGGCGCTGCTGGACCGGAATCTGACCCGGGAATTCGGGGAATGAAGCAAAGGGCCAAGGCCAACCGATCCCGGATGGGCCTTGACCCTTTGTTTTTTTGTTTTTATTTTATAATGACGCAGTGCGGGCTGCAAAATTTACCAAGGTCCGACAGCGCATATTCGCGGACGCAGCGGCACAAGCTATGGCTGCGATACCCGAACAGCGGTTTTCGCTGAAAACGCAAGAAAGGAGAACGCAATCATGTCTACCAAGAATACCAACAAGCTGAACGTGCCCCAGGCCCGTGCCGCCATGGATAAGTTCAAGATGGAGGCTGCCAGCGAGGTGGGCGTCAACCTGAAGGAAGGCTACAACGGCGACCTGACCTCCCGCGAGGCCGGTTCCGTGGGCGGCCAGATGGTCAAGAAGATGATCGAGTCCTACGAGAAGAACCTGTAACCATATACGCACAAAAGCGGACGGCTTCAAAGCCGTCCGCTTTTGTGCCAGACTGTCAAAAAATAGGATTGCCTCTGCCTTCGGAAAGGAAGATCGTTACGAAAGAAACCCATCAGGGGTGTCTTTCGTTTTCAATCACCGCCTTTTCAGAACTTTTATAAAAGGTCTGAAAAGGCCTTGGAGCTTGTCAAAAAGGATTTTTGACAAGCTCGCACAGCCGATGGAGTGCCCAGAAAAATTGCAGGGCGCTGCGATAGGGACCATCACAGCGCCCTGCATCCGTTACGCCTGCTCCAGGGTCTGGAGGGCGCAGGCCGTCCTGGCAGCCAGACGGGCATTGTTATACACCAGCTGGATGTTGCTGTCCAGGCTGTCGCCGCCGGTCAGGTCCTTGACCCGGGCCAGCAGGAAGGGCGTGGTCTCCTTGCCGTGGATGCCCTGGGCCTTGGCATCGGCCAGGGCCTGCTCGATGGCGGCGTCGATGACCTTGTGGTCCATGGAATACTCCTCAGGAATGGGGTTGGTGACCAGCATGCCGCCCTTCATGTCCAGCTGACGGGCCACATGGAAGGCCTTGGCCAGCTCCTCGGGGGTGTCGATCTCGTAGTCCACGGCGAAGCCGGACTTGCGGGTATAGAAGGCGGGCAGCTCCTTGGTGCCGTAGCCGATAACGGGCACGCCCTTGGTCTCCAGGTACTCCAGGGTCAGACCCAGGTCCAGGATGGACTTGGCCCCGGCACAGACCACCATCACAGGCGTCTGGGCCAGCTCCTCCAGGTCGGCGGAGATGTCCATGGTAGTCTCCGCGCCCCGGTGAACGCCGCCGATGCCGCCGGTGGCAAAGATGCGGATACCGGCCATGTGGGCGATCATCATGGTGGTGGTCACGGTGGTGGCGCCGTCGCGGCCCTCTGCCACCAGAATGGGCAGATCCCGGCGGCTGGCCTTGGTGACGGCGTGGCCGCTCTTGCCCAGATAGTCGATCTCCTCGGGAGTCAGGCCCGCCTTCAGACGGCCGCCGATGATGGCGATGGTGGCGGGGACGGCGCCGTTTTCGCGGATGATCTTCTCCACGTTCAGAGCAGTCTCCACATTCTGGGGATAGGGCATGCCGTGGGAGATGATGGTGCTCTCCAGAGCCACCACGGGACGGCCCTCGGCCACTGCCTGCTGCACCTCAGGTGCGATATCCAGATAACGATTCATAAGTCATTTACCTCCTGTTGAGAATTGTTTCAATGTTATCCCAGCACATAGCCGGGTTGATGGTGGTTTCTGCCTCGCAGGCCAGAGCGCCTGCGCCCACGGCCCAGCGGGCCGTGTCGGCAAGGGAATCGCCCAGAACCATCCGGGCGGCCAGGGCGGCGGCCACGGCCAGGGGCTCCTGGGCCCGCAGAGCCTCCGCCTCCTGCTGGGCGCTTCCGGCGCTCTGGGCCAGCTGCCGGAGACTTTCCATCAGCGCTGACAGCTCACTGCCCAGGTCCTCTGTCTCCCGGTCGATCCGGGCCATGCGGTCCGTCAGGGCGTCGGCCTGCTCCTGGAGATTTCCGGCCCGCTGCTGGGTGTCTGCCAGCTCCCGGTCCAGCCGCTCCAGGGTCTGCCGGTCGTGGGACAGGCTGTTTTCCAGCACGGCGATGGCGGAGCTCTCCTGCTGGGCCTGGGCGTCGATACCGGACGCCTGTCCCCGCAGCTCCTCGGCCCGGACGTCGTTGGCCTGGATCTTTGCCAGACTTTCCTCCCCGGCGGCATATACCGCGTCCAGGGCATCCTGGGCCCGCTGGCGGTCCTCCTGGGCCGTGCGCAGGTCGGCCTCCAGCTTCAGCGCCCCGGCCCGCAGGGCCTGAAGATTCTCCAGCCACACGGAGATCTCCAGCACCCGCAGCTCGTCCCGCAGCACCAGGTATTTCTTCGCTGTTTCCGCCTGCTGGCGCAGAGGCTCCACCTGCAGCTCCAGCTCGGCAATCTTATCATTGATGCGCACCAGATTCTCCTCCGTGCGCTGGAGCTTCCGCTCCGATTCTTCCTTGCGGTGGCGGTATTTGCTGATGCCCGCCGCCTCCTCGAACACCTCCCGGCGCTCGCCGCTTTTCACGGACAGGATCTCGTCGATCTTCCCCTGACCAATGATGGAATAGCCCTCCCGGCCCATACCGGTGTCCATGAACAGCTCGTTGACGTCCTTGAGCCGCACGGACTGGCGGTTGATATAGTATTCCGACTCCCCGCTGCGGTAATACCGGCGGGTAACGGCCACCTCGCTCTCGTCCCGGGGGAAGATGTGGCCGGTGTTGTCGATGACCAGCGTCACCTGGGCAAAGCCCATCTGATTGCGCTTTTCCGTGCCGCCGAAGATCACGTCCTCCATTTTGGCGCCCCGGAGCTGGCGGCTGTTCTGCTCGCCCATGACCCACAGGATGGCGTCGGAGATGTTGGACTTGCCGGACCCGTTGGGCCCCACGATGGCGGTAATGTCCGCGCCGAAATTCAGGACCGTTTTATCGGGAAAGCTCTTGAAGCCTTGGATTTCCAGCTGTTTTAAGTACACGTTTGTTTCACTCCTTCTGCATATCCCGGATGATGCGGTCGATCCGGCGGGCTGTATCGATGAAATCCTGCTCCGTGTAGCCCTTGGTGGTCATGGCCGCCGTTCCGATGCGGACGCCGGATGTCTGCTGGGGGGACCGGGTATCGTTGGGGACGCAATTCTTGTTCAGGGTGATGTGATGGCGGTCCAGCTCCTCCTGAACGGCCTTGCCGGTCAGGCCCGTGTCCGTCAGGTCCAGCAGGAACAGGTGGTTGTCCGTTCCCCCGGTGACCACCTTATAGCCCATCTGGAGGAACGCATCGCACATGGCCTTGCAGTTGCGGACCACCGCGTGGATGTAGCGCTTGAAATCCTCGGTGCAGGCCTCCTCGGCGGTGACGGCCTTCCCGGCCACCACGTGCTGCAATGCGCCGCCCTGGATTCCGGGAAAAACGGCGCTGTCCACCTGCTTGGCAAGCTCCGGCCGGCAGAAGATCAGGCCGCCCCGTGTGCCCCGCAGGGTCTTGTGGGTGGTGGTGGTGATGATGTCCGCCAAGCCGAAGGGGGAGGGATGGTCCCCGGCCGCCACCAGCCCGGCAATGTGGGCCATATCCACCATAAAGTATGCGCCGACTTCCTGTGCAGCAGCTGCAAAGGCCCCGAAGTCAATGATGCGGCTATAAGCGGATGCGCCGGCCAGAATCAATTGCGGCCTGTACGCGGATGCTTTTCTTCGCATGTCGTCGTAGTCGATGAAGCCCTTGTCGTCCACACCGTAGAACACCATGTTGTACAGCTTGCCGCTGAAATTCACCGGGGAACCGTGGGTCAGGTGGCCGCCGTTGTTCAGGCTCATGGCCAGGATGGTATCCCCCGGCTTCAGCACGCTCATGTAGGCGGCGAAGTTGGCGGAGGAGCCGCTATGGGGCTGGACATTGACGTGATAATCCGTCCCGAATACCTGCTGCCACATGCCGCAGCAGTATTCCTCCAGCTCGTCCACGCAGCCGCAGCCACCGTAGTACCGGCCCCGGTTGCCGGAGCGATGCCCGGCGGGATAGCCCTCTGAATACTTGTTGGTCAGGCAGGAGCCCACGGCCCGCATGACGTTCTCGCTGACAAAGTTTTCGCTGGCGATCAGCTCGATGTTGGCGTTCTGCCGGGCCTGCTCGGCTGCAATGATCTCAAAAACCTTGGATTCCATGGGGGTTCCTCTTTCTTTTTGTGGGGGCTGCGGGCTGTAAGGCCCGCTGCCCGGGTGTGATGTGCATATAGAATCAGTTTATGATACCACAAAACCCTGGATTTTTCAAGAAAAATCACCGGAATACATTTGCGGGAAGGGGACTGCGGGCAAAAAAAATCCGGGAGGACGCTTCGCAAGGAAGCGCCCTCCCGGGGCAGTTTGCTTCAGTTCCGCGAGCATTTCTCCGCGTCGATGGCCAGCACCACCATCAGGGCGTACAGCGCGTCGCCGGGGTCCGCCACGTCGATGGTGTAGGTATCCGTCCAGTGGAACAGTTCCTTGCTGATGGAGGCCACCTGGCGGGGGCCGTCCTGAATGGTGTAGTCCCACTCCATAAAACTGCCGTCCACGGTCCAGCCGCAGAAGTCCAGGGAAAACGACGGCCGGAAAAGAGTAAACTCCTTGCGGATCTCTCCTACGCAGCGGTCGCCGACGTACAGCTCAAACCTGGGCAGGAACGTCAGCACCCGCTGCTGCACCGTGGCGATGTGCTCCCCCTGGGGGCTCAGAATATGCAGGCAATGACCCCAGGAGAGCTTTCCCTCCACGGTATAGGCCACGCTGCCGTCCTCATGGTAGATGTCGTAGCTGTCGAACCACGAGAAAAACCGCTGCTTGAAATACAGCTTCATAGGCGCACCTCCCTTTCCGTTCAGTATACCGTATCCCGGGGCCCCTGACAAGGGAAAATCACTCTTTACAAAATAGAAAATATGTTCTATAATGAAAGCAGTATATGGGAAGGGAGGGCTGCGTCATGCGCGCACGGCCCATCAGCTGCTGCTTTTCCGGCCACCGTCCGGCCAAGCTCCCCTGGGGGGAGGACGAGGACGATCCCCGCTGCCGGGCGCTGAAGGCCCGACTGCGGGACGCGCTGGACGCCGCCTATGAGGCGGGCTATCGCCACTTTATCTGCGGCATGGCCCAGGGCTGCGACCTGTATTTCTGTGAGCTGGCCCTGGCCCTGCGGCAGCGGCACGGGGACGTCAGCGTGGAGGCGGCTATTCCGTGCCCCACCCAGGCTGACGGCTGGCCCCGGCCCCAGCAGGAGCGCTATCGCCGCCTGGTGGCGGCCTGCGACTATGAGACACTGGTGCAGTCATCCTACAGTCCCGGCTGCATGCAGCGGCGCAACCGCTACATGGTGGACCATGCGTCCCTGCTGCTGGCCGTTCACGACGGGCAGCCCGGCGGCACTCAGCGCACTATGGAATACGCCATGCGCCGGGGGCTGCAAATTGTGGATATTCCCCCGGTGATGGAGACATAACCCCAGCCCCTGCCGCATAGGCTTGTCTCAAAGAGGTGAACGCTTTGAAACAGGTGATCTTGCGGCGGGGGCTGGCGCTGCTGCTGGCCGCGGCGGCACTGGGCGCGGTGCTGGCAGGCGG
>ERZ779890.1705-NODE-1705-length-22002-cov-3.866816_pt1 | contig 22002 bp, 13 predicted proteins | sample MGYA00511553_ERZ779890 | MGnify/ENA primary metagenome ERZ779890 (study PRJEB29588, sample SAMEA2152064) | human gut metagenome | biome: human gut; feature: human-associated habitat; material: faeces | place: Denmark | collected 2008/2010 ... | reverse complement strand
CCCCCCCCCGACGGGGTGGGGGGTTAACTGCAGACGCGACCGCTCACGCGGTCAAGATGCCACCTATGTTATGCAAAGATAGTCATTATGCGCTCACGCGGTCAAGATGCCACCTATTTTATAAGGTGAATAAAAAAAGTTGATTTTTTTGGCGTCAGTAAAAATTTAACACATAAATGTTGCATTATCTTTTTGAAAAGCACTATATTTGCGGTGTCCTTATGCGGCTGAAGAGTTGGCTGTTGGGATACTTTTGGGATTGCAGGCAATTCTATCGGCATAAATGTGGCGAATAAATATTTATAAACTTTTCTACAGTAGCCCCACTTCTTGCAGAGTCTTGCTTTGCAGAAAATAGGTGTTATTGTGATTATCTTCTTAAATCAAATCTCGCAAATTTGAATCTTTCGTGAAGATGATTGACAATGGCACCTGCGCTAATTTGCTTATTTGCGCGCGTGTCGGCAGTGGTGCTGATGCGTGTGTTGTGGCATATTCGGTGTGGGGCTATTGTTTTTATCTACGGAAGGGGCTATGCGAGAGCCTGATTTAAGGATAAGAGCAAAAAATGATCCTCACACCTTTTTTATGTTCAATTATTAACAGTTTCTAAAGAGGACCAGGAAACACAAAGACAAACTTAGGGATGACATAGACACATTGTTACGTTTTCTTCACACGCAAGCGGCTTTTATTTTAAGTAAAATACTGCTGCACAAGCCATTAATCTAACAAAAAACAAACCAATAAACAACAAAAAAGCTATGTTTAAACAACGATGTTTTCGGCTCTTGCTGCTCGCATCGGCAATAGCCACCTCACTCTCAGCCGCCGCCTACGACTTTGAGTCGGCTGGTATCTACTACAATATCACTGGCAACAACACGGTTGAAGTGACGTATTCCGACAGAGATAACAATACCTACTCCGGTTCAATCTCTGTTCCAGAAACTGTCACCAACAACGGCACGGAATATTCTGTGACAAAAATCGGAGAATACGCATTCCAGGGTAGTGCCGTGACAAGCGTTTCTATGCCGGAATGCATTACAAGTATTGGCACATCTGCTTTCTCTGGATGCCAAAATCTTGAGTCAGTAACGTTGCCAGAGTCGTTGACAACTTTTGGCAGCTATGCTTTCAGTTCGTGCAAATCGCTGAAAGCAATAAAGATACCATCTGTGGTAACAACAATTCCTGACAGATGCTTCTCCGGATGCTCATCGTTGGAGAGCGTGACAATTCCAGAGGGAGTAACGGATATTGGAGGCGTTGCTTTTTTTGGCTGCAATCTTAAGGCGTTGACGTTGCCGGAATCGTTGGAGGCAATAGGAAGCTCCGCATTCTATGGCAATCAATCTTTGAAAAGCGTAAACATCCCGGCAAAAGTCAAAAAAATTGAGGCGCAAGCATTCTCACACTGCGGTTTGACAAACCTGGTTATACAGGAAGGAGTGCAGACTATTGGCGGCATTGCGTTTTATGAAAATCCACTGCAAAAACTGACGCTGCCGTCAACAGTTACATCAATCGGTGGGAATGCATTTGGCAATAACAACAATCTTCAGTCAATTATTTGCAACGCCGTAACGCCGCCTACGCTTGGCGAAAATGCTTTTGGTTATAATGCTTCTACTACGGTCAAAGTGCCTCTTCAGAGTATTGCCGCCTATCGGCAAGCTAATGGTTGGAAAAACTTCTCGAATTATTGCAGCGGTGAAGTGGTTAACAACGGCATAACTTATCGAATAGATGAAAATGGCGCTACAATTACCGCTGCAGAAGCTACGCTTGCAGAAGCGAATATCCCTTCTGCTGTAGAATTTGAAGGCAATCAATATCCGGTAATAAAGATTAACGATAACGTATTTGCAGACAATACGAATCTGACGGCTGTAACGCTACCAGAGGGATTGGTTGAAATCGGAACTTATGCATTCAAAGGATGTAAAAATCTTGAGTCTGTGGCGTTTCCAGAGTCGTTGACAACTTTGGGTGACTATGCTTTCAGATCTTGCAAATCGCTGAAAGCAGTTAAGATTCCATCTGGGGTAACGGTAATTCCAAGTAGTTGCTTCTCCGAATGCTCATCGTTGGAGAGCGTGACAATTCCAGAGGGAGTAACGACTATTGAAGCTGCTGCATTCTATTATTGCAATCTTAATGCGTTGACACTGCCGGAATCGTTGACAACTTTGGGCAGCGAAACTTTCAGATTGTGCAAATCGCTGAAAGCAGTTAAGATTCCATCTGGGGTAACAGCAATACCTGAAAGATGCTTCAGCGGTTGCCCATCGTTGGAGAGTGTAACAATTCCAGAGGGAGTAACGACTATTGGTTCGGAAGCTTTCTTCTATTCAAAGATTAAAGAGTTGATACTGCCGTCAACTGTTGCAGAGATTGGTAGGAGTGCATACTATCGTATTCAGTCAATTGTTTGCAATGCCGTTATACCCCCGGTGCTTGGCGACAATGCTTTTGGCAGTTCTGTTAAAGACATAAAAGTGCCTCTTCAGAGCATTGCTTCCTACAGAAAGACGTATGGCTGGAAAGACTTCTCTAATTATTATGGAGAAGAGATGAATGCAGATGGAATCACCTATTGGATAAATGAAAAAGAAGCAATGGTTGCTGTAGCAGAAGCTGCTCTTACAGAAGCGAATATCCTTTCTTCTGTAGAATTTGAAGGCAATCAGTATGCAGTAATAAAGATTAACGATTAACGATAATGTATTTGCAGGCAATACGAATCTGACGGCTGTAACGTTACCAGAGGGATTGGTTGAAATCGGCAACAGCGCATTCTCTGGATGCCAAAATTTTGAGTCAGTAACGTTGCCCGAGTCGTTGACAACTTTTGGCTACGATGCTTTCGAAGGTTGCAAATCGCTGAGAGCAGTTAAGATTCCATCTGGGGTAACAGCAATACCAAGTAGTTGCTTCTACGAATGCTCATCGTTGGAGAGTGTAACAATTCCAGAGGGAGTAACGGCTATCGGCAGTTCTGCTTTCGCTCTTTGCAATATTAACACATTGATACTTCCGTCGACAGTTGCAAAGATTGGCAGTGGAGCTTTCTCAAGTAATCCTCTTCAGTCAGTCATATGCAACGCCGTAACGCCACCGATGCTTGGTGACGGAGCATTTTACAGCAAGATTGAACTAAGCATAAAGGTCCCTCTTCAGAGCATTACTGCCTATCGGCAAGCGAATGGTTGGAAAGACTACGCCAATTACTATGGTGCGGAGATGGTTGTTGGCGGAATCACGTATTGGATAAAAGAAGATTGTGCAGAAGTTGCTGATGCAGAATCGTCGCTTACAGAAGCGAATATCCCTTCTGCTGTAGAATTTGATGGTAATCAGTATCCAATAATAAAGATTAATGATTACGTATTTGCAGGCAATGCAAATCTGACGACTGTGACAATAGAAGATGGATTGGTTGAAATTGGGTTAGACGCATTCAGAGAGTGCAAAAACCTTGAGTCTGTAACACTTCCAGAATCGTTGATAACTATGGGTCGCGGTGCTTTTGAGTTTTGCACATCGCTTAAAACAGTCAAAATCCCATCGAATGTAACAACTATTCCTGAAAGTTGCTTCTATTGTTGCTCATCGTTGGAAAGTGTGATAATTCCAGAAGGAGTGATGTCTATAGGTTCTTTTGCTTTTGATTCTTGCAACCTTAAAACGTTGACACTGCCGGAATCGTTGACAACATTAGGTAATTCTGCTTTCCGATATAACCAAACGCTTAAAAAGGTTGAAATTCCATCGAAGGTAACAGAAATTCCTCTCTGTTGCTTCGATTTATGCTCATTGTTGGAGAGTGTGACAATACCAGAGGGGGTAACGATTGTAGGTCCATATGCTTTCTCAGGTGGTAGTCTTAAAACGTTGACACTTCCGTCAACTGTTAAAGAGATTGGCAACAATGCGTTCTATCGTCCTAAGTCAATCATTTGCAACGCCGTAACGCCGCCTATGCTTGGTAACAATGCATTTAGCAGTGGTATTATGTCAGACGTAAAAGTACCGTTGGCAAGCATTGCAGCCTACAGAAAGGCTTATGGATGGAAGGACTTCTCTAATTATTATGGAGGAGAAGAGATTATAGACGGCGTGGCTTACCGCATTGACGACAAAGGCGCATACGTGCAGGCAGCCATCATGACTGAGTCGGAAATCTGCCTGGCGGAGAACGTGGCATTTGAGGGCGCGCAATATCCGCTCTACAAGATTGCAGACAATGCCTTTGCCGGCAACGGCAGCATAACGCTCGTCACGGTTCCAGCCACAGTAGAGACAATAGGCAGCAACGCATTCGATGGCGTCACATATCCGATAATCAAAATTAAGGCGACAACGCCACCGGTGCTTGCGTCCAAGCTTCCGATGCTCTCAGCCATCGTGCCTCCGGCAAGCGTGAAAGCCTACAAAGCCGCCAACTATTGGAAAGACATGACAATCATTGGCGAAGGCAAGAACGACATCGAGGTGACAACATCAGCCACCGTCGACCTGACCGAAGCCATCATGACCCAGGCGAAAATCACGCCTGCAAGTGTGACGTCGATCAAGGTGCACGGCCCGCTGACCAACGACGACATCATCAACGCGCTCAACACCAATATGCGCTCCTGCTACGCCATCGACCTCAGCGACGCAGAGATAGAGGCATTGCCCGACGAAGCGTTCAACGGCAAAATCGGTCTGCTCGAAATCACGCTTCCTGCCGGCTTGAAAGCCATAGGCAACAATGCGTTCAGGGGATGCTTTGCCCTGCGCAATGAAGTGACTATTCCGGCAGGCGTGGAGACAATAGGCAACTATGCATTCTTAGGTTGTAGAAACGCGAAATTCAACCCGGCATTGCCGGAAACCTTGACAGCGATAGGCGACTATGCGTTTCAAAACTGTGCTAATCTGTATGCCGTCACGTTGCCAGCCAGCCTGCAGACAATCGGCGACCATGCTTTTGAAGCCAGCAATGTGCAGGAGGCAGTGCTTCCCGCCGGTTTGAAAACCATTGGCGCATACGCATTCCGCAAATGCAGCAACATCACGCGCGTGACGCTTCCCGACGGCTTGACAACGCTCGGCGAAGGCGCATTCCAGCAATGCGAGGCATTGGTGACCGCCGACCTTATGAATCCGATGGACATCACATCGATACCACGCTATGCGTTCGACGGCTGTTCAGGTCTTAGAAATGTGTATCTGCCGTTCTTTATCGAGGCAGTTGGCGACTATGCATTCCGCGGCTGCGCATCGTTGAGGCAGATTCAGTTTGTGGCACCGACAAAGACCATCGGCTCATACGCATTCAGCGGCTGCCGCTCGCTGAAGTCGCTCGACTTGTTCAAATGTGAGAACTTCACCACCATCGGCTCATACGCGTTCAGCGGCTGCACATCGCTGAAGTCGCTCAACTTGCCAAAATCGTTGGAGACCATCGGTGAATACGCGTTCAGCGGCTGCCAGGCGATAAGCGTAATCAGCAGTCCGTCGCTTGTGCCGCCCACAATAGCAAGCGAGTCAGCCCTTAACGGCATCGACAAGGACGTTTGCGTGCTGACAATGCCAAAGAGCGTTTATCTCGACTATTTCCGCGCTCCATACTGGGGACAGTTTGTGGAATACACGGCGAGTGTGCTTGTCGGCGTTGACGGTCAGGGCAGCGTTATGTACAGTAACAACTACGGCGCCGCTCCGACACCTGTAAAAGTGGCTGCATTCTATGCCACCGCAGGCGAGGGCGAGGGCGTGGAAGAGGACGAAGGCGACGGCATCACGGCAGAAGCCTACGACAGCGCCAATATCTGCGCCAAGGACAATTCGACACTTACGTTCAGAATCGTGCCTGATGAAAGAAATGAAATCAAGAGCGTGACATACGCTGGCGAAGACGTCACCGCACAGGTGGTTGACGGACTGTTTACCACACCGGTGATCAACGGCGACACTAATCTGGATGTTTCATTTGTGGCTTCAACCGACTACATCGCAATTCCTGCCAGCGCCGTCAGCAAGGGCGCGGAGGTTGTGGTGCCGGTAGAGCTTGTAAACACAACAGAGGTTATGGGCATCGAGTGCAAGGTGCAGATTCCTGAGGGCTTCAGCGTTGCCAAGAAAGCCGACGGCTCGCTCAAGGTGGAGCAGGCAGAGCGCAAGGCAGACCAGACGCTCACGGCGGCGGTCGATGGCAATGTGCTGACAGTCAAGACCAGCGGCACGCAAGCCTATACGGGCAATACGGGTGCGGTGTTTACCATCGCCATTGCTCCCGACGAAGCAACCGCTCCAGCCGACTATGTGTTGAAGGTCACCGACGTGAAGTTTGTCAACGCCACCGGCGTAGCCTCGCGTCCTGACGCCAAGACCACACTCACGCTGCGCGACTACGTGCTTGGCGATGTCGACAGCGACCAGCTGGTAGCCATCAACGATGCCGTAATCGTGATGAACCACATCGTGGGCGCAGACACTCCGGCATTCAACGCCAAGGCTGCCGACATGGACGGCAACGGCTCGGTGGAAATCAACGACGCCGTGCTGATCATGAACACCGTGGTGGGCACAGAAAGCACGAAGTCGATAAAGAAGACATCGGCAACAGAGCCTAACGCCGACGAGCTTACAGCCGCCGACATCGAAATTTGCCAGGGCGGGACGGCTATGCTCAGCCTTGACCTTGCAAACCTTGACGCTCTGACCGCCGCACAGTTTGAAATCACGCTGCCGGAAGGCATCACCGTCGGAAAGGCAGAGGTAGGCGAACGCGCCAGCCGACACATGATAAAGACCAATATGGTGGGCAATGTGCTGAAGGTGGCAATGCTTTCGGCAGAGAGCGCCGACTTCGAGGGCAGCGAGGGTGCTATCCTTGTGTTGCCACTCTCGGCCGACAAGACAATGCCGTCAGGCAGCTACGGCATCAGCCTGCGCAACGTGAAGATGTCTGACGCGCGCGGCAATCTCTTCATCTTGCCCGACGCAGACTCTTCAGTCGTCGTGAAGGATTGGAGCGGAGTGGACAGCGTGGCTTTCGACCGTCTGCGCGTGTATGGCGGCAACGGAGAAATCTGCATCGAGTCGCCAGCCGACACCGTGATTCAGATTGTAGCCGTCGACGGCCGTGCATTTGCCGTTGAGGCATCAGCCGGCAAGACCGCTGTGGCAGTGAGCGCAGGAGTCTATGTCGTGAACGGGCAGAAAGTAATTGTAAAATAGTCGCTATAACCCGAAGGCAGGATTGGGCGGTTGCCCAGTCTTGCCTTTCTATCTGAAAAATTATGAAACAGACATTTTTGAAAACCTTTTTCCTCTCCGCGCTCGCCGTTCTCGCAAGCGTGCCGGCGTATGCCCTCGATGGCTACTCCATGCAGATTGCCGACTTCGAGATTAAAGCCGGGGAGACAAAGAAAGTAGAGATTTCGATGGACAATGCCACAGAAATATCGGCATTGTCGCTCGAGATGAGGCTGCCGCAGGGATTCACCGTAGGCACCGACAAGCGCGGCAATCCCGCCGTGACCCAGACCGAGCGCGCCTACGACCAGATGCTCAAGGCCAACCTCGACGGGCAGGTGCTGAAGATAGCCACATTGTCGAACGAAGCCTACGACGGCAACAGCGGCGCGGTGCTTGTGGTGCCCATCGTGGCAGGCGGTGATGTGAAAGCCGGCAGCTACACGGTCAGCCTCTACAACGTGAAGTTTTCTTCGCCGCAGGGCAAGCTGCAAGGTGACGGTGACGCCCGGCGTGGTCAAAGCCACGTCGATAACCATGAGTCAGACGGAAGCCACCGTGGAGGCAGGACACTCGCTTACGCTCACCGCCACGGTGATGCCCCATGACGTGACAAATCCGGCTGTCGTGTGGCGCACGTCGAGTGGGGAGATAGCCACGGTGAAAGACGGCGTAGTGACAACGCTGAAGGCAGGGTCGGTCACCATCACAGCCGAGACCTCCGACGGCACAAACCTTAAAGCCTACTGCACGCTGACCGTGACCAAGCCCGCGGCTGTCGACTATCTTGTGGTCGACGATTTCACCACCAATCCCGGCAAGACGTTCACCCTGCCGGTGGCAATGGTCAATGCCGACGAGATTTCAGCCATACAGATGTTTGTCGACCTTCCCGAAGGAGTGGGCGTGGCTGTCGACAAGCGCGGCAACCCCGCCGTGAAGCACGATGCCGACCGTTGGTATGACCAGCAGCTGAAAGCCAACCTCGACGGGCAGACGCTGAAGATAGCCACACTGTCGAACGAGGCATACAACGGCAACAGCGGCACGTTGCTCACCATACCGCTCGTCATTGACAAGAGCGTGAAGGGCGGCGCGTATCCGGTAAGGGTCTACAACGCCAAGCTGTCGACGCCTGCCGGCAAGCTGATTGAATGCGACGATTTCAGTTTCACGATGACCGTGGAGGAGATAAAGGCCACAGGCATCGCAATCGACCAGGCAGAGGCGTCGGTAGAAGTGGGCAAGACGGTGCAGCTGACAGCCTCTGTCAGTCCTGCCGACGCTTCATGCACGGCAGTGGTGTGGTACAGTTCAGACAAGGCGGTGGCAACCGTCAGCTCCGACGGCGTTGTCACCGGACTCTCCACCGGACAGACCTTCATAACAGCCACCACCACCGACGGCACCTTGCTCAGCGCACAATGCATCGTCACTGTGACCGAGCGCGTGTATGCCAATTACTTCGCTATCAGCGATTTCGAAGCTATGCAGGGCGATGAGAGCGTGTTGCCTATCGAGTTGGTCAATGCCGACGAGATTTCAGCCGTACAGTTGCAGGTGGTGTTGCCCGAAGGTATCTCGGTCAAGGCCGACAAGCGCGGCAACCCTATGGTGAAGCACGATGCCGACCGCTGGTATGACCAGCAGCTTAAAGCCAACCTCGACGGGCAGACGCTGAAGATAGCCACATTGTCGAACGAAGCATACAACGGCAACAGCGGCACACTTCTGAATGCCACCCTGACCATCGATGAAAACATGGTTTCAGGCATCTACACTATAAAAATAATCAATGCCAAACTGTCGACACCCGCTGGCGTGCTTATTGAATGCCCGGATACGGAATGCAGAGTCACGGTTGGCGATGTAAGCGATGTGGGGATTACACAACGCATTGAGACTAAGGTTTTTGGTTTAGAAGGATTGATAGCTGTATGTAATGCAGAAGGCAAAACAGCCGACATTTACACGCCAGACGGACGTCTGGTCGCCTCTCACCTTTGCTCATCGTCGGCAGACAGGCTATCAGTGCAGAAGGGAGCATATCTCGTCAAGGTTTTGGGAAATACGACAAAAGTGATAGTTTATTAGACGGGACAGCCAACCCTTATGCATAGGCGGCACGGCGCGGATTTGCGGTGTGCCGCCCTTTTTTTGTAGAATAAATTTGGTGTTTTTATTTGCTTTTCATAAAAGTTAGGCTTACCTTTGTCTCAGAAACATAATAACGACAGAAGAGGGGTCTCGATCATGCGCTGGTAGAGATTCTCTTTTTATTTTACTAATTTTAAAAATAAATTTCGATATGGCAATTACCTACATGACCAAGGATGGTTATGACAAAAAGATGAAGGAAATCGCTTACCTTGAAAGCGTTGAGCGTCCCCGCATTTCTGCTGCCATCGCCGAGGCTCGCGATAAGGGCGACCTTTCGGAGAATTCCGAGTATGATGCCGCGAAGGAAGCGCAAGGTATGCTTGAAATGAAAATCTCGCAACTAAAAGATATGCTCGCGAGCGCACGCATCATCGATGAGGCTAAACTCAACACCGACGAGGTGCAGATCATGAACACCGTGACCATCAAAAACACCAAGAACGGGGCTACTATGGCGTATACCATCGTTGCCGACTCGGAGGCTAACCTCAAGGAGAAGAAAATCGCTTCGAGCACACCGATAGCCAAGGGCTTGCTCGGAAAGCGCGTGGGCGACATCGTGGAAATCAAGGTGCCGCAGGGTGTTATGACTTTTGAAATCGTTAAAATCGAGATATTGTAATGGCAACTATTTTCAGTAAAATCATTGCGGGCGAGATTCCGTGCTACAAGGTGGCGGAGGATGAGAAAAACTTTGCTTTTCTCGACATCAACCCGGTGAACAAGGGGCATGTGCTTGTGGTGCCCAAGACGGAGAACGACTATATCTTCAACCTTTCAGACGACGACTATCAGTCGCTGACGATGTTTGCGCGCCGTGTGGCGAAGGCCATCGACAAGGCGTTGCCGTGCAAGCGTGTGGGCGTTGCGGTGATTGGTCTTGAAGTGCCTCATGCGCATATCCATCTGATTCCTATCGTTGAGGAGAAGGATATGTATTTCGACAAGCAGAAACTTACGCTTCCGGCTGAGGAGATGCAGGCCATCGCCGATGCTATCGCGAAGGAGATGTAAAAAAAATATCGTACAGATGAGGAGCGGGCAGTGCCGATGGCGCTGCCCGTTTTTTGTTTGTGTGCCCTCGGTTGGCGCATCCCTATGTCTGTCTTTCCGGCTGGGTGTCGGCGCACAAAAAAAGCCTCCTGTCAAGGAGGCTTTTTGGTTGTGGATAAAGAAAGGTGTTATTTCTTTATGATGCGTGTTGTGGCGATGCCGTTGGCTGTTGCCACGCGCACTACGTATACGCCAGGGGCGAGACCTTCAACGTTGGCTTGAGAGCCGACGACGTTTGCCACGAGGCTTCCGGCAGCGTTGTAGATGCTGATTTGCGTGTCGGCGTCAGCGCCGTTGACAAAGAGTGTCGAGGCTACCGGGTTAGGGTAGACAGTCACTTTGTTGTCTGCATTCACGTTGTCGACGCCGCCGAAGTTTGTGAAGTGCTCAAAGTAGAAGTCGTCGAAGAAAGCCGCCAGTCCGGCTTTCACGGTGTGGCGCACGGCTACATATATCTTCTGACCGGCATATTTGCTGAGGTCCACGGTGTAGTGCTCCCACGTTTCCTTGTTGAAGTAAGGCATTGTGGTTGTAGGCATTACAGATGTGAAGCTTGCCGTGTTGGTGTTGTCGGTAGTTGATACGAGCACCTCCACGCAGCTTTGCGCGCAAGGGTTGATTGCGAGAGTCGACTCCCAGTTGCGGGCGTAGAAGTGGAATTTCGACTTGTCGGTGGCGGTGAGCTGCTGGCTGATCAACCAGTCGTCGACAGTTGTGCTTTCGTCCTGTGAGGCGATAGCCACGAGTGTCTGGTTTCCGCTTACCGGGTCGAGCACGTTGTTCCAGTCAGAGTTCTGCTGCACGGTGAATGCCGTAGCCGCTCCGCGTTGCGGATAGTTCATACCCGTCATCGGCTTTGTGAGCTGGCGGTCAACGTCGATTGTGGTGAATCCCTCAGGAGCGAGAGCGCCCGGAGTGTCGTTCTCAAAGTCGTAGTAGTGGGAGTCGGCGGCCATAGCCAAGCCGGTCACCGGCATAGAGATTGAGTATCCGCCATCGAATTCCACAACAAGGTTGTCGTTGACCTGAGCTTCGGCGTTGAGCGCGTTGAACGTGATAGAGAAAGCGGCGCCCTTCTTCGGCTCGATCGTTGTACCGGCAACGAGGTCGGTTGTGAAGTTCTCGGTTGAGAATTTCGCCGATTTTATAGTCAGCGCAGTGCTGCCCTCGTTGATTACCGAGAATTTCGGAGTTGAGTTTACAGTCTTGTAGTAGTTGACCGTTCCAGCGTTCCAATCCGTAGCGTTGAACGACGCCTTGGTGTCGGCAGAAGTGGTCACCGTGATAAGGTCGAGACCCACGCCCTTCGCGTTGTCGTAGTCGTGTCCCACGTAGCGCCAGCGGAAAGTCACCGTCTTGCCCGCGTAGGCAGCGAGGTTTACGGTTTCGAGATACCAGTAGCGGTCGTCGGAGTTGTCGGAGAGCACAGCCAGCTGATGCCATTCGCCGCCGTCGAGCACCTCAAAGAAGCAAGCGTCGACACCGTTGTCGGCAGTCGATGGGTTCTGTCGCAGACCCGTCTCGTCTTTCAGCAGGCTTACAGGCATAGCGTTGCCCCAGTAGAAGCTCATCTGCAGATTTGAGCCGGCAGGGATTTTGAAGTCGGGCGTTACGAGCTGCGACGATTTGTTGGCAACGTTGCAACCCACCGATGCGCTGTATTTGCCCTCAAACGGGTTCACCTTGTTGGTAGTAGACCATTTCGTGTAGCTGTCGTATTCCACGTTCCAACCTGTTGGCGGCTCGTTTCCGCTTTCAAAGTTTTCAGTCCACGGGAATGTGCTTATCGTCTGGTCGGCGATGGTAGTGAAAGTCCACACAGTTGCATTTTCGGCATCGCCCTGCGCGTTGTATGGCACCACCTTCCAGTTGTAGGTAGTGGCATAGTCGGCAGAGGCGATTACATAAGAAGTTGCGTTGCCGAGGTCTTGTCCGTTGACAAGGTTTGTGGCAGCGGCGTCAGAGCCCACATATAACTTGTAGCCGTCGGCGAAGAGCGCCGGACGCCATGTCAGCGTGATGTTTTTGTTGTAAAGGTTCTCCGACTTATCGGCAGGCGAGACGAGAGTTGCCTCGGCAGGCTTGCCGCCGTTGCCGTAGAGCGGCGGAAGGATGATAGCGTCGATGAAAGCCACCGATGTCTCAGGAATGTTGTCGGAGCTGCTGATGTCCACGGCGCTGTATGCCCAGCGCAGCAGGCAGTTGTCAGATGCCGGCGAGCCGAGGTCTACGCTCACCTTCTCCAGAGCGTTGTAGTTTGTCGACTCCCATACGGTCGCCCACGTAGCGCCGCCGTCTTTCGAGAATTCAAGCGTCACGTCGTTGTCGGGCACGGCATTTTCCTCGTCTGAGTCAAACTCGTTGAAGGCAGAGAATATCACTGAGTGAGCGCCTGTCGACATGTCGAGGCGCGGAGTGGTCAGATAGCTTGCGCCGTCGAGCGTCACCGAAGCGTAGGCGGTGTAGTCGCCCTCGATGGAATAATTCGACGCCTTCCATCCGTTTCCGGTCCATCCGGCAGGCGGACATCCGTTCTCAAAGCCCTCGAAAGTGTATCCGTCGGGCAGCGCCACCTTTGTTGCGAGCACCTTTATCTGCAGGTCGCCGCCGGTGGTGTGCAGCGTCACGTAGCCGCTCTGCGGAGTGGTGAGCGCGGCGGTGTAGCTGAGCTTGAAGTCGAGCGATGCGTTGGCGTCGAGGTCTACCACAGCTGGGTCGATTGTCGAGCCAACGCCCTGCGGGTAGTCGATGCTTGTGATTTTCAAGCCGCTCTTGCCTTCGTTTTTAAGAGTGATCACATCGGAGAACATTTTTGAGTCCATATACACCTCTCCGAAGTTGTACTGCTTCTTCGACAGCACACCCTTAGGGCCGGTGGCAGGCGTGAACTGCTTCACCACCACGTTGTCGATGTCGAGCACGTTGGCAGTGGTCTTGAGCATCTTGTAGACAAACGCCACCTTGATGCTCTTACCCTGCCATTTGCTCAGGTCGATCATCGTTTTGTAGGGAGTCCAAGCAGTCCACGGATATGGGACGTTGCCGTTCTCCCTCAGCTGTGTTGCGTTGTTGAACGACCAAATAGTCTCGGCTCCCTCCACGTTGCCATCGGTCACGATGCGCACCTGGAAGTCGTACTTGCCCTCGTCGATGGCAGCCTTCGACGCCGCCATCCAGTCGAACGACAGCTGATAAGTGTTGTCGAGGTTGAGCTCCGGAGTGAGGAGAATTTCCTCACGCGGACCCTCGCCGCCGTCCTCACCGCCTGTAAACATCGGACCGTCGACCGACGCGCAGTGGGTGCCGGTCATCGTACCTTTTTCATAATAGTATACGTTCCACCGATACCTGTCGTTGTTTCCCGTGTAGGAGTCAACGGTCGACCAACCGTCTGGAAAGTTGGGACTGTACTTGTCGGTGCTTGTCGTTTCAAACCCCTCGTTGAGGATGGTTTGAGCCGAGGCGGCGGCTGGGAGTGCCGCCAACATCGCCAGGGCGAGATAAAATCTTTTCATAATTGCACTTATTGATTAGTAAATTATTATATTTCCTTACTTTGACATATCATTTAGTAACTGCAAAGATACTAAAAAATATTGGTTTCCTAACTCGATATGTCTTTTTATGGGCGTATTTTATAGCAAATAACTGAAATTTTGTCTACGTTTGGCGCATCTGTTGGCGTTGCGCTATGTGTGGGTGACCGCTTTCGCGGTCGTGGAGGGGCGGTGACTTGTGGAGTTTGGTGGAAATGGCTACCTTTGCACATAAATTTGAGAAAAGCGATGAAATCAGACATAGAAATAGCGCGCAGCGTGGCGATGGACCGCATCGAGAAGGTAGCCGAGCGCGCCGGCATCGACGCCGAGTGCCTCGACCATTACGGTAAGTATATAGCTAAACTGCCCTTGTCGATTGTCGACGAGGCGAAGGTGAAGAAGAGCAGGCTGATTCTTGTCACGGCGATCACCGCCACGAAGGCCGGCATCGGCAAGACGACGGTGTCGGTGGGACTTGCGCTTGGGTTGAACCGCATCGGCAAGCGTGTGTCGGTGGCACTGCGCGAGCCGTCGCTGGGTCCGTGTTTCGGCGTCAAGGGCGGCGCTGCCGGCGGCGGTTATGCCCAGGTGGTTCCGATGGAGAAGATAAACCTCCATTTCACGGGCGATTTCCATGCCATCACGTCTGCCCACAATATGATTTCCGCATTGCTCGACAATTATCTGTATCAGCATGAGGCGGAGGGGTTTGGGCTGAAGACGGTGGTTTGGCGGCGCGTGCTCGACGTCAACGACCGTGCGCTTCGCGATGTGGTGATTGGTCTGGGACCGCGCACCAACGGCGTCACCCGTCAGACGGGATTCGACATCACTGCCGCGTCAGAGCTGATGGCTATTGTCTGCCTGGCGTCCGACCTCGCCGACCTTGAGCGCCGCATCGGCAACATCCTGCTGGGTTTCACCTACGACGACAAGCCGTTCACGGTCAAGGACATGGGCGTTGAGGGCGCCATCACGGTGCTTCTGAAGGCAGCGATGAAGCCTAATCTTGTGCAGACCATCGAGCATACGCCGGCGTTTATCCACGGCGGGCCGTTTGCCAACATAGCCCACGGCTGCAACTCCATCGTGGCGACGAAGGCAGCGATGTCGTGCAGCGACTATGTGGTCACCGAGGCAGGGTTCAGCGCCGACCTCGGAGCGGAGAAGTTTTACGACATCAAGTGCCGCAAGTCGGGACTGCAGCCGAGCCTCACGATTCTTGTAGCCACGGTGCAGGGACTGAAGGTGCAGGGCGGCGTCGACTATGCCGTTGTCAAGGAAGAGAATGTGGCGGCCGTCGAGGCGGGGTTTGAGAATCTCGACAAGCATCTGCGCAACATCCGCAAGTTCGGGCAGACTGTGATTGTTGCCATCAACCGCTTTCCGAGCGACACCGATGCCGAGGTTGCCGCCATCGAGACGCACTGCCGCCGTCTCGGCGTAGGGTTTGCCGTCAACCGGGCGTTTTCCGAGGGCGGTGCCGGCGCGGAGGAGTTGGCGCGTCTTGTGGTCGACACTATCGAGCGGGAGCCGTCGGCGCCACTCCGCTTTGCGTATGCCGACAGCGACAGCATCGAGGAGAAGGTAGTGAAGGTAGCCACCGAGATTTACGGCGCCACGTCGGTTGTGTTCAGCACGTCGGCGCGCCGCATGATGCAGACCCTTGAGCGCAACGGCATGGGTCATTTCCCGGTGTGCATCGCCAAGACCCAGTATTCATTCTCCACCGACCCCAAGCGCATGGGAGCTGCCGATGGCTTCGAGCTTCAGGTCAACGATGTGATTGTCAACAGCGGCGCGGAGATGATTGTTGTCGTGGCAGGCGACATTCTCCGCATGCCCGGACTGCCGAAAAAGCCTATGGCTCTCAACATCAGAATCAAGGACGGTCTTATCGAAGGCTTGAGTTAAAGGCATAAATATGCAAAAAATGTCGCAGGCGCACCGGTGGGGTGGGTCTGCGACATTTCTTTTTTTTCAGCGCGTCGGTGCGCGCGTTTGTATGGGATTATTCCATCAGCTTGCGGTAGCGTATGCGGTGCGGCTCCACGTCGCCCATGCGTCGGCGCTTGTCTTCCTCATACTCCGTGTAGGTGCCCTCGTAGAAGAACACCTGGCTGTCGCCCTCGAAGGCGAGGATGTGGGTGCAGATTCGGTCGAGGAACCATCGGTCGTGGCTCACGACGACTGCGCATCCGGCAAAGTTCTCCAAGCCTTCCTCCAGCGCGCGCAGCGTGTTCACGTCGATGTCGTTGGTCGGCTCGTCGAGGAGCAGCACGTTGCCTTCCTCCTTCAGAGCCATTGCCAGGTGCAGGCGGTTGCGCTCACCGCCGGAGAGCATACCGATTTTCTTCTCCTGGTCGGCACCCGCGAAGTTGAATTTCGAGAGGTATGCGCGTGCGTTCACGTCGCGTCCGCCCATGCGGAAGAGTTCGGTGCCGCCCGACACCACCTGGTAGACTGTCTTTTCGGGGTCGAGGTCCTTGTGGTTTTGGTCGACGTAGGCAATCTTCACCGTCTCGCCCACTTCAAAGGTACCCTTGTCGGCGTGTTCCATCCCCATGATGAGTTTGAAGAGCGTAGTTTTTCCGGCACCGTTCGGACCGATCACGCCGACAATGCCGTTAGGCGGCAGCATGAAGTTGAGGTCGTCAAACAGCACCTTGTCGCCGAAAGCCTTCGCCACGTGTTGAGCCTCGATAACCTTGTTTCCGAGGCGCGGACCGTTGGGGATGAAGATTTCGAGTTTCTCCTCGCGTTCCTTCTGGTCCTCGTTGAGCAGTCGGTCGTAGCTTGACAGACGCGCCTTTCCTTTTGCCTGACGCGCTTTCGGCGCCATGCGAATCCATTCCAGCTCGCGTTCGAGCGTCTTGCGCCGTTTGCTTGCCTGCTTCTCCTCCTGCGCCATCCGTTTTGTCTTCTGGTCGAGCCAAGAGCTGTAGTTTCCCTTCCAGGGGATTCCCTCGCCTCGGTCGAGTTCGAGAATCCATCCCGCCACGTGGTCGAGGAAGTATCGGTCGTGGGTGATGCATATCACCGTGCCCGGATACTGTTGCAGGTGTTGCTCCAACCAGTCGATCGATTCAGCGTCGAGGTGGTTGGTAGGCTCGTCGAGCAGCAGGATGTCGGGGTTTTGCAGCAGCAGTCGGCACAGCGCCACGCGTCGGCGTTCGCCACCCGACAGTGTTGCCACGTTCTGGTCTTCCGGCGGACAGCGCAGTGCGTCCATTGCGCGTTCCAGCTTGTTGTCGATGTTCCATGCGTCGGCTGCGTCGAGCTTGTCCTGCAGCTCCGCCTGCCGGTTTATCAGCTTGTCCATCTTGTCGGGGTCCTCAAGCACGTCGGGGTCGGCGAAGCTCTCGTTCACCTGGTCGAATTCCTTCAGCAGGTCGAGCACCGGCTGCACGCCCTCCTGCACGATTTCCTTGACAGTTTTCGAAGGGTCGAGTTTCGGGTCCTGCTCCAGGTATCCTACGCTGTATCCCGGGGAGAATACCACTTCTCCCTGATACTGCTTGTCGATACCCGCGATAATCTTCAGCAGCGTCGACTTTCCGGCACCGTTCAGACCGATGATTCCGATTTTCGCGCCGTAGAAGAACGACAGGTATATGTCTTTGAGCACTTGTTTCTGTGGAGGGTAGATTTTGCTCACTCCCACCATTGAGAATATCACTTTCTTGTCGTCAGCCATAATTTTTTCTGATTTTGGTTGATGTTTCTTAGTGTTTTCGTGTTTCTTTGATTTTGTAGTCGCAGCGCACTCGTCCGCGGGCGATGTTGTTCAGTTTTGTCTTTATCAGCTGTTTGCGTATCGGCGAGATGCGGTCAACGTAGAGGATTCCGTCGAGGTGGTCGTATTCGTGCTGGATGATTCGCGCGAGGAATCCCTCAAACACCTGCTCGTGCTCCACGAAGTCCTCGTCGAGCCAGTTGAGGCGCACCTTCTCGTGGCGCACCACGTTTTCGCTGAGTCCGGGGAGACTGAGGCATCCCTCCGAGCGGCTCACTGTCGGAGAGTCGGTCAGGATGTCGAGTTCCGGGTTGACGAGAGTCATTTTCACACCCTCAAGCTCAGGGAACGTGTCTTTGAGCACGTCGGCGTCGATTACGATCAGCCGTATCGGCAGACCGATTTGCGGTGCGGCGAGTCCTACGCCGTCCGATTCGTACATCGTTTCGTACATGTTTTCGACCAGTTTTTTCAGGTCGGGATAGTTTTCATCCACGTCGTCGGCCTCCTGTCTGAGCACGGGCTGACCGTATAAATAAATAGGTAGTATCATATCTTATTTCGTGTTTTTTTGTTTTTTTTGCGTCATCGCCGGCTTTCGAGGAAGTCGTTGAGGATGATTGTGGCAGAAATCTCGTCGACAATCGCCTTGTCGCGGCGCGCCGTCTTCTTCATTCCTCCGTCGAGCATGGCGCGGTGGGCAATCACCGATGTGAACCGCTCATCGTACATTTCCACCGGCATCTGCGGCATTTCCTTAGCCAGCTGGGCGAGAAACGGCTTGATGTAGCGCATGCTCTCCGACGGCTCGTTGTTCATCTGCTTCGGCAGCCCCACGACAATCCGTTCCACAGGCTCTTTCGCCACATATTGCTTCAGAAACGTGAGCAGCTGATGGGTGGGCACGGTGGTGAGACCGTTTGCCACAATCTGTAGCGTGTCGGTCACGGCTATTCCCGTGCGCTTCCGTCCGTAGTCGATAGCGAGAATGCGTCCCATCAGCGGTTTATTTCGTTTACAGCCATGCGCAGCGCCGACAGCCGTTCGAGCAGTCCCTCCATGCGGTCGAGCGGCAGCATGTTTGCCCCGTCCGACTTCGCCACCGCCGGGTTCTGATGCGTCTCCATAAACAGACCGTCGACACCGGCAGCGATTCCGCATCGCGCCATTGTCTCGATGAGGTGGGGCAGTCCGCCCGTCACGCCGCACGTCTGGTTTGGCTGCTGCAGCGAGTGTGTCACGTCGAGAATCACTGGTGCGAACCGGCGCATCGTAGGGATTCCGCGGTAGTCCACAATCAGGTCCTGGTAGCCGAACGTCGTTCCGCGCTCGGTTATCGCCACGTCGTTGTTGCCCGCGTCCTTCACCTTCTGCACGGCAAATTCCATAGCCTCCGGCGACAGGAATTGTCCCTTCTTGATGTTGACCGTCTTTCCGGTTCGCGCCGCCGCCACGAGCAGGTCGGTCTGTCGGCATAGGAACGCCGGAATCTGCAGCACGTCGACATATTCTGCAGCCATCGCAGCCTCTTCGGCGGCGTGGATGTCGGTCACCACGGGGATGTTGTAGGTTTGTCCCACCTTTTTCAGCACTTCGAGCGCCTTTATGTCGCCGATGCCCGTAAACGAGTCTATCCGCGAGCGGTTCGCCTTTCGGTAGCTTCCTTTGAACACGTAAGGGATGCCCAGCCGACGGGTGGTTTCCACTATTTGTCCGGCGATGTCTATAGCCATCTGTTCGCCCTCTATCACGCAAGGGCCTGCGAGCAGGAAGAAGTTGCCTGAGGCAGAGTTTTTGAGTTGTTCTATCATTTTTTCAATTGGTTTATCGTGTGGATTGCGGCGCAGGCAAACACGCCCGCCGTTTCTGTGCGCAGACGGCTGTCGCCGAGGCTCACGGGGATGAATCCGGCATCGAGAGCCGTGCGTATCTCTGGTTGGCTGAAGTCGCCTTCGGGTCCCACCAGAATCGTCACGTCGCTCTCCGGAAGGCATTCCTTCACGAAGTCGCGCCTCGGGATTGCGGGGTCGCAGTAGGCAATGAACCGCTGTCCGTCGGGGAGAGCCTTCATGAAATCGTCAAACGGCGTGAGGTCGTCGAGCTGCGGCAGCGTAGCCTTCAGCGACTGCTTCATCGCCGCCACGAGGATTTTGCGCAGGCGTTCCGTCTTCAGCACCTTCCTCTCCGAGTATCGGCACAGGAGCGGCACGATGCGGTCAACGCCCATCTCCGTCACCTTCTCCGCCATCCATTCCATGCGGTCCATGTTTTTTGTCGGAGCGATAGCCACCGTGATGCGGCATCCCCAGTGGGGCTTCACGTCGGTTGTTCCGACAATCTCCACAGCGCAGTTTTTGGCGTTGGCGTTCAGGATGCGGCACAGATGGAGATGCCCTTTTCCGTCGACCACCTCCACCTCTTCGCCCTCTTTCAGCCGCAACACGCGCACGCAATGCTGCGCCTCCTCGTCGGGGAGCAGCATTGTCGTGGTAATGTCGGGAGCATAAAATCGATGCATATTGATTTTTTACGTTGTTTTTTCTTTATCTTGTCAGTTTTTCTGTAGGCTGGCGTTTCTTTCCGGAGTCGAACACCACCATAAACAGCAGAGCCACCGCGAGAGCGTAGCCGGCGAAGATGAGCCATGACGTCTGCCATCCTTCCACCTGCGGCGCCATCGACGTCATGTCTACGAAGTTGTTGATCACCGCCTGCGCGCCGAGAGTGCCCACCGTGGCACCCACGCCGTTTGTCATCAGCACGAAGAGTCCCTGCGCGCTCGAGCGCAGCTTGCCGCTCACTTCCTGGTTGACGAAGAGCGAGCCGGAGACGTTGAAGAAGTCGAACGCCACTCCGTAGACAATCATCGAGAGGACAAACATCCAGACTCCGCTGCCCGGGTTGCCGAAGCCGAAGAGCCCGAAGCGGAACACCCATGCCAGCATCGCGATGATCATCACGCGTTTGATGCCGAAACGGCTCATCACGAACGGGATGAGCAGGATGCAGAGCGTTTCCGAAACTTGCGACAGCGAAATCAGCATGTTGGCGTGCTCAACGCCGAACGTGCCCTGATATTCGGCTATCGAGCCGAAGCTTGTGATATAGGTGTTGGCGAATCCGTTGGTAATCTGCAGCGACACGCCGAGGAGCATCGAGAAGATGAAGAATATCGCCATGCGTTTCTGCTTGAACAGCTTGAAGGCGTCGAGTCCGAGCGACTGTGCCATTGAGCTGCCGCTTTCGTTGTTCACCGGGCATGATGGGAGCGTCAGCGCGTAGGCTCCGAAGAGCAGCCCTACGGCGCCGCAGACGAAGAACTGGTTGTAGTTCTGCTGGAATCCCATCAGGTCGACAAACCACATCATGCAGATGAAACCGACGGTGCCGAGTGTGCGTATCGGCGGAAACACCTTCACGGGGTCGAGTCCGGCACCCTCGAGTCCGCTGTAGGCAACGGAGTTGGAGAGCGAGAGGGTAGGCATGTAGAACGCCACGCTGCAGGAGTAGAGCGTGAACAGCGTTGCAAACTGCGCCTCGCTGCCGGTGGTCATGCCGTAGTAGCCTGCGGCAATCATGAATGCGGCGGCGATGATGTGGCACGCGCTCAGCAGCTTCTGTGCCGGGACGTAGCGGTCGGCGAGGATTCCCATCAGCGCCGGCATGAAGAGCGACACGATGCCCTGCATTGCATAAAACATTCCGATGTGTTCACCCATTCCGATGCTGAACAGGTAGGTTCCCATTGAGGTAAGGTAAGAACCCCACACAGCGAACTGCATGAAGTTCATTATCGCAAACCTTGTACGTAGATTTCTCATAAGTTTTTCTGTATTTTTTTGTTAGATTTTTTCTTGTTTCTGCTGCCTGCGTTTCTCGTCGATGGCAGCCTTTATCTCCGCCGCGCGCTCATACTCCTCCGTGCTGATGCACTTTGCGAGCATGCGTTGCAGCTCCTCCTCGGCAAGGCGGTTGAGCGGCAGCAGGCTTGCGTCGTCGACGGTGGTGGTGTCGCGGTCGGCAGCCGGCGCGTCGTCAAACCCCTCGGCGATGAATCCCGTCTCGTCGATCACCTCGCGGGTGGTGTAGATGGGGGCGTGCGAGCGCAGGGCGATGGCGAGCGCGTCGGATGTGCGCGCGTCGACCACCACTTCGCGGTCGCCGTCGGCAAACGTGATTTCGGAGTAGAATATTCCTTTCTCAAACTTGCTGACAAACACCTCTTTCACTCTGATGCCGAAGGCGCGTGTCACCGAGCGG
>ERZ779890.1701-NODE-1701-length-22051-cov-4.319149_pt1 | contig 22051 bp, 12 predicted proteins | sample MGYA00511553_ERZ779890 | MGnify/ENA primary metagenome ERZ779890 (study PRJEB29588, sample SAMEA2152064) | human gut metagenome | biome: human gut; feature: human-associated habitat; material: faeces | place: Denmark | collected 2008/2010 ... | reverse complement strand
CCCTGTCGTTCAGGCCTTGACATCGTCCACAGCCGTGCCGAAAAGCGTGGCACTTGTGGAGCCGGTGATCTTCACGCGCACCGTCTCGCCGATGTGATGTGTGCCCTTGTCGAACACCACCATCTTGTTCTGACCCGTGCGTCCGCACAACTGTTCGTTGCTGCGCTTGCTGAAACCCTCGACAAGTACGTCGAACTCGTGACCCTCATCGCGCTTGTTGGCCTCGGCAGACAGCTCGGTCTGCAGGTGTATCATCTCGTTCAGACGGCGCAGTTTCACCTTTTCGGGCACGTCGTCGGGCAGATGTTTCGATGCGTATGTGCCCGGACGCTCACTGTACTTGAACATGAACGCCGAGTCGTAAGCTGCCTCACGCATGAGCGAGAGCGACATCTGGTGGTCTTCCTCAGTCTCGCTGTGATAGCCCACGAAGATGTCTGTGGACAGTCCGCAGTCGGGAATGATGCGGCGTATTGCCTCAACACGTCCCATGTACCACTCACGGGTGTACTTGCGGTTCATCAGTTTCAGTATGCGGTCTGAGCCCGACTGCACCGGCAGATGTATGTGGTGGCACACGTTTGGCATCTCTGCTATGACGTGCAACGTGTCGTCGCTCATGTCCTTCGGGTGGCTTGTGGTGAATCGCACGCGCATTCCCGGCGCCGTCTCAGCCACGGTACGCAGCAGTTCGGGGAACGCGATGACGTGTCCGTCGCGCTCGAAGCGGTATGAATTGACGTTCTGTCCGAGCAGCGTCACCTCCTTATAGCCACGGTCTTCGAGGTCGCGCACCTCGCGGAGTATGCTCTCCACGTCGCGCGAACGTTCACGACCACGGGTGTAAGGCACGATGCAGTAGTGGCAGAAGTTGTTGCATCCGCGCATGATGCTGATATATCCGCTTATGCGGTTGTGGCCGATGCGTTGCGGGATGACGTCGCGGTATGTTTCTGTGGTCGAGAGTTGGATGTTGATGGCTTTTTCGCCAAGTTCGGCAGCCGCCACAAGGTCGGGTAGCGACAGGTAGGCGTCGGGTCCGGCCACAATGTCTACGCCGTGGTTGGCAATAAGCTCGTCTTTCACGCGCTCTGCCATGCATCCCAGCACGCCAAGCACCAATCTCGACTTGCGCTTCTTGCGGAGCGAGGCAAAGTAGTCCAGGCGTGAGAAGATTTTCTGCTCTGCGTTGTCGCGTATCGAGCAGGTGTTGAGAAACACGGCGTCGGCGTCCTCAATCGCGTCTGTCGGCTCGTAGCCGGCAATTTTCATCACTGATGCTATAACTTCACTGTCTGCCACGTTCATCTGGCAGCCATAGGTCTCTATGAATAGTTTCTTTTCCTTTTCTCCGCTCATCTTTAATTTTTTTATTTATACAAAGATAGTAAAAATTGGCTTATTATGTGAATGAGGGGCGAAACTCGTTGTGGAGAATGGTTGGAATGCAACGCGTTTTCTACAAAATATGTTTATAATTTGGTTTATTCAGAAGAAGGCTATATCTTTGTCACGTAATAAACTAACATTTTAAACCATTTATATTTTCCTTATGTCTAAATTTAGATTGGCGCTTTCGCTGTTTTTGCTCTTTGTCACCGTGCAGACTGCTGTGGCGGTGTCGGTGCCTGAGCTCGACAGCCTCGACCGCTACATTGGCCTTAAAAAAATGTTTGAGGGCAGGAAGTATGCGCGCATCGACAAAGAAAAACGGGCGGTTGCCTTGCGTCCGTCGTTTTCCTCCTACATGAAACTGGGTAAGGAGTATACGCTTTTCAAGGCAGACTCCGCGATTTTCTATTATGACAAGGCTGCCGAGTTGGCGTCTTCGCCTGCCGACTCGCTGCTCGTGAGAATGAAAAAAGTGCGCTCGGAGGTTATCGCGGGCTATTATGCTGAGGCCTACAGTGACTTCAAGGCGATTTCGCACATGGAGATTCCCGACACGTTGCTGCCGGAGTTCTACGAAAGTGGCTATCGCATCTACTCTTTCTCTCTCAATGGCTCGACGGAGGGCGGGCTTTTCTACGACCGCTATTACTCCAATACTGTGGCGTTTAGAAAAAAATGGATTGAGTCGCTGCCCGTCAGCTCCAACACGCGTAGGCTTTATGAGGCGGAGCAGGCGATGGCCGACGGCAAGCAGGCGGTGGCTAAGATGATTCTTGTCGACATGATTCCGTCGTTGCGCCGCGACGGCAATGATTTCGCTCTTGCCTGTGCGTTTTTGGCGAAGATTTACAGGTCGGAGGGGAAGTCGGAGGAGAGTGTGCGCTATTTTGCGCTCTCGGCGATCAGCGATATTATGTGCGCGGTGAAGGAAAACCAGTCGATTTTCGACTTGTCCATGATTCTTTGCGGAGAGGGCGACATCGATCGCGCCTATCGTTATATTTTTACGTCGCTCGAGGACGCGGCGTTCTGCAACGCGCAGATGCGTGTCTATAATGTGTCGGGGCTGCTGCCGGTAATCGAGTCGCAGCATCGTGAGGAGGTTGCCGAGCATGAGCGGATGCTGATGATGTATATCGTGGTGAGTTTCTTTCTTCTCATCGGACTTGCCGTGGCGGTGTTCTATCTTGTGAAGCAGATGAAGAAGCTTACGCGCACACGTCTGAAGCTGAAAAAGGCCAACATGACCAAGGATGAGTATATGGGGCAGTTCCTTGAACTGTGCTCTATATATATGAAGCGCCTCGACTCGTTTACTAAATTGGTCAACCGTAAGCTTGTGTCGGGACAGGTGGATGATTTGGTGAAGATGATGAAGTCGCAGAAATTCAGCGATGAGCAGCACTCTACGTTCTATAAGGAGTTTGACAATGCATTCCTTAAAATTTACACCACGTTTGTCGATGATGTCAACGCCTTGCTGCGTCCGGAGGAGCGTTTTGAGATTGAGGCTCCCGGTTCGCTCAACACTGAATTGCGCATCTATGCCTTATTGCGCCTCGGGATTGTCGACTCGTCGAAGATTGCAGAGTTTCTGCGCTATTCGGTCAATACCATATATGCCTACCGCAACAAAATGAAAAATCGTGCAATCGACAGGGATTCTTTTGAGAAAAACGTGATGAAAATCGGCATTATCGATTGATGTAATCGTTTATATTTGCTTATATTTCATGAAAATTATATCATTGCTAATCAAGCATATAAAATTTTATACATCTATATTTGCCTATATTTGCGTTAATATGGCGATTGAAATGCTTGACAATGACTGTAACTTTGTAGTGTCGAAAGCAAAGAGATGCTTTCAACCGAATAATGGTTAAACACTACGATTATAATATGGAGTATTAGAATTTAGTTTTATTTCGTTGTGAAACGCAGTAAAATGTCTCGAATAATGGTTTTATGTTAGGTTTGTAAATGTTGCTTCATCGAAGCAACTAAGAAACAGAGCTCGTCGGATTGACGGGCTTTTTTCTTTTCCATCCATATACAGCGGCACCGCGTTGCGGTGCGTGTTGTGCCGGCGTTATGCCCCGGACGCGGTCCGGGGTTAACTGAAAGCGGGTCCACGTTGTGGACTTCCCCGATGGCGCATAGGGTGGCTGCGTCTATACGTCCGCTCTGCGGGCTTTCCCGATGTCGGTGCTGTCTGGATTCCGACTGCCATACGCTGTGGACTTCCCTGGAGGCGCATCGCGCTGTTTGGACGGCTGCTCTGCCGACTTTTGCCGATTTCCGCAAAATCTTATGTTGGAGGGTTGCGGAGATGCTACGGAAAACAAAAAATCCCGAAACTTTCGTTTCAGGATTTCTGCGGTGCGGACGGGACTCGAACCCGCGACCCCATGCGTGACAGGCATGTATTCTAACCAGCTGAACTACCGCACCATTGATAGTTGCTTTTGTGTTAGCGATTGCAAAGGTACGACAAGTTTTTAAATCTGCAAAATTTTTGCCAAGTTTTTTGTAAATAAAATTCTTTATGCTTGATTATCAGTGTGCTGGCTTTGGTGTAAAAAGGCTTGATGTAAAAAAGGCCATATCAAATTTTGCGGCATGCGCGACGGCGACGGTGGCAGGCTGTCAATCGTCGCGGAGTGCAACGGCGCGTATTGGGACTCGATATGCTCCTTGCGGTCAGCGTACCGGATGTGCGCTGCTATGGAAGAGTCGGCGTGTATGCTGATGGGTGCGGCTTCTGGCAATCAGCGTAAAATAAAAGCGCACCGGCATTCGGAGCGCTTTTATGTCTTTTTTAGGCGTTGAAACGCTATTCTTCGTAGTGTATTGGAATTTCGCGGTTCATGCTTTGGTCGAGCGAAATCAGGGTTTCTGTCGCAACGACACCATGGATCATCTGGATTTTGTCGTTGAGGAGCTCCATGAGATGCTGATTGTCGCGGGCATAAAGCTTTATCAGCATTGTGTACGGGCCGGTGGTGAAGTGGCATTCAACAACTTCCGGTATTTTCTCCAATTCAGGCACAACGTCCTTATACATAGAGCCTTTCTCCAATTTTACGCCGATGTAGGTGCAGGTTGTGTAGCCAAGCACTTTCGGGTTTACGTGGTAGCCCGAACCGGTGATTACCTTCAAATCAATCATCCGCTGTATGCGTTGGTGTATGGCAGCGCGCGACACCCCGCACACCACAGCCACGTCTTTCGACGGGATTCGTGCGTTTCGCATCACGATTTCAAGAATCTTACGGTCAAGATTGTCTATTTTTTCCATCTTTATCTTTTTTTCTGCCACAAAGATATAGCAAATTTTTAGAAAATCATCAAAAATGATTGACAATTTACACTGAAATAGGCAAAAAAGCCCCAAAATATAGCAAAATGGCACAGCGTTACAGCCGTTGCAGGAAGTCGACGAGGTTCACCTCGCGGCTCAGTTCCATCTTTTTTCGCAGACGGTAACGTGCCATTTCCACACTGCGGTACGACATGTTGAGCAGTGGGGCAATCTCCTTACTGCTGAGACCCATCTTCAGATATGCGCACAGCCTCTGGTCGTTGATGTTGAGCTGCGGGAACCGCTCGGCGAGGCGTTTGAGGTAGTTCTCGTAGACCACGTCGAAGTTTTGGGCGAATTTGTGCCAGTCGTCATCGTGCGAGATGTTCTCTTTGATGAGTTTCTGAATCTTCATCAGCTGCTTTGCCGACGTTTTCGAGATGGTGTCGCCGCTCTCCTGTAATTTGTTGATTTGGTTTGAGATGTCGATTAGAATCTCGTTTTTGCGCATCACGTTCATCGTGGCGTTTGACAGTTCCTGCGACTTGTGGCGCACGTCGTGTTCCAGCTGCGTGCTTTTCAGCCGTGAGATTTCGTTTTCACGTCGCAGCGATTCCTCTTCTGTCTGGCGTTTGTATTCACGCATTTCCTCCTCCTTGCGTTTCGCCACCATCAGCGCCGACTTGCGCGCCTTTCCCCGCACGTATATGAATAGGAAATATGTTGACGAGATGATGAAAAGGATGTAGAACGTTATCGCCCAGGTGCTTCTGTACCATGGCGGCGCGATGCGGAAGGTGAAGGAGTATTCCGAGCGGCTGTCGTCGTAGCGGTTGAACGAACGGATGTGCAGCGTGTATGTACCTTCGTGTAATTGCGTGTATTCCTTTGAGTTGGCGGTGGTGTAGGCGCTCCATCCAGTGTCGTAGTTTTCAAGATAATAACTGTAGAGCACGGCGCCCTCCTCGCGGAATTCCGGGCATATAAACTCGAAGCGCAGCGAGTTGAGGTCGTACGGCAAGTCGAACACGTTGTTGTGGAGCGCACCGCCGGCGGTGTATATCAGTGAGTCGGGGTTGGTGGCGAAAATGTTGCTCACAAACAATTTGCTCTTCCAGCTCACGCGGTGGTCGCGGTCAACGTCGATGGCGTAGAAACCGTCCTCGTTTGTCACGATAAGCTTGCGGGGCGAGATGAAGTCGAAATGCTCAAACCCGACAATCAGTTTGTCGAGCAAGGGCTTGTAGGTGATTGAGTCGACGTTGTATGTGCCTGTAGCATTGTAGAATGCTGCACAGATGTATTGCCCTGACACGCCCCACACGTCTTTCGCCGGCGACTGGTAGAGTCTCACCGACGTGTGCTCGCCGAAGATGCTGTTCAGCTTCTCGTTGGGCACCATCTTGTCGGTGTGCGGGTTGTAGCGGAAAAATCCGCCCTCGGTCGAGAAGGCGAGTTCGCCGTCGATTTTGTAGAGTGTGTTGTTGCGGTCGGTGGGGAATCCCTTTGTGTGGTTGTACAGTTCCACTTTGTCGAATTTAGTGAACGAAGCGTTTGGGTGCAGTTTGTATATGCCTTTCATCCAATGGCTTATCCAAATATTTCCAAACTCGTCCTCTATGATTCGTCCGCCAGCCTCGTTGTAGCCCGTCACACGGTTTGCCATTGTCCATTGTCCGCCGACGCGGCGCAGCAGGTAGAAGCTCTCATAGGTCGACGCCAGCGCCATGTCGGGGTGGCGGTGCAGGGGAACTACCGCCCAAGTGCCTGGTATTCCGCTTATTTGCCGTGCCTCGGAGCCTCTTAGTTGATACAGTCCGCGGTCGCTGCTCACAAGCACGTCGTTTCCGAGAGTGTCGATGCTCCACACCTGACTTTTCAGAAGCGAAGATGGTTTTGCCGGTTCTGCAGCCGCCGACAGCGGATAGGCAGTGGCATAGAGTCCGCGGTTTGTGCCGAGCAACAGGGTGTTTCCGAGAAGCATCGACGCATAGCCGGCGCCGTAAATGTTTGACGTGCCGAAAATTGTCGACACCGGGGAGTTGTAGAGCACGTAGTCGATGCCGTTGTCAAGACCGAGCCAGATGTTGTCCATCCGGTCGAAATCGATGCTCAGCACAGTGTTGTTCTGCAGTCCGGTCGACATATTCACGAATGTGTTGCTGCCGTTGGTTATGTCTTTGATTATTATGCCGTTGTTTACGGTGCCAAACACCAGCTCGCGCTCGTTTGTGGCAGCGCAAAACACCTGATTGGCTTTCAGAAACGGGTCAATGTCCATCTCAAACGGGCGCACCGTGGCTCCGTCGAAGATAAACACTCCGCAGAACTCCGTGACAATTAGGATGTTGCCTTTTTGATAAGGCAACAGCGCGCACACGCGCATGCCTTTCACGTGCTCGCCTCCAGGGACGCTTGTAAACGTTTTCCCGTTGAGTTGGCAGATGCCGCCCTCTTTCGATGCGATGTAGAGCCTGCCGCGGATGAGCGCGGAAGTCGTGATTTTATATTTATAAGGTATGGAAATCGATTTGCTGCCGTCGAATCGCAGCAGGTTGAAGTCGCTCTGAAACCAAATGTATTTGCCCGACTTGTGGATGTTCCACACCTCGGTGAAGTGGTGGTTGCGTTTCGGCAACGTGGGCATCAGACTTTTATAAACGAAGCATCCCCGGTCGGGGTCGTTGTGGTAGTAGCCGAATTCCTCCGATCCGCCGGCATAGATGCGCGACGTGCTTTCGTCGACCATCAGCGAGCGCACCGACGTGTAGTTGCCGATGGGGCATAGTGTCCAGTTCTTGCTGTCGTAGATGAGCATGCCTGAATTGTTGGCAAAGAGCATTCGTCCGTAACTGTCCTGCTTGATGTCCCAGTTTTGTGTGCCTCCATGATATGCGGAGCGGGTGTAGTTGCGCACAAGCGGATAGCTTGCCGATGCGGCGACGTAGCATATCGCCGCCAGGAATATTGCCAGCAGCATTCCGGCGAGGCGTGATTTTTTTAGTGTGAAGTCAAAAATTTCCATTGTTTGAAGAATGCATTCATTTAACGGTCCAAAATTCGTAAAAAAATATATGTTGAGGAACAAATAAAAATATGTTATAAAACATATTTTTTGTAACATCTTAAAACACAGACATATAAAAAGTGAGAAGAAATAGATGTTGAGTAGCAAAATGACACTTGTTGAGTTTTTTGTGAGTGCTTTTTTTTGGGTAGGGATACATTGTACTATAATTTTGCAGTGTCAAACCGAACAAAAAACTGCGAGTTTTGACCTAATAGGAATATTCATTAAAATTTTATACCAAACTTATGAAGAAACAGATTCTACTATTTTGTTTTTTGTTTTTCGCAATGATAGGCTTTGCGGAAAACGTGAACATTACAGGAGTTGTTACTTATGCCGAAGACGGTGAGCCGCTGATTGGCGCATCCGTCCAAGTAAAAGGCAACCCTTCGCAAGGAGTAGCCACCGACATTGATGGCAATTACACCATTTCTGTTCCGGCGGGTGCAACGCTCCAGTATTCTTTTGTGGGCTGCAAGACCCAGGAAAGAACAGTTGTAAAGTCGGGCACATATAATATTGTGCTTGCAAGCGACTCACACATGCTCAACGAGGTTGTGGCTATCGGCTACGGCGTGATGAAGAAAAGCGACCTTACCGGTTCGGTTACCAGTGTCGACGCCGACAAACTTAAGAAAACTCCAGCCTCCAACCTTGCAAACGCCCTTCAGGGACAGGCTGCAGGTGTGACCATCAACTCAAACAGTGGACAGCCGGGTGCAGCTCCTGAGGTGCGCATCCGCGGTGTCGGTACAGTCAACGGCGCTTCTCCTATATATGTAGTCGATGGTGTTATCGTTGACGACATCTCGTTCCTCAGCCCTAACGACATCCAGTCGACAGAGGTGCTGAAAGACGCCAGCGCAACAGCCATCTATGGTTCGCGCGGTGCCAACGGTGTCATCATCGTCACCACACGCAACGGCGCCACCGACGAGAAAACCCGTGTCACCCTCGATGCCTATGTCGGCGTTCAGCAGCGTTGGCGCAAACTTGACGTGATGAACGCCAAGGACTTCGCCGACACGCGTATCGCCATCAACGGCACAAAATCAGAAAAAGCTTTCTACGAGAAGCAGGGATTCAACAAATGGTTGTCGGCGTTCAGCCTCGGCACATCTGAATATTTCCCTACAGTCTACGACCCGGAGAAAAATCCTACAGGCTTCGACTATTCAGCAGTAGATACCGACTGGCAGGACGAAGTGTTCCAGAACGCATTGATTCAAAACTATCACCTTGCCATCGACGGTGGCAGCAAGAAAACCACATATTCGCTCAGCGGAAGCTGGTATTCGCAGGAAGGTACGCTTATCGGTTCTAAATACCGTCGTTTCACCGTGCGTCTCAACACGTCACACCAAGTGAAGAAATGGCTTAAGGTGGGCGAGAACATTTCGTTTATGGCGTCAACGGCGCGCAACGCGATGAACAACTCGGAGAGTGCTGGTGCCTCTGTGCTTTCAGCCGCTCTCGCAATGGCTCCATGGGATCCTGTCCGCTATCCGGAAGGCTCTGTAAGCCGCAAGGGCAAGGACCTCAGCGGACAGATTGCCGCAGGTTCAAACTTCAAGAACGTGACCAACCCGTTCTCTATGGTGGAGATGAGCCACCCGAAAGACCGCTACGAGCGCTTTGTGGGCAACGTGTTTGCCGAAATCAACCCGATCGAGGGCTTGACATTCCGCTCAAGCTACAGCTTCGACTACAACATCCACACCAACAAGACATTTAAAGAAGCATACGAGTTCTCAAGCTACGACAAGAACGACAAAAACTTCCTGTCGTCGCTCATCGGACGCTACTACAACTGGACTGTAGACAACATCCTCACCTATGCCCGCACAATCGGTAAGCACGATTTCTCGGCAATGGTAGGTCAGACAGTCGAGGAATACAACTATTACGGAATCAGCGGCTCTGGTTCGACAATTCTCAACCCTGTTGAGAAAAACTGGTTCCTTTCAAAGGTGACCGACGATTTCGGCCGTCCTGCCGACTCAATCTCGCGCAACCGCCGCGTGTCAATGCTCGGACGTCTGCACTACAGCTTCAACAACCGCTACCTCGTTACGGTCAACTTCCGTGCCGACGGTTCAAGCAAGTTCCCTGACAAGCCTTGGGGCTATTTCCCATCAACCGCTTTGGCATGGAAAATCAGCGAGGAAAGCTTCATGAAAGATTTCAACAATCTCGACCTTCTCAAAATCCGTGCAGGATGGGGTCGCGTAGGTAACGACAACATCGGCAACGGCGCGTTTACACTGAAGGTGTTTGACGATGGTCCTACATTTGTTGACTATGTGTTTGGCAAAGACCAGCAGCTCGCCAACGGTGCCACAGTGCTCACTTGGGTGAACAATGGCGGACACTGGGAAAACACAGAGCAATGGAGTGCCGGCGTGGACTTCGGCTTGTGGAAAAACAAACTCACAGGTTCTGTCGACTTCTTCCTCCGCAACACAAAGGATATGCTTATGAATGTCACCGCTCCGGCTCACGTGGGCAACCGCTACTCGGCAATGAGCAACGTCGGAACAGTGCGCAACCGCGGCGTGGAGATTACTCTCGAACACCGCAACCAGATTGGTGATTTCGGATATTCTATCGGCGGCAACGTGTCGTTTATCGACAACGAGCTCACCGGACTTAACGGCGGTTCGCCAATCTACTCAAACTACAGCAACGTGATGGTTGTCGACCAGGGCTACCCATTGTATTACTATTGGGGATATCAGTATGAAGGTATCTACAAGACCGACCAAGAGGTGCTCGACTATCTGCACGGCTACGATGCAACAACAACTCCGTTCCATGCCGGCGACTCAAAATACAAAGACAACAACGGCGACGGCGTGATTGACGACAAAGACCGCGTGAAACTCGGCTCTTCAATCCCTTCAATCAACTATGGTATCAATATCGGAATGAATTGGAAGAATTTTGACCTGCAACTCTTCTTCCAGGGCGTGGCAGGCAACAAAATCTACAACCAGCTCCGTCACCGTCTTGAAGGTACAGGCACCAACAGCGTGCTCAGCCCTGTTATGAAGAACGCGTGGATGCAGCACACCAACGATGCTGGCGAGACATACTACGACGGCTCGATTCCAAACCCGAAAAACTCGGTCAACTACTATGTCTCAGACCGCTTCCTCGAGAATGGATCATACTTCCGCCTGAAAAACCTGCAACTCGGCTACACTATCCCGACCGCTGCAATCCGCAAGATTGGCTTGGAGTCATGCCGCCTTTACCTGCAGGGAAGCAACTTGCTGACAGCCACAAAATACACCGGCTTCGACCCGGAAGTGGGCGGCGGTGTTGACTATGGCAACTATCCTCAGGCACGTTCATTCATCTTTGGAGCCAACATCTCTTTCTAACTTAAAATCGAAAAAACAACTATGAAGGTTAAATATTTTTTGAAAGCATTCTGCGGAGCGGCGCTCCTGGTGGCTGCCACTTCATGCAACGACTGGCTGAAGGAGGAAGAGCCTGGAAAATCAACCCCGGAGGACTACTTCGCTCTGGGAAAGGCGGCAATCCGTGCGGTCAATGCTGCCTACACTCCGCTCGCATGGGAATTCAACAGCACATACTTCAGTGAGTGGTTTATTGGCGACATCGCCTCTGACGATGCTCTGAAGGGCGGTCAGAACCTGTCGGATATGGCTGACGCCTACGACATCGAGAACTTTAAGACAAATGCCAACAACTCGTTGCTGCGCGATTTCTATCGCGCGCAGTTCCAAGGCATACAGCGTTGCAACCTCGCAATGCAGGAGGTTGAGGCTATCGAACCCGATGCGGATATGACAGCCGAGCGCAAAACGTGCTTGATGGGCGAGGCTTATTACATGCGCGCTTACTATTATTTCCGCCTTGTACGCATATTTGGCGGTGTGCCTTATGTCGACAAGGTGATCGACAGCAGCAAGGACTGGAAGCAGCCACGTGCCACTGCCGAGGAAATCTACAACCACATCATCGACGACCTCAAGCTGGCTGAGCAGATGCTTTGGAACAAGAGCAAATATGCCGACGCCGACCTCGGACGCGCAACTAAGGGCGCAGCGCAGGCGATGCTTCTGAAAACTTATCTCTATATGCACGACTATAACAATGCATACGAATGGGGTAAGAAATTCTTTGAAGAGCAGAAGAACGAATACAGCCTTTGCCCGAACTACTCAGACAACTTCACTCTCGCCGGAGAGAACGGTCCTGAATCGGTGTTTGAAATCCAGTATATGGCAGATCCTACGAGCGACTACGGCGAAGGTTTCGGCTTCACCCGCGGTTCGTTCACCACAATCCTCACTCGTAGCCGTGCGGCTTCGCTCGGCGGAAATGCAGGCTGGGGCTTCAACCATCCGACGCAGAACCTCTACGATGAGTTTGAGCCGGGCGACCCACGCCGCGAAGCCACTATCAGCAAGCCTTCTGACTCAGAGGTGGAAGCCAATACCGACTTGACTTATCTCGGCAGCCCGTACAACAACAATAAGACTTCATTCTACGAGAATGGCATATTTGTGGCTCTTGACCACGCAACACGCAGCCCGATGAACTATCGTCTTATCCGCCTGTCGGACGTGATGCTGATGTATGCCGAGGCTGCTCTTGAAAGCGGCAAGGATATCGCAGTGGCAAAAACAATGCTCAACAAGGTGCGCGAACGTGTCGGAATGCCGGCATTCCCTGGATATCGCGGCTACAGCGACAACACCGAAGACTTGCGCAAGGCAATCCGCCATGAGCGTCGTGTGGAGTTGGCAATGGAAGGCCACCGCTGGTTCGACCTTTGCCGTTGGGGCATCGCCTATGAGGTGATGGACAAGGACAACGGTTCTTACGGCAAAAACGAGAGTGCCAAGGCACGCGCCGAAATGGCATCGTTTGTAAAAGGCAAGCACGAGCTGTTCCCGATTCCGGCAGAGGAAATCAACCTTAACCCGATGGAGCAGAACAACGGATACTAAAAACAACAAAAACAGGAAGGCGGACACACGTCTGTCCGCCCTCCTTAAAAATAAAAACTTAATCATTTAATCATTCACTAAAATTTTACCAATTATGAAAAATTTGACTCTTTTGGCTGCTATGGCAGTTTGTGGCGTAGGTATCGCCAATGCACAGTATGTAGGTGACCCTGCATTGTCAAAAACAACTTCAACAGGCAACTTGTATGACGTTCTTCTTCTCGACAATGCCAGCATTGAGTCTTTGAAGACTTCTGGCAAGACTGTTCAAGACCTTCGTGCGGACGACGTAAACCGTTTCCTCTATGTTTGGGACAATACTTTCGTTGCTGGTGACGGCTCTTATCCTGGCGTAGACATGCAGATGGACGGCTACGTTTCTTTTGACGTGTCAACAATTGGCTGGTCAGGCGCTGGATTCAACATTGCAAACGCTGCTGCTGATCTCAAGCACTTCACTGACAACACTCACTTCCACTGCGGTCTTCGCTCAACAAACGGCATCAAAAATGTAGCGCTTATCATCGGTGACGGTTATGCATTTGAGAACAAGAACGACAAATGGTCGCCTGCAAAAATATCTGTCGGATCGGAGGCTTTTGTTGACAATGGAGCTTCTTATCCATTGGTGGGCAACTTTGATGCAGACGGCGAATGGGTGGCTGTCGACATCACTCTCGGTCAGCTCAAGAAATTGTGGCCGAGCTTCAACTACAAGGCTGGCGGCTTTGGCGGAAACATCCTTTCGTTCCTCGCTGGCGGCACAACAGGCAAGAACATCAGCCTCGACGCTGTTTACTTCTACACTCCTGGCAATGGCGAAAGCGCAGTCGCTGGCGTGGTGGCCGACACTGACATCATAGTTACCGCTCGCACTGTCAATGCCGCGGGAACTGATGAAATTGCTCTCTACAATCTCGCCGGACAACTCGTCAGGAAGGTGAATGCTTCTATAATGGGTATAGAGGATATTGCTGCCGGCATCTATATTGTAAAGGCTGGCAATGCAGTGAAGAAAGTTGTATTGAAATAATATAGAAAGAAAAAATAATGAATCTCAGCAAGAAACTACTCTTCATGGCGTTGGCTTCGTGCGCAGCGCTTCCAGCAGTGGCTAAAGACGCTCAAGTGGGCACCGGCGAGACCGACGGATACCGGTTGGTGTGGCAGGATTTGTTTGACGACCCCGAGCTGCGTCCGGACCGTTGGAACATTGAGGTGAACGGTTCCGGCGGCGGTAACAATGAGCTGCAGTTCTACACCGACCGCAAGAGCAACGTGCGTCTCGGTGATGACGGCAAGGGCAACCATTGCCTTATTCTGACGGCTGTGCGCGAGGTGTATAACGGCAAGCAGTTCACGTCGGGACGTATAAACTCGAAAAACAAGGTGGCGTTTACCCACGGAAAGGTGGAGGCGGCGATAAAACTGCCTAAGACCGCCAACGGCTTGTGGCCGGCATTCTGGATGATGGGCAACGACTTTGACCAAGTGGGCTGGCCTAAATGCGGCGAGACCGACATTATGGAGTTCGGTCACATCGACGGCATCAACCGCGGTGTGCAGGACCGCTATTTCAACGGCGCATGCCATTGGGGACAGTCGTGGAACAACCATCCCAACTATGCCCGTGCGGTGACCTACAACTACAGTCTTCAGGACGATGAGTACCACATCTATACCTGCATCTGGAATCAGGAGCGCATAGCTATGTATGTCGATCTCGACAAGCATCCAGATGCCAAACCTTATTATGAGATGACAATTCCCGCAACTGGCGACACCGGCGCACCGGGATATTACTTCCACAAGGAGAACTTCATATTGTTCAACCTCGCTGTGGGAGGCAATTTCCCAAATATTCGGGATGCATCGGGCATTACTGCGCTCAATGCCGGAAACGGCAACCAGGCAAGCATGTATGTGAACTATGTGAAGGTGTATCAGAAAGGCACTGCCGATGAGTCGCTCAACACACTGTCGCCTGGCGATAGCCAAGGCGGTGATAATAACCAAGGCGGCGGAAATCAGGGCGGTGATAATAACCAAGGTGGTGGAAGTCAAGGCGGCAATGAGTCGCAGTATGTATGCGACCCTGCCTTGTCCAACACAACATCTGTAGGCAAATTGTATGATGTCGTGCTTCTTGACGGAGCAGGCGTTGAATCGTTGAGGGCTGCGGGTAAGACTGTTCAAGACCTCCGCATGGACGATGCAAACCGTTTCTTCTATATTTGGGAAAACACGTTTGCAGAAGCCGACCAGTCGTATCCTGGCGTAGGAATGCATACCGATGGCTACACATCGTTGGACGTGACGAATGTCGGTTGGTCCGGCGCAGGTTTCTGCATCGTCAATGCGGCCGCAGATTTGCGACATTTCACAGACGACACTCATTTCCACTGCGGTCTGCGCACAACAAATGGATTGAGAAACGCCGCTCTTATCATTGGCGACGGTTATGTTTGGGGTGACAACAACAACAAATGGTCGCCTGCAAAAATATCTGTCGGATCGGAGGCTTTTGTTGACAATGGAGCTTCTTATCCATTGGTGGGCAACTTTGATGCAGACGGCGAATGGGTGGCTGTCGACATCACTCTCGGTCAGCTCAAGAAATTGTGGCCGAGCTTCAACTACAAGGCTGGCGGCTTTGGCGGAAACATCCTTTCGTTCCTCGCTGGCGGCACAACAGGCAAGAACATCAGCCTCGACGCTGTTTACTTCTACACTCCTGGCAATGGCGAAAGCGCAGTCGCTGGCGTGGTGGCCGACACTGACATCATAGTTACCGCTCGCACTGTCAATGCCGCGGGAACTGATGAAATTGCTCTCTACAATCTCGCCGGACAACTCGTCAGGAAGGTGAATGCTTCTATAATGGGTATAGAGGATATTGCTGCCGGCATCTATATTGTAAAGGCTGGCAATGCAGTGAAGAAAGTTGTATTGAAATAATATAGAAAGAAAAAATAATGAATCTCAGCAAGAAACTACTCTTCATGGCGTTGGCTTCGTGCGCAGCGCTTCCAGCAGTGGCTAAAGACGCTCAAGTGGGCACCGGCGAGACCGACGGATACCGGTTGGTGTGGCAGGATTTGTTTGACGACCCCGAGCTGCGTCCGGACCGTTGGAACATTGAGGTGAACGGTTCCGGCGGCGGTAACAATGAGCTGCAGTTCTACACCGACCGCAAGAGCAACGTGCGTCTCGGTGATGACGGCAAGGGCAACCATTGCCTTATTCTGACGGCTGTGCGCGAGGTGTATAACGGCAAGCAGTTCACGTCGGGACGTATAAACTCGAAAAACAAGGTGGCGTTTACCCACGGAAAGGTGGAGGCGGCGATAAAACTGCCTAAGACCGCCAACGGCTTGTGGCCGGCATTCTGGATGATGGGCAACGACTTTGACCAAGTGGGCTGGCCTAAATGCGGCGAGACCGACATTATGGAGTTCGGTCACATCGACGGCATCAACCGCGGTGTGCAGGACCGCTATTTCAACGGCGCATGCCATTGGGGACAGTCGTGGAACAACCATCCCAACTATGCCCGTGCGGTGACCTACAACTACAGTCTTCAGGACGATGAGTACCACATCTATACCTGCATCTGGAATCAGGAGCGCATAGCTATGTATGTCGATCTCGACAAGCATCCAGATGCCAAACCTTATTATGAGATGACAATTCCCGCAACTGGCGACACCGGCGCACCGGGATATTACTTCCACAAGGAGAACTTCATATTGTTCAACCTCGCTGTGGGAGGCAATTTCCCAAATATTCGGGATGCATCGGGCATTACTGCGCTCAATGCCGGAAACGGCAACCAGGCAAGCATGTATGTGAACTATGTGAAGGTGTATCAGAAAGGTACTGCCGACGAGTCGCTCAACACGCTGTCGCCTGGCGATCAGCAGGGTGGCGCGTCTGTCGGTGATGTGGTTGCCGAAACTGAAATTGCATTCGACGGCAATACGGTAGCAGTGTCGGTTCCATCGACAATCTGCGTCTACAACATCAACGGAAGCCTTGTGCGCTCGGCTTGCGGCACGGAGATTTCTGTGGCTGACCTGCAGGGCGGTGTCTACATTGTGAAATGCGGACAGGCGACAAAGAAAATCGTAATCCGATAACTTGTAATGAACAGACTGACAAAGATATTATTTATAGCAATGGCTGTCGCAGTCGGTCTTGATGCCTACGCTGTTCCGAAAAAAGACGGATACAAGCTGGTGTGGAAGGACAATTTCGACGGCTCCGCTCTCAACCGCGACTACTGGAACGTGGAGGTCAACGGCTCGGGCTGCGGCAACAATGAGTTGCAGTACTATGTCGACAATGCTGACAACGTGGCTGTGCGCGACGGAAATCTCGTCATCACAGCCCGTCGTCAGGACTACGACGGACACGCGTTTACTTCCGGACGCGTCAACACCTGTGGAAAGGTGGGGTTTACATACGGAATAGTTGAGGCGCGCATCAAACTGCCGAAGACAGCCAATGGCTTGTGGCCGGCATTCTGGATGATGGGCGACGACATCAAGGAGTGCGGATGGCCGGCATGCGGCGAGACCGATGTGCTCGAGATGGGACATGCCGATGGCATCATGGACGGAACGCAGGAACGCTTGTTCAACGGCGCGCTCCACTGGGGTGTCAGCTCCGACAAGCACTGTCAGCAGGTGGCTGCCGGAAAGCATCAGTCGAGCCTCCAGGACGGAGAGTTTCACATATATACTGTTGTATGGACTCCGACACGGATAGAAATGTTTGTCGACAACGCCGACAAGCCTTATCTGTCGGCGGCGATAGGCAAGAACAGCGACAAGCACGCCTTCTTCAACAAGGCCAACTTCCTGTTGTTCAACCTCGCCGTAGGCGGCGATTTCCCAAACATCCACAATGCCGACAATGTGACAGCGATACCTGCCGGCGGCGCGGAGATGCTTGTCGACTATGTGCGCGTTTATCAGCCAAAAAAACAAATATCATTGAATATCAAAAAATAACAGAAAAACTTCCTACCTAATATGAACGATCAGAACATGATGAAGAAAGTAGTGCTGTTGTGCCTGTTCACCGTATTTGCGGTGGGCTATGCACTTTCAGCCGGAAACGATGATGTCGAGAAAAAAATCGACCAGCTGCTGTCGAAGATGACTTTGGAAGAGAAAATCGGTCAGATCAACCAACAGACAGGACAGGGCTACAGCCCTGAGATGGTGCAGATTGTGAAAGCCGGCGGCATCGGCTCTATTCTCAATGAGGTGGACCCAGTGGTGGTCAACAAATTGCAGAAAGAGGCTATGAAAAACAGCCGTCTGCACATCCCGTTGATTTTTGCACGCGACGTGATTCATGGATTCAAGACAATCTTCCCTATACCTCTTGGACAGGCGGCTTCGTGGAATCTTGCCCTCATCGAGCAGGGTGCGCGCATTGCTGCCGAGGAGGCTTCGTCGACAGGTGTGCGCTGGACATTCTCTCCGATGGTCGACATCTCGCGCGATGCCCGTTGGGGACGCTGCGCCGAGTCGGCCGGCGAGGATCCTTATCTTGCAGGAAAAGTGGGCGTGGCGATGGTGCGCGGATATCAGACCGACGACCTGTCACAGCCAAACACTATGGCTGCCTGCACAAAGCACTTTGTAGGCTACGGTGCGGCAGAGGGTGGCAAAGACTATAATTCAACGTGGATTCCAGATGTTGTGATGCACGATGTTTATCTGCCGCCGTTTAAGGCGTGTGCCAAAGCGGGCAGCGCAACGTTTATGTGTGCGTTCAACGACAACAACGGCATCCCGGCTTCGGCCAACCGCTACCTTATGCGCGATGTGCTTCGCGACAAGTGGGGCTGGGACGGCGTGATGTGCAGTGACTGGGGTTCGATTATGCAACTCGTGCCGCAAGGCTATTGCACCGACCTTAAGGACGCGGCGCTCAAGGCTGCGCTTGCCGGTGTCGATGTGGATATGGAAAGCTATGCGTATACCCGCCATCTGAAAGCTCTTGTTGAAGAGGGCAAAGTGGATGAGAAAGTAATCGATGGGCTGGTACGCAACGTGTTGCGTCTGAAATTCCGTCTCGGACTGTTTGACAATCCGTATGTTGACATGAAACGCGCAAACCAATTCTACGCTCCGGAGTCGCTTGAGGCAGCGGAACGTATGGTTGAGGAAAGCACCGTGTTGCTGAAAAACAACGGTGTGCTGCCGTTAACGGGCAAGAAGGTGGCGCTTGTGGGACCGATGGCTGATGCCAAGCACGACCAGAACGGCACTTGGTGCTTCGACCTTGACAAGACCCACACTGTAACTCCGCTCGAGACTCTGCGTCAGACACTTGGCGACAATCTTGTGTTCGAGCCGGGACTCACATACAGCCGCGACAAAAGCGAGGAGGGAATCCGCAAAGCTGTGGAGGCTGCCAAGCAGGCCGACATCGTGGTGATGGTGGCTGGCGAGGAGGCTGTGCTTTCGGGCGAGGCTCACTGCCGTGCCGACCTTTCTCTGCCTGGCGCGCAGACTGAGATGCTCAAAGCGCTGAAAGCCACAGGCAAGCCGGTAGTACTTGTTGTTATGGCAGGACGTCCGCTGACAATAAGCCAGGAGGTCGACCTTGCCGACGCCACTCTCTTCATGTTCCATCCTGGAACAATGGGAGGCCCGGCACTCGCAAAGCTGCTTGCCGGCGAGGCAGTGCCGTCGGGCAAACTGCCTATGTCGTTCCCGCGGATGGCTGGTCAGGAGCCTATGTACTACAACCATAACAATTCAGGTCGTCCGGCAAGCAACATCGTGCTGATGGACGACATCGAGCTCGAGGCAGGGCAGACATCCACTGGATGCACAGGCTATTATCTTGATGCCGGCGACGGACCTGCGTTTCCATTCGGCTACGGACTGTCGTACACCACGTTTGCCTACGGCGACGTGCGCCTCTCATCGGCAACGATGGACAAGACGGGAGAGATTGAAGTGGCTTGCACAATCAGCAACACTGGCAAAGTGGAGGCTTCCGAGACTGCGCAGCTCTATGTGCGCGACCTTGTCGGCTCGCTGACACGTCCGGTGCGCGAACTTAAGGGCTTTGAAAAAATCACGTTGAAACCAGGCGAGAGCCGCGACGTTAAATTCACGCTGAAGGCATCCGACTTGGCATTCCACACCTCGAGCGAGACGACCGTTGTGGAGCCGGGCGATTTCCAAGTGTGGGTGTCGACCGACAGTGCCAGCGGAACACCTGTGAAATTTACTGTAACTGAATAATACGACAATAGCAATGAATAAAAACAATATCATACTGACAGCTACGTCTTTGGCTTTGGCGATTGGCGTACTCTCTGCCGACGCCAAGAGCTTCAAGCGCGGAGTGAGCGAGAACGCTTTCAACCTGAAGGAAGAAATCGATGTGATAAAAACCGGAACGTCATGGTTTTACACGTGGGGCAACGTGCCTAACAACAACATCAAGGACTTGCCTGATGCCGATTTCGAGTTTGTTCCGATGTGCTGGAACGCCAACTACAATGCCGACAACATCCGCAGTTATTGCAAATCGCATCCAGAGACTAAATATCTGCTCGGTTTCAACGAGCCGAACTTCAAGAATCAGGCAAATATGACCCCTGAGGCGGCTGCAGCGGCATGGCCTGCTGTTCAGGCTCTTGCCAAAGAACTTGGACTGAAACTTGTGGGTCCGGCGGTAAACTATTCTCCCGACGGCCCTGAGAACGACCCGTATACATGGTATGCCAAGTTTGTGAATCTCGTGGGCAAGGACGCATTCGACTACATTGCCATCCATAACTATTCAGGCGGCGTGGACGGAATGCGCACAATGATTGACAAATTCTACGGACTCTACGGCAAGCAGATATGGCTCACGGAGTTCTGCAACTGGCCGGGCAACAACACCGTGACCCCGGAGGCGCAGATCACGTCGATGGTGGCACAGGTGGAATATCTTGAAAAGTGCGAGAAGGTGTATCGCTACGCATGGTTCAAGGCAAAAGGCTCGATAACCACATCGCCGGCCTACGGATTGATAGTGCCGAAAAACGGTGCCGGAGAGCGCGAGCTGTCGGAGCAGGGCAAAGTGTATGTGAATATGTCAGACTTCGACCAGACACGCTACCACTCCATGACAGAGGTGGTGCCTGCGGTTGAATATGTCAATTCAAACACCCTTGTGCTCGGATCGTCGTTCGACGGCAAAAACCCGTCGCCGATTGAGATTACGAAATTCAATTCAGGCGCTTATGCCGACTATCAGTTTGATGTGCCTGCGGCGGGCAGCTATACGCTTACCCTCCGAGTGAGCGGCATGGGCGAGCCTACGCGTTTCGACCCGACAGTGGGCATCTACAGTGTGGACAACGACGGCAAAGAGCTGTCGACACTTGCTGACAACAGACAATTTCAACTTCCAAACGATAACCAATCCTATGTCGATGTGCAGTTTGCCGTGTCGCTTGCTGCCGGCAAGCAGCGTATCCGCGTTAAAGACGGCGGACCATACTCGCCGAGCGGCATTCACATCAGCTGCCTTACGTTCAATCCTAACGGCAGTGTTTCCGACATGACAATCGATACTGAAAAAGTGGCTTGTCATTTTGCTGGCGAATGCCTGCAGTTTACTGGCAACGCAGCCATCGGCACCGCCTCGGTCTACGACCTTAACGGACGATTGGTGGCTGCCGGTGAGGTTGAGGGCAACGCCCTTGCCGCAGAAGGTCTTGCCGATGGCGTTTATGTGGTCAAAGCCGTAACGGCAGAAGGTGCGGCAATGACACTGAAAGTTGTGAAATAGAGTAATTTTTTATCATACATTTATAATAGTTAGGTTCTTTCCGTTAGTGGAAATAAAAGTAAGAAAGGTTTGTTAAATAGGGGCCTGGATCTGCGTGAGCAAATCCGGGCTTTTTTATGACTTCGTCATTGCGTCACCCAGAAATCTTCATTGAAAAGTTTAGCTGTCAAACGCACATTTTTTCTCTTGTTTATGCTGCTTTTCGGAATAAAACGCTATTTTTGTGGTGTAAAATATGATACTAATATCAAAAATAACACTCTAATATGATATTTGAACGAAAGAAATACTTGGATGAACTTATCGCAGGACGTGGAAACGGCCTTGTGAAGATTATAACAGGTGTCAGACGATGTGGAAAGTCATTCCTGTTGTTTGTCCTTTGGCATAACTGGTTGTTGGGACATGGGGTGACTGATAGTCACATCATCGAGATACAACTTGATGATTTCCGAAACAGACGGTTGAGAAAGCCTGATGCCT
>ERZ779890.1695-NODE-1695-length-22119-cov-4.800172_pt1 | contig 22119 bp, 19 predicted proteins | sample MGYA00511553_ERZ779890 | MGnify/ENA primary metagenome ERZ779890 (study PRJEB29588, sample SAMEA2152064) | human gut metagenome | biome: human gut; feature: human-associated habitat; material: faeces | place: Denmark | collected 2008/2010 ... | reverse complement strand
CGCCTCCAGCGCCTCGAGCGGCAGTCCGCCCGGACGAAGAAGACGCGGCGGCGTGCACGTCAGGTCGATAATCGTCGATTCCACGCCGACCGCGCACGGCCCGCCATCGAACATCCCCTCGATCTTGCCGTCCATGTCCTCGATCATGTCCGCGATGCACGTCGGGCTGGGACGGCCAGACGTGTTGCCGGAGGGGGCCGCGATGGGCACGTCCGCCGCGGCGATGACTGCGCGGGTAATGGGGTGGTTCGGGCAGCGGACGCCGACGGTATCCAATCCGCCCGTCGTGCGCAGCGGGACGATGGGCTTCCGGGGCAAAATCATCGTGAGAGGCCCCGGCCAGAATTTTTCTGCCAGCGCGTAAGCCTCCGGCGGGACGTTTTCGCAGCACCGTTCCAGCCACGAGCTGTCGGGTACGTGGATGATCAGCGGGTTATCCTGCGGACGGCCCTTGGCCAGAAAAATGCGCAGCACCGCATCCTCGTTCAGCGCATCTGCGCCAAGGCCGTAGACCGTCTCCGTCGGGATCGCCAGCAGCCCGCCGTCCCGGATGATCTTCGCAGCGGCCTCAATATTCTCTTTTGTGGGGTCACGAAAATAGACTGTTTTCACGTGTGGTTCCTTCTTGATGGTTAAGATGTTTTGCGGGGTTGTAGGCTGGGTATGTCTCCGACGGCCCATTCTTTTCCGTCTTGCCGGAAAAGAATGGGGAGAAAAGGGGCGCTTGGTTACGTTTGGTGCATTCTGCGGGTGCTACTCAGGCAGGAACCTATTATTTAGTCTCTGCGAACACACATAGTCACCCTACGAGAGTTTTGGTACGCGCCGCCTGTTACGGTACAACAGATTTGCAAGCAGTTTCCTTTGAATGGCTGCGGTAAATCAGCTTTGCGTTTGAAATTTGCGATGCAGTACGGATTCGCCGAAAAGCTTCCGCTTTCCGCATCTGCCTGCCGCACTTATTCCGTCCCTCTCTCGACATTATGCACGCCCGAGATGCCGCGCAGTCTTGTGCGGACGTTTTCAAGCTCTGTGAGGTTGTGGACGCCGAAGCGCAGGCAGACGATGGCGGTGCCGCCGCCGACAGAGCGTGCACTCATTTCGCTTGTGCGCAGACGCAAAGACGTGAGAATTGTTGCAACATCCAGCATCAATCCGTCGCGGTCGTCGGCCTCGATCTCCAACGACGTGGAGAACATCACGTCCGGGGCCTCCGCCCAGGTGACCTTGACCCAGCGGCCCTTCTGCGCCGGGTCCTGCGCGTTTTTCGCGTTCGGGCAGTCCTTGCGGTGGACGGACACGCCGTAGCCCTTGGTGATGAAGCCGATGATCTCGTCGCCGGGGACCGGCGTGCAGCAGCGGCTGAATTTGATCATGCACGAGCCGATATCCTCCACGATGACGCCGGAGGCATTGACGGCGGGCGTCTCCTGCCGCATGAGGGGCTTGGGCGCGAGCGAGCGGCTGGCCTTGGTCAGATCGTCGCGGATGCGGCCGACGGCTTTCGCCGCGGTGAGTCCGCCGTAGCCGATGGCGGCGTACATGTCGTCGAGGCATTCGAAGCTGACCTTCTTGAGCACGAGCGGCAGAACGTCGTCGTTCTGGATGAGGTCGGGGTCGACGCCGATGTGGCGCAGCTCCGCGTCGAAGCTCGTCTTGCCGCGGACGATGTTCTCGTCGCGCTTCTCGCGCTTGAACCACTGCTTGATCTTGATGCGGGCCTGGTTCGACTGGCAGATGTTCAGCCAGTCGCGGCTCGGGCCCTTGGCCGATTTGGAGGTCAGGATCTCGACGATATCGCCGTTGTGCAGCGGCGCGTCGTAGCTGGCGATGAGGTTATTGACCTTCGCGCCGATCATGGAGTTGCCGACGGCGGAATGGATGGCGTAGGCAAAGTCGATGGGCGTGGAGCCGGCGGGCAGGGAGATGACCTTGCCCTTGGGCGTGAAGACGAAGACCTCGTCGTCGAACATGTCGACCTTGAGCGAGTGGATATAGTCGTCGGCCTCGACGTCCTGCTGGTTCTCGAGCAGACGCCGGACCCACTCGAATTCCTTTTCCGAGCCCTCGCCCGCGTGCTGCTTGTATTTCCAGTGCGCCGCGACGCCGTATTCCGCGGTCTGGTGCATCTCCCACGTGCGGATCTGCACCTCGAAGGGGATGCCCTGCGAGCCGATGACCGTCGTGTGCAGCGACTGGTACATGTTGGGCTTCGGCGTGGAGATATAGTCCTTGAAGCGGCCGGGGATGGGGTTGAAGAGGTCATGGATATGGCCGAGGACGTTATAGCAGTCGGCGATGTTGTCGACGATCACGCGGAACGCGTAGAGGTCGTACAGCTCGTCGATCGTCTTGTTCTGCGCGCGCATCTTGCGGTAGATGGAGTAGGTATGCTTGATCCGCCCGTAGATCGACCCGTGGATGCCCACGGAGGCCAGACGGTTGGTGATCTTCGACTGGATGGCGTTCATGAAGCTGTTGGCGCTGTCCTCGTTCTTTTTGAGGTAGTCGATGATCTCCTGATAGCCCTCGGGATCGAGGTACTGCAGCGACGTATCCTCCAGCTCCCACTTGATCTTCTGCATGCCGAGCCGGTGGGCCAGCGGCGCATAGACCTCCATCGTCTCCATGGACTTGGAGATCTGCTTGGCGGGCGTCTGGTACTGCAGGGTGCGGGTGTTGTGCAGCCGGTCGGCGATCTTGATGAGGATGACCCGGATGTCCTTCGACATGGCCATGAACATCTTGCGCAGATTTTCCATCTGCTGCTCTTCCATCGTGGAATACTGCACGCGCGTGAGCTTCGTGACGCCCTCGACGAGGTTTGCTACGGTCTCGCCGAACATGCGGGAGATCTCCTCGAAGCTCGCGTCGGTGTCTTCCAGACAGTCGTGCAGCAGCGCGGCCGTGATCGCGTCGGTGTCCAGACCGATCTCCGCCACGATCTCCGCCACGGCCAGCGGATGGATGATATAGGGCTCGCCGGATTTGCGCAGCTGGTTTTTGTGCTTTTCGTCGGCGTATTCGTAGGCCCGCTGGATGACCTCCAGATCGGCGGAGGGCGCGTAGCGGGTGATCGCCTGCATCATGGAGGCGTAATGTTCTTCTCTGGTTTCCATTCAGGTTCCTGCCTTCTGCTTTTTGAGGTGGATGAGGATCGGGCTCTTTTCCAGATCGACCTTGCGCCCGTCGGCGCACAGGCGGATCAAGAGCGCCTTCGGCCGCTGCTCGAGCTGCACGAGCCCCTGCTCTGCCAGAACGTCCAGGCAGATGCGCGTTTTTCCGGCGCTCAGCGGGAGCTTTGCGCAGCGTGAGATCTTGCGGCTCAGGCAGCCGAGCTCCTCACAGAGCGTCCCGTCCTGCGAGAATGCGGCCAGATACCGCCAGACCGCGACAAAGTCCTGCCGCGCCGGCAGCAGGGAGTCTGCCTCGTCGCAGCTGAGCTCGCCGCCGGAAAGATGCTTGCGGTAGACCGCGCGGTCATGCCCCTGCGCCTCGCGGAAGGCCTTGTCCGGCCGGATATCGACCAGATTGAGCTGCACCGAGCGCATGGAGCGGTATTCGTTGATCTGCGGGGTAAAGGCGATATCGACCACGTCGCCCTGGGCCACGGCGGCCCGCTGCGCGTTGGTGGAAAAGAAGATCGCGCCCCAGGTGAACGGGCCCTTGCTCAGCCGCAGCCGCAGATGCTTGCCGCCGCCGACCTCGGTCAGCTCCGTGACCTGCAGCCCGCGCATGCACAGGATCGGCCGCGGGCAGCCCGCGCCGCAGGGCTCGAGCTCGTCGAGCGCCTGGATATTTTCGATGGTCAGCAGCTCCGGCGGGATCTCGCAGTCGATCGCGAGTGCCGTGCTGCAGGCGTCCGACTGCCGGAAGCTGCTGCAAAGCTGCAGCATTTTCTCGCGGAAGGGCTCAATGCACGCGCGCCGGATGGTGAACCCGGCGGCAAGCTCATGCCCGCCGTAGCTCTCGAGCAGCCCGGACAGCTGCTCGAGCGAGCGGAAGAGGTTGAATCCGCCGTACGAGCGCGAGGAGGCCTTGCCCTTGTCGCCGTCGGTCTTTTCAAGATGCTTGTTCAGATCCTTCTCACGGATCATGCGCAGGGAGCTGAGCGGCGCGGGCTTTTCCTTCGGCGCTTCGAAAGGCACTTCCAGATCGGGCATGATGCCTTCGGCCTGGATGGAGCGGCCGGACGGCGTGTAATAGAGCGCCACGGTCAGCTTGAGGCCCGAGCCGTCGGACAGCGGGATGATGTTCTGCACCGACCCCTTGCCGAAGGTGCGTTCGCCAACGAGCAGGGCGCGCTTCTGGTCGCCGAGCGCTCCGGCCACGATTTCCGAGGCCGAGGCCGAACCGCCGTTTACGAGTACGACGAGGGGGGTGTCGATGATGTCGGTATCTTGCGGCTTGGCGACGAATTCGCGGGCGGTTTCTTCCTGGCGGCCGCGCATGGAGACGATGACGCCCTTGTTCAGGAACGCGTCGGAGACGCTGACGGCCTGATCCAGCAGCCCGCCGGGGTTGTTGCGCAGGTCGAGGATGATGCCCTTGATGGGGCCCTTGCGCTTGGCGTCGGACAGGGCGTCGAGCAGCTCCTGCGTGGTGCGTTCGCTGAAGCGGGTGAGGCGGACCCAGTAGTAGCCGGGCTCAAGTTCGCGGGACTTCACGCTGATGAGCGGGATGGCGTCGCGCTTGATGCGCAGGTCCACGGGCTCCTTGGAGTCGCGGTGCAGGATGGTCAGCACCACTTCGGAGCCCTTGGGGCCGCGGATATGCGAGACGGCTTCCTGAAGCGTCATTTCCAGCGTGGGCTTGCCGCCCACGGCGAGGATGATGTCGCCGGACTTCATGCCGCCCTTGTCGGCGGGCGTATCTTCGATGGGGGTCACGACGGTCAGCTGGTTGTTCTCCATCGTGATTTCGATGCCGATGCCGAAGAATTCGCCGGACGTGCTTTCCTGCATATCCTTGAATTCTTCCTTCGACAGCATGGTTGAGTGGGGATCGAGGGATTCGAGCATCCCTTTGAGCGCGCCGTTCACCAGATCGGGGCGCGGGGTTTCCTTCACGTAATACCGCTCGACGATGTCGAGGACCTGGCTGAACCGTTTGAGCGCATCGAAGCGGCTGTCTTCTCCGGCGGCAAAGGCCTGTCCGAATGTCAACGAACCGACGGTCAGGAGTGAGAGCAAAAAGAGCGCGACGGCCCGTGACTTCCTATACATACAACAGCCTCCGAAGCTGAAAACAGTAGCTGAAAACAATGGGGTTGAAGATACCGGGGTTCTTTTGAAAACGCAAATGTTCTGAAAGGGCGTATTTCCTGGTTTCTTTCCCTCCAGCCGGGATGGGCCGGCTGGAGGGCGCGGACATGCCGCCGGGAAAGCCTTGAAGATTCATTTCCAGCCCTTACCATAAGAGTGGGCGGGGCAATGTAAAGAGGCCGGGATAGCGGAAAAGGTATGGCGGGCATGAAACCGCGGATCTTTTTTTCTCAGGAGAGCATTTTTTCTGTTGACAGATCAGGGCAGGCCGGGTAAATACCTCTCCTGCATGGGCAGTTAGCTCAGTTGGTAGAGCATCGCCTTCACACGGCGGGGGTCACAGGTTCAAGTCCTGTACTGCCCACCATGCACGGAGCGGTAGTTAAGTCGGTTATAACGCCGGCCTGTCACGCCGGAGGCCGAGGGTTCAAGTCCCTTCCGCTCCGCCATTTTTTAAGGACATCCTTTGTTGAGGGTGTCCTTTTTTTGTGCCGTTGCCGCCGTTGAGACGGGTGCCCCTGTATACGGTACCTTTTCAGGCTCTGCCGTCCCTTCCGGCCTGTCCCATTCATGATAAAGATCGCCTTTCAGGCAGGTTTCCCTCCATAAGGTTTTTCCCGAAAAGGGAACCGCGGGCATGAACGCCTTCGGGAGATGCCGCCTTGCTCTTTTCCCTTCCCTGATGGTCGCCTTTCCTGCCGTTAGGATTTTGCTGCTTCCCGTTTCTCGGGGCATCCGGGCTGTTCCATGCAAAAAAAGCATAATTTTTTAGGGGGGAGACATGAAAAAACAGCTCATCCTCGTAGGCGGGGCAATGGGCGTGGGGAAAAGCGCCGTCTGCCGAGAGCTGTTGCGGCAGCTCACGCCGGGCGTCTGGCTGGACGGCGACTGGTGCTGGAACATGAACCCTTTTGTCGTTTCGGAAGAAAACAAACGGATGGTGCTGTCCAATATCACGCATCTGCTCAGAGCCTATCTGAACAATTCGAGTTACCGCTACGTGCTGTTCTGCTGGGTCATGGATCAGCCCCTCCTTTTCGAGGCCGTGCTCGGCCCGCTTCGGGATATCCCCTTTACGTTGCACAGCTTTTCACTCGTCTGCACGGAGCAGGCTCTGCGGGAACGGCTGGAACGCGACGTACGGGACGGCATCCGGGAGGCCGACGTCATCCCGCGAAGCCTCCGGCGGCTGCCTGCCTACGCCGCACTGCCGACATGGAAACTGGATGTGACGTCCCTGACGCCCTACGAAGCCGCCTGCACAATCGCTGCATCCGTAGGAAGGGCGTCTTCCCGAAGAGTGCCGGATCTCTCCGGGGCCGGCGAAAGCTGGCACGGGGCCTGACGGCACCGGACGTCTTGGAAAAAAAGGAGGGGCGTTCCGGCAACAGAGAAGGGGAAGGAACCCTCTCTCCAGAAAGGCTTCCTTCCCCCGTTTTCTTTTCCAGCAACCCTTACTTGTAGCTTTCGATCAGCGCGTTGGCGCGGCCCTGCGCCTTCTGGATGCGGACGCGGAGGCTGGCCTTGTAGGCGTCCATGTCCTCAATGGGCTTGCGGGCGACGCCGGTGTCCATCGCGGCCTGCGCGACAGCCGGGGGCAGCCATTCGATGAGGCGGGGATCAAAGGGCTTCGGGATGACGTACCCCTGCCCGAAGCTGAAGGTCTGGCCCTGATAGGCGGCGGAAACTTCGGCGGGCACCGGCTCCTTGGCCAGCGCGGCGAGGGCGCGGGCGGCGGCAAGCTTCATGGCCTCGTTGATTTCCGTGGCGTACACGTCCAGTGCCCCGCGGAAAATGTAGGGGAAGCCGGAGAGGTTGTTGATCTGGTTCGGGAAGTCGGTGCGGCCCGTACCCATGATGCAGTCGGGGCGGGTTTCCATCGCCAGCGGATAGGCGATTTCGGGATCGGGGTTCGCGCAGGCGAAAATGACCGGATGGTCGGCCATGCCCTTGATCATGTCGGGCGTGAGGAGATCCTTCTTGGACAGGCCGAGGAAGAGGTCCGCGCCCTTGAGGGCTTCGGTCATGGTCATGTCTTCGGACAGGGCGAACTGCGCCTTGTACTTGTTCAGATCCGTGCGTCCCTTGTGCAGGATGCCTTTGGAGTCGAACATGCGGATATTGGAGGGATCGATGCCGAGTGCGGTGTAGAACTTGGCGCAGGCGATGGCCGCCGCTCCGGCCCCGGACACGACCACGATGAAGTCTTCGGCCTTCTTGCCGGTGATTTCCAGCGCGTTGATGAGGCCCGCGCCGGAAATGATGGCCGTGCCGTGCTGGTCGTCGTGGAACACCGGGATGTTCATTTCCTTCTTGAGCACCTCTTCGATGTAGAAGCACTCGGGGGCCTTGATGTCCTCAAGGTTGATGCCGCCGAAGGTGGGCTCAAGGGCCTTCACCACTTCGATGATCTTGTCGGGATCGGTGAGGGCGAGGTTGATGTCATAGGCGTTCACGTCCGCGAACGCCTTGAAGAGCACGCTCTTGCCTTCCATGACCGGCTTGCCCGCGAGGGGGCCGATGTTGCCGAGCCCGAGGACGGCGGTGCCGTTGGAAACGACGGCCACGAGGTTGCCGCGCCCGGTGTAGGCATTGGCGAGGGAAGGATCGTCGGCGATGGCGAGGCAGGCGTTGGCGACGCCGGGGGAATAGGCCATCGACAGGTCTTTCTGGGTGAAGCAGGGTTTGACGGGAAGGACTTCAAGCTTTCCCGGGCGGGGTTCCTCATGGTAGGCGAGGGACTCTTCCTTGGTGAACAACGCCATGACGATCTCCTGTGGTTTGGGTTCAAATGAGGTGCAAAAGCGATAGCATAAGGAGGAATAGGGGGCAATGGCGGCTTCCCTGTTCACGGAATTCCTGTTATGCTGAAACGGTATGCCGGGAAAAGAGCCGTCGGCGGTCCGCGTTGCGGCCCCGGGGCGTCCCGGATGGAAGTCAACGAGAAAGGATGAATCTATGTCGCTGATCGAAATCAGGGATGTCCATAAATGGTACGGCGAGTTCCATGTGCTCAAAGGTATTTCCGAGCGGGTCGAGAAGGGCGAGGTGCTGGTCATCTGCGGGCCTTCCGGGTCCGGCAAGAGCTCGCTCATCCGTTGCCTGAACCGTCTGGAGCCGATCCAGAAGGGGGACATCCTCTTTGAAGGGACGAGCATCTACGCCCCGGAAGTGGACGTGAACGCCCTGCGCGCCGAGGTGGGCATGGTCTTCCAGCAGTTCAACCTGTACCCGCACCTGACCGTGCTCGAAAACGTGACCCTTGCGCCGATCAAGGTCCGGGGCATGGGCAAGAAGGAGGCCACGGATCTGGCCATGGAACTGCTCGGCCGCGTGGGCATCGCGCGTCAGGCCGCCAAGCGCCCGAGCGAGATTTCCGGCGGGCAGCAGCAGCGTGTCGCCATCGCCCGCTCGCTCGCCATGCAGCCCCGCGCCATGCTGTTCGACGAACCCACTTCCGCCCTCGACCCGGAAATGATCAACGAAGTGTTGAGCTGCATGAAGGATCTGGCCAAGGACGGCATGACCATGGTGTGCGTCACGCACGAAATGGGCTTTGCCCGCGAAGTGTCCGACCGCGTCATCTTTATGGACCACGGCGTGATCCTCGAAGAGGGGACCCCGGAACAGTTCTTCACCAACCCGCAGCACGAGCGCACCAAGGCGTTCCTCCGCGAAATTCTCTAAGGATACGGCATGGCCACACCCGATCTCATCCGTCTCGACATCGTGGTCGACGAGGAGCAGTACGATACCGTCGCCGGGCTTCTGGTCCGGAACATTTCCTACGGCTGGGAAGAAGATAGCCTCCCCACCGGCGAAACCCGTTTCCGCGTGCACTGCGACAACGCCATCGTGCAGGAGAACCTCCTCAGTGCGCTGCGGGCATGGCTGCCGGGCCTCGACGTCGAACAGACCAGCATCCCGCGTCAGGACTGGACCGTGGCGTGGCGCGAGTTCTTCACGCCCGTCCGCGCCGGACAGTTCATCGTGCTTCCGCCGTGGCTGTTTGAATCCACGCCGCTGGAAGGCCGCAAGCCCATCATCATCGAGCCGAAATCCGCGTTCGGGACCGGGCACCACAACACGACGGTGCTGTGCCTCGAAGCGATTACCGAACTCTTGGCCTCGGGGCGCCTCAAGGCCGGGCAGCGTTTCTTCGACGTGGGCACGGGATCGGGCATCCTCGGCATCGCCTGTTGCCTGAACGGGCTTGCCGGGCTCGGCTCGGACATCGATCCGGTTGCCGTGGACAACGCCCTCGAGAACGTGGTCATCAACAAGGTGGCCGACGATTTCCGCATCGTCCCCGGCAGTGCCGAGGCGGGCGAAGGCGAGCAGTTCGATCTGGTGGTCGCCAACATCCTTGCCGGCCCGCTCCGCGAACTGGCCCCGGCGCTCATGGCCCGGATGAAGCCGGGCGCGTGCCTTGTGCTCTCCGGCCTGCTGGACGTGCAGGCCGATGCGGTCGAGGCGGCGTATGCCGAACTCGGCAAGGCGCGGCGCGTGCAGTCCGGCGACTGGGTGGCACTGGTCTGGGGCGAGTAACGTTTTGGGGCTCCCCACGAGTTTCCGGCTCTCCAATCCCTGTTCCTAGCTTCCATAGAAAAAGCCGCCCGAAATGCTTCGGGCGGCCTTTTCTATGGGGATCCGTTTTGAAAAGTGTGTATTTCGCCAGTGAAACGTACTAATTCACGATCCTGATGGTGTTCTTCTTCAGATAGCCGGACGGCATGTAGCTTTCCTTGGCTTGGCGGAGCCCTTCCTCGTCGGCGTCCTGCTCGCGGTTGATGAACACGAAGTTCTTGGCCGCGTACTTGGCGAAACAGAAATTGATGGCCTGATAGACGCCGCGGTACCCGGGGCGGCCCTTTTCAAAGTGGACTACGATGGTCTGATCGTCGAGCGGTTCGCCTACGGCGAAGGCGGCCATTTCCTCGCCCGCATAGAGCGCGCCGCCGATAAGCCCGGGCAAGGCGTCCCAGTTGCGGAGCACGGAACAGACCACATCGCTTTCGGCCAGCAGCGAAGCGGATTTTTCGCATTCCCGCCACTTGCACCAGTCATCTTGGAGCGCCAGCACCTGCGGCATGATTTCGCCGTTCAGGGTGCGGTAGTCCTCCCCATAGGCCTTCATGTACCCGTTGACGTGGTTCTTTTTCTTGTGGAGCTTGTTGCCCGCGAGGGTCGAAAGCGCTTCCTGCGTATACAGGTATTCCCACTGGCCCGGCGTTTCCTCGATGGCCACGCGGCCCGGCAGGCGTTCGAGCAGCAGCTCGCACAGCGGCTCGGGAGCGCGGAGGATGGTCGTGCCCGGCACGAGTTCGGGCATGGCGGCCCAGTCTGCGGCGTACCAGTCGCCCACCGGAGCCCACAGGCGCTCGACGGGCAGGTCGTTGCGCTTCTGGCGGATCCAGCAAAGCCCGTGCGCCGTGCGCCACTCCAGATTGTAATGGGTTCCCCATCCCCAAAGGTTGGTGAAGGTATAGTCGGCGGCGTGCAGGGGCAGCGCGCGGAAGTAGGGGGCATACGCGGCGGCGTCGCCGAGTTCGATGGAAGAGAAGTTTTCCGTAAGCATGTGAACCTCTGGTTAACGGGATGCGCAAGTGTGGGGACGCACGGCCAGGGCGAAACGGGTCCAGTTGCAGCGCAGCGTGACCCATAAGAGCGAAAGTGACATGACCACCTGCGAAACGAAGGTGGAGAGGAAGACCCCTGAGGCGTCCTGCCAAATGATGTGGCCGAACAGCCATGCGATGGGCAGGCGTACCGCCCAGACAGCGAAGCTGAACGAGACCATCGGGTAGACCGTGGCTCCGGCGCCGCCAGCACGACGCTGGCGACGGTGAACGGCACGGCCATGATGTTGAAGGAAAGGTATTTGACGGTTTCGACCTGCACGGCGGGATCAGGGGCGATCAAGCCCGCGAGCTCCATGCGCCAGGGCCATATGGCGGCCCCCACGCAGCACATCCCCGCGCAGGCGATGCCGAGCGTGGCGAGCAGCGTGCGTTTGGCCTCGCGGTGGTTGCCCTCGCCGAGCGCGTGGCCCACGAGTACCGAAGCGGTCATGCTGAACGCCACGGCGGGCAAAAACAAAATGGATTCCACCCGCAGCCCCGTGGTCAGCCCCGCAAGGGCGTTGACCCTGCCGAAGGGCAGGGAGGCCGTGATGACGTACAGGACCATATAGCCGGTTTGCCATAAGAAGGACGTGCCGAACGCGGGCCCGGCAACCTTGAGGAGATACGGGGCCCCCGCCTTGATCCAGCGCCAGCCGGGGAAGCTGTCGCGTGTGAACAGCTCGTGCCGCATCAGCAGAAACAGCATGAGCGCGGCCCCGACGGTGACCGAGACGAGCGTGGAGTAGGCGATCCCCGTTGCGCCGTAGGCGGGGAAGCCCCACCAGCCGAGCCCGAAGGCCAGATCGCCGAATACGTTGAGCAGGCAGGCCGTGCCGGTTACGTACAGCGGGATGAGCACCATCTTGGCGGAACGGAACACGGCCGCGCCGATGGTGAGGGTGTATTGGCCGGGGATGCCCCAGATCGTCGCCGTCAGGAACATGATCGCCACGGGCATGATGCTCTCGGGCGTCTGGATGAGGCGCAGGAGCGGTTCCCGCCACACCGAGGCCGCCACCGCAATGGCCGATCCGATGGCGATACAGCCGATGGTCACGAGCCCCACATACCTTCTCGCCCGGACGAATTTGCACGCCCCGAGGGACTGGCTGATGGAGGCCACCGCGCCGCTCACGGCTGCCATCGCCAGAGCCATGAACATCATATGGCACTGGGTGATCAGGCCGATGGATGCCTGCACTTCCGAGCCGATGCGCCCGCCCGCCCACACGTCGGTGATGCCGATGACGAATTGACAGAGCAACATGATGCACTGCGGCCAGGTCAGGTGCCAGATGGTGTGGATGCGTTCGGTGTTCAGTTTCATATGGGCATGGGGGTTGGGGGTCTGATGGAAGCATACGCCCCATGCCGTCCGGCACAAGACGATGAGAGAAGGGAGGCTCGCAATCAGGGAAGTGTTTCCATAGGAAGTGAGGAGGCGTTATGCCTCCCATATTCTCAAAAACATCCTCATCCTCCCCTCTGTTTTCGAGCGATGGGGGCGGCGTGGTGTGGGGCCGTGTCGGCTGACGTGTCTTTCCGCAGCGGGGCGGGCCGATCCTCTCGGATACCGGACCTGTTATCCGCTTGTTCGTGAGGTTTCGGGCTGACGTGTCAAAAAACTGTTGAATCGTATGGAACCGTCACGTCCTTTTTCAGGGAGCACGGAGTGGGTTTCTTGAAAAATGCTGGCTGTTTTTCAATAACCGATCCCCCGGGGAGCGAGCCGTCGCCCGGATTTTTCACCAGTGCGCTTTTTCGCGGGCCCATGCGAACCTCTTATAAGGGAGAGGGAGGTGCGGGCCGTGCGGACGGCTGGGGAGGGAGGGGAGCCCTTTTCTCAGAGCGTTTTCCCCTCCCTCCCCAGATATCTCTTACTCCTACTCCCCAACCAGCCCGGCGGAAACAAGCGCCTGAAACAGTACGATGCCCGCGGCGGTGGAAAGGTTGATGCTGCGGACTTCGCCTTTGATGGGGATGCGGACATGATGCGGCGAGAGCCCGATCACTTCGGGCGGCAACCCTGAGGTTTCGCGCCCGAAAACGAGGGAATCGTTTTCCGTGAACTCGAAACGGTGCAGGGCGGCGCCCCGCCGGGCGCTGGTGAGGACGAGCCGCCTGCCCGCCCCGGCGTTCCGGATGTAGGCGTCGAGGTCGGGCCATACCGCCATATCCACATGGGGCCAATAGTCGAGGCCCGCCCGTTTGAGGTAACGGTCCTCAAGCTTGAAGCCCAGAGGCTCGATGAGATGCAGCGAAACCTGCATGGCGGCGCACAGTCGGGCCACATTGCCCGTGTTCGGAGGTATTTCCGGCTGGAAGAGAACGACATGCATACAGGTCGGCATCCGTACAATAGGTGAAATGGTTTTTCAATAAAGGTGGACAGAAGAACGCGGGATGCTTATTAGGCTTCAAAGCCCAGTTTGTTGATGGCCTTCTTCACTTCCGCGATGTCGAGGGGCTGGGATTCCTTCCAGGTGGCTTCGCCCTTTTCGAGGTCGACGTTCACATCGGATACGCCGGGAAGCGCTTCCAGAGCCTGGGTTACGGCCTGCTTGCAATGGTTGCAGGACATGCCTTTCACGGTGAGAGTGGGCATAATCGTATCCTTTCTGGGTAAGAAGGTGGATGATGAAGGGGCAGCGGCACCGCCCGCCCTTCATATCATAAGAGCTTAGCCGATATTGGCAAGCAGAGGAGAGGCACATGGATCAGCAGAAAGAAGTTCTTTTCACCGTGGGCGGTATGCACTGCGCCGCCTGCTCATCGCGGCTTGAGCGCGTCCTGAACGGCATGGACGGCGTGCAGTCAGCCACCGTCAGCCTTGCCGCCAACAGCGCCACCGTCGTGCCTGATCCCGCGCTTTCCGAATCAGACACCGAGGCCCTCGTTCATCAGATTGAGGAGCGGGCCGTGGATATGGGCTTCACCGCGACGCCGGTAGCCCCGGAAGCCGATATGGTGGACACGTGGGAAGCGCAGCAGAAGGAAACGGTCGGGCAGCTTGCGACCCTGAAGGCCCGGCTGTGGCCCGAATTCGGATTCACCATCCTGCTGCTCCTGGTGTCGATGGGGCACATGTGGGGGCTTCCGCTGCCCGCGATCATCGATCCCATGCATTCGCCCGAGTCGGCCCTCAACCATGCGCTGCTGCAACTTGTGCTGACCTTGCCGGTCCTCTGGTCGGGGCGGCATTTTTATTTGACCGGCCTGCCCAACCTGTGGCGGCTCACCCCGAACATGGACAGCCTTGTGGCGATGGGCACGGGAGCGGCGTTCCTGTACAGCCTGTGGAATACGGTCGAGGTCGCGCTTGGGCATACGGGCAAGGTGATGGACCTGTATTATGAGTCCGCCGCCGTGCTGATTTCGCTGATTTCGCTCGGCAAGTACCTTGAGGCCGTTTCGCGGTTCCGCATGTCCGATGCCATCGGAGCGCTCATGAACCTGACCCCGGAAACCGCCCTGCGCCTGCCCGCTCCCGACAAGGCGGATCAGGCCGAAGAGGTCCCGGTCAAGGTTGTGCGCGTGGGGGACTATCTGCAGGTGAAACCCGGCGGGCGGATCCCTGTTGACGGAGTGGTAATAAACGGCGCGTCCAGCGTGGACGCCTCCATGCTGACCGGCGAGTCCATGCCCGTTCCTGTAGGCGTGGGCAGTTCGGTGGCGGGCGGCACGATGAACACGACCGGTTCTTTTATTATGCGGGCCGAGCGTGTTGGTGCGGATACGGCCTTGTCGCGGATCATCAAGCTGGTGCGCGAAGCGCAGAGCTCCAAGGCGCCCATTGCCCGGCTGGCCGACGACGTGAGCCTCATTTTCGTGCCGACCGTCATGGCGCTGGCGGTCATTGCCGGTGCCGGATGGCTGTACTGGGGGCACGTGCCGGTTTCGGAAGCCTTCCGTATTTTCGTGGCCGTGCTGGTGGTGGCCTGCCCGTGCGCGCTCGGCCTTGCCACGCCCATTTCCATTATGGTGGCCACGGGCCGGGGCGCGCAGATGGGCGTGCTCGTCAAGAACGGTACGGCCCTCGAACTCGCGGGCCGTCTGGATGTGCTCGTGTTCGACAAGACCGGGACGTTGACCGAAGGCAAGCCCCGCCTGCTTGCCGCCGAATCCTTCGATCCGCTGTTCGATGAGGAGCGCATCTTAGGGTACGCCGCCTCGCTTGAGGGCGTGTCCGAGCATCCTCTCGCGCTGGCCGTGACGTCCGCCGCCGAGGAGCGGAATCTCCACCTGTATCCCGTCAGCGACTTTGCCAGCGTTTCCGGCCTCGGCGTATCCGGCAACGTAGATCTGGAAAACGAGTCCATACCGTTGTTGCTCGGTAACAAGCGACTGATGGAAGAGCGGCAGGTCTCTTTTGACGCGGTAAAGGATCTGGATGCCCGTTTGGCGGAACTGTCGGATTCCGGCGCGACGCCCCTCTTGCTTGCCGTGAACGGGCGCCTCGTGGGGATGCTTGCGGTAGCGGACACCATCCGTCCGGAAACGGCGGGCGTGGTGAAGGAGCTCCGCCAGCTTGGTTTGCGGGTGATCATGCTCAGCGGCGACAACCGCCGCACGGCTGAGGCCATTGCCAAGAGCGCGGGCATCGATGAGGTGATCGCCGATGTGTTGCCGGACGGTAAGGAAAAGGTGATCAGCGAATTGCAGGCCGCCGGTCTGCGGGTCGGGATGATCGGCGACGGCATCAACGATGCCCCCGCGTTGGCCCGTGCCGATGTAGGCATGGCTATGGGCAACGGCATCGACGTTGCCGTGGAAGCCGGGGACATCGTCCTTCTCGGCAGCGACACCCGTTCGGGCAAGGGCTTGCGCGGCGTGGTGACGGCGCTGGAGCTGAGCCGGGCCGCCTTGCGGAACATCCGGGAGAATCTCGGCTGGGCGTTCGGCTACAACATCCTTTGCCTGCCCATTGCCGCCGGGGTGCTCAAGATTTTCGGAGGCCCCTCGCTTTCGCCCATGATCGCGGGTGCGGCGATGGCCTTCTCGTCCGTTTCCGTCGTGCTCAACGCGCTGCGCTTGCGGCGGTTTGGGAAGTAGGGATGGGATAAGAACCGGGGAGGGGAGGAAGAACCTTTCTAAAGAAAGGCTTCTTCCTCCCCTCCCCGGACCCCGCCCCTCCATCTCCAAAGACTTTCGGCTGGTGGGGAGGCGGTGCGGCGGGAGTCCCGTTGCATGATATAATCCATAAAAATATGAATATCAAGTTGACAAAATGGTAATTAAAAATTATAATATATACAACACCAAAAATAAAATATGGAAATGGAAATGGTATAAATAAGTTGGTGGGAATTGAAATGTATATATTATAATTTTGGTGGCATTCCCAAAAACAAGCAAAGCATAATGATTGGGAATGCATACAAAAATGGAGGTGAAAAAATGGAACGTGAGATTGCATTGGAGGTATGGGGGGATTTCGCATGCTTTTGCCCATCATATGCAAAAGTAGAACGACTGACTTCGCCAGTACCGACTCCGTCAGCGGCAAGAGGAATCCTTTCTGCAATTTATAGTAAACCCGCGGAGTTCTATTGGCAGATAACACGGATAGAAGTATTGAATCCTATACGTTACATCAGCTTTAAACGAAATGAGGTGAAATCGACGATTAACGTAAAATCAAAAGTGGAAGATTCCATTCTTTATACGGACGAAGATCGAACCCAGAGGATGACTCAGGCACTTCGAGATGTACGTTATCGGATTGTGGCAGTGATCAAACCTCAGCCAACATATACGGGGACAATCGAGCAGCTATATAGTCAGGCTTTACGCCGGATTCATTCTGGCAAAACTTTTTATCAGCCATCATTAGGGCTTCGTGAGTTTGTATGCTATTTTGAGGAGAGTGATTTGACTCGAAAACCGATTGAAGACAGCATGGATTTAGGGCTGATGTTATATGATGTATTTGATTTACATGATTACATCGTTCGTAAGAAGACACAGCCAAAAGTATCATTATATCATGCTATTATGGAGCATGGCGTGATTCAGGTACCGCCATATGACAGTGATGAAGTGTTGAAAGGAGGCAGCCTATGCTAAAAGCATTATATGATTATGGAATTAGTAACCATCTTACACTGCCGCCTGGATTGATTAAGAAGCAGATACGAGGATATATAGTGCTGTCAAAAGATGGAGAGTATCTAACTGTTGAAAAATGCGAAAATGAGACGCAGCCATGTCCAGATATTGGAAGTTTAGCAAATGGTAAAGACAAGTGTAATGTTTTGGCAGAAAAATCTAGTGTAATTTTATTTGTACCAGAAAAGGAAGAGGATCGTTCAGCAAAAAATGAGTTCTTTAAGAAGGCACTTGCGGATGGAGCAGAAGAAGTCCCGGAATTTTCATTATGTCTTAAGGTGCTAGAGGATGAACAGACACTTAGAGCAATACAAGCAGAGGCAAATCAGCGGAAAATAAAAGGTATAGATCGTATTTCTTTTAAGATAGATGGTCAACCAATTGTTTTAAATCCGCTTGTACAGCATTGGTGGGAGCAGTATCGACTTCAGTTTACGAAATCAGATGATTCCGATTTTGCACGCTGTATTATTACAGGGGAACCAACAGTTCCCCTGGCAACCGTGCCAACAGTAAATGGACTTCAGCTAGTGGGTGGTCACGCACGCGGTGATGCATTAATTTGTTTTGACAAGAGTGCATTTTGTTCATATAACTTGAAACAGGCAGCAAATGCACCAGTTTCAGAAGAAGCATTTGCAGTGGTAAAAGCAGCATTAGATGATCTTTTAGCTGGTTCTATAGCTATGTACAAACGAGATAAAGATAGAAAATTTAACCCAACAGCTCCTGTTTTTGCAGGTATGAAATTTGTACATTGGTATGATTGCCAAGTTGAGCCAACGGAAGATCCGATATCATTGGTCTTTAATCCTGAAGATTTTAGCGATTTTGCTGATGAAGAAGATGATGAGGATGAAGCATTAGATGAGGAAATGCAGGAGGCGTTATACGAGGAAGAGCAGAGGGCGAAAGCGCAGCAGGTAAAAAGAAATGCGGATGATTTGATCAAGAGTATTCAGGATGGTGGAAAACAGGTTCCACTCAACTGCCGATATCATATTCTGCTGCTTTCTGGGGCAAATGGACGTGTTATGGTACGTAGATACGAAAATGGAAACTATGCAGACTTACAGAAAAATTTGATTCAATGGGAAGATGATTTGAAAATATGCAATGATATAGGCACTGAAGTAATGCGTCCTTGCAAATTGACAGTTCGTTTGATCCGTTTATTAGCACGCCAGAAAAATGATAGAAAACCTTTGGAGCGAATGAAGAAGGAACTTGCAGGATTGGCACCTTCTATTGTAATGGCGATTATGAATGGAACACCATTGCCGAATGAGGTGGCAGTAAAGGCGCTAGCTACTATTCGTTCTGAAATGCTTGATCCAGATGAAAATAATAAATTTTCATATATGCCAAATGGAATCTGTTGCCAGTGGTTGAAAGTTTGGCTGCTGCGCAGAAAACGTATGAAAAATGAGGAGGTAAAGTTAATGGCTTATTATGATCCAGAATTTGAGAATGCCGCGTATCATTGTGGTGCGTTAGTGGCAGTTTATGCGGATATACAGCGTGCAGCGATGGATGCAAAAACAGGAATTGTTCAGCGCTATTATGCGTCTGCCAGCCGAACGCCGGCGTTAGTATTAGGACGCTTGGAAGTAATGTCTCGATATTATTTTGAAAAGATAAAAAAAGATGAAAATTACGAGAAAAAAGAAAAGGAGTCTTTTGTAAGAAGTTATGAGGACCGTCTTAATCAGATATACACTTTTTTTGGAAAAGAGAAAGGGCATGAGCTTCCCCAAACATTAGATCTTGAACAGCAAAGTTATTTTGCAATCGGATATCATCAGATGTGCGCGCAAATAAATGCAGATCGAAGGGCAAGGGCAGCAGCCAAAAAAGAAAAAGAACAGAGCGAAAAAAAGACAATTGAGGAGGAATAAAAATGGCTATTCAGAATCGTTATGAATTTATGTATTATGTGGCATGTACGAATGCAAATCCCAATGGAGATCCGGATATGGGAAATACACCGCGTATGGATCCAGAGACGATGAAAGGATACATTACCGATGTGGCAACAAAACGCCGTATTCGTAATTATGTTCAGTTGGCACATGGTGAAGAACCTGGCATGAATCTTATTATTCAGCAGGCAACAAATATTAATCGACATATTGCAGAGGCGAAGAGAGCAGCAGGAATGGAAGGTGCGAAGGATAAAAACAGTGTTTATGCTGGACGTAAAAAGGCATGTGAGCTATTTTATGATGTTCGTGCATTTGGCGCTGTAATGTCTACTGGACCAAATGCGGGACAGGTGCGCGGACCAGTTCAGATTACATTTGGAACAAGTTTAGATCCGATTTTACCAATGGATATTTCAATTACCCGTATGGCTGTAACTGAGAATGTAAAAGAAGATACCGTGGAAGCGTATTTAGAACTTGAGAAAAACACACCAGAAGATAAATTGCGTACCATGGGACGCAAGCAATTAATTCCATTTGGATTATATGAGGTTCGTGGATTTATCAGTGCGAATCTTGCAGCAGAGACAGGTTTTGATGAAAATGATTTGAATATCTTGTTTGAGGCCATTATGAACATGTATGAGCATGATCATAGTGCAAGTAAGGGAGAGATGGCGGTAGTTTCTCCATTGATTATTTTTAAGCATGTTGGAACAGATACGGATGAAGTGCAGCGTGTTCGTCAGGCAAAGTTAGGATGTGCACCGGCTCATAAACTATTTGAGCTGGTTAGTGTAACCAAAAAACCAGAAGTAGAATCTCCACGCAGTTATCATGACTATGATGCAACTGTCAATTTTAATAAGATGCCAGCAGGTGTTGAAATCGGATTTAAAGAGGACGCGTTTAGTCCAATTGTTTGGAATGAGCTACCTGAAAGCGAAAGCTGGTTTATTCATGGATGAGCCTGAATATCTGCCGCTATCATGGCTTTCACAGATTAGCTATTGTTCGAGACGAGCAGGTCTGCTATTAAATGAAAGAGTATGGGAAGAAAGCAGTGATACCGCAAAAGGGCGGGCGGAACATGAGCGAGTTCATACACAGAGAATTGAGAAAAGAGGGGGCTGTGTAAAATTGTATGATTTTACCGTCTACTCAGATTCATTGGAACTGTTGGGAAAATGTGATTGCATTGAAGCAAACAAAAGTGAAAATGGATGTCATATCCCGGCAGTTGATTTTCCGGTAAAATTATATCCGATTGAATACAAGCATGGAATTGTCCGGGATGAAGAGGAATATAAAATTCAGCTTTGTGCACAGGCGATGTGCTTGGAAGAAATGTTTGACACTGAAATACCCGAAGGTGCCTTATTCTTTATATCGTCACATCGAAGGCTTGAAATAGTTCTTGACGAATCACTTCGTCAGCAGACACGAGAATTAGCAAATGAACTGCATGAGATTCGTACAAAGCTTTTGGTTCCGGATGCTGTGTATAGTGCAAAATGCCGTAAATGTTCACTGAAGGAGCTTTGTATGCCAAAAGTAAAAAGAACTGCAAGAAAATATTGCGAAGCTTTGCGCAACGAAGCAAGCGGAGAAATAGAGGAGGAGACACTGTGAAGAAGCTATTGAATACATTGTATGTGTTAACTCCAGAGAGCTATCTGTTTTGCCGAAATGATAATGTTTGTGTTCAAGTGGGAGATGAGGAAAAGCTTGCAGTTCCAGCGCTGACGATTGATTCAATTGTTTGTTTTGGAAAGATGACAGTCTCTACACCACTTATTCAATATTGTGGAGAACATGGAATCAGTGTAACATTTTTGAGCGAGCATGGACATTTTATGGGACGGTTTTACGGACCTGTGAGTGGAAATGTTTTGTTAAGGAAAAAACAATATGAAGAAATGAATAATGAGAAGTTTTGCAGAGAGTTTGTTCAAACGATTTTATATGCAAAAATTCGCAACAGTAAGCTGGTTTTAATGCGTGCAGCCAGAGTCTGCAAAACAGAATCTGGAAAAGAAAATTTACAGAAGGGTGTTACACAATTAAACGAAGCTGCAAAGAAATTAGCTTTTTGTGAGAATATTGATTCGTTAAGAGGTGTTGAGGGAGCAGCAGCAACGGTTTATTTTGCCCGATTCGATCAGATGATAGCGGATAATCCTAACAGATTTTGTTTTGAAACAAGAAGCAGAAGACCTCCTCGTAATGAGGTAAATGCAGCATTATCATTTACTTATATGCTATTAACACGAGAGATGCAATCAGCTATGGAAACAGTTGGGCTTGATCCAGCTGCAGGCTATCTTCATACATTGCGCCCAGGACGGGCATCATTTGCACTTGATATGCTGGAAGAACTGAGAGCGCCATTGTGTGATCGTTTTGTAATTTCACTTTTTAACAAGGGACAATTATCACAGAAAGATTTCGATAAAAATGAAGATGCTGTATATTTGAATGAGCGAGGAAGGAGAACACTTCTTTCAAGCTGGCAAAAACGAAAGAGTGAAGAAATATTGCATCCTTTTCTGGAAGAGAAAATTCAGATTGGTATGATACCATATGCTCAATGCATGTTATTTGCACGTGTTTTGCGAGGTGATTTGGATGAATATCCGCCTTTTGTTTGGAGGTGATTATTAACGTGTTATTAGTAGTTACATATGACGTTGACACGACTAATAAAGAAGGAGAACATCGTTTGCGCAAAGTGGCACAGTTATGTGAACGCTATGGAATGCGTGTACAAAATTCAGTGTTTGAAGTTTTATTAGATGCAGCTCAACTGACTACTTTAAAATGTGAACTTGAAAAAATAATTGAGCCAGATGTGGATTCAATTAGAATTTATCGTCTTGGCAACAGTTATAAAAACAAAATAGAAGTAATGGGAAAAACATCAGTGCTTCAAGCTGGTGAACCATTATTGCTTTAAAAATGTGTGCGCTGATGACTCTCATACATTTTTTTGTGAGACATTGGCGCAGGTAAAAATATACAATTTATAAGAAATATTGAACTGGAATTGAAAAAAAGACTGCTTTCCGAGAAGTTACTATAAAAAAAACAAGGTTTGGTAGAAAATCATGTCGATTTTATCGAAAAGATTGTATGTTTTTGCAGTTGCCTCTCATGTAGAGGCGTGAATTGAAATACCTTTTGCAAGGAAGGTGTGTA
>ERZ779890.1681-NODE-1681-length-22207-cov-4.349314_pt1 | contig 22207 bp, 12 predicted proteins | sample MGYA00511553_ERZ779890 | MGnify/ENA primary metagenome ERZ779890 (study PRJEB29588, sample SAMEA2152064) | human gut metagenome | biome: human gut; feature: human-associated habitat; material: faeces | place: Denmark | collected 2008/2010 ... | reverse complement strand
GCGGGCGCCATCGAAGCCGCCGCCTCCACGGGCGGGCAGATCATGCCCCCCATCATGGGCGCCGTGGCCTTCCTTATGGCCGAATTCACGCAGATCCCCTACCTTACCATCGTGACCGTCGCCACCGGCCCGATCATCCTGTATTACATCACGCTGATGGCCTTCATCCATTTTGAAGCCAAAAAGCACAACATCGGGCAAATGAAGGATCATCACATCCCCTCCGCCCGGACCGTCTGCAGCGAGGGGTGGCACTTCTTCGTCGCCATCATGGTCATCATCGTGATCATGGCCTTCGGGTATTCGCCGGGCATGTCCGCGCTCGGCGGGATCATCACCCTCATCGTAATCCACAGCATCAAGAGCCGTAAGGTCGACTTCAAGATGCTGTATGAAGCGATGGTGCTCGGCGGGCGCTACTCGCTCGGCATCGGCAGCCTCGTGGGTTGCATCGGCATCATCCTCTCGCTCGTCGGCCTGACGGGCGTCGGGCTCAAGCTCTCGTGGCTGTTCACGACCCTCGCCAACGGCAGCCCTCTCGTCGCCATCCTGCTCGTGGGCCTCATTTCCATGATCCTCGGCATGGGCCTTGCCAGCGGACCGGCCTACATCGTCACCGCCATTGCCGTAGGCCCCGCGCTGGCGGATATGGGCTTTCCGCTGATGACCGCCCACTTCATCATGATGTGGTTCAGCATCGACTCGGAAATCACGCCTCCGGTGGGCCTCGCCTCCATCGTGGGCGCGGGCATCGCCAACGCCGACCCCATGAAGACCATGTTTACGGCCTTCAAATACGCAAAAGCGTTGTATATCCTTCCCATTCTCTTCTACTACCGCCCCGCGCTGCTGCTTCAGTCGAGCCTGTTCGACATCGCGCTCACCTTCGTTACCGTCATGCTCGGCCTCATCGCTTTCGCGGCGGTCTGGGAGAACTACCTGATGCGCCGGACCACGCTGCTCGAACGCCTCCTGCTTCTGGGCGGCGCGCTCCTGCTGTTCATTCCCGGCCATATCTGGGACTTCGCGGGCATCGGCCTCTTCATCATCGTCTACTGTCTGCAACGCTACTACTGTCCCGCCGGATTCCGGCAGACGGCCTAGTCCTCCCTCACGCTTCAAGGAGACCGCAATGCAACTCGCACTTCGCACGGAACACATCCCCTTTTCCAGCCTCTGCGCCTTTTTCGACGCGGCGGAAGCCCGACAGCGCGCCGGGCAGGACATCATCAACATGGTCATGGGCCGCCCGGACTTCCTCCCCGCGCCGCACATCAACGAAGCCGTCAAGAAGGCCGTCGACGACGGGCAGGTTCACTACACCTCCAATTACGGCCTCCTTGAACTGCGGCAGGAAGTGGCCCGCAAGCTGAAAGGCGAAAACGGGCTCGACTACGCCCCGGAAACCGAAATCGTCATCACGGCGGGCGTCTCCGAAGCGCTGCACCTGAGCATGGCCGCCCTGCTCAATCCCGGCGACGAGGCGCTCATACCCGCCCCCGCGTTTCTGAGCTACGGCAGTTGCGTACACATGGCGAGCGGCGTCCCGGTATTCGTGCCCACGGAACAGGCCAAGGGCTTCCAGCCCGAACCCGATGTTCTGGAGCGTCATATCACCCCGAAGACCAAGCTCATCCTCATCAACTCACCCCAAAACCCCACAGGAACGGTTTATCCGCGCGAAACGCTGCAAGGCATCGCGGATCTGGCGATCAGGCATGATCTCATCGTCGTCAGCGACGAAATCAATGAGAAGATCATCTTTGACGGCGAGGAACACATCAGCATCGCCTCTTTGCCCGGTATGCGCGAACGTACCGTCGTCCTGAACGGCTTTTCCAAAGCCTATGCCATGACAGGCTCGCGCATCGGGTACGCGGCGGGTCCGGAACGGCTCATAGCCCCCATCTATTGCGCGCATCAGTATTCCGCCATGTGCCCCTGCACCTATGCGCAGTGGGGGGCCGTCGCCGCTTTGCGCGGCCCGCAGGGACACATTGCGGATATGGTAAAAGAACTGGATCGCAGGCGGCTCATGCTGCTCGACCGGCTGGCCGCCATGCCCGGCGTTTCCTTCGTGCGCCCCAAGGGAGCTTTTTACATCATGGTAAGCATCCCCGGTCTGGGAACGCCCATGCAGGCCGCCGAATTTCTGCTTGACGCGGGGCTTGCCATCGTGCCGTGGGATGAGGAGCACCTCCGCATCTCCTACGCCAATTCGTATGAAAACCTGAGCATCGCCATGGACCGGATGGAAAAGGCCCTGCGCGGACGCTTCTGATTCTCCCTCCTCCCCCCAAAGCGGGCCTCCCGGCTTCCCAAAGGCCGGGAGGTTCCTTCTTCCCCCAATCAGAAACAGAAAGCCCGGCGACCGGAATATTCTCCGACCGCCGGGCTTTCTGTTTCTGATTGGGAGGTTAGAACTTGTAGGTGAAGCTCACGTTCACGCCATGTCCCACCTTATGCTCCGAAGCGCGGATGCCGTAGTCGAGGCCGAACGAGATGTTGTCCTTCTGCACCTCAAGCCCGAGCGTGCCGTCAAAAGATACGCTGTCCATTATCCGGGCCTTGATCGTATCGGAAGCCGCGACGCCCGGCACCCGGGCCTTGGCCTTCGCCTTGAGATCACCCGCAGCGGGCGCTACGGAAAGGTCGGCCCTCGGCTTCACCTTCCAGCCGGACGACGTTTCAAAGTCGCGGCTGAAGCTCACGCCGATCGGGAATGTCCAGATCTCCTGCGTATCGCGTCCCACGCGGAACACGTCGTGATCGTCGATCCGAGATGTGAACCCATCCGTCCGCAGGTTGTAGTATCGTACCCCGACATGCGGCGTCACATCGGCCCAATCCGTTTCGAACCGGTATTCGCCGCGCAGACCCGCCGTCAGCACGCCCGTATCCACATCGGCCCTGAGCTGGCCGAGCTGCATGGTTGTAGGCAGATCCTGCTTCACCTCGTTCTTGTTGGCGGAATAACCGAGATCGCCCACGATATTGAACTGATCCCGCGACCAGCTCCCGTACAGGTTCATGCCCCAGAAATCGAAATCATTCTTGGTCGCGTTGAAATCCCCACGGGAACGGGCCGTACCGCTTCCGGCGTTCAGGGCCATGCCGACCCGGAAATCGCCGAACGCGTAGTCGCCGCCAAAGACGATGCCGCCGAAATCGGCATTATAGCCGCCATCAAGAGAGCCCGCGCCCAAATTGCGCGCGTGTTCCGCTCCATACAGGGCATTGATCCAGAGGTTCAATCCGTCCTTACGAATGGCCCCTTCACGCGTGGTGGTCATATGTGAAAGCGACGCGTGATCCTGAATCGCCCGAACCGGGGCATCCGCCGCCGCGACGGTCATACCCTGCACGCCTCCGGCCACGGCGATCTGCGCCGCGCCGTCAACAGTATGCACCGTGTCCGCCTTGGGCAGATGTTTTTCATTCACCGCCCGAGAGAGGAACCGGATGCCCATGTTGCCGCTTTCGGTGTCGTTCAGCCCCTTGCCCCAGATGGCATCCATCGTGTTGACGAGGGAAAGCCCCCGGAAAACATCGGACGAGCGCCGGGCTGTGGCCTGTACCTTCATCGAACCGTCGGCATCCTTGCCCAGCACAAGCCCAATGAGATTATCCGGCGTGGAAAGGTTGTCTCCGTTCCAGCCCTGCACGTTGCTGACCGAGAATCCGGACGTAATCGCGTATTCGCCCTGCGTGATGCTGTCGATAAGCAGCTTGGCGCCCGCATCCACATTCAGCGTCCCGCCCTGGGACGTCAACGCCGCGGCGCCGTTGAGACCGCTCCCGTCAACGAGCAGCAAAGAACCGTCAGCGAAAGTCGCCGTATTCGGAGTCAATACCGGAGCGCTGGTCTTGGTTCCGTCCACCATCACCGCGCCTAGCGTACCGTTCAACGTCTGCGGCTTCCGGATAGCCAGCGCGGCGGTTACGCCGTTCTGTCCCCACTGGAGGCTGGATCTGCCGAACGCGTCCAGCGCCCAACCGGTATCCGTGTCACCCAACACGAGCAGGGAATTCTGCCCCGCCGTGAGCAACCCGTCTATTTCATTGTTCACAAAGGTGAAGACGCCGTGCGACGCCTCAGCCAATGCATCATTGCCCTTCCACGCGGGATCAAGGAATACCCTGCCGCCCTGCAACTGAGCCTGACGGGCGACCACTCTACCGGCGCTCCCTTGATCGCCGATGTTGATCTGGACATCGGAAGATGTGGTCAAGACGTCCGCCGCCAGCGTTCCCGCAACCTTGATATCTCCCTTGGAGGCTGTGACGGACGAAGAATCCACAGCGCCGGAGACATTCAGGGCACCTCCGGAAAGTTCGACAGAAGCGGAAGTCAGCTTGCCGGAAACATTCGTCTGCCCATCGGCCTGACGTATCGTCGATTGGAGATGTGCCCCCTCGGCAATGTTGATCGTGCCGCCGTTGTTGTTCATCCCGGCGACGTCCGCCGTGCCGGTGGTTTCATTGGCTTCACCCGTGATGACGTGCGTTCCCGCACGGACATTGACGGTGCTCGCCGCGGCGATTTCTATATTTCCCGAGAGCGTGCCGCCGGAATCCATGACCGGCGTGCCGAGGTTCAGCACACCGAATGCCCCTTCCCCAGTACCTCCTACATGAACATTGACGGGATTTCCCCCTGCCGTGACCAAAGGCGTATCGGAGGAACCTCCAACCAATGTCAGATAATGGCCGCCCACTACGGAGATATTCCGACCGGAGGAACCGAGATCGATGTTCTTCCCACCAATGCTGCCGCTTATCGAGTCCGTCTTGTCGTCCTTCGCACTCGCGCCGACAACGAAATCCTTGCCCGAATCCGAACTTGTGCCGGTAGTGATGGTCACATTGCCAAGAACAATGTTATTGGCGTGGTTGTTGTTCAATTCGTCAACGGAGACCTTTCCCGTGCGATCTTCATCGGGCTTCGGTTCAGGAGCGGGGGGAGTCGGGTCAGGCTCCACAGGGGGAACCGGATCTGGGACAGGATCCACAGGAGGAACCGGATCTGGGTCAGGATCTACATACCCCGTTCCGATGAATGTGATCTCCTTCGCGGAGGTGGAGCCAGCCCCCTCACCCGCTTCTACGTTGTTCGCTCCCAATGAATCAGCCGCTGCCTGAGCGTACGTAAGGTTGTACAGAGCGTCATTGAACGCTATCAGTCCAGAATCAAAGCTCCAATTGTCTCCGCTCAGCTTTACGGCACCGGGATCCTTGTTATCCCCCTCCGCGTTCAATCCGTTTATGAAGATCTGTCCCGTTCCGGTCTCCAGGATGCCACCAGCAAGGATCAGCTTGCCGCCAGCAACATTGTTCCCTTCACCTTGGGCAACAAAGGAAAACGCAGGCATCTTCAATCTGCCGCCCGTAATGGTCACCGTATTCTTGATGAGCCACTTCTGAGGAATTTCCGTGCGCCCGTCCTCAAAGGCAGCCGTTCCCAGAAAACCATCCATCGAGGCATTGAGGAGCAGTTCCCCGCTCCCCGTCTTCTTCAGGGTCGGCGTTGCGCTTTGAGACGACAGTGCATCATCAAAGACGACCTTGCCGTCTCCCGTGATGTCCAGACTGGAACCGTCGCCCATGAAGATCGCGTTCGAGCCCGTGGAGTCCGTATTCCCGCTGAACACGATCTCCTGCCCCGCGCCGGGATTGAGGGTAATGGAACGGGTGTTGTAGATGGCCCCGCCAAGCCCGCCGGCCGTATTACCGGTGAAGCGCGCTCCGCCGTTGAATGCGAGGGAACCCGCACTCACGGCGTTGCCGTCCTTATCCTCGGAGAAATCGTTATAAACGGCGCCGCCGTCCGTCGCGCTGTTCCCGGAGAAAACGGCTCCGTCGGCAAACGTCAGCTGGTGCACGTTGAATACGGCTCCGCCACCGTCGGCAGCGGCGTTTTCAATAAAGGAAGCCTTGCCCAGAGAAGCAATCCCTTCGTTATAAAGCCCTCCGCCCACTCCAGCCGTATTCTTGGAAAACGTGGATTCCGCCGCCATATTCAGCGTATTCAGGTTGCAAACGGCACCCCCGATCTTGCCGGCCGTGTTCTCAACAAACGAGACAGGACCGTTGAAGCGCACGTCGCCTTCGTTGATGATCGCTCCGCCATAGCTTCCCGCGCTGTTTTGAGTGAACGTCGCGGATCCCAATACCGCTTTGGCGGGCAGTTGGGGGCTCCAATCGCATACGGCTATGGCGCCGCCTGTGGACTTGGAGGTATTTCCCGTAAACGTGGCGCCGTCATCGATACTCAGCTCTCCCGACTGCACTTCGATGGCCCCGCCGTTCCCTCCGGAACCCAGCAATTCAACGCTGTTGTTTTTGAAAAGGGCGTTCTTCCCGATGTGTACATACTTTACGCGGCGCGCGCCGGACGCATAGTCGGGATCAGTGAGGTAGCCTCCATAATCGTCAACCACATTCAGCGCGCCGCCTCTGCGGCCCTTGTTGCCTTCAAAGACAACGTTGTCGCCGATCGTGGTAAACGATTCGCTGTAGAGGCCGCCTCCAGAACCTCCCGTACAGTTGATAAAACCGACGTTGTTTCCTATTTCCACAATGCCGTGCGCGGTCCTGACGGCTCCGCCGGCGCCGTCACCTACGCTTTCCGTATTCCTGAATTGGACGCCGTCACCGATAATCAGCTTTGCGGTACTCTTCCAGTTATCGGCAAAGTACCCCATATCAAAGAAAATGGCCGGGCCGAAGGACACGGGCCCTTCGTATCTGTCGCCAGAAGACGTCTTCAAGCCGTCAAAGGCAATATTCTGGATGGAAACAGTCCCGGAATCCATCCCCTTGAACCACAGGCCCGGGTAGGCTCCGCTTATCGTGTGCCCGTTGCCGTCGATGGCCAATGAGCGAGCGACGGGTGTGGTTCCCTGCAAGCGCTTGGATAAAACGATATCGCTTCCCAGCTTGATGCTGTCGATTCCGGTATCCAAAACGGCCTTTTGCAGCGTTTCAAAGCTGTCAGGATCTCCAGGGGGCAACTCGACAAGCGTTCCGGTGAACGTGATCTCCTTTGCGGAGCCCGAGCCGGACACATTGTCCGCCGCAACATTACCAGCCCCCAGCAGACCGGCCGCTGTCTGGGCGTATACAATGTTGTACTTGGCGTCATCAAACGCGATCACCCCTGAGTCAAACTTCCAATTGCTGTCGCTCAGCTTCACCGCGCCGGGGTCCTTCATATCCCCGTCCGCGTTCAAAGCGCTCGTAAAGATCTGTCCCGTTCCCGTTTCCAGCGTACCGCCCGCAAGAGTAAGCTTGCCTGTCTTTTGGAAGGACAAGGTAGGAGCGACAAGTGCGCCACCCGTCACGGCTAACTGCGCCTTGCCAAAATACCCGGCTGCACCTTCACTCAAGAACGTCGTTCCGCCCTTTTGATTAAACACTCCGCTAAAATTGGAAATATCGCCATAGAATGCAAGAGAACCTGCGTTCTCCTTGTTGATTGTACCGGAGGAACCGGTAACACTCCCCCTCACCTTTGAATCCGCGCTTTCCTTCGTGACGGGGACATTGATCGGCGTAGGGTTATAGGCAAAGGTCACGGAAGCGCCGACCTGCTCTCCGGCCTTGATACTCGTGACAATCGCCTTGTCCGCATTTATAGTCGTAGGCCCATCAAACCGGACGTCTGCGAAAACATTCTCATTGCCGCCCCCCTCAACAAAGACGCCCGTGCTTCCCGTTATATTGATTCGCTGTCCCGTGAGGGAAACGCTTCCTCCCTGATTATTTATGCCATAACCTGAAGAATTCAGCGTTACGGCCTTCCCGTCGGTACCTAGGGAGATAACCGGGCAGATACCGGCTTGAGTCGAATAATCATAACGGTAGGTCGTATAAAGAGCACTACCGGATGCGCTACCCGTAACCGCAATCTCGACATCCCCAAGAAAGCTCATATCAGCTTTGCCGGAAGCGGTAATACCCTTGGCATCAAAGGGGGCATTGGTAACCAAACGTAACGAGGTAGGGCCAGAGACGACCATTTTGCCTGAGTCATTTGATATACCAAGTACTGAAGCAAAAGAATCTTGCCCTGTCTGCGTTGCCGTCAGATCAAGATTCCCGGCAAGCTGCACATCGGAGAAACTCGCCGTAAGCTGGATACCCGTTGTAGCCTTGTTTCCCTCCACCACGATATCCAGATCCGTATCAGCACTTGTTTTGACCGTACCATCAGCACAGTTGATACCCACGCTGCTGGAATCCGTATTTTTTGATTCAATCAATACGGACTTACTGGCAAAGTCAATCATACCTCCATACTTGACGAAGGCCCCATTGGCATTATTCCCTGTAGACGCTTTCGCCCGTAATGTCGTCCTGTCCCCTCCAAAAACCAGATTTCCCCCTGCCGCTGCAGCAGCAAATGAGGCATACCCATTGGAGCCGTTCATCACGGCTTCGGCTTCACCAGTAATATCCCCAGAAAGAGTCAGCGTTCCTTTACTTTCACTCAAAAAAGCGCACACGCCCAACAGCTTTCCGCCGCCCACCATTGAGAAGGTTCCTGTCCCCGCAAAAGAACCGGAACTTCCCGAACCAGCTACATGGAAAGCCGACGCGTATTGATCATAGTCAGAATAATCCTTTAAATAGATCCCATCAGCATGTCCAACAGCCATCGAACTGCCGTTGGACATGGAAATATCAAGTTGCCCTTGCCCCGACACATTGATGAGATACCGCAGCGCAGGCTCGGTCGACCGGAGACTTATATCCCCAACCCCAATAATATTTCGGGTATCTCCTGATAAAGATATCGGGGAAATGTCGCCTGATAATTCCTCCGCGCCGGCAAACCCCGCGTTTCCCGCGACAAGCATGCCGGCCACTGCTAATGACCCGAATACGTTCATCATGCGACACTTCCGCAGGACGGCACGGTACCTGTTGACCAGGTTCCCGATAGCTCCTCTCGATAAGGTCATGATTACATCCTCCTCAGGATGGATTTGAAACTTACGGCGTTAAAGATGTAGTTATTTCCCGATGAAAAAAGCCCACGCCGAGAGGCGCGGGCTTTTCACCGAGCGGAACCGAATACACTACGAGAGAGAGAGAGAGAGAGAGAGAGAGAGAGAGAGAGAGAGAGAGCCGGAACGGCAACACCGGATAATCTTCATTTTGGCCTCCCTTCCCCTATTCCGCTGACAGTTTTAAATACATTATATACCCGCATATTTTTCTTTACAAGATTCGGCTCAACAAAAGTGAAGAGGTATGAAAATCTTATTAAAACAAAAAACATGTTATAAAGACAAAACCAGTTTATAAAAACAAGTGACGCACGTTAAATAAGACGATAAAGACTCTATAAAACGAGAAGGCACGAATATATGAACATTCGTGCCTTCTTCCCAAAATTTCTTTTGCCAAAAGAGTAAAAAATAAATTATTTCAATCAAATTTTTCCGTATTCTGCAGGCTGGCGGAGCGTCTTATGCCTCTAGGGAGGCTACGGCTTCATCCGTAAACAACGCTGTCAGCGTCTGCCTGACAACAACCTTTCCAGCGGCTTTGTCAGGGCGCATCCGGGCCATGACTTTGAGGCCCCAAACCTGCACTTGCACGTACAGTGCCGCATCTTCCGGCGTCACCTCTGGCCGCAAGCCCGGCGCACGCTTGAGCGCGTCCTTGATTCTGCCGCGTATCTGCTCCATATAATCCGCTACCGCCATTGCGAAATCCGGCGTATCCGTCGAAATGTTGGTGACGGTGTTTACCAGAAAGCACCCTCGCGCACGCGGGTCCTCAAAACTGCCCATGGCATGTTCCAAGATGGCGCGTACTTGTCCGGCTCCCGGCTGCGTCGCGGCCAGCAAGGCTTCAAGCGCGTCGATTGTCTCCTTGGCATACAAGTCCAGCGCCGCAAGCATGATCCCTTTTTTGCTGCCGAACCGGGCATAGAGGCTTGCCGCGTTGACTCCCGTCTCCTGGACGATGACGCTGATGGGCGTCGCCGCGTACCCGCGCTCCCACAGGCAATTAATGATTTCACGCAGTAACATCGTATGATCATAGGATGGTGGCCTTCCCATTGCAAACTCCTTCATCGCTTGGCATCAAAAACCGCTTGACAGAAACGGTCATCCGAGTATTTTAATGAGCGTTAAATAAAAAAGCAACAGAGGCATTTTGCCCACAGCCGCATACCCCTGGAGGTCGCTATGCATTCTCTTCGTTCCAAATGGTTTGCCGTACTCTTGGCTTGCATTTTCATGTTCGCGGCATACGGCCACTCCCCCGCCGCCGAACTCCCGCAGACCGGCGCGCTCGCCCCGGCTGAAGCCCTGCAGCTGATGGACACGCTTGGCGACAAGCTGACCGTCATCGATGTCCGTACCGAGCAGGAATACGCCCAAGGCCACGTCCCCGGCGCTCTGCTCCTTCCGATCCAGACACTGAGCGAACATATGGGTCAAGTCCCCGCCGACGGCTCCGTACTGCTCCTCTGCCGGACCGGACGCCGGGCTGAAACGGCCTACGACATGATCCGGGAAGCGTACCCTCAGAAGAAGAATCTATGGTTTCTCAAAGGAATACCCGTATACGGCAATGACGGCTCATTTACTTTCAAGTAAGACCTTCTGAAAAGCCCGCAACTGCCGACAAGGAGAATATGCCATGCAGCAGCGCTATAACGCCATCATTATCGGATTCGGGAAAGGAGGCAAGACGCTGGCCGCCTATCTCGCGGATCAAAGACAATCCGTTGCCATCGTCGAACGCTCGGACAAAATGTACGGCGGCACCTGCATCAACATCGCCTGCATCCCCACCAAGACGCTGGTCTACGAAGCGCATAAGAGCCTGTGCCGCGGAGAGCGCAGCTTTGAGGAAAAGGCCGCCGACTATCGGCGCGCCATCGCCCGCAAGAACGAAGTGACCGGTTTCCTGCGCGGTAAAAACTACGCCATGCTTGCCGACCGGGACAATGTGGACGTCATCACGGGGACGGCCTCGTTCGTTTCCCCGCATGAAGTCGAAGTCAAAACGGCGGACAAAACCCTGCTCCTCTCCGGCGAACGCATCTTCATCAACACCGGCGGCGAAACCGTCATCCCGCCCATTGAAGGCGTCCGCGAAAACCCGCGAGTCTACACCAGCACCACCATGCTGGAGCTGGAAGACCTGCCCCGCCGTCTGATCATCCTCGGCGGCGGGTATATCGCGCTGGAATTCGCCTCGTTCTACGCGGAATTCGGTTCACGGGTCACCATACTGGAACGCGGTTCCCGCTTCCTTGCCCGCGAAGACGCCGATGTGGCCGACAGCGTCCGCAAGGCGCTGGAAAACAAGGGCGTAACGATCATAACCGGTGCATCCGCCAGTGCCGTACGCGACGCCGGGGATGAAGCCGAGGTCCGTTTCATTCTCGACGGCACGGAACAGGCGTTGCCCGCGGATGCCATCCTGCTCGCGACGGGCCGCCGCCCGCTCACGGCGGGGCTCAACCTTGAAGCCGCTGGCGTGAAGACAACGGAACAAGGCGCGATTGCCGTGGACGAACGCCTGCAAACCTCCGTTCCGCATATCTGGGCTCTCGGCGACGTCAAAGGCGGCCCGCAGTTCACGTACATTTCGCTGGACGACTTCCGCATCGTCCGGGATGCCCTTTACGGAGAGGGCAAGCGCGTCGCCAGCGACCGCGATCCCGCGTATACCGTATTCATGGACCCCCCTCTCGGTCGCGTGGGGCTCACGGAACAGGCCGCCCGCGACAAAAACCTCGACATCAAGATTGCCGTCCTTCCTGCGGCAGCCATCCCCCGCGCCCGGTTGATGGGTGAAACCACGGGTATGCTCAAGGCCGTAGTGGACGCAAAAACCGGAACCATATTGGGTTGCGCCCTGCATTGCGCCGATGCCGGAGAGATGATCAATGTCGTGGAAACGGCCATCCGTGCGGGTAAAGGCTACACCTTCCTGCGGGATATGATCTATACCCATCCTTCCATGACGGAAGCCTTGAACGATCTCCTCTCGAAAATCAAGTAATCGCGCTGGTAACTTATATATAGAGAGAGGAAGGGAGGAAGCCTAGGGTTTCCTCCCTTCCTTGCTTTTCTCGGCAATCAGCGCACATTCAGCCCATCATTCTCCGCATATAGGGAACCACGCGCAAGCGCCAGTCCGTCAGTGCCGCATTGCCACCCGCCGGGCCCTCTCGGCCCGCTGGCCTGAGATGTGAAACAATGCCAGCCCGGAGAGGATGAGCGCGCCGCCGATCCATGTTTCCACGCCGGGCAGCTCGCTGATCACCACATAGCCGAGCACAAACGAAAGCAGCGGGGTCAAAAACATGAACTTGGTCACGTCACTGGTGGTCGCAGCAAAAGAAAGCGCCTTCGCCCATAACAGATACGCCAGCGCACTCGGGAAGACGCCCAGAAAGATCACCGCGATCACATGGGAAAGAGGGGCCGACTCGATCTGGCGTATGGATTCCGGCAAAAAGCCCGCAAGCATCACCGTTGCCGTAAAAAAACTGTAGGCCGTTATCTGGAGCGACGTATACCCGTTTGCATAGAGCCGCTGGATCACGTTGTACGCACTGATGGCAAGGGCGGCCCCGAGCATCCAGAATACCCCGGCGTTGATTGAAACGCTCCCGTTCCACAGCATGAGGACGAGCACCCCGAGGAACGCAAGCCACAGCGCAATCCACGCAAGCCGCGTCAAACGTTCCCGGAATACGACGGACGCCATCAGCGCCGTAATGATGGGCGCGGTGGCAATGAGGATACATCCCGTGGCCGCCGTCAGCGTCTCGGAGCCTTTATTGAAGATGAACAGATAGATGGAAAACCCGAGCGCGCCGGAAAGCGTGAACCGGGGCAACTCGCGCCAGCTGAGCATCCTCACCCCCTTGCAGCGCAGCACGGCATAGAGCACCACGGACGCGATGGCGCAACGCAGGAACCCGAGCGCGGTTGACGAAAAAGACAGCAACGCCACTTTCGTGAATACGAATGCGGACGACCACAGGACTACGGTGGCGAAGGCATACCACTGGCTCGAAACGGCTCCGGTTTTCATCTCTTCTCCGCGCATTCGGGGTATGAGGACTGTTCTTAAGCTGCTCAAGGTGCGTACGCAGACGATTTTCCAACGTCTCCCGGACGGCCGCAGCCAGCGCTGCCACTTTTCCGTCGAAAAAAGACGGCGGTCCCCCGAATAGCCAAGGGCCCGCCGTCCGGATCAACCGTTGAGTCAGTTCCAGCCGATGTGCCTGACGAGCGCGGAACGGGTTTCAACCGTACGCCGATAATTGATGGAGGGATAGCCGAACAACATTGCGTATCCCAGTTGGTGCGTATCCGGAATACCCAAACGGGGCAGGAAGTCAGGCAGCACGTCCCGCAGGCACCAGTACAGCAGGCCGCACCAGAGCGTGCCTATCCCGCGCGCCTGTGCCATCAGCTCGAAGTACGACAGATAGATGAGCGGGTCCTGCTCGACGCAGGTCGCATTCTTCGCGTTGGCCACGATCACGCAATGCGGAGCGGAGCGGAAAATGCCGTCCCATCCCCCGGCCTTCCAGAGCTTTCCGGCGGAAAGGAAAAACGCGCGGCGCTGGCAGTCCGGCATGGCACCCGTTTCCGCCAGCTCGTCCAGACGCAGGTAGACAGCCTCCCGGAGGGCATCCATCGCCGCAATGTCGTCGACAACCGAAACCAGCAGATTCTGCGCATTGCTGCCGGTAGGCGCGTAGGCCGCACTGTCGAGAAGCTCTTGAAGCAACCCGGGCGAAACGTTTTCGCGCTTATAGTGCCGTACGGAGCGGCGCCCCTTGAACAGCGTATCCAGTTGGCGGGGCTCCGGGATATTGCCCGCAAGCGGCGTGCAATCAGAGGCTGCCGCCCCCATAATGGAAACAGCCCCCGTAGGGCAGACCGCAAGGCAGTGCTGACAGCGGATACAGTGCCCTTCATCGACCATCACGGGGTACGTGTCCATGCGGAGAGCCTGATGCAGACAATCTTTGACGCAAGCCCCGCACGAAACGCACAGGGACTCATCCACCTTGAAATCAATCATGATTGCCTCCTTGAGGTTCTTCCTTCCGGGAATAGCATACCTGCCCTTTTTCGCAAGGGCGCACCTTTCATAAAAATGCCTTTTAAGTACAAATAGATGTTTGCCAGAAGCCACCTTCTCCACGTACAACCAACCCCATCCCTTTGCGCTTTCCACACAGGACACGAAAAAAGGCCGGAACATTCCGGCCTTTCCCGTTTCCGCCCGGCGCAAACAAAACCCGGCCCCACGGTACAGCAGGGCGAATCCCATTTCCCCAACGCAACAGGCGAACGGTACTTTCTCTCGAAGGAAAAGGAACTCCAGGGATGCCGCCCTGCCCTTCATGCAAGGCGGCAATCCCCAAACCCCTCTTTCTCCCGCTTACTTGTCTTCTGGATCTTCGACGGAAGCGACGCACAGGGCGTTGCTGCCTTCATAGGGCACGCAGCCTTCAACGCTCACTTCCTTGGCCCGATCGCCGAACGCCGCCGCGCCGGGCACGCGGAAGGTGGAAACGTCCAGAGGCTCGATGGCCGTTTCAACGGGCTTGGCGACCTGCGGCACCCATTCGTAGGGCACACGGTAAGCGCGGTACGTCATGTTCATGGGCACGAACTTGCCCTTGTACGGGGAAACGAATTCCCACACGATCTTGTGGTCGGGCGTCACTTCAAACACGCGGCCGTCGGAACCTTCGGTGATCAGGGTGTTGCCGTTGGGCAAACGCTGCATACCGCTGATGAAGGGGCTGTAGAAGCGGTTGCTGTCCATCGGGGCGAGGAACCCGGCTTCAGTGGGCGTGTACTGCCACACGATCTTCATGGCCACGGGGTCGATTTCCAACACGCGGGAATAGTCGCGCAAGGCCGCCTTCACGCCGGTAGGAGCACCGGGGTTCGGCACGTCGTAGCCGCCCCAGCCGCCGTTGTCGAACACGAGGATGTTGCCGCCGCCAGGCAGGGTGTGAGGAATCATGTGCGCATGATGCTGCCCGATGATCCAGCCGATAGCTTTGGCCTCAGGACTGTTGTCGTAATCCGGGCCAAGCTTCCAAGTGATTTTGCCGGTGGCTTTGGAAATGATGAAAATAATGTTGGCTTCGCGGCCGTCCACGATGATATTGTCGGGATGGAAACGCTCGTCGCCCGCGTCATACCATTTGTTCGGGCCGAGCACGGACATGGAGTTGATGTGCATCCAGTCGCCCATGCCTTCGGGCTGCGTCTGGCGGTAGTTGGGGTCGCGGGCGAGGGTGTTCTTGGGGCCTTCGCGGAAGCCCATTTCGTCGAAATGCTCGTTGCAGTGCCATTCCCATACGATGTCGCCGTCCCAGTCCACTTCGAGGATCACGTCGTCGAGGAGCTGCTTGTCGGAAATCTTGGGATTGCGGGCGTTGCGGTGCGCGAGGACGAGGGTGTTGCCGGAGTCGGTCTTGGGCTCCATGCCGGGCGCGTAGTAGCCGGTGGTGCTGCCTTCGCGCTGGTAGTCGTGGTGGCTGCGGGCCATCCAGCGGCCGGGGATGCCGGGATCTTCGATGTATTCGTTGCGGTCGAACTTCCAGACCACGTTTCCGTCCCAGTCAATCTGCACGAGATCGAGGCCGTCCTGCACGCCGTAGCGCCCGTCACGGGAGCCGCGCGAGGTCATGAGGTAGCCGCCGGGGAAAATCTTGTTCGGGAAGCCGTGCACGCCTTTCCAAACCTTGTTTTCGCGGCCGTTCATGTTCATGAGCACGGCGCCCACTTCCAGAGCCTGAAAGATCGTGAAGCCGTTCCAGCACTTTTCGGGATTATATACGGTGACGCCGGTAGGATAGATAGTCGGGTGACCCATGATGTCCTCCTGATTGGTTTCTCTCTTTCTATACATGAAAGAAGGTTTGGCGGATGTTGCCCCTGAATCGTTTCTCACGCCGATCCGTTCCCGTGGGGGGACTCCCCATCGTACGCCATTGGAGGAGAGAGGAGGGGCTTCGGGGGAATGGGAATGCTCCTTCTGAGAAATGCCCACCCCCCTGTATCCAGCTAGGCGATTTCTTCAAGCGACTTGCCGCCGGTGCGCTGGCCCCAGATGGCGATGACCACGGCGGGGACAAAGCAGAGGAAGCTGAAGATCCAGAACACGCCGTCGAAGCTGTACGCAGCGTAGGCCATCGGGATGAGCGGCTGGGCCGCGGCCACGGCGAGGCGGCCGGTGGAGCTGTGGAAGCCGGTGGCGGTGTTGCGCATACGGGTGGGGTAGGATTCGGCGGTGTACGAGAAGACCGTGAAGCCCATAGCCATGACGACCGCGGTGAGGACGACGCCGGTGAGGACGACGGGCCAGTAACCGGTCATATTGCCGAAGATGGGGCCAAGTACGGCGAGGATGATCAACATACACATGATCGGGATCTTGCGCCCGCCAAGGTCGGTGACGAAGGATGAGAAGAACAGCCCGGCGGGTACGCCGACGGAAATGATCGTCGTGGCCATGAGGCTGTCTTCAAGCGAGAACCCGTGCGCCTTGAGCAGGGTCGCGGTCCAGTTGGTCACGGTGAAGGTGGCGGGGTTGGTGAAGACCACGATGGCGAGCAGGACGAGGGTGCGCTTGATGTACTGGCGGCGGAACATGCCGGTCAGCACTTCCATGACGGGGACCTTGGTCTGCACGTTCTTGGCGGCCTCGGAAAGGTCCACATGCTTGCCGGTGATTTCAAAGACGACCTGTTCCGCTTCTTCCAGCCTGCCGCGGGCCACGAGCCAGCGGGGAGATTCCTTGAGGTAGCGCAGGCCGACGAAGAAGGCGATGAGGCCGACGCCGCCGAAGTAGAAGATGAAGCGCCACGCTTCCTCGGCGAGGGGGATGATTGCGCGGCACATGACGCCGATGACCGGCACGGCGGAGAAACCCACGGCGGCCACGAGGTTCTGCCACTTGCCGCGTGATTCGGCGGGGGCCATTTCGGCGATGTAGGCCTGTGAGCAGACCATGAGGCAGAAAACGCCGAAGCCGGTCATGGAGCGGGCGATGACGAAGACGTGGAAGTTGTCCGTAAAGCCGTTCAGCACCGAGAAAAACGAGAATGTGGCGATGGAGATGAGGAAGGTCTTCCGGCGCCCGATGAAGTCGGAGATGACGCCTCCGAAGAAGCCGCCCGCGGTCATGCCGATGAAGTACCAGAGCGTGACCACGCCGATGTCGGACATCTGCAGGCCCCATGTGTGCATGAGCGCGGGGGCGATGAAGCCGAAGTTCCAGTTGTCCATCTGCTCGCAGAAGTAGGCCATCATGATGATGAAGAAGACGATTTTGTGGAAGCCGGTTACGGGCATTCCATCAAAATAGTTGTTGGGGATCTTCTTGACTGTAGATTGGCTCATAGTCGCTTCTCCAAAAGTCGATTATGTGCGAGAGTCTTCGATGCCGTTTTCCGTTTTCTTTATCCCGATTACATTGCAGGAAAGAATACGGCATTCGGCAATCATCGCTGTTTTAGCCTCAAAAGATACGAGGTTGAACAACTGCCTGTTACGATGCTGAGAGAAAAGGAAGAATGTCTTATACAGTAAAAACAATGGAACGTTTCTGGCCATTATCCTTTTTTTACATGTTCGGTACAGGCCTTTTCCGGATTGGCTGTGTATGCAGAATACGAGAAACGCGAAACCGGAAATGTTACGAGCGCAGCATTTCACGAAAAAAGTGAAAAAAATTTCAACCTCGATAGTCAAGTCGTCTTTTATTATTTAATATACTATTATAATTTATTTTTTTATGTCACGATACGAACGTATGGACTGCATAAAGAGATCTATGATGCCTGTCCGGTACAAAAAAATCGGGTCAGGAGAAACATATTTGCTTCTTGAAGCCCTTTTTTTCACATCGGCTGAACCCGTTGATAAGAAACGAAAAAAACAGGCAGGGGAGGCATGAGGCATGGGAGGGGCATCAACAGGCCCCCGCAAGTGGATACCCCTCTCGTTCGCTTGTAACAGCGGAAACGGTGAAGGTATGGACATGGAGCGGTGGGGCGGGCGGCTTTTCGAATGAAGAAAGGCGGGCTGGAGGCTGGCCGGGGTTCAGGAAAGGAGTCGTTCCGGCCGGGAACGGAAAACAAGAAACCCCTTACGGAGATGAGTCCGTAAGGGGTTGAATTCGCTGGTGGGCGGTACAGGACTTGAACCTGTGGCATCCGCCTTGTAAGGGCGGCGCTCTACCAACTGAGCTAACCGCCCGTTCGTATGCAGCGCCTCTTATAGGGGAAAACAGGTCCGAAGTAAAGGGGCGCGGAGTATTCTCAAAGCTCTCAGCGGATTGACGGACATCTGAGGCACGGTACTATGGCGGCATCCTTAACCTCCACCCTCCTTTGCCATGACCGCCGAACTGTCCTCCCGCATCCATACCGCCGCCGTAACCGCGCTGGCCTTCGTCTGTACGTATGTGCTGGCATTCTATTGGAATCTGGACAGGCCATTTTGGGCGGGGTTCACCGTGTTCGTGATCAGCCTGCCGAGCATCGGCCAGACCCTGCAAAAGGGCGTGCTGCGGATGTTCGGCACGATCGCCGGGGCTGTCGCCGCCCTTGTCCTGCTCGGGCTTTTCGCGCAAGAGCGTATGCTCCTTCTGTCCGTGCTGTCCCTCTATCTGTGCCTGATGCTCTATCTTATGCTGACAAGCGTTTACTATGGCTACGCGTTCTTTATTTCCTGCATCGTCACGCTGATCATCTGCCTCATGGCGGTTCACGAACCCCAGGATGCCTTTCATCTCTCCGTATACCGGGTTGAGGAAACACTGCTCGGTATCGGCGTGTATACCGTTGTAACACTTGTCTTTTCTCCAAGGACATCCATCAAGTCCCTGTATCGCGGCGTGCAGGATCTCATGGCGGGGCACAAGGCCCTTTTCGTCATGAACGAGGGGGCCGGAGCGGAAGGGCAGATGAGCCGCATGTATACGCAGTATGTCGGCATGAGGGAAATCCTCGATAAAGTTGGGCAGCTTGTCCCGGCCGTGCAACTGGAGACGTATCAGGTTTACCGTTACCGGGAACACTGGGAGCGCGCCGTCCGGTGCAGCGCCGAACTGCTGGAGCTCCAGCGGCGCTGGATGGGGACCCTCGTGGCCATGAAAGATTTGGATATGGCATCCCTTTTTCCTCATTTTGAGTCGCGGGTCGCCGAACTGGGGAAACTTTTCGATCGCCTGGATGCCCTGGGGAAGGAAGGCTCTCCCGGTGATTCCTCGAAGCCCGAAGACGTACAGCCGCTCGCGTTCGATGAAAGCGTATTCGAGAAACTCGGCTCTACACGGAAGGGATTGGCGTTTTCTGCGGTGAAGCTGTTTGAGGAACAGACGGCGCACTGCCGCGAGCTGCTGATGCTGGCCGGTTTTCTGCTGCATGGCGGGCCCATGCCCGAACTGAAGCCGTCGGCATCAAAAAAGGCCCTTTCCGTCATCAAGCCCGAGCAATACGCCTACATGTCCCAGATGTTCGTCATTTTCTGGGTGGCGACGCTGTGCTGGATACTGCTCAACCCTCCGGGGCTGGAATCCATCGCTTTTCTGGAATTGACCATCGTGCTCGGCCTGATCGGCATCATGACCGGCGAAGACAAACCGCTGCGCCAGGTGCTGATCTTTGCGCTCGGCATCGGCTGTACGGGGCTGGCCTATACCTTCATCTATCCTCTGGTTTCCAATCTTGGCGAGTTCATCGTCATGATGGGGGTATCGGGATTTTTCATCACATTCGCGTTTCCGCGCAAGGAACAGAATTTCACCAAACAGGCCTTCATGCTGCCGTGGCTGTCCATAGGCAATTTTACGAACCTCCCGACATACGATTTCGGGCAGCTGCTGGTTGGCTCCTTTACGCTGCTGTTCGGCATTTCCATCGTTTCCCTGGTCCATTACGCGCTGTTCATGCCCAATACGGAAGCCCTGTTTCTCCAGAGGCAAAAGGCCTTTTTCCGCTCGTCGGAAGCGTTGCTGCTCCATTTGCGGGCTTGCCGCGAGCAGCGGCGCGGCTCCCTGTTCCGTCTGAGGATGCTTTTCCGTCTGCACAGGACGCGTTTTTTGGCTGAAGAGATCGGCATCCTGGCAAAAAAACTCCCCGTGACCTTTGTGAAACCCGAACTGGTCCGCGTTTTTTCCACGGAGGTTCAGGACATGGTGTCCTCAATGCAGGGGCTCTATGCCCGGCTCCGCTCCGTGGATAGCGATCTGCTGTGCCCTTCCCAGCCGGGTACGGCGCGTGTGTCGCTTGTGGAAGCACCTTTGAAAGACCGGCTTGAATCCATGGAAGCGGTGGTCCGTTCCATGATTGACGGCTTGCGCGAAAGCGCCCGCGCCGAGAAAGGGCCGGATGCGCCCGCGGGTGGCCAGGTTGTGCAGGACTTGCTCGTTTCCTGTGCGGGCATCATGAAATCGTTGTCCAATACGCTCGATTTGATGCGTTCCCTTCCGGTGGAGGTCGATTCCCGGAACAAGTTTTGAGAGGGAACGTGGGATTGGGGAAGGGAACCCCTCCCCTGTCCATCCCTCCCAAGGCTCCCGAGTGGTGGGGAGGCGGCGCCACAGCCCGTACCTTTTAACGTGCTCGGGGAGAGGATGCGCCGTATGTATGATTTGTCTTTTTGGGATTTCATAAAAATACAATGAATTTATTCTATTGCAAATATTTCTCCGTATGTTGAAGGAAGGTGGGTATGCCGCATGAACTTGCCCTGGTGGGCATCTATTTTTCGCCGCTTCTCCCCATAGTGCTGTTTGGCATTCTGGGCGCGCTGGCGACGGCGTTTGTGTTGAACCGTACCGGGCTTTCCGGCTGGTTCGCCAATCCGCCGTGGGTGTTTATGGCGTTGATCGTCATCTATGTGTGTCTCCTCCTACCGTTCGGGATGGTTCTATGAGCATCAACAGTTTGCTTCGCTGGTTCCTGACGTTGCTGATCATCGTGATTGCCTGCGTTTTCTGCTACATCCGTTACAACGCCTATTTCAGGAATCCGTGGACGCGTGACGGGATGGTGCAGGCGGAAGTCGTTCAGGTCGCCGCCCGCGTGTCCGGGGAGGTCAAGACCGTGCATGTCCGCGACAATCAATTTGTGAAAGTGGGCGATCCGCTTTTTGATTTGGACGACAGGCCATCCCGCGTGGCGCTTTCGCAGGCCGAAGCCAACGTGCGCCAGAAGCAGGCTGTTGCGAAGGCCGCCCGTGACAGGGCGGGGCGCGATGCACGGCTTCAGCAGAACGCGCCGGGTGCGATTTCTCCCGAAGCCTTTCAGCAGGCCGAGGATCAGCTCCTGTCTGCCGAGGCTGACGTGGCGGTTGCGCAAGCCCAATTGGATCAGGCTCGCTTGAATCTGGACTTCACGCACGTTACGGCTCCAGTGAACGGGTACATCACCAATCTGACGGTGCAGCCGGGGACCATGTCGACGGCCTATCGCCCTTTGGTTGCTCTGATCAATGCGGACAGTTTCCGTGTGGACGCCTTTTTCCGAGAGACGCAGATCCGGGATTTCCGCCCCGGCGACAGGGCGCTGATCACGCTCATGACCTATTCCGATACGCCGCTTGAGGCTACTGTGGAGAGCATCGGCTGGGGCATTGCCCGCGAGAACGGGAGCACCGGCGAGCAGCTTTTGCCTTCGGTCAGCCCCACGTTCGAGTGGATACGGCTGGCGCAGCGCATCCCCGTCAGGCTTCATTTCGACGCGCTTCCGAAGGGAATCGAGCTCCGTGCGGGCACGACGGCCTCCGTGCTTGTCCGTGTTCATCCCGAAGACACCGCCGCGTCCATCCCTCCTCTGCCGACGATTGGGCAATAGAGATAGGGGCGTGAAAAAATTGGAGGGGGAAGAGGAAAGGGGGGGCCCCACGTTTCCCCTTCCCCCTCCAAACTGCTAGAGTGGCTCGCTCCCCCCATTCTCTTCAAAGGCTTTTGACTGGTGGGGAGGCTACGCGACAGGAGTTCGTTCCGTTCGAAGTTTGATAAAATAGAACGGGGGTCGTCTTGTTGTCTGTTTAGCGTCTTTCTCAATAAGAAGCCCGAATGATTTCATTCGGGCTTTTCTGTTGCCCATAGGGGAAAGCGGGGAAAAGGGATTCGATAAAGTCGAAAGTCTTTGAAGGAGGGGATGGGGTTTGGGGAA
>ERZ779890.1676-NODE-1676-length-22236-cov-2.536811_pt1 | contig 22236 bp, 35 predicted proteins | sample MGYA00511553_ERZ779890 | MGnify/ENA primary metagenome ERZ779890 (study PRJEB29588, sample SAMEA2152064) | human gut metagenome | biome: human gut; feature: human-associated habitat; material: faeces | place: Denmark | collected 2008/2010 ... | reverse complement strand
CTGGCAGAACGCCGGTATATGAATAAGATCGAACTGAAGACCATGGCCCCGCAGATCAGTGTGACGATTCCACCTTCCTCCGGCGGAAATCTGACTGCGGAGGACGTTACAGAGCATATCCGGAAGATGTTGGTGGAGGAGATGAACTCGCAGACCGCAGTTTCCCATGGATAGGAGGAGGATTTATGGCGCGTGTAAAAAGCAGCTGTGCCATTTACGTGGTGTTTGGCGGAAGGAAGGTAAAGATCCCGGTAAATCCGGAGGAGATTGAAATAAAATGTCCGACAGACCACAAGACATATGATGTGATCGGACTGGGGGAGATCGTGGTGCCCAGGAGGCCGTCTTTAAGAGAGGTTTCCTGGGAGTCCTTTTTCCCGGGAGACCGGTCGGAGCCGTATGTAAACACAGGAGCCGGAAAACCGGCCGGATATCTGGAAAGTTTCAAAACGGCCATGGAGGAGAAACAGGTATGCCGCCTGGTCATTTCGGGATCCGGTGTCTGTGATACAAATATGCAATGCGTCATAACGGGTTTTGAGACAAAGAACAAAGGCGGGGAGCCTGGTGACCTTTATTACAGTGTGGGATTCCAGGAATACCGGCCGTATGCACCGAAAATCCTGACGATCCTTAAAGAAGGGACCGGTGGGCAGGGGAACGCGGAGGCATCAGCAGAATCGGAGCGCCCGGTGGAAAAGCCGGTACTGCGGGTAGGGGCTCCTGTGGTTGTCAACGGAGAGTACTGTTACGACAGTTACGGAAGCAGACCCCACGGAACAGCAAACAACTTGAGCACGACTGTGACAAGGATCGTTTCCGGGAACCCTTATCCGGTCCATGTGGGCCATTATGGATGGGTCCTGGAGAGTCAGCTTCAGATCATGGGATAAGAAGGGGGTGCAGAATGGAAAACAGATCTCTGGTCATCCAGGTAAAGAGTGAAACGGAGGTGGCATCCTATGATTACATTGATGTGGTCCGGGAGATCGAACTGACCACAAACCGCATGGATGCTCCGGGAAAGCTTGTATTCTCCTGCGTGGAGCAGGGGCCATTGAAAATTTTTGAGGGCAGCTCTGTTGAATATGTGGTGGGTGGAAAAAAGCTGTTTAAGGGATACATTTTTACCGTGGAGCGGGCCCACGATGGGGAGACTTCCTACACGGCCTATGACCAGCTGCGGTATTTAAAGGCCAGCGCCAGCTATGTATTTGAAAACATGTCCCTGTCTCAGATCATCGGGCAGATTGCGGCAGATTTTGGATTGAAAACCGGGAAACTGGAGGATCCGGGGTACGTGTTTCCCAGCCTGATCAAGGAGGATGAGGGATGCCTGGACATCATTTTTGACGCTCTTTCAGAAACGATCACCCGGACAGGAAGAATCTTTCTGTTTTATGACGACGCGGGGGAACTGACACTGACAGAGGCCAAAAATCTTGTGACCGGGACCCTCATCGGAGATGGGAGCCTGGCATCGGATTATACCTATAAAAGGGATATTGACTCCGATACGTATAACCGTATCAAGCTGGTCCGGAAAAACGAAAAGAGCGGCAGGACGGACGTGTATATCCACGAGGATACGGAGACGATCCGGAAATGGGGACTGCTCCAGTATTATGCAGAGGTGGATGAGAATCTCAATGAGGCACAGATCGATGAGATGTGTGGGGCCTATCTGTCCTACTATAACCGGGTCCTCCAGACCCTGAAGCTGGAAGCCATCGGCGTGCCGGGGATCCGTGCCGGGATGATCCTTCCAGTGAAGTTTAAAGATATAGAGGTACTGGCGGGATCCCGTCTCCTGCTGGCAGAAAAGGTCACCCATAAATGGGACGGGGAATTCCATACCATGGACATAGAGGTGAAATCATTTGAACAGTTTGGAGGTGCAGAGATCGTATGACGACAGAGCTGATCGGAGTGATCCAGGAAATCGTAAAAAACTATATCAAAGTGGTCAGGCTGACGGATAAAGCCACAGGCACAGTTCTGACAGAAGCCCCCCTGTCTGTGCAGGTGGATGCCAGCATTCCGCCGATTTCCGGCCCGGCGCTTCTCCTTACGGACAGTGTGCGGGAACGGACAGAGCTGGTGAAGGGAGGAGCCGGTGGTACGGTGACAGTGACAGAGGGGCTGAAGGCGGGAGACAAGGTGCTGATGCTCCGGGTCAAAGGGGGACAGCAGTACATTATCCTGTCAAAACTCAGATAGAATGGGGGTGATGGAATGGCAACACTGCCAGAGGGAGTAGGACTGGATTCCGTGCTGACCTATGTGGACCAGCCTACGAAAACGTTCCTGATCGACTGGAATTCCCACCAGATCTCGGGATTTGCGGACGGACTGGAGGCCATGCGGCAGGCGGTGGAGATCATCCTCCAGAATGAACGGTTCCGGTGGCAGATCTATACAGCAGATTTTGGGAGTGAGCTGGAGGAACTGGTCGGAGAGGATTATGATTTTATCGTCAGCGAGCTGCCCAGAAGGATCCGGGATGCCTTTTCCAGGGACAGCCGGATCCTGTCAGCAGATAATTTTGTGTTTTCGGACGGAAGCGGAGGAAAGCTGGTGTGCAGCTTTGACGTGCGCACCGTGTTCGGGACGATTTCAGAGGAGGTGGGAATGTGATCGATCTGAACGGATATACACGGGAGGCGATCCAGAAGGCCATGCTGGACCGGGTTCCGCGTACCCTGGACACCAGGGAGGGGAGTGTGATCCAGACAGCCCTGGGACCGGCTGCCTGGTATCTGGAGGGACTTTACATGCTGCTGGGACAGGTCCAGCAGAACGCCTATGCCAACACGGCGGCAGGCCAGTCCCTGGACTATATCTGTGCGGAGCGCGGGATCAGGAGGAAGGAGGCCGTGGCGGCCAGAAGGAAGGGAACGTTTAACGTACAGATCCGGGAAGGAGCGCTGTTTAAGACCATAAACGGGGCGGATTCCGTTCTTTTTATGTGTACCGGAAAACTTCTGGAGAAGACGGATGGGTCGTACACATACGAAATGGTGTGTCAGACGGCCGGACTTGCCGGAAACAGTTATTCCGGAAGTATCCTCCCGGTTTCGGCCATCAGCGGGCTCACGTCGGCAGTGATCGGGGAAACTATCCTGTCGGGGAGCGACGAAGAGGACGATGGTTCTCTGAGGGCCAGGTATTTTGAGACCTTTGATGTCCAGGCATTTGGGGGCAATATTATTTCTTACCGGACTGCGATCCTGGCAGTCTCGGGCGTCGGCGCTGTCCAGGTATATCCGGCCTGGAAGGGAGGAGGAACCGTCCTTTGCAGTATCCTGAACAGCCAGATGAAGCCGGCGGACAGCGGCCTTCTTAAGAAGGTCCAGGAGCTGATCTGCCCGGCGGGGGAGGGGGAAGAACTGCCGTCTTCCAATGGATATGGCATGGCGCCCATCGGGGCGGCAGTGACGATCACAACGGCAAACACGCTGGTGTTAAATATCTCATGCAGCATCCAGTTCGTTGAAGGTGTGGCCACGGGGGCGGAGATATACCGGGAGCGCGTCCGGGAAAAAATACAGGACTATCTGGATTCTGTCTGTGCAACCTGGGGAAATCCCATCAAGGGGCAGAAGATTGAATACATAGTTTCCGTATATGTCTCACGGATCGCGGTGGCCGTTCTGGGAATTCCGGAGATCGTCAACGTGACAGATATTCTGATCAATGGATCCGGGAAGGATCTGGTTCTGACGGAAACTGCAGATTTACAGCAGATTCCAGAGTTAGGGACGGTGATGATCAATGGCGGCTGATCTGATCCATATACTTCCGGCATGGTTCCGCCCGGTCCGGGAATTCCAGGTTATTATGGAAGCCCATGGAGCGGCCCTGGACCAGGCAGAAAAGCAGATCCGGCAGACCTGGGATAACTGCTTTATCCAGACTGCAGACGCAGACACGATCCGGATGTATGAGGAATTGTTCGGACTGGTTTATAAACCAGGAGAAACATTGGAATTCCGCCGGCAGCGGATTCTCCAGATGTATAATATCATCCCGCCATTTTCCATCGGCTTTTTCCACAGCCGGCTGAGGGAACTGTTCGGGAATGATTATTCCCTGGAGGTGGATCCGGTCAGAAGCACGATCCGCGTCATTGTGACCTCCAGCCAGTACGGAGCTGTGGATCTTCTGTATGGACTGGTATGGGATATTGTACCGGCGCACATGGAGGTGACGGCAAACCATCAGGTGACCAATGACATGGATGGAAAGCTTTGTATGGCAGGATTTGTGGCGGGAACCGTAGTCCAGACCATATAGGCCGATTTTAAGGAGGAAAACACATGGGAGCATATAAGAAAGCAGTGATCACGGACGCAGGCAGAGCCCTGGTGGCCCGGGCCGTGGCAGGGGAAACGGAAATCCGGTTTTCCCATGCCAGTACATCCGAGTACGTTTACCCGGATGGTACGAGATTCGAGGAGATAGAGACACTGGAGGGGGTCCGGCAGACGGTGCTTCCAGCCGATGCACGGGTGACGGATGGGACGCTGGTGAATGTGAGGGCCATGTTTGGCAATGAGAATATCCTGTCCCCATATATGATCCAGAATATCGGACTGTATGCCATGGACGGGGAAAGGGAGATCCTCTTTGCTGTTTCCCAGGCGCAGGTGCCGGACCAGGTGCCTGCATACAACGGAGTGGCCCCGTCGTCCTTTATTTTCAATCTCTGCCTTGCAGTTGCACAGGCAGCGGAGATCCGGGTGACTGTGGATCCGGCCGGGACCGTGACCATACAGGATATCCTGGAGATCCGGGAACAGCTCCGGAAGACAACGGAGACAGCAGAAAAGGCAGCCGGGAGTTTGATAACCGGTATTACGATTCCGGCCTCCGGCTGGAAGGATCTGACCTATACCATCGAAAATGCGGCGATCCAGGCCGACAGCATTGTGCATATCGGGTATGCGTTCGATTCGGTCCCGGCGGCCCAGAAGGCCAATATACGGGGGAGGACGGAAGCTGGAAAGCTGATACTGGTGGCAAAAAAAGTCCCTGCAGGGGACCTGGCCGTGGATGAGATCCTGATCCAGAATCTGAAAGGAGGCGTGTAGTATGGCGGTATATACCAATGCAGGAGGAGGCGGCGGAGTATCATCGGACGAGCTGACCGCCGCCAGAGGAGATGTATTAAAAGGGAAGACAGCGGTTACAAGCGACAGCAACGATGAGCCTGTGGAGGGAACGCTGGAGCTGATCGGGGATGCGGCGGATTCCCATGTTCTGACCGGGAAAACCTATTACAATAAGGACCCGAAAACGAGACGGACCGGGACTATGCCGAACCGTGGGGCTGTGGCCCAGGAGCTGGCAGCAGGCGTGAGCTATACAATCCCGGAAGGGTATCATAACGGCGGTGGAAAGGTAACGGCAAAAAGCCTGGCGTCGCAGACGGGTGGGGCCACGGCAGCAGACGGGGATGTCCTGTCCGGCAAGACCTACTGGAAGGACGGCGTGAAACGTACCGGCAGTATGGCCAACCAGGGAGCGAAAACAGCTTCCTTAAACGCTGGAGGGAGTTATGCGATACCGGCGGGCTATCATAACGGAGACGGCCAACAGCCTGGCGTCGCAGACAGGAGGAGCCACAGCGGGAGCCGGTGATGTGCGGAGTGGAAAAACTTACTGGCGGGACGGAACAAAATATACCGGGACGCTGGCAGTCCAGTCAGCAATTTCTTTTAGCGCGGCCGCTCTCTCCGCAACTTCGGTCCGGATCAGCTGGAAGAATCCGGCCAGGGGGCCGTGGCAGGGAGTATTTATCCAGATGAGTACATCCGGAAATCCGGGGACGGGCGGCGGAACGAGAAAATACACAGGAGCTGGCAATAATCCGAACCAGGCCGGAGGGAGCAACTATGTGGATATAGGCGGACTTAATATGGGAACCACCTATTACTTTACATGTACGTCGTACTGTGACGCTTTGGGGTGGGGATCCAGCTATAATGTAGCGGCTACAACAAAGGGAAAGATATTATATGATAATGGCTATAATCCATATGGTATGTACGATAGTTATGAGATTGCTACTTTCTATCCAACTTATGTAGAAAATCCTGGTATGCCTGGATCCGGATCTGATTCGATATATAAGTTTAAAACCCCAGTAATTGATTCCGGATATTCAAAAATGTGGTTTGATTTATATATTTTATATGCAAAATCCAATTACCCATTTCTGAATGCTAGTTATACATACAAACGTGAAGAAGACAGATTTCCTAAGCAAGTTTCATTTCACGATACGAACAAGGCCGTTGTAGGAAATAAGAGGATTGCTATACAAATGGCAGGATCTGGAGTCGCTATCCGGGATATACGGTTTGGCTGGACGGGATACGATCAGTACGCTCTCAATGGCAATGGTATCAGAATATATAAAATATGGCTGGAATAGAAAATGGTCGATAAAGCAATCCATTGAAAAAAGAAAGGAGACTGGAATGAAAGCATTAATTATTTACGACGCAACAGGACGAATCTGGAATGTCACCTATGGCGAGGACATCCTCCCTACCGGATTATCGGGGATGGTCGCGGATGTCCCGGAAGGTCGCAGCGTATATGGGATTGATTTTTCCGGGAGCATCCCGAAGGCAAGATACGAGGAACTGCCGAAAACGGAGGTGGAACAGATATCTGGAAAGATTGATGCGCTTTCAGAGAGCATAAATCATCTGGTGACAGGCAGTGTGGTGCCTATGACCGTGGCGTGCTCTTTTATCGCAGAAACCTTCACGGATGATCAGGCGGTACAGGTTCCTGGTCTGTACCCGGAATGGGATGGGAATGGTACGGCCTATAAGACCGGCACAAGGCTCCGGTATGCCGGTGTCCTTTACCGGGTGTTACAGGACCACACATCCCAGGATGACTGGACACCGGATGCATCCCCCGCGCTGTTTGCGGAGATTTTAATTCCGGATCCCGGGGTGATCCCGGAGTGGAAGCAGCCGGAAAGCACCAATGGATATGCCAAAGGTGACCGCGTTGCCCGTGGAGGAAAGACTTGGGAATCCCTTGTTGACAATAATGTCTGGGAGCCCGGAATATCCGGGACAGAAGCTCTCTGGAAAGAATGGAGGTGATACCAATGGATGAGGCTGTAAAAGCGGAGCTTGCCAGGCTCCGGGACGAGGACAACCGGCAGAACCACCGGATCGATGATCTGGAACAGTCTGTAAAGGCGATCCAGGACCTTACGATCTCCGTCCATGCCCTGGCCCAGGACATGCGGCAGATGTTATCGGAGCTTAAGGACCAGGGATCACGGCTGGAGCGGTTTGACGGCCGTCTGGAAGCCCTGGAGCAGAAACCAGCAAAGAGATGGCAGCGGATGTCGGACAAGGTCCTGGACACGGCCGTGGGGATCCTGGCCGGTGCTGTGATCACAGGGCTTGCAATGTTAGCTGTACAGTATATCAAGTAGCGAAGGGAGAAAAACAGAATGGATTTTAGCGGAATCATGCAGTACATATCGTATCTTTTGGTGGCCATCGGCGTGATGGCCTTTGTGGTGTCTACAATTACCCAGGTGGTCAAATCCTGGCCGGGCTTAGATAAGCTCCCCACGTCAGCGGTGGTGATCGTGCTGTCCCTGGTGCTGTGCCCGGTGACCTTTGTGGCGCTGATGGCGTGGATGGACCGTGAGATCACCTGGTATATGGTCTTTGCGTGTATGATCGGGGCCTTTATCGTGGCGCTGGTGGCTATGGATGGATGGGAACGGCTCAAAGAGATCTGGGACCGGACCGGCTACCAGAAAAGGCCCATGGATAAGTCTTGAGGAGGTGATCCAGTATCTCCCGGCCGGCGGGGTTAAGCCGGATGTTTATTGCGACGTCGCAACAGGGAAAAAATACGAAAACGGTAGAAACCTGTCGGAAGATATGGTAGGATAAAGATGCTGTCGAACCTCCAGCAGAAAGGAGGTGACACCCTATGGAGTACATAATAACTTTCCTTATCTCTGTATTGGCAAGCGTAATTGGCTACTACGTTTGTAAATGGCTGGACAGAGATAAATAGACAGCAACAGCCTAAACGGAGTGGTTCACCGTAATGAACAAGAAAACCCCAGAGGGTGCCACCTCTGGGGTTTTCGTTTTGCCCTATGGACAATAATAGCTTTCCTTAGCTACACTCATCATATTCCATTCTGATTAAAAAGTCAATTGTTTTATGGAAAACAGTGTTCTCTGGCATAAGATTTTACATCGACAGGAACCAGATTTACAAAGTACGGGGGAAGTTCTGTATTGCCGTATAACTCCTTCAGATAGTTTTCTGGATGGATGTCAGAAAGATCAGAGGAAGCTGGAAGAGCAGTACCGTCCTTCAGACAATCATAGAGGTATCCGGCAAGACAGTCTATGGCCATCATCATAGCATCTTCCAGGTTGTCTCCACAAGTGGCAAGCCAGTTTAAGTCTGGGAAAAATACGGAATACCCGTTTTCCTCTTTACAAAAGCAAGCCGGGTAAATAGATAATGCGGGAACTGTTTTTTCTGGCATGCTTACCTTACACAGTTCGTCCAGGGTAATACCAAGGGCGTCAGCCAGCTGGATGGCGGTGGAAACCCGGCAGTCATTCCGGTTTTCGATTTCCTGGATGGTTCGGCGGGGAACGCTGGAGAGTTCTACCAGCTTTGGAACAGAGAGACCGCGTTCTAATCGTATTTCTCTTAGATTCATGATGCACGCCTCCTTTGGTAAAAGTATACGGCTGTTAGGAAAAACCAAGCGCCCCATTTAACCCAGTCAAAGAGGGAGGGAGCAGAAAATTCGCCTTGAAAGCCTTCATACAGAAAAATAACGGTAAGGATAACTAAAATAGTACGATATATTTTCATGTTTATATTAGCAAATGGATGTGGTATAATGAAAAGGAAGAAGGAGGGGCCGAAGCCCCGAACCTTACTTCTTTTTTCTCTTAGACCTTTTGGAAGGCTTTTCCCGCTTCGTTTTAACTATCAGGCAGATGGCGGTAACGATGGCGAGAAACGCTTCTGAAAGGTCTTTTATTATTTCACTTACCGATTCATTCATTTGCTGTTCACCTCCTTTCGATGGTTTAATTATAGCACATATTATAGTGCTAGTCAAGCGAAAAGAGAAAAACTGCTTGACTTTTTGTGCGCACCATATTATATTAAATGTGTGCACGAAAAGTGAGGTGATGAAATGAGTCCACGCACAGGAAGACCTAAAAGCAACAATCCTATGAATGAGAGATTACATATTCGTGTTACAAAAGAAGAAAAAGATGAAATTATGAAAGTTTCTTCTGAAAGCGGGTATACGTTGTTAGAATTACTTAGGAAGGGTATTGAAACAGTAAAGGGTCAAAAAAAATAAACAGGTTGCCGACTACCAATCAAACAAACCTGTTTATTTGCACCAGAGGTTTCCCGTCTGATAAATATAGTATATCAGTTTGGGAGACTTCTTTCAAGAACTAAAATTTGAAAGGAGTTTTACTATGCAGAAAATATTGGCCATCGAAGCGAGAGGACAAAGAGTTTTAACCAGTGCACAAATAGCTGACTGTTATGGTACAACGGTTGATTGTATTAAACAGAATTTTTATGCGAATAAAACGAGATTTGTAGAGGGTAAACATTATATTGCTCTTGTCGGAAGTGAATTAAGAGATTTTAAAAACAAGGTGAGGATTCCTTACTCAGTTGAAAACAAAACAGAAAACGAGGTAAGGAATTCTCACTCAGCAGAAGTTAAAGCTAAGCATCAATTTGATACTCAGTTTAAATACGCTAAATCCCTCTACCTCTGGACCGAAAAAGGTGCCCTTCTCCATGCCAAGTCCCTTAACACGGACAAGGCCTGGGAAGTGTATGATTATCTGGTGGATTTCTACTTCCGGGCGAAAGAGAAGATAGTGGAGCCGGAGAAAAAAGAAATCGTTCCGGCAGAGGTTAGGGAAGATACTCAGAACAGTAAAATCCCGCCCAAGGATATAGATAAAAAATCCCTCGATATAGCTCCGATGTTTCGCCAGGTATTGACTATGCTTCCGACAGATGCGTTGGATGAGATGGAACGGAGTTTCAGAAGCAGTAAGGCCCAGGCAGTAAAATTGGCGGCAGTCAGTATTCTGGCTGAAAAGATGAAAAGAGAATTAGCAGAATAATAACCAGAACGTCCTTCATGTGAGGGGCGTTCTTTTTATGCAGAAAGTGAGGAACACATATGGTAAGAGTTGGAAGTGCAAGATCGAATGAAAATGGTGGAATCAATGGCGGAAAGCCGGGAGACCAGAAGAGCGGAAGGGAGGTGTCCACGCAGGACTGGTATCTGCATAGCAAAGGGTGGGTCGTTATCCGCGCGAAAGATAGGCCAGTACGTGAGCTGATTGCCCACAACATGGAATCCATCTGCGCCAACAATAATATTGGTTATTGTCAGGAGCACAGGACAAGCCTGATTGCTATTGCTGCTGGATATGGATATGATGCCAGCAAGGTTTTGTCACCCTGCGAGACAGATTGCTCCGAGGCTGTCCGGGTATGCTGCCTGTACGCCGGAGTTAAAGTGGCCAGTTTTAACACAGCCAATGAGGTGAGTACATTGCGGGCGACCGGTAAGTTTGATATCTTAAAAGATGACAAGTACTGTAAAAAGCCAGACTACTTATCGCGTGGGGATATCCTGGTAACGAGGACAAAGGGGCACACGGTAGTTGTTTTGGATGATGGGGCCAAAGCTGCTCCGCCGGAGCCGGATTTCTTTTCCGGCTGGATCCAGGAGGCCGGGATCTGGAGATATTATCACGGAGACACAGGAGAGCCGGTACGCAACGACTGGCACCGGGATCCCGATGGCCGGTGGTACTGGTTTGACGGTTCCGGAGTGATGGTCGCCAACGCCTGGAAGCAGGACAGGGTTGGCAAGTGGTATTACCTTGGCTCTGATGGTGCAATGGTCACCGGAAGGCTCATGCAGATTGGTGATGAGGTCTTTGCTTTTGGCCAGGATGGGGCCATGCTGCGGGGAGAGATCCGATGCCGGTGCAATGAGCGAGGGGCGCTGGCGGTTATATAAAGGTTGTATAAAAAAGAGATTACAACTCCTATTCCATAAGAAAAAAACGGCGGAGAAATCCGCCAGAACATCGTACCATCTTCGCATATCAAAATTATGTCCCAAAAATGTCCCAGATTTTTTTCCTATAAAGCCAGGGCCTTGGCAACAACGTCCGGGGCTTTTTCTTTTTCATCCACGATGTGACTATACACCTCCAGGACCATCTTTTCATCGTCCCCCAGAAGCTGGGCAATCTTTTTAGTGGAGATTGCCGGAATCTGATAGCATAATTCCGTACAGTAATTATGGCGGAATATATGTGCCGTCAGACCAAAGATCACACGGATATTTTTGTTCCCCCCAGCGGCAGCATTCATTTTGTCCACGATACGCTGCCACATCCTGGTATACCCGGTATGTGTCATGATCCGGGCATTCTGGTTATGGAAAAGATATTCCCCAGGGACAGAGGGTATATAATTTTTTAATTGCATCACCAGATAAGGCGGCATAGGGACTGTACGGTAGCCGTTATCCGACTTTGGAGACTTGGGAGAGGGATTATTGCCATCAAACTCAAAAGCCTGTCTGACGGTCAGTTCGGCTGTTTTAAGACATATGTCAGTTTTACGGAGGGCCAGTGCCTCTCCACGTCTTAGGCCGCAGCCGTAGAGGATATAAACAAAGGTCCGTTCCATAGGGCTGAAATCCGCTTTAGGGATCATTTTTTTCTCCAGATCAGTCAGGGGACGCCTCTCTTTTGCTTTATACCTGGGCAGTTCTATCCCCTCACAGATCGTCCGGAAGGCGCTTTCCGGCAAGAGGTGGTCTGAGATTGCGGATCGGATGACCTGCCGGAAGGTAAGCCGGATCTGCTGGCAGATACGCGGCCGGTCAATCGCGGAGTTGATAAGCATCTGGAAGTGCAGCTTACGGATGTCCTGGAGCCGGATCCCTTCCAGAACAGGAAAGTGATGCGTGATAATATTGAGGTACATTTTCCGCGTGTTTGTGCTCCGGACGGCTTTATAGGTTTCCAGCCATTCCGCAGCATACTCGCAAAACAGTGTATCTGATCCGCGCACGGCATCTCCGTTCCGGATCTTGGCCTTCAGCTCGATTACCTGTTTTTCCAGGTCCGCGCTGGATTTTTTTGACCGGAGTGTGACCCTGTGTTTCGTTCCGTCCTGGTTATAGGATCCGTCCCACGTCTTTGTTGTGAAATATCCGTCTGCTCCTTTGGTATATTTTGCTTTTGCCATCTTCGTTCCTCCTTTTTAAGTATAAAAACAACAGCCGTACAAATGTTTGGATTGCATGCTGTTTCCGAAGATGGTACAATGTTCTTGTGATTGGTTGTCACATTGTATCTCTTCGGAGATATCTGAAGCCGGTTCCTGTTGGCGCAGGGGCCGGTTTTTATTATTTCTGACGCGATAATCAATAGCCAGAACCGATCTGGACCATTTTGTTGACCTCAACGAAATGGTATTCAGATTTGACAAAATGGTCCAGGTGACATATAATATACTTAACAAGACAGCCAGTAAGGGAGGTTAAGGCTCCCCGCCCTGGCGATTATAAGAAGCTAAGAAACAGCCGCCTATTCTTTACCAGAGAGCAGGGCGGCTATTTCTTATGGGTATAATTCAGAATAGTTACGATCAACATGGCAACGCCCAGGATGATCTGGAATTCTTCATATGTACTCATAAGGCACCACCCCTTTCCGCAAGACTCGGAACGGGATGGGAGCACGTCCCCCGGCTGCCCGGGTAAGTATATTATATTGTCAAGGTGGTGCTTGGTGGGATGAGGCGCTGTTTTCCCAGTGGGGGGAGCTTCCAAATGCACCGAATTTGGTGCATTTGGAAAGATTAAGCTTCTGCTTGTTGTACGCGGTACGTAGATATCTTACAGTTCAAAGGGGCGTTCGTCATAGCGCCTAACAGCAATTTTATTCATCGACATTTCAAACTGATTCATTTGAAGAGTTTTCTTCTCTGGGCTACCTATGGTGTATGTTTTGAAATTTAACTCTTTCTTCTCCCCTTCCTTAGATTCGTATAAAAGGGTACCTATCCAAGATATTTTATTTCGCCCTTTTTTTCGTAATCCCCCAAGAATTGCTCCTGTTGACCCGAATAAGGCCGATCCGATGATTGCTCCTCCAATGCTTATTTTTCCAGACGATAAAGAGGCCTCGTCATTAATAGAAAAACCTAATATCCTGCTATAAGGTAAGTCGATAGAATTTTTTCCAGATGACAAACTGATTTTTTGCTCATTTGGATGCATCTTTATCGTAACAATAGATCCGGCAGTGATTGGGCCGAGATTTTGAAGAGGATACCCCATATAGGAAGTCCCTTTTTCCATTATTTCATCATTTTTTCTCTGGGATGCTGCTTTTTCTTTAGGACTTTTTTTGAACTCTTTCAGAATTAACCACATGATGCCGTCTGTAACAACAAAAAAAATAATTGTAGTGATCTTATTGGCGTTGTTGTATTCTGGAAAGCGTACAAGACAACCAACGTCTACAAATAACAAGATGATAAGAAATGCGATTTTTACTCTCATACCAATATACCTCTTTTCTTTGGATTTTTTATTAAAACGCCGTAGGCTGTTTTAACCTTAATTCAACCAGCTCTCTCGGGTACCCTGTACCCTGGCAGAACTGCTCATTCTTTGTATTCTGATATCATCTCATCTGATATCAGAAGATACGCTGCAAATAAATTTGCCCTTCGTTCCAGTTTTGAGTTAAGTAAAAACGTTTTGTTCCGGATAAAATAACAGTTTGATTTTCGATCCAGCAGAGCGTGTCCCAGTTCGTGGGCCATTACAAGGATCAGCTCTTGGTGGTTTAAAGCGCTATTTAAAAAAATATACCGATGATTTTTTAAAAACATATAGCACCCGTCGCATTTTAAATTACCTATTTGGTAAAGTACACCAAGCTGATCGGCAATCGCGAATGGATCGGTAGTCCCGAATTTACGGATACAGGATGCGACCATACGCTTGACCCTCTCAACATCCCCCATAAGCTACCACCTTTTATTTCTTTTTGCGGCCGTACTTTTCTTTGTTTACTATCTTAAGTCTGCGGAGGGCGAGATTTAACTCGTCCCGGAAAAGTTCTGCGGCTTCTGGATCCAGTTCTTCTCCATCATAGGAGGCAGGACCTTCTTCTCCAGCAGACAACTTCTCCATAATCCGATTCAAGTCTTTGGCAATATCCCGCTCATCTCTGGCGGTCAGAACAGGGGATTCCTTTTTATCCTCTATGCCGGTCATCAAATAGTCAATAGTTACCCCAAAATAATCAGCAATTTTTTGAAGTTTATCGTTTTTAGGCTTGCTACGACCACTTTTCCAGTCGGAGAAGGTTGATTTTGTAATTCCTGTTGCTTTTACAACATCTGAATCTTTTACTCCTTTTGAATCTCTTAACTTGCAATAAATTTCATACATAGTGCGCTCCTCGTAAGTTTTAAAATCCGTACAAAAAACTATTGACAAGTTCTGAAATCCGTCTTATAATACAGGTACAAAGTTCGGAAATCAAAACAGCCAAGAGCTGCGGGTTATTTTATATCTGGTAAATGTATTATAACTGATTTCCGAACTAAAATCAATAGGAAAGTTCGGAAAGGAGGAAAAAATATGTATGGACGATATGTTGCGCTAAGAGAAAAAAAGGGCGTGACTGATTACAGAGTGGCTGTAGAAACAGGGATTACAAAATCCACTTTTTCAGATTGGAAAAGTGGTCGTAGTGTTCCAAAGGCGGACAAGCTTCTCAGTTTGGCAAAGTATTTTGATGTACCTGTAGAGTATTTTCTGGAAGAAGAGAAGAGTCCCGATGTGTCTGTTGCTGAAGTGGGGAGGTGAGAATACGAGCACACGAAAAAGGAAAAGGCCCGTTTCTAAGAAGAAACAGGCTCATAATGTGGAGATGTCAAAACAGGATATGGAGGCTTACAGGGACATTGCCAATAAGAATTATCAGGGTAAAATCTCTCCGGTCAACAAGGTATGATACTGGCGCAAGGCTTCGGTAATCATAAGGCTTGTTAATTCGATTTGGGCAGTTGTGAAGTTGTATTTTTTCATAAGTTCTTTAGCCTGTTCGTTGTTTGCGAAGCTATCCACCAGAGAGTGATGGATTTCAAAGATATCATCTTTGGTAATGTTACTCATGTTAATTCTCCTTTTAAGTTATTTCAGCATGGCAGCGCTGATAAGGGGAGTATACCACGGAAACACCAGGTTTTCCAGAAGGCCACAGCTTATCTGGACATAACTATTGAGGAATTGCTGAAGTAGGGAGGTGAGAGAAGGGGTGGAACGATATATAAGGCATTCAATGGTGTTTATTATTTCGGAGCTGGGCGTAATTATCGGAATTTTACTTTCAGTATGTTAAAAAAATTCATTTAGCAAAAATCCGATAATCACTCCGACAATAGCGCTGATAAGCTGTATATTACGGTTTTTCTTGGCTTCGTTATTGTCATGTTTGATGCGCTCATATTCTCGGTTTCCTTTTGAGGTAAGGGTGTACCAAAAACCAGAAGACTCTGTGGGAAGGTTTTTGGCGTACAAATACCCCTGTTCTGAAAGATTAAGCAGATCCATAGTAAGTTCTGTTGCATCTATCCAGAGGAAAGAACGCTGAATAATAGAAAAAGGAACATAATTGTCGTAGTCAGAATTTTGTTTTTTATGTATGGCAGTAATGATTTTTTCATCCCGAGGATTCATAAGTGGCGGATCTTCCTTCTTTTATATTTCAGCATGGCAGTGCTGATAAGGGGAGTATACCACGGGAAGATCTGATTTTCCAGAGAAGGTCGCGGATTATCTGGCGTGATCATTGAGGAATTGCTGAAGTAGGAGGTGAAGAAATATGAAATTTCCCAAGCCGATTATGAGGACGTCAGAACTGGTTAAAATGGGGTTTCCGGAAGAATTTCTCCGGCGGGCCTATGGGGATAAGAACCAGAGGTTTGCTACAAAACTGGATCCGATGAAATCGAATAGCCCCATTATTTATGATACAGAGGGGCTGTGGATCTGGTGGCAGAAACAGGTAGAGCTTCAGACAAAAACCATGCAGAGGAGGTGAGGATGATGAGAAGAAGACCTAAGAGGCCGACTGATGAGCAGGCGATGCTGATCGCAAAGGCCGGGCTGATGGCCAGGGACTGGCTGGTACTGTGGGCATCAGAGGGCCAGATGTGCCTGGTGCACCGGGGAAACGGTAAGATCAGGAGAATCGGGATTTAAGGAGGTAAGGACAATGGAAAAAGAGATCCAGTACATGCCGGTAGGCCGGGTACGCCGCCGGAGAAGGACCTGGCGCCGGACTGTGAGAGATCTGGTCCGGATGCTGATGGCCGGAGGTGAGCTGATCGGCACAGGGATCCTGGCCGGGGCCGGATTCGGAGTCGGGCTGGCAGCAGTGACAGTTTTCTTTTAGAGAGGGGGATACAGGATGAAGGACAAATACCTAGCGGTAAAAATTAGTTTCCCGGAAAGTGACTTCGCAGGAGCGACCATTTACCTGGAGGACTGGCAGGCCCGGGAGCTGAAAGCCCGGGTGGACGCAAATAACCGGTGTCTGAGGTCCCATGGATTTCCAGCGGATTACACCATGGCGCATGCCATCCATTTTGCGCTTGAGATGTATTTTAGAAGCCTGGAAAGAAAAGAATCCCCGGAAGCGGCAACTTCCAGGGGACTCAAGTAACAAATAAATTCACACACCCTTATTGTAGGGCAAAAACAGGAGGAAATCAAGATGGTAAAAGTAACGATCGAGTTTGACGGGGGAACAGAGGTGTTTACTGGCGACGCAGTAAGCTGTGTGGTGCTCACAAATGAGCCGGATGGAACCAGGTCCTGTTCGATACTGAAAGGGGCATTTCGCCGTTCTTTCCCAAGGATTCTGGCGGATACGTGCTTTTCCCAGGTCAAGGCGTCACAGAAAAACCAATCTCCCCTGGACCAGCTGGAAGCACTGGCCGCATTTGCAGGAAAAACACAGGATCTGATGGACCAGGAGATCGAGGCGAATGTCGGCAGACCAGAGGTGCTGAAGCAGATCCTGGAAGCCGGTAAGGAGGAATAGGCGATGGCGGCAGAACGGTTTGTTCTCCCTTCCAGGGATGCCTGGCTGGAAGCACGAAAAAACCATATCGGCGGGTCGGATGCAGCTGCCTGTGTGGGGCTGAGCCCCTATAAGGACAACGTCCAGCTCTGGGAGGAGAAGATGGGGCTGGTACTTCCGGAGGATATCTCAGACCGGGATTATGTCCGGTATGGAACCGAGGCAGAGGGGCATCTGAGAGCGCTGTTTGCCATGGATTTCCCGCAGTACCAGGTCCTGTATGAGGAGAACAACATGTTCCTTAACCTGGAGTACCCCTGGATGCATGCCTCCCTGGACGGGGAGCTTGTGGATCCGGAGGGGCGGCACGGGATCCTGGAGATCAAAACCACGGAGATCCTCCAGGGAGCGCAGACTGTCAAGTGGAACGGGAGGATCCCGGACCAGTATTACTGCCAGATCCTCCATTACCTGGCTGTGACGGGATATGATTTCGTGGTCTTAAAGGCACAGTTAAAGGACAGCCGGAGCGGAGAGCTCCGGATCACGACAAAGCATTATTTTATGGAGAGGGATGAGGTCCTGGAGGATATCCGGTGGCTCGTGGAGGCCGAAAAGGGCTTCTGGGACTGCGTGGTCTCCGGACGGAGGCCGTATCTCATCCTTCCGGTTATTTAGGAGGCAGCTATGGAGTTAAAGATTTACAGCCCGCAGGATAACGGGTTTGCACAGGTGGTTAAATGGAATTTCCAGGAACTGAAGGCGGAGATCTCGGAGACAGTCCGGGATTATGAGATGGCCGTGTATACGGATGATACCATCAAACAGGCCCGGGCGGACCGGGCAAAGCTCCGGAAATTCACGGAGGCCCTGGAGGACAAACGGAAAGAGATCAGAAAGAAGTACCTGGAGCCGTATGAGCAGTTTGACCGGGAAGAAAAGGAACTGGTGGCCATCGTACAGGCTGCCATTGACAATATCGACAGCCAGGTAAAGGCATATGAAGAGCGGCTCCGGAAAGAGAAAACGGATAAGATCCGGGAGTTTTATGAGGACAACATCCATGATATCGGGGAGTATCTTCCCTTTGAGCGGGTCATGCGGCCGGAATATGCCAATGCCAGTGTGACCATGAAGGCAGTCAAGGCGGAGATCCTTGCCATGATCCAGAGGGTGGATGAGGGCCTTGCAGTCTTAAATGAGGTGGACAGCCCCTATGCCGCCGACATGAAAGCCGTATTTTTAAAGACCTATGATATCGGCGCGGCACTGGCCGAGCAGAACCGTCTGGAGGCGGCAGAAAGAAAGCGCCAGGAGTATGAGGCAGAGCGGGCCAGGCAGAAGGCCGAGCGGGAAGCCAGGGAAAAGAAGGAGACCGAGCAGATCATCCGGGCCGGACAGAAGGCTGAGACGTCCCCCACAGCGGCTGCAGAAGAGCCGCAGCCGGAGGAACCCGTGACTGCGATTGAGATGCGGGTGTATGTGACCAGGGCCCAGATGGTGCAGTTAAAGCAGTTTTTAAAGGATAACGGGATCCAGTTCGGACCCGTTCCGCAGCAGTAAAAGGAGGAAACAAAAATGGCAGTAGAAAACAGTCTGACAAAAACACAGCCGAAAGCAGACCGTGTGGAATTTGAGGTGGCCGGTGAGACGATCGTCTTAACCCCTCAGACCGTGCGGGATTACCTGGTAAGCGGAGACAAAGAGCGGGTGACCATGCAGGAGGTTGTCATGTTTATCAATCTCTGCAAATATGCGGGCTTAAACCCGTGGTTAAAAGAGGCGTACTGCATCAAGTATGGGAACGAACCGGCCACGATGGTCGTCGGCAAAGAAGCGTTTATGAAGCGGGCCGAAAAAACACCGGGATTTGACGGCATGGAGGCCGGTATTATCGTAATGTCCGGGAACGAGGTCGTATACAGGACCGGAACCCTGAAACTTCCCGGAGAGGAGCTTGTGGGGGGCTATGCGGAAGTGTACCGGAAGGACCGGTCCCACACATATCGTATTGAGGTATCCTTTGATGAGTATGCCGGCCGGAAGAAGGATGGCTCCTTAAACAGCCAGTGGTCCAAGAAACCGGCTACGATGATCCGCAAGGTGGCTCTGGTACAGGCGCTCCGGGAAGCGTTTCCGGAAAGTTTCTCCGGCATGTACAGTGAGGAGGAAGGGGGTGGATCGGAAGCCTCTTTCCTGGCTCCTCCGGCTCCGGCAGAGGCCGATGCAGCCGTTTCTGAGCTTCAGCCCCAGAGACCGGCGCAGATCCAGGAGCCGGTGACTCCCCCGCCCACCCAGCAGGGAGGACAGGCCGGTGTGCAGATGGATATGGCATCGGCGTTCTTTAACGACTAAGGAGGTGAGAGCAGATGCCGATCACGTTTGACAACATCGCCGGAGGAGAGCTGGCGGAAAAGTTTTCCATGGCTCTGGCCCAGATCGGACGGAATATCATAGATCCCAACATGGATCCGGAGGCCGCCCGTGGGATGACCATAAATCTCAAATTCAAGCCCTCAAAAGCCGGGACGATCCAGGTCGCATTTAACATCAGGACAAAGCTGGCCGGGATCGCAAAGACAGAAACAGTATTCCTGATCGGCCAGGATGCCCGTACCGGGCGGGTGGAAATGTCCGAGTATGGAAATAACCGCCCGGCCGTGACAGGAGCCTATGATGCGGTCCCTGCGGATCCAGGGGCACATGAAAAAGCGTTTGACCCGGATACGGGAGAGATTTTAGAAGAGGAGCGGCGGGGGCCTATTGACCTCCGGTCAGCCAGATAAAAGAAAGGAGAATTAGATATGTTGGAAGGATTAAAAGAAGCATTACAGTATGTGGTGGGGCTGGGGAACAGCTCCGAGAAGGTACAGGTCGTGGAGATCTGCGGGGAGACGTATGCCAACCGGCGCCTGGAGCGCTACGGGGCTCCGAAGCGGGCGGAAGCTGTGGAGGCATCCACTCTGTCTTCGATGGCAGAGTATATTTCACGCTGCTCTGAGGAGTTTAAGGGCAATAAGATGATCATCCATGTGGAGAGCCCGAAGCTGGTCAGCCTGGTCTCCTTCCTGGACGGGGAGAGAAAAAGGGAATGCCTTTTCTCCTCAAAGGCAGAAACATCCGAATTCCAGTTCGGACGATGGTATGACCAGGAAGAGTTCATGATCGCACTCCAGTCCAATTTCCAGATGACCCCGGACCTGGAGGCCATCATGAAATTTGCTGGAAATGTAGAGAAGAAAAACGAGCAGACGTATTCGGATGACGGCAGGACGCAGGTGGCTACAATGAATGTGGGTGTGGCATCGAAGGCGGATGTGATCGTGCCGAATCCGGTGGAGCTGATCCCGTTCCGTACCTTCCAGGAAGTGAAGCAGCCGCGTAGCCAGTTTGTGTTCCGGATCAGCGACAAAGGGGCCCCGGCCTTTAAGATCGTAGAGGCAGAGGGAGGCATCTGGAAGAACGAAGCAGTCCAGAACATCAAGGAATACTTTGAAAACGAACTCGGAGACGCGCCGAAGGAGATCCTGGAGCATATCACGATCATCGGGTAAAGCATAAAAAGACAGCCCTCCCCTTCTTTAATATGTCACAGTAAAATATCCCGGCGTTTTGGCTGTCGACGCCGGGGATCAAAGGAGAGAGACGTATGAACAGCAGGCAGAAAGGAAGCCGTGGGGAGCGGGAACTGGCAAAGATCTTCCGGGAACATGGATATGAGGCAAGACGAGGACAACAATATTGCGGAATATCCGGAGATGCGGACGTGGTCGGGCTTCCAGGAATCCATGTGGAGTGCAAGAGAGTTGAAAAGTTAAATCTTCTGGATGCGATGGGGCAGGCCATGCGGGATGCGAAGGATGGAGAGCTGCCTACAGTCTTTCATCGGCGCGATCGGTGCGAATGGCTTGTTACCATGAGGTTAGAGGACTGGTTTTCCTTGTTTCGTGAATGGGAAGCAGGTATCGAATTAAGACAGAAAGATGAAAGGTAGGTGACTGCCTTTATGAATTATATTGCCCAGATCAATGCGTTCTGGGATTCGGCCACAACAAATCCGTTGTCTACAGGGCAGGTGTCGTTATACTTTGCGTTATTGCATGTATGCAACAGGAGCAACTGGACAGAGTGGTTTGCAGCGCCGAATCAGGTGCTCTCGGTACTGACAGGTTTATCCAGGTCAGGAATACTGAAAGCGAGAAACGAATTGAAGCAGAGAGGGCTGATTGACTTTCAGGAAAAGGCCACGAAGGCCACTAAATATAAAGTCACTATGGCAAATAGTAAGCAAGTTAGTACGCAAATTGGTGTGCAAGATGGTACGCAAATTGGTGTGCAAGATGGTACGCAAATTAGTGACACATTATATAAACATAAACAAAACGAAAAGAGTAGTACTGACGTACTACCAGAAAAGACGGATGCCTTTTCTGACCAGATCACCACGATTCGAGAGCTTTATAACTCCGTTTGCGGGTCGTATCCCCGCCTGGTGAAAATGTCAGAGGCAAGAAAGAAGGCGATCCGGGCCAGGCTGAGAGCTGGATATACCGTAGAGGATTTCCAGAAGCTCTTTGAGATGGCAGAAGCAAGTGATTTCCTGAAAGGCAAGAACAATCGAAACTGGTCCGCCACTTTTGACTGGCTGGTGGCGGATTCCAACATGGCCAAGGTTCTGGACGGAAATTATACGGACAGGAAGAGCGCAAAGGAGCGTGACGGGGATGCGGATCGGAGACCGGCGGCGGATTTTTATAAACAGTTCATGCCAGGTGGAAGCAACCGTGAAGATGGTCCGGCCATACGGACAGGGACGGGACCGCTGCCTCCTGGTGACGTATGATGTGCCCGGATATGGGGAGACACAGCCGTTTATGATGCCATGTGGATCCGAGTCCCCGTATGCAGATGACCCGTCCAGGCGGATTTCCAGGGTCTGCCCGTCGTATTCCAAGGTAATCACCGTCTCCGGATCATCCAAACCGGCGTCGGAGATGTCCTGCTCGGTGGGCTCCAGGTTGACGGT